>OCHL01000262.1_pt1 | contig 58511 bp, 50 predicted proteins | sample 1538421 | NCBI WGS metagenome assembly OCHL01 (sample SAMN04571690, study PRJEB22368) | human gut metagenome | biome: human gut; material: stool | host: Homo sapiens | place: Luxembourg | collected 2012-06-01 | reverse complement strand
GGCTGGACATCAGCAGGTAGCTGCCGGAGGTGGTCTGGGTCAGGTTGATGATCTGGCGCACATAGCCGGGGTGGACATTGGGCCCGATGAGCAGAAGGCTGGACTGGGTCAGGCTGCCGCCGCTCTTGTGCATCGAGACGGAGGCCATATCCGCCCCCGCCGCCATGGCGGAGACGGGCAGCCCGCCTCCGAAGTAGAAGTGGGTGCCGTGGGCTTCGTCTGCAAGGCAGAGCATCCCGGCGTCGTGAGCCATCTTCACGATGGCGCGCAGGTCGGAACAGATGCCGTAGTAGGTGGGGTTGTTCACCAGAACAGCCACGGCGTTGGGGTGCTCCCGGATGGCCTTTTCCACCTGCTCCCGCTTCATGCCCAGCGAAATGCCCAGCCGCTTGTCCACTTCCGGGTTGACATAGACCGGCACCGCGCCGCAGAGCACCAGCGCATTCAGCACGCTGCGGTGCACATTGCGGGGCAGGATGATCTCATCCCCCCGCTTGCAGGCGGTCAGCACCATGCTCTGCACGCTGCTGGTGGTGCCGCCCACCATCAAAAAGGCGTGGGCCGCCCCAAAGGCGTCGGCGGCCAGCTCCTCCGCTTCCCGGATGACCGACACCGGGTGGCAGAGGTTGTCCAGCGGCTTCATGCTGTTCACGTCCACGCCTACGCACTGCTGGCCCAGAAAGGCCGTCAGCTCCGGGTTGCCCCGGCCCCGCTTGTGGCCGGGCACATCAAAGGGGACCACCCGCATCTGGCGGAACTGTTCCAGCGCCTCGTAAATGGGCGCGCGGCGCTGGTCAAGCTTGGTCCGCGTTCTGCTCTCGTTCATACTCTTCCTCCGTCCTTGGCTCCTTTTGGCAAAATAAAAAGCGCAGATCCTGCACACTGGGATGCAGACCTGCGCTTTCAAAAAGCTGTGAATGCACACGAACAAAGCCCACCGGCAGAAAAAGGCCGGAGCAAAGCTGTTTTCGCATGATTCAAAAAGACGGGATGACGAGAGTCTATATAGCAATTACACTTTTACTACTCTTATTGACCGTTTCACAAGTCTGCGCACCGGGTGCGCAATTTCATGGTTGTAAAGGAACCAACTTATAAAATTTGAGCTTCGAACTCAATCAATAATGGCAGCTTGCGCCGCCGGTCGGCAGTGGACCCGGCTGTCCGTATGGCCTTAGCCCCGCTGGGCGGTCCTAGGTAAATTGCTTTGAAAAGACTCTGACGTGCTTTGTCTCTCAAAATCGATTGTTATCGTATCATGTTGTACTTTGTCTGTCAATGATTTTTTTGGAATTTTACGAAATTTTGCCTGAATAAGTAATACTTTTTTACAAAGGCAGACGGGAAAGCTCTGCCGCCGGTTTTCGACGCTGTTCGACATGGGACCCCAAAAAATAGGCCTAAACCTGCGTGAAAGGGGGTGTTTCGTGCGTGAATGGCAGGTGCGGCAGGAGAAAAAGTATGGTAAAATAGAGTCGTAAGGGGGCGTAGCGATGGAGCTGCGAATAGCGATCGTCGAAGATCAGGAACCGGAAGCACGGCGGCTGGAACTGCTGCTGCGCCGGGCGTTCCAAGGGGACAGACCTATCTGTACGAGGTTTTCCAGCGGCGACGATCTTTTAGCGCAATTCACCACCGGCGCATATGAGGTGGTGTTTTTGGATATCTGCATGGCGGGCACCAACGGCATCGAGACGGCCCGGCAGCTGCGGGAGAAAGACCCGCGGCTCCTCATCGTCTTTGTGACCTCCTCGCCGGAATATGTGTGGGATGCCTTCCCGGTGCATCCCTTCGATTACTTACTGAAGCCCTATAAAGAGGAAAAGATCGCGCTCCTGACCGCCGAGCTGCGGCGGGTGCTGTGCCGGCAGGAACCGGAGCTGGATGTGCGGATCGCGCGGCAGACCGTGCAGATCCCGCTGAGCAAGGTCCACTACGCGGCCTCCCAGAACCACATCGTCCGGGTCGTGACCGACGACGGGGAGTGCCGCGCCGCAGCGACCTTTTCCCAAGTGGAGCAGGAGCTTTCCGCCCACGAAAACTTCCTTGTCTGCAACCGGGGCGTCCTGCTGAATATGGACAAGGTGCTGCGGTTCGAAGGCGACTGTTTCGAGATGCTGGACGGTGCGCGGCTGCCCATCCGCCAGAAGGACAAAAACACCCTGTTGGCACGCTTTACACAGTATCAGTTCCGCCATATGCAGCGGGAATTTTAAGCTCGGAGAGGAGGCAAAAAGCCGTGAATGCTGCGCAGTTTGGACGCTACTTTCTCGAATTTGCATTATTGTATCCGGGAGCGTATCTCTGCCTTGCCCCGCTGCGGGAGCACCTGACCGCGCCCCGCAGGACCTTTGGCATTGCGGCAGGGCTGGTCACGGTGATCTGCGTTGTCTGCGCGGGGGTCTGCTCTGTGCTGGAGGTACCGAGCAACTATTTCCTGCTGCCCATCCTCATCGTGGCGTTCTGGCTGCTGCGGTGGCGGGTGGCTCCGGGGGTGTCGGTCACCCAGACGGCCTTCCTGTTCGCCGTTGCGGCGGTGATGCTGGCGGTCTGCTCGCTGCTGGCTGCGGTGCTGAATGCCCGCGCCGAGACCGGCAACCACGAGGCGGTCTCTCTTGCATCCACAGCGGTGATCGCGCTGGTGCTCTCGGTGGTGCTGAGTACCATCTTCACCTTCACCGCCGTCCGGTGGAGCACATGGCTGCTGGGGGAGTACCACGGCGAAGCGTTTTGGCAGTCGGCGTGGCCGCTGCCCGCCATCTACGCGGCCTTCCTCATCTTCTGTATGCCGCGGGACTCGGCCATCATCCTCATCAACCGGATCATGATCATCGCGGTGCTGGCCGTGTCCATCTCCCTGCTTGGCATCTTCCTGCTGCTGTACGAGATGTACCGGGTGGCAATGGAGTACACCCGCAACACCCGGCTGGACCGCGAAAATCAGCTTCTGGCCGTGGAATCCCGCCGCTATATGGAGCTGCGGGCCTATATGGAACAGACCCGCAGTCTGCGCCATGACTTCCGCCAGCATCTGCACGTCATTTCCGGCCTGACTGAGGCGGGGGAGCTGGAGGAACTGAAGAGCTACTTGCGCCAGTACGAGGACGAATTGAACGATGCGCGGCCCACCCTCTGCGCCAACCCCGCCGTGGATGCGCTGGCCGGCCACTACGACAGCGACGCCCGGCAGAAGGGAATCCCGGTGGAATGGAAGCTGGAGCTGCCCAAGCGGCTGCCCCTGCCGGAGGCGGACTTGTGTACGCTGCTGGGCAACTTGCTGGAAAACGCCGTGTTCGCCAGCCAGAAGCTGCCGCCGGACGAGCGGCAGGTGCGGGTGATGGCCCGGATGCTGAGCCCGGCGATGCTGGGCATCGTGGTGGAGAACCGCTACGACGGCGTGCTGAAAAAGCAGAAAGGCATTCTGCACTCCACCAAGCATGAAGGGCAGGGCATCGGCCTTGTCTCCATCCATACCACCGTGCAAAAATACCACGGCAACCTGACCGTCGAGACGGAAAACAATGTATTCCGGGCCAATGTGCTCCTGAATTTATAACAACTTTACTGGAATCTGGAGGATCGACATCATGAAACTGACACGACGCAGCTTTCTCAGCGCATCCGCGCTCACCCTGCTGGCCTGTGGGCTGGCCCCCGCCGCCAGCGCCGCCGAGACCAACGGCCTGTTTTCCGGCTTGTTGGAAAGCTCTGCCGAGACTGCCCTGCCCCCCAACCCCCTGACGGCCAAGGTCGTGGACCCGAACCCCTTCATGGGCCGGAGCGAATCCAACATCCACCATGACTGCTACAACACCGACTCCACCGATGCAGTCCTGCCCATCGGCATCGAGCCGGAAGTCAACGTGGCCATGGAAAAGATCAACCCCAATGCCTCCCCGGCCATCTTCTTCGACAATTTCGACAACCCCGTGGTCCCGCTGCTGGGCGGCCTTGCCATCCGCGACCTCGACGCCGCCGAGGTGGTCACGCTGGGCTGCTTCTCACCCGCAAAGCACGATGGCGGCGGGTATGTCATCCAGAGCTCCTATTCCTTTGTGGATGGGCGGAACCTCATCGTCTGCCCCACCAGCCACAACCATGTCCTGATGCTCAAGGCCACCGATGAGACCGGCACCCCGCTGCCCATTTTCGAAAAGGTGCTGGATATCAACATCAAAGCCGCCGCCGAGCGGGTGCTGGGCCGGACGCTGGAACAGAACCTCCTTTCCATCGTCTTCGACTACGAGTGCAACCTCTGGTTCGTAACGGGCGGCTTCCGCATCTACCCCGACCGCGGCCAGCAGGGAGCCATGGGCTACATCTCCCATGCCGCCATCGAGACCATTCTGGCGGGCGGCACCGCCGACCTTGACCACGAAGTGCATGTCTACGCGCCGCAGCCCGGCGAGGGTGCCGAAAACGGCATCGCATCCTGCAGGGAGGGGGCGGTCATCCTGACCAATCTCGCGTGCTATCTGCTGCGGGCCAACAACGGCGTGGACATCGTCTGGCGCACCCCCTATGCCAGCGCCGGGGCCAAGGACAGCCGGGAAGGTGCGGCCACCACCGGTGGCGGCCTTGCATGGGGCGGCGGCTGCTCGCCCTCCCTCAGCCCGGAGCTGGTCTTCTTCACCGACAATCTGGAAACGGTCAGCCTGATGGCACTGGATATCCGCACCGGTGCCGTGGCGGCAAGCTGCCCGGTCATCGACGAGCTGCCCGCTAATATGCCGGTCTCGGTGGAAAACTCCGCCATCGTCTACGACCACGGCAACGGCACCGTCAGCACCATCGTCTGCAACTGGTTCGGCGCAGGCAGCCCGAACCTCGCTAAGCCGGACAGTGATTCTTCCATCCAGAGCTATGAGAATATCTACGACCGGAACTGGCTGCGCAAGGGCAACTGCATGATCATGCCCGGCGTCGAGCGGGTGGACACCGTAAAAAAAGCGGACGGCAGCTGGGCTATGAAGAGCGTTTGGTGCCGGGATGACTTGAGCGATACGTCCATGATGAAGCTCTCCACCGCCACCGGCTACATCTACGGCTTCGTGCAGGATGTGGACAGCGGCATGTGGCAGTACATCGCTCTCGACTTTAACAGCGGAAAAACCGTGCTGACCGTGGATGTTTCGTCCCTTTACGGCTACAACAACATGGCCATTGGCATGTATGCCGGGCGGGACGGCAACAAGCTGTACTGCCCCACCGGCTACAAGGAACTGCTCCGCTTGCAGGATCGTTTTGTCTATCTGCCTGAAATGCCCTACCGCAAGGTGGATCTGGACAAGACCCGCCGCACCGTTGTCACCCCCGCCGCCTTTGCCGCAGCCGGCGGGCAGGGCACCCCGGCCACATGGCTCCACACCGTTACCTTTGACAATCTCCATCCCCAGACCATCGCGGCCATCCGGGTCAACGGCCTGACCGGCCGCGCGGCGGACTACAAGCTCTATGCGCTGGGCACCGATGGCCGGTACCACGCCTTTACCGGGAACTGGTCGCTGGAAAAGGCCTCCGGCAAGCTCCGCGCCCAGAACGTGTATGAGATCCGCTTCGCGCTGCAGGACGGCGGTGCGTTTGACTTGAGCACCGACGCCAAGGAAGTGACGGTCTCCGTCCTGCTGGCCCGCTGACGTTTCCGAAACAACAGGAGGTTCCCCCCATGAAATTGACCCGACGTGAGTTCTTGCATCTTTCCACGGCGGCCGCTGTCGCGGGTGGCGTGACGCTTCTGCCGGTGGGACAGGCCGCGGCTCTGGCTGCACCGAGTGTGCAGCAGCTGGTGGAAGAGGCGTATCTCTACGCCTTCCCGCTGGTGCTGATGGACGCCACCAAGATCGTTTCGACCAACACCGAAACGGCCACGGAACGGCGGGCCCCCGTCAATCAGCTCATCCATGTCCGCAGCCTGATGGATGCGTCCAGCCGCACGGTCGTGAGCCCGAATGTGGATACCATCTATACACAGGCGTGGCTGGATGTCCGCGCGGAACCGATGCTCTACGTGGTGCCGGAGACCGACCGCTTTTTCAATGTGCAGGTGCTGGACGGCTGGACCAATACCATCGCGGTCTTGGAGGAGCCGGGAACCTATGCCATCGTCCGCTCCGGCTGGCAGGGCACCCTGCCGGAAGGGGTGCGGCGGGTGGAAGCCCCCACCGACACGGTTTGGTGCATCGCCCGCATCGTGCTTTCCGGGCAGGAAGACCTGCCCAATGTCTATGCCATTCAGGACCGGATGGCGCTGCTGCCGCTGTCGGCTTATGAAGCGGGCAGCTACACGGCCCCCACCGGCAGCTACGACCCGGCGAACGAATTCGTGCCGGTGCAGCATGTCCTTGCGATGAGCCCCAAGGAATTTTTTGCCGCTGCCAATGCGCAGATGGAGACGAACCCGCCCGCTGCGGAAGATGCGCCGATGCTCCGGAAGCTTTCCACCCTCCATGTGGGCCCCGGTGAAACGTTTGATGAAAAAGTCCTCGGTCTGGGCGGGACGCTGCGCTGGAAGCTGATGCTGCTCCAATTGAAGAAAAAACTGCAGACCGAAGCAAAGCAGTATGCGAAGCAGCTGGGCCAGTGGGCCTACTACGGCGACCCCATCGGCAATTTCGGGACGGCATATACTTACCGCGCCTTGGTGGCGCTGGCCGGGCTGGGGGCAAACACGACGGACGTCGCCATTTATCCCAAGACTTCGACCGATGCTGACGGGGATCCCCTGACGGGCAAAAAGACCTATACGTTGCATTTTGATGCCTTCCCGCCGACGCTGGAAAAGGGTTTCTGGTCGGTGACAGCCTACGGGGAAGACGATTTCCTGATCGACAACGCCATTGGCCGTTACTGCGTCAACGACCGCTCGAATCTGAAGCGGAACGCCGATGGTTCGGTGGATATCCTCCTTTCCAAGGAGGCCCCGGTGAACCCGGCCAACTGGCTCCCCGTCGGCGAGGGTGAGTTCCACCTCTTCCTCCGCATCTACAAACCGGATTGGACCGCGCTGGACGGCTGGGAGCCGCCCACGGTCCGCGCCCGGTAATGGCAGTGGCCATAAGTGCCGCCTGACTTTTGCCATTCTCTTTCTCCTTTGAGCCGTCGTCTGTTCACTGCCTCGTGGACAGACGACTTTTTTGTTGCACTTTGGCGGGGAACACACATTGCCCTTGTCCGGCCGCTTTACCCGCGCTACTGCGGCGAGTACCTCGAACTGGTGGAGCGGGTCCGATCGACCTGAAAAAGTTGGACTGTCCAGAATAAACAAAAGTTTCACGAAAAATCCCTTGTGTTCTGGAACGTGAAATGGTATCCTTAAAGTGCTCCGCAGTATTCTGCGGAGAATCCATCAAAAGGGAGCATCTGGCGTATCATGCAGAAAAAAACGAAAAAACTCATGGCGGCTGTCGTGATGGGTATCATTATAATATTGGCGGCGGTGGGCTTTGCTGCGACGCGTCCCGCAGGGTCAGGAGAGGCTTCGGAGTCTGCATCCGGTTCGAGTGAAGCGGCACAGGAGCCTGCATCCAGCGCGGCAAGTGCGTCATCCCCGGCCAGCTCTGCGGTGTCGGAGTCGGCAGACTCCGCGGCAGCTTCAGAAGAGGCCGCGGAATCGGACTCCGTTTCGGAGAGCGAACCGGCATCTTTCAGTGAAGCAGCCAGCAGTTCGGCTTCCTCGTCGGACGCCGCCCATTCGCAGCCCGCGTCCAGTGCGGCTTCGTCCCACCCGGCCTCTTCTCATCCGGCTTCCGGCAGTGAGCCTTCCAGCACCCCTTCCAGCAGCGCCAGTGCCGAAAGCGCAGTGGATGCCAAGATCAACGCCTACGTGCAGGAGATCAAGGCTTTGCAAAGGCGGACAAGGAAACGGCTGTTTGATACAGTGAGCGACTCCTACAACGAGTACATTTCCCACCCGGTCGAAGAGCGTTCTCTTGCGCTGAAGGTCTCGGTGGTCCTCGGAAAATCCAGTCGGCTGACCCAGATCCAGAACGACTGTGACAAGGAGTTCAATGTCATCATCAAGGAACTGCGCCAGTACCTGACAGACAATGGCCGCGACCAGAGCATCGCGGATCAGGCCGAACAGGAATACAAGGCGGAAAAAGATGCTGTGACCAAGGAACTGACGAACCTGACCTACAGTCAGGTCACCGGCAAGGGCGAGGGTGCCCAGTGGCTTCAAGACCACTACGCCGAGTGGGGTTCCTGATCTTTGCAGAAGAAACAAAAACCGCGCAGAGCGGGTCCTCCCGAAGGGGAGCGCCGCTCTGCGCGGTTTTTTGTTCAGCCGTTTTTGCATCTCAGGAGAGAAGGCTCTGCAATACATCTGTAAAGCTCTCCAGCGCTTTGCGGAGCTCCACGAAGTGCTGAACGTCCGCATCGGTCATCCGGGAGCTGGGGGCCACCACAGCCGTTTCGGCGGCGGTGACGGTGCCGTTGAGGGCGATGGTTACCTCATGTTCCGGGATGGTCAGCAGGATGTGGAGGGGCGTTTCCTTGGCGAAGAGCGTCTTCAGGGGCAGACCGACGATGCAGCTCAGGCCGCTCTCACCCGCGGGCAGTTGGTAATAGGTGTAGCCGTCCAGCGCCCCGGCAGGGGAGACCTTCTGCAGCGCGCCCAGCGTCAGGGAAAGGCTGGTCATGTCCTGCAGCTCCACGGCGGAAAGCTCCACGCCCAGCAGGGAAGCCAGCTGGGTCTGGGAGATGTAGCTGCCCATGCTCCAGCCCGGCAGCACCAGCCCCGCCAGCGGTGCGGCGCTCACGACTTCGTTGCGCAGGTAGGTGTAGAGCTGCCCGGCGTCGTAGAGGGTCTCCTTGGCGTCGATGTATACCCGCGTAAAGGCATTGCCAGTCTTTCCGGACGTCAGGGCGAACTGGAACTTTCCCGGCGCATACTGACCGGAAACGGTGCCCTGCGCCGCGCCCGCCTGCTGCAAGACGCCGTAGAGGGCGGGGGTCTCGGCGGCAGGGGAGGTCACGGTGTAGCTGAAGTCAAATTCGGCTCCGGCCTGAATGGCCCGGACCTTCTGCCGCAGCAGTGCGTAGGCCGTGCCGCCCGCCGCAAGGCAGAGCACCAACAGGCAAAGCAACAGGATGAGCGCGGCCCGGCCGCGCTTTTTTTGTTTGGAAGCGGTCATGAAGAACCCTCCTTTTTAATGTCGGCACGCGGCCACGAAGGCGTCGAACAGGCCCTGCATGGCGGGGTCGGCGGCGCTGAGCCACTCCGGGTGCCACTGGACGCCGAGGCAGAATTTCGCGTCCGGTTTCTCGATGGCCTCCACGATGCCGTCTTCGCTGAGGGCCGCAAGGGTCAGGCCGGGGGCGATCCGATCCACCGCCTGATGGTGCTGGCTGTTGACGAGGACGGTGTCCTGCCCCAAGATCTGTTCCAGCTTTGTGCCCCGGCGGACGGTGACGGTGTGGATCTTGGCCCAGTGGTCGTTGTGGGGGACATGGGCAAAGGGCTTGATGTCTTGATACAGCGTGCCGCCCAAGACGACATTCATCACCTGAATGCCCCGGCAGATGCCCAGCACCGGCTTGTCAGCGGCCAGAAAGGCTCGCAGCAGCGGCGGCTCGGCGGCGTCGCGGAGGAGGTTCGGCTCTCCACAGGCGGGGATGCGCTCCTGTCCGTAGAATTGGGGGTCCATGTCGCCGCCGCCGGGCAGCAGCAAGCCGTCGCAGGTCAGCGCCTCCTGCACGGCGCGCTCCGGGTCAGAAAGCTCGACCCAGCGGACGTCCGCCCCGGCCCGCGCAAGGCTTTCGGGATATTTGGCCTGAGCCGCCGTCAGCTCCGGGTCAGTGCTCATTCTTGGCATTGCGATCGTAACACTCATTTTAACTGCCTCGCTTTTGTAAAACAAAAACCCGGAACCATCGGTTCCGGGCATTTTGGCGGAAAGATGGGGATTCGAACCCCAGAACGCTTTTGACACGTTACACGATTTCCAGTCGTGCGCCTTAGACCAACTCAGCCATCTTTCCACATCTTCAGTTTTCAGCGTTTTCGGGCCGTGGCCCTCAGCGCTCCACTATAATACCTGAAAGAAGCACTTTTGTCAAGGATTTTTTTGAAAAAATTTGAAAAAATCGAAAAACGACGCAGGGGCGCGAATGCGGCTTTACAAACTCTGCATCCGCCCGGCAAACCCTCTTGACGCGGCCCCCAAATCGGACTATGATGAGGGCAGAGCGTGGGCGGAAGAACCCCTTCCGGATGGATTTGAATCAAAACAGGAGGAAGATCACAATGAATTATTCGGATGTTTTAAGCAATGCGCGGCAGTGCATCGGTCAGTACTGCAAGGCTTGCCCGGTGTGCAACGGCGTGGCCTGCAAGAACCAGATCCCCGGCCCCGGTGCCAAGGGCGTGGGGGACACGGCCATCCGCAATTATAATAAGTGGGCCGAGGTTCGGGTCAACATGGATACCCTGTGCGAGAACGGCACCCCCGACACCCATGTGGAGCTGTTCGGCAAGCGTTTCAAGCTGCCCTTCTTCGCGGGCCCCGTGGGTGCGGTGAACCTCCACTACTCCGACGCCTACAACGACATGACCTATAACGATGTGCTGGTGCGTGCCTGTGCCGAAAACGGCATCGCGGCCTTCACCGGCGACGGCGTGAACCCCGACGTAATGACCATGGCCACCAAGGCCATCGGCGCGGCGGGCGGCTGCGGCGTGCCCACCATCAAGCCGTGGAACATCGACACCGTCAAGGCCAAGATGGAACAGGCCAAGGCCAGCGGCTGCTTTGCCGTTGCCATGGATGTGGACGCCGCCGGTCTGCCCTTCCTCAAGAACATGACCCCCCCGGCGGGTAGCAAGAGCGTTGCCGAGCTCCGGGAGATCGTGGCGCTGGCGGGCCGCCCCTTCATCGTGAAGGGCGTCATGACCGTCAAGGGCGCCCTCAAGGCCAAGGAGGCCGGGGCAGCGGCCATCGTCGTTTCCAACCACGGCGGCCGTGTGCTGGATCAGTGCCCCGCCACTGCCGAGGTCCTGCCGGAGATCGCCGACGCCCTCAAGGGCAGCGGTGTGAAGATCCTCGTGGATGGCGGCATCCGCTCCGGCGTGGACGTCTTCAAGGCGCTGGCACTGGGAGCTGACGCGGTGCTCATCTGCCGTCCCTTCGTCACCGCCGTCTATGGCGGCGGCGAAGAGGGTGTGAAGTGCTACATCGACAAGATCGCCGGGGAGCTGGCCGATACCATGCAGATGTGCGGGGCGCACAGCCTGAGCGAGATCAGCCGTGAGATGGTGCGTATCTAAAGGGAGTATGTACTCTTTTGCGCGCCAAAAGAGTACCAGAAAAGCGCCCGCTGCTTCCGAAGCGCGGGAGGCACGGCCAAGGGGCTGCTCGCCCCTTGGAACCCCAAAGAAGGAAACAAACCCCTGAAAATCGGGAGATTCCCGCCTGCGACGCGAAGATCTCGTTCCGATTTTTCAGGGGTTTGTTGATTTGCGGCGCTACCGCTGTTGTTATTCGTTATCCGAAAAATAGTCGCTGTCAACACGCTTGATAAGATAAGCCTTTTGTGTGGATACACCAACACCATGTTCGATCATCAGTTCCGTCAACTTCTTACCGTCGACCAAGATAATATGCTGAGCGTTAGCATAGTCTTTGGCCTTTGGAGAGAATTTGGCGGTGGTGATGAACAAGCCCTTTTCAACTTTCGGCGGGCCCATCATAGCACCGGCGAATTTTTGGAGTTCCGGCTTGCCAATGGTGACATCCGGCTTCCAACGCTTTGCCTGAATATAAATCAGATTGAAGCCAAGTTTGTCTTCATGAATGATGCCATCGATGCCGTCATCTCCGCTGTATTTTGTAACGAATCCTTCGCCATAGTTCATGGCTTTCATCAAATCGACCACAAGTTGTTCAAAGAATGCGGGGGATTGATTCAAAACTTCAGTCAACAGATCGTCAGCCAGCTGGTCGTTGATGAGCGTGTAGACTCGCTCGAAGGTTTCCTGTGGCGTTTCTGAAGTCTCCTCGTGTGCTTCTGCGGGAGTTGGTGCAGTGGAAGCATCATTAGAAACTTTGTGCTGGTAGAACTCACAGAATGCTGGAGACGATTTGGCGAGCACTGCATTTGTAATGGGTTCATTGCTGGCCAGCAATGAACGACCGGCAGACGTGATGGAGATATACCCGCGCTGGGACGATTCGATCATCTCTGCTTTTTTGAGATAAGTTTTTGCCCAGCCGACCCGCCCAGCGTAGACTGTGGAACCGTTGGAGAGCGTTTCGTTGATGTCCTTTTCAGTCAAATGGAGCATCTGCGCAATGGAATTACGGACATCCTTCATAGAATGCTGCTGGCCGTCTTGCAAAACGGTCAGCAGTACACGGTAAAGGTCGTTATATTTTGGAAGAGCCATAAAATATCCCCACAATCAACATCAATACAGCACAAATTACTTCAGCGTCCCATCCAGCACCTGCTGATAATACCACGGTTTCGGGGCGTGGAAGGTCTTACCGGAGAGGTCGGCGAAGTCGGGCTGGGTGAAGCGGGGGAGGGTGAGCTCCCACGCGCAGAGGGCCTGATACTTGAGCTTGAGCTCGCGGTTGGCGGTGTTGTTGCCGTACTTGCTGTCGCCGAGGATGGGGCAGCCGATGCTGGCCATATGGGCGCGGATCTGGTGGGTGCGGCCGGTGATGAGCCGGACCTTGAGCAGGGCGAGGCGGCCGGAGACGGCAATGGTCTCGTACTGGGTCTCCACGTCCTTGGCGCCGGGCTGCCTGTCGGGCACGATCTTCACGATGCCGCGGTCGGCGTCCTTGAGCAGGTAGCCGCCCAGCGTGCCGTCTGGCGGAACGGGGCGGCCGAAGGTGACGCAGAGGTAGGTCTTCTTGACCTCGCGGTTCTTGATGACCTCAAGGAAGAGCTGCTCGGCCTCCGGGGTCTTGGCGAGGATGACAAGGCCGCTGGTGCCGGTGTCGAGCCGGTGGCACAGCGCCGGGGTGTAGAGGTCGTTCTCCTTATATTCGCCCTTCTGGTTCAGGTAGAGCAGCGCGCGGTTGAGCAGGGTGTCGTCCTCCGGGCCGTCTACGGAAAGGCCGGCGGGCTTGTTCACCACCAAGATCTGCGGGCAGTCGTAGATGACCTGCGCCGGGCCGCGGGCGTTCTTCCACGCCGGGCCTTCCACCCGCTTGTCGGCGTCCAGTACCTCGTCCAGAATGAAGAGCTTGATCTCGTCGCCCGCCATCACGCGGGTGGAGAGCGGCTGTTTTTTGCCGTTCAGCTTGATCTTGTTCTCCCGCAGGGCCTTGTTCAGGCGGCCCGGATTCAGCGCCGGGAACTGCTGCATCAGATAATTGTCCAGCCGGGTGGGGGCCAGACATTTCACTTTCAGAATTTTCACGAAAAATTATCCTCTCTATCTTAAAATCAGTCGCAATAGAATGGGTCTTTGAATCGTTTTTATTGTAGCGGAACGGAAACATTCCGTCAAGCAAGAGAAGGAAGGTTTTCGTATGAAATGGAACCACAAAATAGGAACACTTACTGTGCTGTTGGCTCTTGGAATCACCATGGCGGGCTGTGGGGCGTCCGGTTCCACGGCTGGAAGCGCGGCGGCTTCCACGACAAGCACCACCTCTTCGGAGGCGCAAAAAACGGAAGTACAGCCAATGCAAGGCGTTTTACTGAGCGAACCCCTTCCGGATGGCACCTATCACATCAGCTTTGAAAGCGATAAAGTATGGGTCGGTGAACGCAAGAATACCATCAACGACGCGGTCGTATACGACTATGACCGGTACACAGCCCCAGAGATCGAAGCATTGAGCGAAGGAGACACCATTGCAACGCATCTGAACGGGACAGAGGAAATCACAGCCCTGACCGTGGAAAGCGTTGAGCGGGAAAACAACTATGTGACCATCAACGGTGGAATAGAAGAAGGCGGGATCGACTTATGCAAAGAGGATGACCACTACCGGACTTTGACATGGGATGATTTTCCTGTTTATTATGAAGTGGGAGTGGCAAAGCAGCTTGTTATGGCAGACGATATCGAACTGTCGGACGGTGCAGCAGACTTTGAAGCCGACCCGGTGATCGTAAAGGGAGACCGGGCGGTCTGCGATGCAATGAGCAATGAGGAAGATGGTTATGGGTGGAATGCGGGAAACACGACCGTGACCATCCAAAACGGCGAGGTGACCCATGTAGACCGCATCTGGGTGCCGTAAAATTTGTGGAAAACCCGTTGACAAACGCCGCGGCCATGCTATAATCTAAATTGAACGCAAAGGGATAATTTGTCCTTTTGTGCGGAAAGATGGATTATGACAGATGGCAAGGATGGGGTCAGAAAAACACGCGATGCCGCCCAGAGAGAACGCCCGTTTATGGCTGCAAGGCGTTCCGGCAGAGAGTTTTTCAAGCCGCCCCGGAGCTTCCGGCGAGATGAGCCGGACGCGGCGCAGCGTTACCGCGCACAAAGCGGCAGGGGACAAATTTTCCTGCAATTTGGGTGGTACCACGGAGCTTTTCAGACAGTCTTCGTCCCTTTGTTGGGGCGGAGGCTGTTTTTGTTTTGGCGCCTGTCATAAAAATATCGCGTCCGGAGGAGGACGCCGGAAAAACCACGAGGAGAGATACAGTTATGCAATGGACCGGTTTGAATGAACTGCGCGAAAAGTACCTGAGCTTCTTTGAGGGCAAGGGTCACCTGCGCCTTGACAGCTTCCCGCTCGTCCCGAAGGACGACCCCAGCCTGCTGCTGATCAACAGCGGCATGGCTCCCATGAAGAAGTGGTTCCTCGCTCAGGAGGAGCCGCCCCGTCACCGCGTGACCACCTGCCAGAAGTGCATCCGCACCCCGGATATCGAGCGCGTCGGCATCACCGCCCGCCACGGCACCTTCTTCGAGATGCTGGGCAACTTCTCCTTCCAAGACTACTTCAAGGAAGAGGTCATTCCTTGGGCTTGGGAGTTTTTGACCAGCGACGAGTGGATGGCCATCCCCAAGGATAAGCTCCACATCTCCGTCTACGAAGAGGACGATGAGGCTTACGATATCTGGACCAAGAAGGTGGGCATCGCCCCGGACCACATGGTCCGTCTGGGCAAGGAAGACAACTTCTGGGAGCACGGCTCCGGCCCCTGCGGCCCCTGCTCCGAGATCTACTTTGACCGCGGCCCGGAGTACGGCTGCGGCAAGCCGACCTGCGGCGTGGGCTGCGACTGCGACCGCTATATGGAGATCTGGAACCTCGTGTTCAGCCAGTTCGATGCCGACGGCAAGGGCCACTACGAGCGCCTCGCCCGCCCCAACATCGATACCGGCATGGGTCTGGAGCGTCTGGCCTGCGTGATGCAGGGCGTCGGCAACCTGTTCGAGGTCGATACCGTCCAGAGCGTGCTGCACCACGTGGAGCACATCGCGGGCAAGACCTACGGCGCGAATGCCAAGGATGATATCTCCATCCGCGTCATCACCGACCACATCCGCAGCTGCACCTTCATGGTGTCCGACGGCATCCTGCCCTCCAACGAGGGCCGCGGCTACGTGTTGCGCCGTCTGCTCCGCCGCGCTGCCCGCCACGGCCGGATGCTGGGCATCAGCCGCCCCTTCCTCGTGGAGCTGGTGGAGACTGTCATCCAGTCTAGCGAGTCCGCATACCCCGAACTGCGCGAGCATGACGCTTATATCAAGAAGGTCATCGGCACCGAGGAGGCAAACTTTGCCCGCACCATCGACGCCGGCATGAACATCCTGAACAACATGATCGACGGTCTGGAAAAGGCTCACCAGCACCTGCTGAAGGGTCTGGACGTCTTCAAGCTGAACGATACCTTCGGCTTCCCCCTCGACCTGACCAAGGAGATCGCAGCGGAGCAGGGCATCGACATCGACGAGGACGGCTTCCACGCTGAGATGAAGAAGCAGAAGGAGCGTGCCCGCGCCGAGCGCCTGAAGAAGAACATCTCCGGCTGGAGCGAGGATCTGTTCGGCGGCCTGACTGCTGAACCCACCGTCTTCACCGGCTACGAGACCCTGAACGACAGCGGCGTGGTCGTGGCTCTGAGCGACGAGGAGACCCTGACCGATGCCATCGCCACCGATGAGCAGGAGAAGGAAGGCGTTCTGGTCGTTCTGGACAAGACCCCGTTCTACGCCGAGATGGGCGGTCAGGTGGCCGACCACGGCGTGCTGACCAGTGCCGAGTGCTCCCTGCGCGTGCTGGACGTCAAGAAGACCCCCAAGGGCTACTACGTCCACACCTGCGTGCTGGAAAGCGGCATCGTCAAGGTCGGCGACCATCTGACGGCCAAGGTCGATAAGGAATACCGCATGGCCGTCTGCCGCAACCACACGGCGACCCACCTGCTGCAGGCTGCCCTGCGCGAGGTTCTGGGCGACCATGTCCATCAGGCAGGCTCTTATCAGGACGCCGAGATCACCCACTTCGACTTCACCCACTTCAGCGCAGTCACCCCCGAGGAGCTGGCCCGGGTGCAGAAGATCGTCAACGATAAGATCTACGAGTCGATGAACGTCACCGTCAAGGAGATGCCCATCGAGGAGGCCAAGAAGCTGGGCGCAATGGCCCTCTTCGGTGAGAAGTACGGCAAGGTCGTCCGCGTGGTTGACATCGAGGGCTGGTCCACTGAGTTCTGCGGCGGCACCCACGTCAAGAACACCGCCCAGATTGGCGGCTTCAAGATCGTCAGCGAGTCCTCCGTCGCCGCCGGCATCCGCCGCATCGAGGCTGTCACCGGCCGCAACCTGCTCGTCCGTGCAAATCTGCAGGAGGCAATGCTGCACACCGTGGCCAACACCCTGAAGGCCAACAACATCACCTCTCTGCCCATCCGTGCCGAGGCCGTCATGGCCGAGAACAAGGCCATGAGCCGCGAGCTGGAGGAGATCAAGGCCAAGGTCGCCGCCTCCAAGGTGAGCAGCCTGTTCGACAATGCCGAGGAAGTCGGCGGCGTGAAGATCGCTTCTGCTTACTTCACCGGCACCACCGGCGACACCCTGCGCGGTATGTGCGACTCCATCCGCGATAAGGCGGTGAACCCCTGCGTGGCGGTTCTGGTCGGCAAGACAGACGATAAGATCACCATGGCTGTCACCGTCAACAAGCTGGCACAGGAAAAGGGCCTCAAGGCAGGCAATCTGGTCAAGGAGATCAGCGCCATCGCTGGCGGCAAGGGCGGCGGCAAGCCGGACTTTGCAATGGCCGGCCTGAAGGACGAGACCAAGATCGACGAAGCACTGGCTGCTGTCAAGTCCATCGTGGAGAAGCAGCTGGGCTGATCAAAAATAAACCTCTCCGTCAGCGCTTTCAGGCGCTGACAGCTCCCCTGATAGGGGAGCCGTGCAGAGGGAAAAATAACATCCGAAAGGAGCAATTCCCATGGAAGATTGTCTGTTTTGCATGATTGCTGAGGGCAAGATCCCCTCGAAAAAGCTGTACGAGGACGATCAGGTCGTTGCTTTTTACGACATCAACCCGCAGGCAAAGGTGCATTTTCTGGTCGTGCCCAAAGAGCACATTCCCTCGGCTGCGGCGCTGACCGAGGAAAACGGCGCGCTGCTGGGACATATCTTCGCGGTCATCGCGAAGCTGGCCAAGGAGCAGGGCCTCGACAACGGCTACCGCGTCATCTCCAATGTCGGCGAAGATGCTGGCCAGACCGTGAAGCACCTGCATTTCCATGTGCTTGGCGGCGAGAAGCTGCCGGTCTGAGCCACCGAAAATCAACGGAATACAAAGAGAAAGGGAATTGTTATGGCTGAAACCTATACTCTGAACGTTGCGGGCCTTACCCGCGAGCTGACCATCTGCAAGGTCAACGACCATATGGATATCGCGGCCTTCATCATGCTGGGCGACACCGAGCTGACCGTGGCTGCTGCCGCCGAGCTGCTGAAGAAGTGCCCGGATTTCGACATCCTGCTCACCGCCGAGGCCAAGGGGATCCCTCTGGCCCACGAGATGAGCCGCCAGAGCGGCAAGCCCTACGTCTGCGCACGCAAGGGCGTCAAGCTCTATATGAAGGAGCCAGTCGTGGTCGAGGATCAGTCCATTACCACTGCGGGCAAGCAGAAGCTGGTCATTGACCGCAAGGAGCTGGACAAGATGAACGGCAAGCGCGTGCTGGTGGTGGACGATGTTATCTCCACCGGCGGCTCCCTGAAGGCGCTGGACGCACTGGCCGAGCAGACCAAGTGCACCATCGTGGGTCAGGCCGCTGTTCTGGCCGAGGGCGACGCAGCCGAGCGCAAGGACATCATCTTCCTTGAGCCGCTGCCCCTGTTCCTGCACTAAAATATGAGACGCCCGCTCTGCCTCTTTTGCGCCGGTGCGCTGGGGGTGGAGTTGGTGTGCGCTTTTTTGCCGCAAGCATGGCTTTTGCCGCTGCTTGCGGCAATTTTTGTTTCCGGCTTGCTGTTCGCACTCCTGCGCTGGAAAACCGCGCGGGCGGGTGCCTTCTGCCTTTTGCTGGGCAGTCTGCTGGGCCTTGCGCTGACGGTGCACACGGATGCGAAGCTGCAAGCGCTGCAAACGGCTTACGAGGGCAAAACCGCCACCCTGACCGCCGAGGTGGAGCGGACGGACAGCTCCTATTATCCGGGCGTCGTGGACGCGGTGCTGCGGGTGGAACAGGTGGACGGCGAAGCGGCAGACTTCCGCATCCGGTGCGCCGCCCTGCCCAAATGCCAAGCCGGGGAGCGGGTGCGTGGGAAGTTCACGCTGGAAGCGCCGCCGGAAACGGACCGGCTCGACCTCTACGGGGACGGCGTCCCTCTGACCGGGGAACTTCTCAGGGACGAAACGCTGGAACGGCTGGGGGAGAGCAGCTCCTTCCGCGCCCGGACGGCCCGGCTCCAGCGGCGGCTGAGTGGGGCCCTGCGCCGGGGAATGGCCCATGACCCGGCGGGGGTTCTGGCCGCCATGGTCGTGGGCGACCGGTCGCATCTCTCCTCCGCGCTGCGCACTGCCTACCGGGGCGCGGGGCTTTCGCATGTGCTGGTGGTCAGCGGAATGCACGTCTCCATCCTCTGCGGCAGCTTCCTCGAACATCTGCCCACGGCAGGGCGCAGACGCAAGCTTCTGCGCCGCTACGCCCACCGCCGCGCCAAGGCCCTGCTGGGTGCCGGGATGGCGGTGCTGATGGTGGGGGTCACCGGGTCCACGCCCTCGGTGCTCCGGGCCGGTGTGGCCGTCTGGGTCAGCGCAGTGGGCATCTGGGTCTGCGGCCCGGCGGATGCCCTGACTTCCCTCGGCGTGGCGGGCGTCTGGATGACCCTCGGCAACAGCTACGCCGTCTGCGATATGGGCTTCGAACTTTCCTTCGCGGCGGTGGTGGGCACGCTGGCCGGGGCGGAACTGGCCCGCCGCAGCCAAGAAGCCCGGATCAGAGCGGAGAAAACCCGCAAAACGAAAAACGCCGCCCACAAACGCGGCGGCGTGTACCATAACATTCTGCAAAGGGGAAAACGACTGGGCGGCAGCGTGTGGGAAACGCTCTGCGTTTCGGGCTGCGCCTGTGCGGCCACCTTCCCGGTGCTGGTGGTCCGGGGGCTGAGCGCCAGCCTCTACGCCCTTGTTTCCAGCGTGGCGGTGCTCTGGCTCGTGGAGCCGATCCTGCTGCTGGGCCTTGGAACGGCCCTGCTGGGGCTGGCCCCTGCGCTGGCTCCGCTCCACCGGGTGATCTCCCGCTGCGCCGAATTTCTTGCGGACCTTCTGGACCGGTGGGCGCTCTGGGTGTCCGGCTGGCCGGGGGCACAGCTCTGGTTCGATACAGCCTATGGGGCCCTCATTTGCCTCTTGCTGGCGGGGCTGGGCTGGCTGGCGTTCCATTGGAGGCTCCGTCTGCGGGTTGCTCTGCCCGCCCTGCTGCTGACGGCGGTGGTCGCCATCGGGGCAGGGAACGCCCTCAGCCGGGATACCCTCCGGGTGGAGCTGGTGGGGACCAAAAGTGCCCCGGCGGTGGTCATCTCCCAGAACGACCGGGCGGTTGTGCTCTACCGCGGCGGCAAAACGACCCGGAACGCCGTGGAGACTACGCTGGCCCGGCGGAATGTCCGCACCGTGGAAGCTTTTCTTGACCTTCGGATAAACCCATCCGACCACTATGCGCCGAAGGCGGAACGGACCCTCCGGGCGGCGTCCTGCGCCAAGGATTCCGCGCGGGTCCTCCGGACGGACATCGGGCGGCTGGAGCTTGTCCGCACCCGGACCGGCTGCGCGGTGCGGGTGACAGCAGCGGGCCAGACCTTCCTGACCCTGAGCGGGACCGTGCGGTTCGCCCAGCCGATCGAGGTGGACTGGCTGCTGGCCTCCATGGCCCGGCCCAACCGGGTGGTGTACCGGGAAATGTTGACAAAAAGCACGAATTACCGCTGGATGGAGGGCGATGGGAACATCGAACTCCAAACGGCACTGCGGTTCCGACCTTCGTCTTTTTGGAAGATCAGCCGCTCGCCCAGCGCGGGTAAGGCGAACCGTGCGGCGGGGTCCAGCCTGCGCAGGGCCGAAACGAACCGCAGAGGGTCGGCGGTGTTGCCCTGCACCATGTCGTAGTGGGTGGGGATGCTGCACCCGGCGCGGAGCCGGACGGCCAACTGCGCCGCCTCTTCGGCCTCCAAGTTGCCGATGCAGTTCCGCTGGGTGCGGAAGAAATCCTGCCCATTGATGGGGGCCAGCAGCAGGTCGGGCTGGGGCAGAGCCTCAAGCGCCGCGTAAAGGCGGGGCGTCAGGTAAGTGTCGCCGAGATGCACGACCGTGAACCCGCCGAGATCGAGCTGATACCCCAGCGCCATCCGGGGATCCTCAGCGTCGAGGACATGTTCCGGGTGGGCGGCGGAAAAGGCGCGGAGGTGCGCGGGGCCAAGCTCCAGCGCGGAACCTTCCTGCACCAACTGGATGCGCTCCTCCGGGACGCCGTACTCATGGGCCAGCACCCGGCAGCCGGAGGGAAAAATAAACTGTGTTTCGTCGTTCTGCGCAAAACCGCGCAGGGTGTCCTTTGCCATGTGGTCGGCGTGGCCGTGGGTGCAGAGGACAAAGTCCGCCCGCAGCTGCCCCGGCGCAAAGGGGGCCGGATAGCGGCGGCGGGAGCCGTTGGGGCCGGTCAGGTCGCTGAGCACCGGGTCGATGCAAAAGGTCGTCTCCCCGCACTTGAAAAGGAAGCCGCACTGCCCGATGTACCAGACGGCGAGCTGGGATGCGGGCAGGTGGGTGGCGGCGATCTCGTCCAGCAGGGCGGTGCCGCTGCGATGCCAATGTTCCATGGGGGTTCTCCTTTTTGGGCCGGAACGTTCAGATGAACCGGCTCTTCAGCTCAAACATATGGTTCATGGGGCCGGAGCCGTGGCCGAGGTCGAGCATGGCGGACAAGCAGCCGGAAATGTAGGCTTTGGCCCGCTCCACCGAGGCGGTGAGGTCGTACCCTTTGGCCAGATTGGACGCAATGGCGCTGGAAAGGGTGCAGCCGGTGCCGTGGGTGTTGGGGTTCGCGATCCGCTCCCCGTGGAACCACTGGGCCTTGCCGTCCCGCCAGAGCAGGTCGTCGGCGTCGTTCACCTTGTGGCCGCCCTTGCAGAGGACGGCGCAGCCGTAGGCCTCGCTGATCTTCTGGGCCGCGGCCTCCATCCCGGCGGCGTCGGTGATGGTCAGGCCGGACAGAATCTCCGCTTCCGGGATGTTCGGCGTCACGACCTCGGCCATGGGCAGCAGCTTTTCGGTCAGGGCGGTGATGGCGTCATCCCGCAGCAGCTTGGAGCCGGAGGTGGCCACCATCACGGGGTCCACCACGATGTGCTTGGCCTCGTAGAAGCGCAGCCGTTCGGCGATGGTCTCGATGAGGGCCGCCGAGGACACCATGCCGATCTTCACGGCATCGGGGAAGATGTCGGTGAAAACGGCGTCCAGCTGCTGGGCCAAAAAATGCGGCGTCGTCTCAAAGATGTCGGTCACGCCGGTGGTGTTCTGGGCAGTCAGGGCGGTGATGGCGCTCATGGCGAAGACGCCGTTGGCCGTCATCGTCTTGATGTCGGCCTGAATGCCCGCGCCGCCGCTGGAATCGCTGCCCGCAATGGTCAATGCAGTGTTCATGAAAAAAGACCTCTTTTCGCAAAAATTATTCAGCCAGTGCCGTCTGGATGTTGGCCAGCACCTTCTGGCTCAGCAGGACAAAAGCCTGTTTGGTGCGCCCGGCGGAAACGTTCTGGCAGTGGACGTTGGGGCGGTCAAAGAAGCCGTCGGCAACGGGGCCCGCCGCCGCGCGGGTGTCGCAGAAAAAGTGGCTGCCCGGCTGGGTGAGCCAGTCTTCCAGTGCGGCGGAGTCGAAGCCGGGGCCGATGGAGGTGTTGAACAGCACCTTGCCGCTGCCCAACTGTGCAAACTCTTCTTTGCCCAGCAGCAGGACATTCTTGTTCAGGCAGGTGAAGACCACCTCGCTGTCCTGTAAAAGCTGGTTCAGCGGCTTGTAGGCCATGCCCGCCTGTTCGGCGTCCGGCTTGCGGGTGCGGCTGTAGTAGGAGATGTCCGCGCCGAGGAAGGACAGCGCATCGGCGATCATCCGGCCGGACACGCCGAGACCCACGATGCCCACCTTCAGGCCGTAGATCTCCACCGGCTCGTCGCGGAGCATCGGCATCCCGAAGCCGTGGAGGATGCCGGTCAGCTCGTGGAGGACATACTCCACCACGCCGCGGTCGCCGTAATCGCGGATGCCCAGCACCTTGATGCCCTTGGTGCGGGCGTAGGCGATGTCCACATTGGCGCTGGCCTCGGAGTAGAGGCTGCAGCACATGCCGATGTAGCGGATGTTGGGGCAGCGCTCCAGCACGGGGCGCTCGATGCGGGAAGTATAGCTCAGCAGCACGGCGTCGGCGTCGCCGATGCGGCGGATGATCTCTTCGTCGTCGGCGGGGATGTCGTCGTACAGCACGACCTCCTTGGCATACTGGAAAAGCTCTTTTTCGGCGGACGGGATGAGGCTGACAGGCTCGATGGCCACCAATTTTTCAAACATAGCGATCCTCCCTTAATAGAAGCAGATGGGCGAAGCGAGGTTGCGCAGCAAAGCGACCACGCTCCACCCGGCGATGGCGCTGGTGGAAGAGCAGATGTCCACCACCGCCTTCACGCCCTCGATCTCGGCGGTGATGCAGTGGTCATCTCCCACCCAGCCGGGCACCGAGTGCATGGTCACGCCGGTGATCTCCGGGCCGGTGGTTGCCAGCGAAGTGGCCACGGCCACATTGACCCGGCGGGGGAAGGTGGCAATGGCCTCCTTGGCGCTGCCGGTGAAAACGGTAGTCTTCTTGGTGTCGGTCAGCAGATGGTCGGCCCAGACGGGGGTGTTGCGGAAGCCCTTGGCTCCGGTGTGGGTCTCGATGCCCGCCGTTTCGGGCAGGGACTGGGCCTGTGCCATCAGGGTGACGGTCTGTAAGACGTCAAAGCCGCCGATGGCGCCGTTGGCGAGATGCACCTTTGCACCGCTCTCCTGTGCCGTCTGCTTGACCTGCTCATAGAACGCAGGGTCGGCAAAGGCACCGATGGAGATGACGACGAGGTTTACGCTCTGCTTCAGCACCGGGATGGCCATAGCGCGGACGGCCTCCACCGAAGCCGTCTCCACGATGTACTCCGGCTGGAGGGCCAGCAGTGCATCCACGTCGTCGCAGACCGCGCAGCCGGTCTTCTCTGCCACGGCCTCCGCCTTGGCGCGGGTACGGCTGGTCACACCCACCAGCTCGTAGTCCGGCAGAAGGCCCTTCCGGTAGGCATCCGCCACGATGCCGCCCAGAAAACCGCAGCCCACGATGCCAAATTTTGTTTTCATAGTACGAATCTCCTTTTCCTGTCTTCTCTGCAGATGCAGAATACCAAGCTCAGTATACCATGTTCCGTCTGGAAAGAGAAGCGATCGGCTGCTTTTCTTTTGCGGGGCAGTGTGCTAAAATAGGGCGAAAAAGAAAAAATGAGGAACTGCGTATGAAAAAAATTTCGACCCTGTTTGGGACCTTTTTGAAGATCGGCGCGTTCACCTTCGGCGGCGGCTATGCCATGGTGGCCCTGCTGGAACATGAATTCGTCGAGGAAAAACAGTGGATGTCCAGAGAAGAATTCTTGGATATGGTCGCCATTGCCGAGTCCACCCCCGGCCCCGTGGCTGTGAACAGCGCCACCTACATCGGCTATAAGATCGGCGGCACGGCGGGGGCGGCGGCTTCCACCGCTGCGGTCAGCCTCCCGTCCTTTGTGGTAATTTACATCATCTCGCTCTTTTTTGACCGTTTTCTCAGCCTGACCGTGGTGGCGAATGCGTTCAAGGGCATCCAAGCCTGCGTCGTCTACCTCATCCTCTCGGCGGGGCTGAAGATGCTGAAACAATTGAAAAAGGACACCTTCGACCTCTGCATTCTGGCGGCGGTCGTGGCGGCGATGGTGGGCTGCTCACTGGCGGCGGTGTCTTTTTCGTCCATCTACTACATCCTGCTCAGCGGCGCGGCAGGGGTGCTGGTGTGGCTTGTGAAGAAAGCGGGGGCGGGGAAATGATCTATGTACAGCTCTTTTTGAACTTCCTGATGATCGGTGCCCTCAGTTTTGGCGGCGGCTACGGGATGATCTCGCTGGTGCGGGAAGTCGTGCTGAACCATGGGTGGCTGACCGAGAGCGAATTTTTAAGCTTCATCGCGGTGTCGGAGTCCACCCCCGGCCCGCTGGCCGTCAATATGGCGACCTTCATCGGCTCGTCGCAGGGCGGGCTGGCCGGGGCGTTTTTGGCCACGCTGGGCGTTGTGCTGCCCTCGTTCTTCATCATCCTGCTCATTGCGGCGGTGCTCCGGAACCTGATGAAATATGCCGGGGTGGAAGCGTTTCTCTCCGGCGTGCGGCCCTGCGTCGTGGCGATGATCTTGGCCACTGCCCTGACCATGGCTCTTTCCACCCTGCTGGGCATCACCCGGCTGGGCGGCGGCGCGGCAGTGTCGGTGCGGTCGGTGGCCGTGTTCGGCATTTTGTGGGCTGTGCATTTCGCCTACAAAAAGGCAGCAAAAAAAGCCCCGTCGCCGATCGGGATGATCGTCCTTGCGGCGGGGCTGGGCATGGTATTCTGGGGCATCTGAGTCCGTTCTGCGGGGCGGGCTGAAGCTCCTGCCGGGTGTCAAGGATCCCCGTTCACCAAATTCCGTTTTTCTGCATAGAACAGCAGGAAGGGGGAATGCGGTTTGAACGGGATCTTTTTGGTTGCTGCGGTGCTTTTGCTCCCGGCGTGCTGTACGGCGGTGGGGGCCGCAGGGGTGTTCCTGATGCGGTCCACGCAGGAGCCGCGCACCCGGCGGATGCTCTGCGGTATGGCGGCGGGCATCATGCTGGCGGCAAGCGTGTGGAGCTTGCTGCTGCCCGCCATCGAGCGGGCGGAACGGGGGCCGCTGCCGGGGTGGCTGCCGCCCGCGGCGGGGCTGGTCATCGGGGCGGTAGGGCTGCTCCGGCTGGAACAGGCGGCGGGGCGGCTGCTGTGCTCCGGGGCCGGCCACTGCGGACGGATGGTGCTGGCGGTCACGCTGCACAATCTGCCGGAGGGCATGGTGGTGGGCCTTGCCGCCGCGCTGGCTCTGTCCGATGAGCCGGACGCCGCAAGCGGTGCGCTGGCGCTGGCCCTCGGCATCGGGCTGCAAAACCTCCCGGAGGGCGCGGCGGTCAGCCTCCCGCTTTTGCAGAAAGGAGAGAGCAAGAAACGTGCGTTTTTCGCCGGGGCGGCCTCCGGCCTCGTGGAGCCGGTGGGGGCGCTGCTGGCCCTTGCGCTGGCGGGCTGGGTGAGTGCGGCGCTGCCGTGGCTGATGAGCGCCGCCGCCGGGTGCATGGTCTGCGTGACCGCGCAGGAGATGATCCCCGAAGCGGTGGAAAACGATGAGCCCGCCGGGGTCATCAGCGTGGTGCTGGGTTTTGCGCTGATGATGGCGCTGGATGTGGCCCTATGAAAAAACTCCCTCCGGCATCGCGCCAGCGATGACGGAGGGAGCAAATGAAAACCGGCTCAGGAACCGGATCTTTCGATGTAGACGCTGGTGGAGGGGAAGGCAAAATCGACCTTGTCCTTCTGCATGATGTCCATGATGTTCAGGTTCAGGTCGTTCTGCTCCTCCAGAAAAACGGCATAGGCGTTGGTCTTGAGGTAGGCGGAAACGAGGATGTTGATGCTGGAATCGCCGAAGCTGGTCAGCCGGACGATGTTCGCGCCCTTTTCGGTGTAGGGGCTTTCGTCCAGCATCTTCTTCAGATCGGCCATCAGCTGCTCCAGCTGGGGGCGGGTGGTGTTGTAGGTGACGCCCAGCGTGAACTTATAAGGCCGCATGGTGCGCAGGGCCGCGTTCTGGACCGTGGACGAACAAATCTTGCTGTTCGTCACGATGCTGACCGTCTTATCCTGCGAGCGGATGCGGGTGGAGCGGAAGTTGATGTCGATGACTTCGCCCTCCACATCGCCGACGGTGATCCAGTCGCCCACCGCGAAGGGTTTGTCCAGCAGGATAACGATGCCGCTGAACAGATTGCTGGCGCTTTCCTGCGCAGCCAGCGAAATGGTCAGGCCGACCAGTCCGGCACCGGCGACGATGCTGCCGATGGGGAAACCGGCGATCTGGGCCGCCGTGGCCACACCGAGGATGACGACCAGCACCTTGTAGGTCGTGTTCAGCAGGGAGAGCAGGGTCTTGTTGGAGCGGATCTCCGGGCTGCAGGAGGCCAGCAGCAAATCGGCCACATCCGACGCCTGATACAGGCCCTTGCAGAACAGCAGGGTCATCAAGACCTTGTAGACTATGAGCAGGAATTTCGGAAGGCTGGCGATGGCCCACGGCAGACTGGCCAGCGCAAGGTAGAAGCCGGTGAAGACCGCCATCCGTTCCAGAGGGCCTTCCAAGCTCCGCAGCAGGATGGGGGTGGCGGCAAAATGCCATGTGCGCCCCCGCAGGGCAGGGCAGATCTTTTTGCGCAGCAGCAGGGAGACCAAAGACCCGGCAAGGAAGATCGCCAGTGCGCAGACACAGCGTGCCGCCAGCGCCAGCCAGCCTTCCAGCAGGAAGGGCCCCAGCTCGAAACCGAGGTCACGGATGGAAAAAATCATGGCAAAACTCCTCGAAAAAAATATTTTACGCCCCAGTATACCATAAAACGCGCGGAAAGGGCAACCGAAACAGGGGCTTGACAAGGGCTCTCTGCCGCGCTATACTCTGGCCAGAAAGTTCGTTTCAGGGCGGGGTGCGATTCCCCACTGGCGGTACAGCCCGCGACCACTCCCAAAGAGTGCTGACCCGGTGAGACTCCGGGGCCAACGGTATAGTCCGGATGCAAGAAACGGCAGACAAATCCGAATTGTCTACGCGCCCTGTTGCAGTCTTTGGTTGCAGCAGGGCGCGTTTTTGGTTGTCTTCCCGGTTCCGATACAGCGCGAAAAGGGCTTTCCAATTCAATTTTGGGGCCGAAGCGCCCCGACGGGAGGATATTACCTATGAAGAAAAACACGACCCACAACCTGACCGTAGCCGCCATGCTCAGCGCGGTGGCCTTCATCCTGATGTTCATCGAGTTCCCCATCCCGATGCTCATCCCGTCCTTCGTCAAGATGGACTTCTCCGACCTGCCCGCCCTGCTGGGGGCATTTGCGCTGGGCCCGGTGTACGGCGCGGTCATCAGCTTCATGAAGAACCTGCTCCACATCGTCATCAAGGGCACCAGCACCGCGTGTGTCGGCGAGCTGTGCAACTTCATGCTGGGTGCGGTCTTCTCGGTCACGGCGGGCTGCATCTATAAGCACCGCAAGAGCCGCAAAACGGCTATCCTCGGTGCGCTGATCGGTGCAGCGGCTATGGCAGTGTTTAGTGTGCCGTCCAACTACTTCATCACCTATCCGGCCTATGTGCAGTTCTATCACATGCCGCTGGAAGCCATCCTCGGCATGTATCAGGCCATCCTGCCCTCGGCAGACAGCCTCATTAAGTGCCTCGTCATCTTCAATATGCCCTTTACGCTGGTCAAGGGCCTGTTGGATGCGGTGCTCTGCATGGTGATCTATAAGCCGCTGTCGCCCATCCTGCACGGCCGCAAGTGATCGAGAAATGAAAAATCTCCGGGAAGCAACGCTTCCCGGAGATTTTTTCAGCTTAGAGCTCCTTTTTCCTGCCACTTTCCGCGGGCGAGGCGGACAAGGAAGAGCAGCCCGCGGATACACAGCTCACAGCACATGGCGCTCCACACGCCCACCAGCCCGAACCGGGGCGCGAGGAAGAAGGCCAGCGTCAGCCGGATGCCCCACATGCTGACGAGGTTCAGCACGAAACAGGCGGTGCTGTCGCCCGCGCCCTGCATCGCGCCGCTGGCCACGATGCTGGCCCCGAACATGGGCTCGGCAAAGGCTTCGATGCGCAGCACCCGCGCGCCCAGCGCGATGACAGCGGCGTCGGCGGTGAAGATGCCCATCAGCGCGGGGGCGAACAGCCACAGCCCCATGCCGGACAGCGCCATGATCCCCATGCCGATGGCGGTGCAGAGAAAGGCGAACCGTTTGGCCATGTCCTTCCGTCCGGCACCCACGGCCTGCCCCACCAGCGCGATGGACGCATCCTGAATGCCGTAGCCTGCCATGTAGCACAGACCCTCGGCGCTGACGCCAAGGCTGTTGGCCGCAATGGCCACCGTGCCGAGGCCGGAGACGATCCGCACCAGAAGCACCTGTGCGGAGGAGAGGGCCGCGCGCTCCGCTGCCAGCGGGGCACCCACCCGCCAGAGGTTCAGCAGACAGGAGCGGGTGATCTTCCACGAGCCGGGCTTCCGGATGCAGAGCGGGCCTTCCCGCAGCAATAAGATCGCCAGCGCCAGCAGCCCACCCACCACGGTGGAAAGGGCGGTGCCCAGCGCTGCGCCCGGCACCCCCAGCCCAGCACCCCAGACTGTGAAGCGGGAGCCGAAGAGGGAGAGGGTGCGGGTGGGGTTGATCAGGAAAAAGTTGAACAGGACGTCCAGCATGCAGACCAGCACGCTGATGAGGCCGGGGGTCAGCGCGTCGCCGGTGGCGCGGAGCATGGCTGTGTACATCCCCATGGCCATGGTGAAGGGGAGAGCCGCCGACCAGATGGCGAAATAGGCGGACGCATTGGCTTGAAGTGAGACATCCGCCCCCAGCCAGCCGGGCAGAAAGCGGCTGATGCCGATGCCGAAGGCCGCCGCCCCAAGGCCCAGCAGCAGGTTGAAAAGCATGGATTGGCGCAGCACGCCGCGGGCGTCCTGCTGGCGGTCCGCGCCGAGGTATTGGGCGATCTGGATGGAAAAGGCTGTGTACAGCCCCACAAGGATGCCGTGCAGCAGCCATGTGCTAGAGCTGACGATGCCGATGGCGGCGGTGGCCTCGGCCCCGATGTGGCCGACCATGGCCGCGTCGATGTATTCCATGGCCGTTACGACCATCTGCTGCAAGATCGAAGGGATGCTCAGCGTCAGTACCACCTGCGCCGTCTCGCGCAGAGGGATGTCCTCGCCCTGCCGCATCCGGGCGGAAAGCTGTTCGAGTGAAAGTGTCATGGTTTCTCCTGTTGCAATAAAAAATGCCCCGCAAAGGGGACAGCTTGCCTTCTTATTATAGAAGGGCGGACGCAAAATGTCAAACCGGCGGCTTTTCGGCGGGAACGATTGATTTTTTCTGCCGGGCGTGATACACTTTCCTTGCGTATGAGTGAAACAACAGGGGCGGCGCTCTGCCGTTCCGGGAAAGAGGAAAATATGCTGCAACTGTTATCGGGCAGTCAGCGCACCGTGGATGCGCTGGGATTTCTATTGGCCTTTGCGCTGACGGCGCTGATGGACTCGGTCTTCCGGGAAAAGCTCCCCCAAGACCATGGCCGCGCCTTTGCGGTGAACGGCGAGCTCTCCAAGGGCAAGGCCCGCGGTTCCGGCCTCATCTTCGTGCTCTGCATCGCGCTGGTCACGCTGGCAGTGGTGCCGCTGCGCACCGAGTATATCATCTATACCGTGCTGCTCATTGCCTCCATGCTCTCTGGCTATTTTGACGATGCTTCGGAAGTGGCGTGGAACGAATACAAAAAGGGCCTCATCGACCTCGTCATCGCCATCGTGGCGGGTGTGACCTACCTGAACTTCAACAGCACGACGGTCCACTTCCTGAACTGGAGCTTCGCCATCCCGTATCCGCTCTACCTCGTGCTGATCGTCGTCCTGATCTGGGCCAGCATCAATGTGGTCAACTGCACCGACGGCGTGGACGGCCTGTCCGCCAGCCTTGCGGTGGTCAGCATCGGCACCTTCCTGCTGGCCTACGGCAAGGAGCTGGGCGATTACGCAACGGCGGCCATCGTCTTCATCGGTGCTTTGCTGGCCTACCTGTGGATGAACGCCAAGCCCTCCACCCTGCTGATGGGCGACGCGGGCAGCCGCGCCATGGGCTTCTTCCTCGCAGTGCTGGCCCTCAAGAGCGGCCATCCCTTCTCCTTCCTGCTGGCTGCGCTGGTCTTTATCGTGGATGGCAGCTTGGGCATCCTGAAGATCAGCTTCAAGCGTTTCCTGCACATCAGCATCCTGAAAAACACCCTGACCCCGCTGCACGATCATGTGCGCAAGCGGATGGGCTGGAGCGATGAGCAGGTGGTGGCCCGCTGGCTGATCCTACAGGCCGTCGCTTCGGCATGGCTGCTTCTGCTGACCCGCTGACGCGAAAAAGAAGTGAATGAGCGACGCTCGGTGAACGGTTTCACCGGGCGCCTTTTTTTGCATACGATCAAAAAGAAACAGGAGGAACCCCATGGAGTCGATCTTCGATCTCGAAACCGGCGCGGTGCTGGCCGTGCTGATGCTGCTGTTCCACACGCCGCTGCTGGCGGTGCTGGGCGCAAACCGCGATATCCTGACGGGGAGCAGGGAAGCTTCCCGCTGAAATAAAAAAGACTGCCGCAACCCCCCTCCGGCATCGCTTACCGTTACGCCAAGGCTCCCTCCGAGAGGGAGCTGGCACGGCGAAGCCGTGACGGAGGGAGTAATGCAGCAGTCTTTTATTGTAAAAAATTCAAAAATCAGCCGAGGGCCTTTTCCGCCGCCTCGACCACATGACCCACCAGCACCGAGGTGGTCACGGTGCCGACACCGCCGGGCACCGGGGTGACGGCCTCCACCAGCGGCTCCGCCTCGTCGAACCGGACATCGCCGCAGAGCCTGCCTTCCGCGTTGACATGGATGCCCACATCCACCACCACCTGCCCGGCCCGCAGGTGTTCGCCGCCGATGGCGCCCTGCTTGCCCATGGCGACTACCACGACGTCCGCCTCTTGGCAGAGGGCAGGGAGGTTCCGGGTGCGGGAGTTGCAGAGGGTGACGGTGGCGTTTTCGCGGTCCAGCATCATGGCGGCGGGCTTGCCCACCACAAGGCTGCGGCCCACCACCACGGCCCGCTTGCCGGAGAGGGGCACCTGATAATACTTCAAGATCTCAAGGCACGCCTGTGCCGTGCAGGGCGGGTAGCCGATGGCGCTGTTGGTGAAGACCCCGGCCAGCGAGCCGTCGGTGATGCCGTCGATGTCCTTTTCCGGGGCCAGTGCGGCGCGGATGGTGCGGTCATCGAACTGCTTGGGCAGCGGGCGGAAGAGCAGACAGCCGTGGATGGCCGGGTCTGCGTTGACCTGCGCGATCACGTCCAGCAGCTGCTCCTGCGCGGCATCTTCAGGCAGGAGGAACTGCTTCACCTCCACGCCGACCTTGCCGCAGCGGGTCAGGACGCCTTTCTCGTAGGAAAGATCGTCCGGGCGGGCACCCACCCGCACCACGGCCAGCGTGGGGGTGACGCCCCGCGCTTTCAGTGCCGCGCACCGGGCGGCGTTTGCTTCGTTCATGGCGGCCACCACAGGCGCGCCTTTCAAGATCGTTGCCATTACATTACCCCTCCTGTTGTGTGAGCTGTTCATAGACCCGGTCGGCCTTGGGGACAAAATCGGCCAGCAGTGCGGCGGCCTCGGCGTTCAGCGCGGCGGCGCGGGCTTTGTCGGCCATCAGGCGGGTGTTGACCGTAACGTTCAGCCCCGCCGCTTGGAGCGCGGCTTTGCAGAACAGTGCGGCGCACCCGGCGTCAGAGAGGGCCAGCACGCTGCCCTTGGCCGCATATTCCTCCGCAAGGGTGATCCCCTCGCAGCACGCGGCCATGATCTCCAGCGGCACCGCACAGGCCCTGTTGAGGGCCTCTTCCAGCACCGCAGCCTTGTGGGCTTGCTGCTCCGGCGTCTCTTTGGGCAGCTTGTAGGCGGCAGCCAGCGGCAGGAACGCCTCGGCGTCGGCCTGTACCAGCCCCTCCAGCCGCTTGCGCAGGGCGGCGGAGCGCTCGTTCAGCGCAAGGATGTCGGCTTCTACGGCGGCATATTTCTTCTTGCCCACGGTCAGGCTGCCGACCATATTCCCCAGCGCCGCCCCCGCTGCGCCCACCAGTGCCGCCGCGCCGCCGCCGCCCGGTGCGGGGGCGTTCCCGGCAAGCTCAGCCAAAAAGGCTTCACAGCTCAAATTTGTCAGTTCCACGATAAATTTTCTCCTCTGTTGCATAGCTGTCCAATTGCCGGTCGTGGGGGTCTGCTGCCGCCCGCTCCACCCGCTGCACCTCAAAGGCAACGCCCAGCGTCACAGCGTTTTGGCAGCGGGGCAGGTAGCGGTCATAGTAGCCTTTCCCCATCCCGACGCGGCGGCACGCGGCGTCGAATGCGGTGCAGGGCACGAGCACGAGGTGGAGTTCCTCCGGCGCCAGCAGCCGCGATTTTGTAAGGATGGGGGTGCGGATGCCGTAGGCCCCTGCCTCCCAGCCGTCCGGCTCCGGCACGGCGGCGGTCAGGGTGAAGTCCTCCCCGCAGACGGGGTAGGCCACCGTTTTGCCCAGCCGTTCGGCTTCGGCCAGCAGGGCCGAAAGGTCCGCTTCGCCCCCGAAGGCGGCGTAGGCGAGGAGGGTCTGTGCCTCGCGAAAACAGCGAAGCTGTGCGATGCGGCGGCAGAGCGCGGCATTGGCCGCCGCACGGTCGGCTTCGGAAAGTGCCCGCCGCGCGGCGATGCCCGCTTTGCGCTGCGCCGCCTTTTCTGCGGCGGTGTCCATCAGCTTTTCCCTCCCCATGGCGGACGGCGAAAAGTTGTACAAAACCATCCGGCAAAAATATACAAATATAATAAACGCTGCGGTGGAAAAATGCAAGGGTTTCGGCGAAAATGCGGTTGCAGGTTTTGGGCCGATTTGGTATAGTAGCAAGTAGGAGCCCGGCTTGCTGAAGAGCCGCCGCTGCCGCGATAGAATGTCAAGAGAGGGGTAGTAAACTATGTACGAAAAAATGATGGACACCATCGGTCTGGTCAAGGAAGCAGACCCGGAGCTGGCCGCCGCCATGAACCGGGAGCTGACCCGCCAGCGGGAGAACATCGAGCTGATCGCCAGCGAGAACATCGTCTCGCCTGCCGTCATGGCCGCCATGGGCAGTGTGCTGACCAACAAGTACGCCGAGGGTCTGCCGGGCAAGCGCTATTACGGCGGCTGCGCCTATGTGGATGAGGTGGAAAATATTGCGATCCAGCGTGCATGCAAGCTGTTTGGCGCAAAGTACGCCAACGTTCAGCCGCACTCCGGCGCACAGGCAAACCTCGCCGTTTACTTCGCTCTGTTGGATCTGGGCGATACCGTTATGGGGATGGACCTGTCGCAGGGCGGCCACCTGACCCACGGCTCGCCGGTGAACATGTCCGGCAAAAACTACCACTTCGTTTCCTACGGCGTCAATGCAGACGGCGTCATCGACTATGCGGAGCTGGAAAAGCAGGTCAAGAAGGTGCGCCCCAAGCTCATCGTGGCCGGTGCATCGGCTTACCCCCGCGCCATCGACTTTGAGAAGATCGCGGAGATCGCCCACGGCTACGGGGCCTACCTGATGGTGGATATGGCCCACATCGCGGGCCTCGTGGCGGGCGGGTATCACCAGAGCCCGGTGCCCTACGCCGATGTGGTGACCACCACCACCCATAAGACCCTGCGGGGCCCCCGCGGCGGCCTGATCCTGACCAACAACGCCGTGCTGGCCAAGCGGATCAACTCCGCCGTCTTCCCCGGCACGCAGGGCGGCCCGCTGGAGCACGTCATCGCGGCAAAGGCCGTCTGCTTCGGCGAGGCACTGAAGCCGGAGTTCAAGGAATATGCACGCAAGATCGTCGAGAATGCACAGGCCATGGCCGCTGAGCTTCAGGCCCGCGGCGTCAAGCTGGTGTCCGGCGGCACGGACAACCACCTGATGCTCATCGACTTGCGGGACGAGGAGTGCACCGGCAAGGAGCTGGAAGCCCGCCTCGACAGCGTGCACATCACCGCCAACAAGAACACCGTCCCCGGCGAGACCCGCAGCCCCTTCGTGACCTCCGGCGTCCGTGTGGGTACCCCGGCGGTGACCACCCGCGGCATGGGCCCCGCCGAGATGAAGATCATCGCGGACTGCATCGCCGACTGCATCTGGCACTACGACGAGAAGCGCGACGACATCGCCGCCCGCGTGCTGGCGCTGACCAAGGCTTTCCCGCTGTACGAGTAAGCATTTGATTTTTCGGAGCACCTGCCGTATCCTGCGGCGGGTGCTTTTTTGCGGAAAATCTTCATGCAAGGCCGCATCGCCACTCTATGCAGCCTTGCGATTTTAGCGCAAATAGGCTATAATGGTGCGGAAAAACGCGAAAAAAGGAGAACGCACCATGCTGATCTATCTGCTGCGTCATGGCAGGACCAAATACAACGCCCAGAAACGCTATCAGGGCCAGCGGGACATCCCGCTTTCGGCGGAGAGCGCCGCGAAGCTGCGGCGGGCCGATTTTTCCCCGGAAATCGTCTATGTGACCCCGCTGCAGCGCACTTCCCAGACGGCGAAGATCCTCTTCCCGGAAGCGAAGCTCGTGCCGGTGGAGGGGCTGAAGGAGATGAACTTCGGCCGCTTCGAGGGGCAGAAATTCGTCCATGTGGAGCAGGACCCGGAGTATCTGGCGTGGGTGGCCAAAAACGAAACAAGCGCCCACCCGGACGGCGAGCGCAAGAGCGATTTTTGCCGCCGCGTCTGCACAACATTTGCGGAACTGGTCGATGAAGCGCTGGAAAATGGCGAGGAACAGCTTGTCATCGTGGCCCACGGCGGCACCCAGATGGCGGCCATGGAGCGCTTCGCCGTGCCGCACAAGGCCTTCCATGAGTGGTGCGGCCCCAACGCGGGGGGCTATGTGCTGGATGCCTGTGACTGGAAGACGCAGCGGGTCCTGCACGTCGTGAAAACGGTCCAGTATGCGGAGGAAAATGCCTGATGGAACAAGGGCTGCTGCATCTTTATTGGGGCGACGGAAAAGGGAAGACCACCGCCGCCATGGGTCTTGCCCTGCGTGCGCTGGGCAGCGGGAAAACCGTCGTCATCGTGCAGTTTTTGAAGGGCGGCAAAAGCGGCGAGGTCCCGCTGCTGGAGCAGCTGGGCGCGAAAATTTACCGCGGCAAGGCCGGGCAGAAGTTCGTGTTCCGGATGAATGACGCCGAAAAGGCTGCCACCCGCCAATTGCAGAACGAGAACCTGCGCGCCGCCATGGCCCAGCCCGCCGACCTACTGATTCTGGACGAAGCGGGCTCCGCGTGGGAACTGGACATGGTAGACAAAGACCTGCTGCAGGAGGCGGTGCTCCGTCGCCCGGCCGCGCAGGAATGCGTCCTCACCGCCCACGCGGCACCGCGGTGGATGCTGGACGCCGCCGACTACAGCACCGAGATGAAATGCCACCGCCACCCCTACCAAAAGGGGATCGCCGCGCGGCAGGGAATCGAATATTAAAGAAAGAGGCTGTTGCAAAACTCCTCCCGGCATCGCTGACGCGGCGAAACTGTGAATGAGGGAGGAATGCGGCAGCCTCTTTTTTCATTCTGTTATACGGTCGCCAGCACAGCCAGAATGCTCTGCCAGTGCGGGTTTTGGGCGGAAGGAGAAGCGCGGCGCGGGGCAGGGCGCGAAATGGGACGGGGAACAGCGTCCGCCGGACGGGCAAAGGGGGAGCAGAGCTGCGCCTGCCACTGAGCGGCCAGCTCCATGGCCTGTGGGCAGCTCTGCAGGGTGCGGCGCTCCGCTCCGGCCAGAAAATCGCCCAGCCAGCAGAGGATGACCGCAATGGGAAGGCAGTCCGCCGCTTGGGTGCTCCAATAACACCAGTGGCCGCCCCGGCCCACGAAGCTGTCTACCGTGATCATGGCCCCCTCACGGGCCGACTGCGGCAGCGCCGGGCAGGAGGCGTCCGAAAGGCGGCGGAGCTGGGCCACGATGAAGTCAGTGCGGGCCGCGTCAAAAGCGTCGTCCCGGATACAGGCAGAAAAGTCTGCCGTGTCCAGCAGTGCCTCCGCCTTGGTGGGGAACCGGCCCGTCAATTCGCCGGAAGCGTTGTGGCAGAGCTGCCAGCCCTTGCGGAACAACTGAAAGTTGAAGTTCTGACGACCCATGGTAGAGTAGAAGACCCGCGCGTGGCCGGAGGCGCTGCGGCGCAGCTCCAGATAGGCGTCCGCTCCGCCAAGATCCTGCACTTTTGCACTCAAAATCAACGAGTAGTCGCTTTTTTGAGCAGACATGGCGCGGTGCATTTCCTCAAAGTAACGATTGGCGTCCATAGCGGGTCTCCTTCCTTGTACAACCAATGATTCGTTGTTTTCTGAGGACATTATAGCATAAGTTGTCTCAAAATACAACTATAAGTTTGACAAAATCGAAAATATTTTTTCGGCATTCCAGACGATACAAGCGGTATGGTTGTAAAAATAAAACCGGGGCTGCGTTTTTGCGCAGTCCCGATTCAGGAAACGGTTCAATCGCCCAGCTCCCGGATCTCGTTCTGGATGAGCCGGCCGGCGGCGCGGGCCAGTTGGTCCATGCCGCGGATGCGGGCGAGATTTTTGCCGTAGATGCGTTCGGCGTCGCGGCTGGAGCTGTCCTCCCCCATGAAGACGGCGGAGACCCGCAGCCCCTTGCGGCGCAGATCACGCACCTCGGCGGCGGCATCGTCCACGCCGAAAGCCCCGCCGTAATCGTGGCCCAGCGGGTTTTCAGAGGAAGGCGGCACCCGGCGGCTGTCGTTGGGGGAAGCATCCGTCAGCAAAATGAGCAGATGGCGCGGTGCAGGGCCGGGGGCAAAGTCCACAAGGTCGCCCGCCGCCCGCAGGGCCAGCCCGTCGCGGTTCCAGCCGGAAGCGAAATATTGATTGATGTTCTGCAAGTTTTTGTCTTGGAAGCCCTTCAGCACCCGCAGCACGGTGTACCCGCGCAGACTGGAAAAGCAGCTCACCCGCACCGGGATGCCGCAGGCGGCAAGGCTCTCGGCGAGGATGGAACCCTGCGCCGCGATGACCTCCTGACAGTGCAGCCGGGAAGCGGAAGCATCCAGCAGCAGGTCCACCGTGAAGGAGGGCTGGTTCTCTTCCTCGGCACAGCGGAAGACGCGGGCATCGTCCAGCAGGGGCGCACGCCAGACCCGCTCCGGGTCCAGATTGCCGCTGCGGGCCACCCGCGCGTTGGGCTGCTGGTGGACGAGGATGCAGTTCCGGATCTGCTCGGTCAGCCGCAGCACGACGCTGCGGTGGAGCTCCCGGTTCTTGGCGTAGTAGGCGCGGTTCCGGTCGGCTTGGAGCTGGGCCTGTTCGGCGAGGTGTTTCGCCTCCGGGTTGGGGGCTTGTTCCGGGCTGGGCACGCCCGCCGCAAACCAGAGGCGGCACCCCAGATGGTTCCCGGTGCAGAGCTCCTGCTCGGCCTTGCGCAGCCGCTCCGGCGGGTAGAGCGACCGCCCGAAGCAGCTTTCGATGTAAGCGCGGTCCTCGGCGGCGTTCTGCTTCAGGGTGATGTGGGCCAGCCGCTTGTCCACGGTCAGCCCGCCGGTGCTGGCCGCATCCACCGAGTTGGAGTGCTCCACCGTCACGCGGTCGGTCTTGATCATCTGGGTAGGCAGGGTCTTGGTGGCAAGGGAGGCCAGCAGCCCTTCCAGATGCAGGTGGAGCGCGGGCTTCTGCCGCACAGTGCCGTCAAAGAGGTTTGCTTTTGAAAAAACAGACAGCAGTGCGTCCTTTAACGCGGCGGGTGCGGGCGGTGTGTCCGGCGCAAGGGCCTTGGCAAGGTCGGCTTCGTAGGGCGTCATCACCGGCGGGCGGCGGCCCTGCACGGTGCGCCAGCGGTGGGCCTGCATGGTGTAGACAAGCTGGTTTTTCGCCATCCACTCCTGCCGGGAGAGCTTGTACTGGATGCCGAAAAAATAGTCGGCGTGGGCGCGGCGCAGCTCGGCCAGCACCGGGCGGCGGGGCAGCTCCAGCGCGTAGGCCGCGCTTTCGAGGTAGAGCCACGTCAGGTCGTCCAGCTGGCTTTGGCGGATGTCGCCGTCCCAGCAGTCGAACAGGCTGCGGACGAGGTCATCGCCGTAATATTTGTGCACCAGCCCCACAATGCAGTTCATGTAAAAATCGATGGTGCCGTCGGTGTTGTGCGCGAGGAACAGCGGCTCAAATCCATAGGCTCCGGCTGCCGCCCAGACCTGATTGGCTGCGCGCCGCTGTTCGGCGGTATAGCTCTGGGCTTCCATCAGCCGAAGAGCTTTTCGGCAGTGAGCTGCGCCGGGATGCGGGCGGCGATGACGTCCCGGATGAGCCCCTGCTCGTAGGAATCAAAGGCTTTGTTGGTGATGCCCATATCCAGCGCAGCCCCGGCGGCTACGCCCCGGCGGATGAGCCGCAGGGCGTCCAGCATCCCGCGCAGGTCCAGCGCCTTGGTGGAGATCTCGGCGCTGTCGCACTTCTTCTGCAAGTCGAGGAAGAGGAGGGCGAACTGATGGACATATTTGGCCGCAAGGTCTGGGAACTGGGCCCGCAGCAGCTTTTCGAGGTTGTCCTGCGTGATGGTGGGCATCTGGATGACCACGAAGCGGGAGGTCAGCGCCTCGTTCAGCTCGCGGGTGCCCGCATAGCCGTAGTTCATCGTGGCGATGAAGCGGGTCTCCTCGGCCAGCGGGATGCGCTCGTAGCCGGGCACATCGATGGCGCGGCGGAAGTCCAGCACGGCATGGAGGACGGCCAGCGCCTCGTTTTTGGCCATGTTGATCTCGTCCAGTACGCCGAAACCGCCGCACTGGGCGCAGCGGTAGACCGGGCCGGGCCGAAACTTGACGGCTCCGCCCTCAAAGGTATCCATGCCGATGAGGGAGGCCGCATCCATGTTCACATGGAACGAGATATCCCACGCCGGGCGGCCGAAGGCGGCGGCGAGGTTCTCAGCCAGCACATTCTTGCCGGTGGCCTTGCCGCCCGCCAGCAGCAGGTTCTCGCCGCAGAGCAGGGCGGCCAGCGCCTGTTCCCAGACCTCGTTTCCGTAATAAGTAAAGGCGGACGCCGGGATGCGGGGGCGCAGCCCCTCAGCCAGCGGGTGCGCGGTACGGTATTCCTCCACGGCGGAAAGCAGCGCGGGATCGACGCCTTCCTGCCGCAGCGTTTCAATCAGATCAGACATGAACGACACCTTCTTGTGGTTGGCAGTGCCAAACCGATTTTTCAGCCCTATCATAGCACAAACCGCAGCGGATGTGTAGATGCGGGCGGCAAGGATTCGGCAAAAATTTACTGGGAAGATTGTGGGACGGAGAAAACCGTGCTAGAATGAAGAAAAACGGAAGGGGACAAGGGTCATGAAACACCAACACTGCCGCTGGAAGGTCTGTTTTGGAAAAAATTACTGGGGGACGCAGAAGGGAACCGACCAAGGCGAGGAACTGCATCTGGACAGGGAATTTGAATGGAATGGTCACCGGTGGCTGATCCCGGCCCTCTACCGGTGCCGGCAGGGATTGGTCGTGGACTTTGCGATAGAGGTGCCGCAGGGAGAACTGCGGGCCTATATGAAAAAATGGTGCCTGACCGAAAACGGCGAATGCACCCGCACGTTGACCAGAGCGGAAGAACGCCAGATGGAGCAGGAGAATCCGCTGGATATTGGATTTTGTGCCTCTCTGAGGCTGAACGGGGTGCGTCTGCACCCCAGCGATGGCTGCGGAATGGGGTATCTTCCGGGAACTGACGCTGGAAGTGATGAGGCAGCGGCGCTGGTGCACTATTATGGGCTGGACGAAACGAAGGTCTGGCGGTTCTGGCGGAACAGCTACCCATGGGCAACAAAGAGCCGGAAGAGCCGTCCCAAACGATTCCGAACGCTGGAACTGGAATTGGAAGCGGAACTGGAGCAGCATCTGGCCGAACAGTTCCCGACACCGGCTGCGGGGGAGTCGGTGACGATCCACGAACCGGGAAACGAGAATGCCGCCTATCAATTGACGGTGCTGGATGTCCGGTCGGAAACGCTGGAGCTCCCGGATTGCGACGGCTGGGAACGTCCAAACTGTTTTTGCATGATGACGTACCGTCTGACGCCGAAAGCGGAACACTTCTACCTGACCGACTGCGCTGAGGGAGACCATCCGCGCCGCAAACCACGGAAGCTGCCGCCGGAACAGGCGGCACTTGCCCGGAAATACAGGCTGGAACCGCAGATGGAAGGGGATGCGGCCATTGCGGTCATCGGCGGGGCCGATGGGCCGACTGCCGTGTTCTGCACGGTGCGCGGAAGTGCCGAAAAAACGGAGGGAGCCGCTGCGGCAACCTCAGCCTGCTATTTTGCACCGGTGCGGCCGGAAACGGTCACATGGCAGGCGGAATTTGACCGAAAACCCTGCGGGGATACCACAGTTTCACTGATTTGTGACGTTTGAATCGGAAAAGATGAAAAAATCTCTTCTGCGCCTTGAAAAATTGACAGAACTGCAAAGATGCGATAAAATAACAACTATGTTTGCCGGGAAACACCCGGCGGCGGAAGTTGATTTTTCAGAGGTGTGGAAAGAACCATGATCGAAACCATTACGGCCGTGAACGATGCGGTCAACCATTTTATCTGGGGCATCCCAGCCATGATCAGCATCATCGGCGTGGGGCTGCTGCTCAGTGTGCGGACCCGCTTTTTGCAGATCCGCAAGTTTCCCTATGCCATCAAAACAACGATCGGACGCATGTTTCGCAAGAAGGACGCTACGGACGGCGCCATGACGCCGTTTCAGGCGGTCTGCACGGCGCTGGCGGCGACGGTGGGCACCGGCAACATCGCGGGCGTGGCGGGTGCCATCGCCATCGGCGGGCCGGGTGCGGTGTTCTGGATGTGGTGCTCGGCGCTGCTGGGCATGTGCACCAAGTTTTCGGAAGTGACGCTGGCCGTCCGTTTCCGGGAGCGCAGCGCCACCGGCGAGTGGGTCGGCGGCCCGATGTACTACATTAAAAATGGCCTGAGCAAAAACTGGCATTGGCTGGCGGCGCTCTATTCGCTGTTCGGCGTGCTGACCGTCTTCGGCACCGGCAACGCCACGCAGGTAAACACCATCGTCACGGCCATCGACTCGGCCCTGACCGCCTACGGCGACTTCAGCAAGAGTATGCTCTCCACCGTCAACCTTGTGGCGGGCGTGCTGGTGGCCATGCTGGTAGCCATGGTGCTGCTGGGCGGCATCAAGCGGATCGGCAGTGTCACCGAAAAGCTGGTGCCCTTTATGGCACTGTTCTATGTGGTGCTGGCGCTGGGCGTTGTCATTCTGAACATCCGGCGCTTCCCGGCGGTGCTGGCCTCCATCGTGGGCGGCGCGTTTGACCCACGGGCCTTCACGGGCGGTGCCATCGGCAGCGTTTTCCTCAGTATGCAGAAGGGCGTTTCCCGCGGCATCTTCTCCAATGAGGCCGGTCTGGGCACCGGCTCCATCGCCCACGCCTGTGCCGACACCCGCAAGCCGGTCAAGCAGGGGATGTTCGGTATCTTCGAAGTCTTTGCCGATACCATCGTCATCTGCACCCTGACCGCGCTGGTCATCCTGTGCAGCGGGGTGCCGGTGAACTACGGCTCTGCCGCCGGTGCCGAGCTGACCATCGCCGGATTCACCTCCACCTACGGCGGCTGGTCGTCCATCTTTACGGCGGTGGCGCTGTGCTGCTTCGCATTCTCCACCATCATCGGCTGGGGCCTGTACGGCTCCCGCTGCATCGAGTTCCTCTGCAAGACGGATAAGGTCGTGCGGCCCTTCCTCGTGGTCTACTCTTTCGTGGCCATTCTGGGCGCGACGGTGGACCTCGGCTTGCTGTGGAACATCGCCGATACCTTCAACGGCCTGATGAGCATCCCGAACCTCATCGCGCTGCTGCTGCTTTCCGGCACGGTGGTCAAACTGGTCAAGGAATTTTTTGAGGCCGAATCCTGAAACCGGACACTTTTTCCACAAACGACAAAACAATTGCGAAATTTCACAGGAAGCAATTGACAAAACGGGCCGTTTATCGTATAACCTATATAGAGACGTCATATCCGGGAAGGGTATGGCGTTCCCGGAACGTTTGGAAAGTGAGGCCGCAACATGAAGAAATTTCTGAAGAGGCTGATGCTGGGGGTCGTAACGCTGGCAGTGTTCTGCTGCATGACCCCGCTGGCGTTTGCCGCAGAAAAATATCACACCATCTATCTGGAGCCGCAGGGCGGTATCGGTGTGCCGACGCAGGTGTACGTTTACAAGTACGGCGACGTTTACCGCGCGTCCAGTCTGCCGACGCCTACCATGGAAGGCTACACCTTTGATGGGTGGTATGAGGATATCGTGGGCGGCACCGCGATCAAGGCGAGCAAGTACAACTTCAAAGAGGAAGGCCAGACGCTCTACGCTCACTGGACGGTCGCGGACGGCAGTTCTTCTTCCGCCGCGGCTGCACAGCCAGAGGAGACGAAACCCACCAAGACCTTTAAGATCGAAGAACATATGGGAGAAGTCCTGATCGTTGGCACGACCATTCTTGTGTTCACGCTGGTAGCGCTGCACGGCTGAAACGGTCAACTTTTGCCTGAAGTTATCTTAAAATTTTGAAAGCGAGGATTCCTTATTATGATGAACAATGAGATCAAACTGCCCGCCGCTTACGCTGCGATCGACGAGAACGAGATGGTCTACCTGAACGGCGGCTCCATCACCGACACGCAGGGCTGGCTGATCTTCATGAATGTCGGCGCCCTGTTCAACTACGTCGCCCGCGTTTTCTCCGCTGGCAGCTCCATCATCAACAACGTCAGGGTCATCGTCACCACCATTGAGGCTCTGAACAACTTCAAGCTGACCGGCAAAAACTAAACGAAATTTCCTGAAATGTCTGAAAAGCGCATCCGCAAAAAAGCGGATGCGCTTTTTTGCGCCGAAAGTGGCGAAAATCGGGCTTTCAGACGCCGGAAATCAGTGATATATTTTACGAAACCCGTTGCGAAAATAGAAGAGCGATGCTATAATCAACCGTAGTAAATGGGTAATTATGACAATCATCCGTTAGGGAGATAAACTACATGGCGGAACGTGAACTGCGGCGGATGAGCCGCACCGAATTGATCGAGATCATCTACGCGCTCAAGCAGCACGAAGAAGAGCTGGAACAGCAGAACGCGGCGCTCCAGAAGCAGCTGGACGACCGCACCCTGCGGCTGGAACATGCCGGTTCCATCGCGGAAGCGTCGCTGGCGCTGCATCAGGTGTTCGAAGCGGCTCAGGCCGCTGCCGATGCGTATCTGGAATCGGTGAAGGCAATGAATCCGCCCCTGCCCAGTGAACCACCGCAGTCTGCGGATAACGGAGGTGCGGACGCAGAATGAAGGGACGACACGTGAAACTGGCCACGATCCCCTCCATGGAGGAAGTGGACAAGGAACGGCAGCGTCTGGAATACCGGGACCGCTACGTGCGGGTACTGAAAAGTACGATCTACGCGCTGGTGGTGGTGGCTGCTGCGGCGGTGCTGCTGGCGACCATCCTCCTGCCGGTGCTGCAGGTGTCGGGCGACAGCATGAACCCGACCTTGCAGAGCGGAGATGTCCTGCTGCTGCTCAAGACCGATGATATGAAAACCGGCGATCTGTGCGGTTTTTATTGGCAGAATAAGCTTCTGCTCAAGCGGATCATCGGCGGGCCGGGGGATGTGATCTCCATCGACCGGAGCGGCGTTGTTACGGTGAACGGGGAGGCTCTGGAGGAGCCTTACGTCGATGAACTCGCGCTGGGCGAGTGCGACCTCAAGTTCCCGTATCAGGTGCCGGAAAATCGCTATTTCGTGATGGGCGACCATCGTTCAACTTCCATCGACAGCCGAAGCACCGTCATCGGCTGCGTGGACAAAAGCCAGATCGTCGGCAAGGTGTTCTTGAGGGTATGGCCCTTGTCACGTCTTTCATGGGTGCACTAAGGAGGTGCCATGATGAGGAATCAGTTCAATGAGATCATGCAGAAGCTGCGGGCGCAGCGCGTGAGAGCGCGGCGCTATACGGCGATGCTGCTGGTGCTTGCGATGCTGACATCACTCTCGGTCAGCTGGCGGCTGCATCAGGTGGGCACGGCGCTGACCACCGACAACGAATATTGCTGCGGCATGGAGGAGCACGTTCACACCGACGAATGCTATACCGAGGAGCTGGTCTGCGGTTACGAGGAAGGCGAGCCGGAAGAGCCGGACCCCGCCTTTTCCGTGGACTCGGAGCCGACCACGGAAGAACCGGAAGCCGAGCCGGAAGAGCCGGAGCCGGAAGAGATCGAACCGGAGGTGCACCACCACACGGCGGACTGCTACGAGACCGTGCTTGTTGAGCACAAGGAACTAACCTGCGGCGAAGAAGAACATACCCACGATGAAACCTGCCCGGTCGATCCCGATACAGGTGACTTCCTCTGCGGCTTTGAGGAGCACACCCACACGGACGACTGCTACACCACCGAGACGGAGACCGAGGAAAAACTCATCTGCGGCTACGAAGAGGGCCAAGTGCTCTCGGACGGTACGGCGGCAGACGAGGACGGCATTGCGGCGCTGGAAGATACCAACACCGCCACGTCTGTGGCGGAGGACAGCAGCAGCGAGGCCGTTTCCGAGCCGATGCTCCATCACCACACCGAGGCGTGCTATGAGAAGGTGCTGACCTGCACCATCCCCGAACACACGCACACGCTGGAGTGCCTTGCGGACTACAGCGCCGACGTGGAGACCGACGACGACTGGCAAAAATACAGCGTCGGCCTGAGCGATAACTGGAACGAGGCCCTGCTGGCCGTGGCACAGGAGCAGCTTAGCTACAAGGAAAGCGAAAAGAACTTCCAGACCGACGAGGCACTGGGCGACATCATCGACGTCCACCATTACACCCGCTACGGTGCGTTCTACGGGAACCCCTACGCCGATTGGGACGTCGCGTTCATCGCGTTCTGCCAGCATTATGCGGGCATCCCTAAGACGGAGATCCCGCAGCGCTTGGGCTTGGAGGCGCTGCGCGCCGATATGGATGCCATGGGCTTTGCCTACCTCACCGAGGGCGAAGATGCGGCTTACGAAGCCATCCCCGGCGATGTGGTCACCTATAATAAAAACGGAACTGCCGACGACGAGACCATCGGCATCGTGGAGACGGTAGGCGACGATTCGCTGACCGTTATTTCTGGTGCCGTCGAGGGCGCTGTCGCGGAAGTGACCGTTCCCTTCGCCGATGTCACCAGCACCATCCTCGTGGATCAGGCTTACGGCGACTACGTGGGCGAAGCCGATGACCGCGACGGCAGCCATGACGATGAGATCGCAGTGCAGCCGGCAGATGAAGTGGGCGCAATGGCGGTGGCGGCTTCCGGGGAAACGCAGTATCCCATCAATTTGGATGACGACACGGTTGCAAAGAAATTGCAAGCGCACTTCGAACTGCAAAAGAAGGATAGCGATGATCTTTATCAGCCTGTTACGAATGGAACCACGGTGAATGAGGGCGACGATCTTCGGGTGGTTGTGAGCATCAAGGCCCCGGCAGGTACGTTCAGTAAGACGGCGACGGACGGCAATAAGCTCACGTATACGCTGCCTTTTAAGCTGAAAGAACCGTTGGTGCATCAGGAAATTAAAGATCGAAGCGATAACAAAACGGTAATTGGCTATCTGGATGCGGACACGGACGGAAACGTAACAGTTGAGTTTTTGAATGACGTCGATACCTTTAATCACGAAAATGAGTTTGATGCAGATTTCAAGGTCTGGGGCAAGGCAGTTGCAAAAGATACAGGCGAGAACCAGACCATCAAATTCCCCGGCGATTCTGGAAGCTTTACTCTGAAAAAGAAGAGCGATATCAGCGTTGATAAAACAGCGGATACCGGCATTATAAGAGAAGGCGACAAGGTATATTTCAAATATACTGTTACAGTCAGTTCTCAGGAGGGCACTGCGGACGAAAACGTCACGATCAAGGACGTGATCACTCAAAGCGGTGCGATTGTTGGCAAATACAGCGAATTTGAACTGAAGAAAGGGGATGGCTCGCCGGTAACCATTCCGACCGGATATCCCCAGATCACGAAAGACTCTAGTAATAATAATGAGAAGGACTTCGTGATCGAAAATCTTGCTCCTTTGGACAAAGGCGAAAGTTATGTTTTGACGTATTACTATGAACTCACAAATGCAAATCAATTGACTGGGGTAAATTCAGTTGGCAACACGGCATCTGCGACTTATGGTAATACAACGGATACGGACGTAGAGTGGAAAACCTACACTCCAGAGAAGATTTCGGTGACGAAAACATTACCGTATGATGCAAACACCGACCGGTTGCAGCGCATTAAGTGGCAGATAAAGATCACAAACCCCAACAACGAAAATCTAGCTGGCTTGAAGGTGGTAGATCAGATTCGGACGCAGGGTTCAAAGATGCGCATGCAGGAGTATATTGAGATTTATGATGCGAATAATCAGAGGTTTGCGTATGTCGACCCTAAAGATGTAGTAAATGAGAATAAGGATGGCTTTACCTATACGTTCCCCAAAGATAAGGCGGCAACATCCAGTTCTTATACCATTACCTACTATACTTCGATTCCGGACAATACAGAGGGTACGCAGACATCGGTTACAAACGAAGTCGATATCAAAAAAGGTGATGATACCGTAATAAATACCGACAGCGAAACGACACCGGTTGGCCAGCGTGATTGGTATCTGGTAAAAGCTGTAGATAGAGAAATGTCTTTGAGCAGTGATGGCACAGAACTGTTGGCAAAAAATTGGAATTTCGCTGTCCGCACGAATGCAAGTACGGAGACGTCGAAGCAGTTTACAGCATATGATGTACTTCAGACGCCAACCGTTGCGGATAAAAACGGAACGGCTAAAGCATTTGGGCTGGATCATTATGCAAAGTATGATGATCTAAAGAAGAGCCTTGAAAGTAATGACACAAGGTTTGACGTTGTCGTTAAAAATAACGACGGAACAACGAAATGGTCGAGAATCAACCTTGCTACGTTTAAGAGCGCTCCGTATAATGGTACAATAGCTGTAACCTGCTACAAAGATCAGAACAGGACAGAAATAGCAAGTTTTGGCGATGAAGTCCGGGCGTTTAAGATTGATGTCAGTTGGACAGGAGAGGGTTTTAAGGTTACCCAGCTCAATACAGCATCGTATAATTCCTATATAAAATGTACAGAGACGGGTAAAACGCTGGATGATCTGGCCGGAAAAGATGTGGTCACGGCGTCCAATGAATGCGCTGTAGATGCGTTACACAAGGCATCTGCTTCGACAAGCTACACGAAGCCGGAACCGGAGAAGCCGAAGGATTCGGAGTTACGCAAGCTTGTTAGCAAGGATGTGAATGATTTTGCTGACAAGACGGTTACAATTGAGACGGGAACCCCCAATGGCACAGTGATTTGGTTCAAGCTCCTGATCAAACATCCCAATCCCAATGCAGATAAGGTCACCATTACGGATACCCTTCCCAAGGGCTTGAAGTATATGGACTTTACTGCGGATACTCCGGGAGCTGAAAAGTGGAATTGGCAGGACTCGTATCGAGTTGGAACGACGGAATATGACAGAAGCGGTATTGCCGAGTCCGATTTGTGGGCGTCGACCAGCAATCCCAGCACAGACGTATTCAAGTTGGAGTCCTCTACGAATGGAAATGGACAGCAAGTGCTGACGTTTACTTTGTCTGGACTTGATGGAAAAGACCTGAAGAACGTGGATGCGTCCATTATCTATGGCGTAATAGTTGAGGACGACTACTGGAAAGATATCAGTGCAAATCCGTCGAAGGACTACCCCAATGAAGCAAAGTGGGGCAAGCTTAAAAAGAGTGCAACCGCAACCGTAACCCGGACGAACTTTGAGACGAAGAAAGATGTAGCTTACGACCAGACGACTCAAACAGCAACCTATACTATTACCATCAACGAACAGAGCAAGCAGTTGCTGCCCTATGAAGGTGGCTACTTGGAGCTGGAGGATATCCTTACGGTTCCGAAGGGCCTGAGTGCCACGCTTGATCAAAACAGCATCGTGGTGAAGGATGGAAACGACGCTGTTGTTACAAGCGATGCGCTGAAGGACTGCGAGATTGACCCGGACACCCACACGATGAAGATCAAGATCAAGGACGGAAAGAAATATCTGTTGTCCTATACGTACAAGTTTGTTCCGGACGAAAATCTGGGCGCTGGCCAGCAGCGGACTGTAACAAATGAAGTGAAGATGTTCGGGCGAATCGCTTCGAACAATGAAACACACTTCCAGAATGCGGGCGGCAGCGGCACTGCATCGAACGGCGTGACGGACATCCTGACCCTCGTGAAATCGGAAAAGGGCAAAAACAATAATACCCTTGGCGGTGTGACCTTTGCACTGTTTGCGTATGAAAACAGCAGTTGGACTCGGTTGGATGATCAGACCACGGCAACGGATGGCGAAGCAAAGGGTACGATCACATTCCGCTACAATGCAAATAACAAATCGGAAACTGGTACAGTGGCCGTAAAAGCGGACACGCTCTATCAGCTGGTGGAAACGCAGACCGCAGAAAATTACATCCTTGACAAAACGCCGCATTACTTTGTGATGCTGTCGAAGAATGCAAACGCGGACGATGTGTATCAGACCTTTAACGGCTCTGACGTACCGCTGCAGAGCAACATCAAGTTTGTGTCAGCCGGACAGACGACGGATGTTCTGAAGGTCGAAAATGAGGCCCGAAAGATCAAGGTTGAAAAAGTCTGGAAGGATGCTGACGGCAATGCGATGGCTGCGCCGCAGAGTTCCATCACGGTTACCCTGCAACGCAAGGTGGGCGACGCTGTTGACAACGACTTTAGTGAAAAGTTGACGCTTACGCAGGGCAACGGTTGGAAGGTGACGTACCCTGATACAGGTTCGCTGCCGGAAAAGGACGGCTCTGATGGTACGTACTATTACTTCGTAACGGAAGACGACGTGCCGGACGGTTACAATGTAATGTACGGCTATGTTGACAAAAATGGTGCGACCCAGTCGGAACACGGTGTGACGGCTGGCGGAACGGCGACCATCACGAACCAATACAAGACGAATTGGCTGAACGTTACAAAGGTATGGCAGGATTCGGATGGTAAACCGCTGACGGAGAATCTGCCGGAAATTACGGTTCACTTGTATCGGCGAAATGCAGATGGGACGAATACAGATATGGAGAAGTCCTTGACGCTAAAGGCCGATAACAACTGGAAGGGTCAGTTCACTGACCTTGAACCCGATGCCCAGTATTACGTTGTCGAGGACACTGTGGATGGTTACACGGTGAGCTACACCTACGATGCTGGAAACCCGGCAGTGCCCGGTGCCACCATCACTGTGACCAACCGCAAGAATGCCCCCGGCTACGAACTCCCGGCGACCGGTTCCACCGGTACGGCCCCGTACACCACCGCCGGTGCGGTGCTGATGGGTGCCGCGCTGGTGGGTGGATACCGCAGAAAACGCAGACAGGAAAGGAGGGGCGAGTGACCCTCCTGCCCCTGCGGGCGGAGCACGGATCACCACAAGAAACACAGATTTTGGGATTGCTTGGAAGCAAAAAGAAGCAAATTGGAAATGGATTTATTTCACAAGGAGACGATGAAAATGAAACACATGAAGAGATTCGTGGCGCTGTTTGCCGCGCTGGCTCTCGTGCTGGCGATGGCAGCCCCGGCGTTTGCGGTAAGCGGCTCTACAACAACAGGCACAATCACAATTAAGAATGCGGTTAAGGACAAAACTTATACGATTTATCGTATTTTGGATATTGATACCGCGAATTCTGATTATAGTTCAATCGTTTATAAAACAAATGACGATTGGAGTGGTTTTATTGCTGAAGTAAACAAAGGCGGTAAATATTTCACTGAGGTCAATGCAACGACGAAGGTTGTTACCGTTAAAAAGGATGTGACTGCAAATGATATGGAGGCTTTTGCAGCGGCGGCAAAAACGTGGCTGGGAAACCATACTATCACAGCAGTTGATTCCAAAAAGGCGGATTCTTCTACCGTAGAGTTTTCTAATGTTAAACTGGGATATTATTTGGTAGCAACGTCCGAGTGGGGCGAAAATAATGTCAATGCAGTGTTCTCGCTGGACAACACAAAGCCGAATGCAGAGATCAAAGAGAAGAATGGAACCCCCTACGTTGATAAAAAGGTTGAGACTTCCAGTGGTGATTACGGCGAGAAAAACGATGGAAGTGTTGGCGACAAGGTAAACTTCAAAACTACAATTCATGTAACCGATGGTAATCCTAAGGGCTATGTTCTGCATGATAAGATGGACAAAGGTCTAGCGTTGGATGCAAGCAGCATTAAGGTTTCCTATAAGGATGGTACGGTGTTATCTACGGATGCATACAATCTTACTACAACGGGTCATACGGATGGTTGTGTTTTTGAAATCTCGTTTGTGGATGGAAAAATTAAGACGAACGATGAAATTGTTGTAACGTATTCCGCAACTATTACCAAGGATGCTGTTGTCGGTGGTCAGGGCAATAAAAATGAGACATGGTTGAAGTATAATGAAAATGGCGAGTCGAACCATGGGACGACTACAACATATACTTGGAAGTTTGGCATTTTCAAGTTCTACAAAAAAGGCGAAACTGAAAACCGTCTGGCAGATGCAGAGTTTGTTCTGTATCGAAAAGACGGCGAAGCTACCAAGTATGCGCAGATTGCCAGTGGTAAAATTACGGGTTGGACTTCGGAGAAGGCCGGGGCATCGAAAATTGTAACGGTGTCGAATGCCGATAGTACGATTGAAGGCTTGGATGGGGGAACCTATTATCTGGAAGAAACCAAGGCTCCGGACGGTTATAACAAGCTGGATGCGTCAATTACTGTGACAATTGCAAGTGATGTCAGTGCGGGTACAGCAACAGTTACCTATACTTCTGGTAGTGCAACATATAATGCTGATAATGGTGTTGTAAAGGTTGAAAACAAAGTAGGTGTGACCCTTCCGAGCACCGGCGGCATCGGCACCACGATCTTCTATCTGATCGGCGGCGGGCTGATGGTTGCAGCGGCCGTACTGCTCATCGCGAAGAAGCGGATGGAAAACAAGTAAAACCAACCGGGAGCCGACCGCTCCCCCGAAATAAGAGGGCATCTGCCCCGAACATATCCTTATAACATTAGGGAGTAGCCCATGAAAAAGAATCGCAGCAACATCATTTTAATATTGATCTTTCTCGTGGGTCTATCCGTGATGTTATATCCGACCGTCAGTGACTATGTCAACCAGAAAAACCAGTCGCGTGCTGTGGCGAGCTACTCGGAAGAGGTTGAAAACCTGTCGGACGTGGATTATCAGGCCTATTTTGACGCCGCCGACGACTACAACCGGCGGCTGGCCGAAACGCCCGATGCCTTTTACCGGCCCGAAGAGGTGAGCGGCTACACCGACACCCTCGACGTCTCCGGTACCGGCATCATGGGGTACATCACCATCCCCAAGATCGGCGTGGAGCTGCCCGTCTACCACGGCACCAGCGACGGCGTTTTGCAGGTGGCGGCGGGCCATCTGGAGGGCAGCAGCCTTCCGGTGGGCGGCGCGGGCACCCACGCCGTCATCTCGGCCCACCGCGGGCTGCCCAGCGCTAAGCTCTTCACCAATCTGGATGAGCTGGAAGTGGGCGACACCTTCACCATCACGGTGCTGGACCGGGTGCTGACCTATGAGGTCGATCAGATCTCCATCGTCCTGCCCACCGAGACCGATCTTTTGCAGCCGGTGGAGGGCAAGGACTACGTCACCCTGATGACCTGCACCCCCTACGGCATCAACACCCACCGCCTTCTGGTGCGCGGCAAGCGGATCGAGAACGCGGAAAACCAGAAACACATCCGCGTAACGGCGGACGCGCTCCGCATCGAGCCCATTATCGTGGCCCCGGCACTGGCTGTGCCCATGCTGCTGGTGATGCTGGTGGTCATGCTGGCCGTGCCGCATCTGCGCAAACGCAAAAATCAGCGAGAGGAGAACCATCATGAAGAGCATCCGTAAACGGCTGGCCGCTGTGCTTGCGGCGCTGACCCTGTTGGTGTGGTGCGCGGCTCCGGCCTTTGCCCTCGAAGTGGTCGATCTGAGCCGCACCGGTTCCATCAAGGTGTCGCTCTATGACAGCGAAACATCCGAGGCGGTGGGCGGCGGCACGCTGACCCTGTACCGCGTGGCCAAGGTCCAAAAGGACAACGCCAACCTGAGCTTCGTGTACACCAACGGCTTCGAGGACTGCGGCGTGGAGCTGGGGGATCTGTCGGAGGGGGAGCTGGCGGGCCAGCTTGCCGAGAAGATCGCCGCCACTGCCGAGTCCACTACCGTGGAGATCAGCGACTTCGGCGCAGCCGAGTTCGGCGACCTTGAGGTGGGCCTGTATCTGGTCGTTCAGACCACGGCGGCGGAGAATTACAACGTCATCAACCCGTTCCTTGTGTCGGTCCCTATTCAGGAGAACGGCAGCTACGTCTACGATGTGGACGCCCTGCCCAAGGTCGGCACTGCGGCCAAGAAGACCCCCGAACCCCCCGACAAGCCGGACACGCCCGACAAGCCCGACACCCCGGACACCCCCGATACCCCCGACAAGCCGGAGGAGGAGAACCCGAATACCCCGGTGGCTCCCGGCCCGGACAACCCGGACGGCTGGGTCCTCGGCGCCCACGGTGAGAAGATCTACCTGAACCCGGAAGCCCCCAGCCCGGACAACCCCAACGGCTATGTCATGGGCGCCCACGGTCTGCCCCAGACCGGCCAGTTGAATTGGCCGATCCCGGTGCTGGCAGTGACCGGCGTGGTGCTGGTGGCGGCGGGGATCAAGCTCAAGAAGGGGACCCGCAAGGATGAAAAGTAAGCTGGGCACCCTCTTCATTGCGCTGGGCGTGCTGGCGCTGCTGGTGGCTGCGGGCCTCTTCGGCTACAACCAGTGGGACAATGCCCGCGCCGAGAAGGCGGCGGATGCCGTGCTGAACCAGTTGGAAGAGACCCTTGAGCAGCCCAAGACCATCCTGCCCGGCGAGAGCGAAGCGGCGTCGGCCACCGCCGAAGGACCCGCCGAGGAAGAAGCGGACGGCATGACCGTCACCTTTATTGACGGCTACGATTACATCGGCTATGTCTCCATCCCCTCCATCGGGCTGGCGCTGCCGGTGATGAAGCAGTGGAGCTATCCCGGCCTGAAGATCGCGCCGGGGCGGTATGCCGGCTCCCTTGCCGCCGACGATCTGGTGGTGGCGGGCCACAACTACGCCCGCCATTTCAGCCCCATCAAGAAATTGGCCGTCGGCACCGAGGTGCTGTTCGTGGACATGGACGGCAAAACGTGGCACTACGAGGTCAGCGCGGGAGAGGTCCTGCAGCCGACCCAGATCGAGAAGATGACCGTCAAGTCCTCCGGCGACGACTGGGACTTGACCCTCTTCACCTGCACCACCGGCGGTCAGGCGCGGTATGCGCTGCGCTGCGTCCGCACCGATCCGTAAATCAGACCCAAAATGTACTCGCTTTCCCGCTGGAAGGCGAGTATTTTTGTGTTATCCGACTGGGAAAGGGAATCGCACATGGAAGATTGGGTCCGCAGTTTGTTTGGGCTGGCCGGTGGGCTGGCGCTGTTTTTGTACGGCATGACGACCATGAGCCGGGCTTTGCAGCAAGCGGCGGGGGAGCGGCTGCGGGGCTTCCTGCGCCGGGTCACCCGCACGCCGCTGACCGGGGCGCTGGCGGGGCTGGCTGTCACCAGCATTTTACAGAGCAGCTCGGCCACCACCGTAATGGTCATCGGTTTTGTCAGCGCCGGGCTGATGGGGCTGCCACAGGCGGTGGCCGTGGTGTTCGGGGCCAATGTGGGCACCACCATGACGGCGCAGCTGGTGGCCTTTCGGCTGGAGGACTGGGTGTTCCCCCTGCTGTTCATCGGGGTGCTGGTCTGGTCGCTGGCCCGGCGGGAGCCGACCCGGCAGCTGGGGCTGGCGGTGTTCGGCTTCGGGCTGCTGTTCGACGGCATCGAAGTCATGTCCGGTGCCATGGCTCCGCTGGCGGTCAGCCCGGTGTTTCTGCGGTGGATGGCCGAGGTGCGCCGGGCCCCGCTGCTGGGCCTTGCGCTGGGCACAGGGATGACGCTGGTGGTGCAGAGCAGTTCGGCCACCATCGCGGTGCTCCAGCGGGCAGCCCAACAGGCCGGGCCGGACGGCATCCACAGCGTGCTGGGGCTGGCGGGGGCCCTGCCCATCCTGCTGGGGGACAACATCGGCACCACCATCACCGCCATCCTTGCGGCGCTCGGCCAGCCGCAGGATGCCAAGCGCACCGCCGCCGCCCACTGCTGCTTCAATTTGTCGGGGAGCGTGGTCTGTCTACTGGCCCTGCCGTGGATGACAAAGCTCGTGGAGGCTGTTTCCCCCAAGGGGCCGGAGCTGGAGATCATTGCGCGGCAGATCGCCAACGCCCACACCCTGTTCAATGCGGCGTGCACGCTGGTCTGGCTGCCGCTGACGCCGGTGATGGTGGAGCTGGTCTGCAAGCTGGTGCCGGAGCAGGAAAGATCCGGCGGGGAACGTTAAAGATCGCGGCTTTTCAGCAAAAAAAGCCGTTTGTCCATTGACAAGGCTTCGCGGCCCGTCGTATACTTACAGTGTCTTGTAAAACCCGCCGCATTGCGCGGACAAGAAAGAGGAGCGAAAGAAAATGAAAAACAACAACAGCAGCATCAAAACGGTGGTCGCCGTCGGTATCGGCGCCGCATTGTTCTTTGTTCTGGGCCGCTTCGTGGCGATTCCCAGCCCGGTGCCCAACACCAACATCAGTCTGCAGTACGCCGTTCTGGCCCTGCTGGCTGCCATGTACGGCCCCGTGGCGGGCGGCCTGATCGGCTTCATCGGCCACACCCTGATCGATCTGTCTTGGGGCGGCAGTCCGTGGTGGAGCTGGGTCATCGCATCGGCCTTCGTAGGCGTTGTGGTCGGCCTGTTCGCCAAGAAGCTGGACCTGCAGGAAGGCGAGTTCGGCAAGAAGCAGATGGCAGCCTTCACCGCCGCCAACATCGTGGCACACCTGCTGGCATGGGTCGTGGTTGCCCCTGTGCTGGACATCCTGATCTACGCCGAGCCGGTCAAGAAGGTCTTCGCGCAGGGTGCGTTCGCCGCTGTCTCCAACATCATCACCGCAGTGGTGGTGGGCGGTCTGCTGGTGCTGGCCTATACCAAGACCATCGCCAAGAAGGGCTCGCTCGATCAGGAGTGATTTTTGGATGGAACCCGCAGCCTTTCCTTCGGCCATCCCGGAGGAAGGGCTTTTTGTTTGAACAGCTGAGGTAACGTACCCATGGCAGAACGCAGAGAACCCATTATATCGTTTCAGAATTTTTCGTTCCAGTACCGCGCCCAGAAGCGCCCGACGCTGACCGGCATCGATCTGGACATCTACCCCGGTGAGCGGGTGCTCATTGCGGGCCCCTCCGGCAGCGGCAAAAGCACGCTGGCGGGCTGCATCAACGGGCTGAACCCCTTCGCAAACCCCGGCGAGTGCACCGGCACCCTGACCGTGGACGGCGTGGACGCCCCCCACAGCAGCATCTTTGAGCTGTCGGCCCATGTGGGCACCGTCCTGCAGGACCCGGACGGCCAGTTCATCGGCCTGACGGTGGGCGAGGATATCGCCTTTGCGCTGGAAAACAGCTGTATGCCGCAGGACGAGATGCACGCCGTCACCCGCCGCGCCGCCAAGCTGGTGGGCATTGAGAACCACCTCGGCTATGCGCCCCACGAGCTTTCCGGCGGGCAGAAGCAGCGGGTCGGCCTTGCGGGCGTCATGGTAGATCAGGTCAGGATCCTCCTCTTCGATGAGCCGCTGGCCAACCTCGACCCCGCTACCGGCAAACAGGCCATTGAGCTGATCGACGAAATCCAGCAAAAGACCGACACCACCGTGATCATCATCGAGCACCGGCTGGAAGATGTGCTCTGGCGGAACGTGGACCGCATCGTCCTCGTCAACGAGGGGAAGATTCTGGCCGACCTGCGCCCGGACGAACTGCTTTCCACTTCGCTGCTGGCCGAAAACGGTATCCGCGAGCCGCTCTACCTCACGGCGCTGCGGTATGCGGGCGTGGCCATCACGCCGGAAAAGCGCCCTGCCCATGTGGACAGCCTTGTGCTGAACGAGGCCGATACGGCGACACTGAAGCAGTGGTTCACCGCCTACCCGCAGCCGGAACCGGCGGCGGCCCCGGTCCCCCTGCTGGAAGTGCGGGATCTGAGCTTTGGCTACCAGAAGGGCCAGCCGACCCTGAAGCATGTCGGCTTCACCATCGGCAAGGGCGAGATGGTCAGCATCGTGGGCCGGAACGGCGCGGGCAAATCCACGCTGTCCAAGCTCATCTGCGGCTTCGAGACGCCGGATGCGGGTGAGATCTTCCTGAACGGAAATCCGCTGGCCGGGCAGAACATCCGCAGCCGCGCCAAGCACATCGGCTACGTGATGCAGAACCCGAACCAGATGATCTCCAAGACCATGATCTACGACGAAGTGGCGCTTGGTTTGCAGCGCTCCGGCCTGACGGAAGCGCAGATCCGGGAAAAGGTCGAGCAGACGCTGAAAATCTGCGGTCTGTATCCCTTCCGCAACTGGCCGGTGTCGGCGCTGAGCTTCGGCCAGAAAAAGCGGGTGACCATCGCCAGTGTGCTGGCGCTGGACCCGGAGCTGATTTTGCTGGACGAGCCGACCGCCGGGCAGGATTTCCGCCACTATACCGACATCATGGAGTTTTTGCGCGGCCTGAACGCGCAGGGCGTCACGGTGGTCATGATCACCCACGATATGCACCTGATGCTCGAATACACCCAGCGTGCCCTCGTCTTCTGCGATGGTGAGCTGATCGCGGACCGGAGCGCGGCAGGCGTTCTGTGCGACCCGGCCCTCATCGAACGGGCCGCGCTGAAGGAGACCAGCCTTTATACGCTGGCCAACCGCTGCGGCATCGAGCCCGCGCAGGAATTTGTGGAGCGCTTCATCGCGCAGGACAGGGAGGTGCGAGAAAATGGCCGCTAAAACGGTGCTGAATTATCTCCCGCGGGAAAGTGTCGTCCATAAGCTGACGGGCACCACCAAGCTGGCGTTTTTCCTGCTGTTTACCTTTGCCAGCATGATCACCTACAACACCTATGTGCTGCTGGTGCTGCTGGCGGTCAGCTTGGCGGCGTTCAAGCTGAGCAGGATCAAATTCCGCGAAGTGCGGTTCATGCTGGTCTTCATGCTGGTGTTCCTGCTGCTGAACAACTTCTTCATCTTTTTGTTCGACCCCGATCAGGGCACGACCCTCTACGGCACCCGCACGGTGCTCTGCCACCTGTTCTGGCGGTATGACCTGACGGCGGAGCAGCTGTTCTATATGTGCAACATCTCGCTGAAGTATTTCGTGGCCCTGCCGGTGGCCATCCTCTTCATCTCGGCCACCGACCCCAGCGAGTTTGCGGCCAGCCTGAACAGCATCGGCATCTCGTATAAGGTGGGCTACTCGGTGGCCATAGCGCTGCGGTATATCCCGGACATCCAGCGGGACTACCACAGCATCAGTCAGGCCCAACAGGCCCGCGGCGTGGAGCTGGGCAAGAAGGAACCTTTCTTCAAACGGCTCAAAAATTCCGTGAACATCCTGCTGCCCCTGATCCTGACCAGCCTGAACCGCATCGACACCATCTCCAACGCCATGGAGCTGCGGGGCTTTGGCAAAAAGAGCAAGCGCACATGGTACACCCAGCGCCCCTTCGTCCGCCGCGATTTCATCGCGCTGGGGCTGGGCGCTGCGCTGCTGCTGCTCAGCCTGACCGTGACCCTCCGCTTCGGGCGGTTCTATAACCCGTTCGTCTGATCTTTTCCTAGGTTCGGTAAGGAACTTCCCAATAAAGAAAAACCAACAACACCCCCACCTGCGCAGGTGGGGGTGTTGTTCACGTGAGGGAGAAAAAAAGAAAACCACTGCACGAACATTGCGCAGTGGTTTTTTGGTGGAGAATAGCGGGATCGAACCGCTGACCTCTTGCATGCCATGCAAG
>OCHL01000250.1_pt1 | contig 61134 bp, 54 predicted proteins | sample 1538421 | NCBI WGS metagenome assembly OCHL01 (sample SAMN04571690, study PRJEB22368) | human gut metagenome | biome: human gut; material: stool | host: Homo sapiens | place: Luxembourg | collected 2012-06-01 | reverse complement strand
ACTATACGTTTATCTGGGCAATGGGCGGCGAGAACATGGAGTTTGACGACATGGATAACATCGCTACCACTGACCTGCGCTAAAAAGCACCATACAAACGCCCCGTACCGGGAGACCGGTACGGGGCGTTTTGCTAAAAATTTAACTGGGATAAGGAGAAAATCATGGATCTTTCCGCTTTCAATCTGCAGGGCAAGGTGGCCCTGATCACCGGCGGTGCCCACGGCATCGGTTTTTCCATCGCAGAGGGCATGGCCAAATGCGGTGCAGCTATCTGCTTCAACTGTTCTTCTGAGGCAAGCCTGGAAAAGGGCCTGGCTGCCTACAAGGCTGCCGGCATCGAGGCCCACGGCTATATAGCGGACGTGTCCGACGAGGACGCCGTGAACACCATGGTGGCCAAGATCAAGGCCGAAGTGGGCCCCGTGGACATTCTGGTGAACAACGCCGGTCTGATGAAGCGCGTGCCCATGATCGAGATGAGCCACGCCGACTTCATGCGTGTCATCGACGTGCATGTGGGCGGTGCCTTCAACTGCTCCAAGGCCGTGCTGCCGGATATGATCGCAAAGCGTGAGGGCAAGATCATCAACATCTGCTCCATGATGAGCGAGCTGGGCCGCGAGACCGTCTCCGCCTACGCCGCCGCCAAGGGCGCCCTGAAGATGCTGACCAAGAACATTGCTTCCGAGTACGGCGAGTACAACATCCAGTGCAACGGCATGGGCCCCGGCTACATCGCCACCGCCCAGACCGCGCCCCTGCGCGAGATTCAGCCGGACGGCAGCCGCCACCCCTTTGACCAGTTCATCACCGCCAAGACCCCCGCAGGCCGCTGGGGTGAGCCGGACGACATGGTGGGCCCCTGCGTATTCCTGGCCAGCCACGCTTCCGACTTTGTGAACGGCCAGATCCTGTATGCCGACGGCGGCATTCTGGCTTACATCGGCCGCCAGCCTAAGTAAGATTTCTTAATAGTCTCATCCTAAAACAAATGGTTCCTGTTAGATGTGTAGTCATTCTAACAGGAACCATTCGTTTTAGTCCGAATCAATTACATCTACTTCTGTCAAGCGAAATGTTGCGAGCCAATGCATTCCTCTGTCCTGAACAAGAGAATATTTCCGATTCGGTTCTACTATACCTTTGCAGGGGTTTGCCCAGCCACCAAGTTCAATTGTTATTTTTGTTGGTTCCTCAACCATAAACTTGGCATTTTCGCCGTGGTATCCTTTCCACAGCATTGTACCAGATTCGTTTTTTACAACAGCATCTCTCGATGAAAAAAGACCGGCAACTCCCTCAACAAGATTATTGGGCATTTTAATTCTAACAACGCCCTCTTTAACCATCTCTTCAATTGGACATCCACAATATGGACACGCTGCCGCCTTACTAGAAATCTCTTTTCCGCATTCTGAACATTTTATTAACGCCATTTTTCTTCCTCCTCGTGTTTTTCAAACTGATATTAGTCTACAGTATTTACACTCATTTTTCAAGTGTAAATAGCACACAATTTAATGCGTAGATTTTGTGTATCATGTTTTTATAATAGAAGCATAGGGGGTGTGTATCGTGGCATTCAAGATTCCAAAAGAAGAATACATCAACCGTACCTTTCGGCTGCGAAAAGAGCTGGTTGACCGCATGGAGACGATCTGCAACGACAAAAACATCTCTCTTAATAAACTGACCGTGCTTTGCATTGAATACGCTTTAGATAACCTGGAAGATGATCCTCCCGAATCAAGTTCCAAATAATGTCTTTTGCCAGAACCTTCCATCTTGAAGGTTCTTTTTGTTTTCTTCATGTTAGCACATGTTAAAATGTGTCCATTTCATGTCAAAATGGTAATAGTTCCTGCTTCATCGTGGAAAATGCGCATGAAGTACTTGCTTTTTTGTCCAAATTCCCGTATAATCATCTTCGTCAGCCAACCCACCTTGTTGGTTGAATTCAAACATGAAGTAAAGACTATAAGGAGTATATTTCACATGAAACTCAAGAATGCTGCTATCGTTGCTGCTGCTCTGGCACTGGCTGTCGGCATGACCGCATGCGGTTCTTCCGCATCCTCCACCGCTGCTTCTTCCGTGGCTTCTTCTGCTGCCGCTTCCTCCGAGGCTGCTTCCAGCGAGGCCGAGGCTGTTTCCGCTGAGTACACCGTGTACAACACCACCGGTTCTACCGTCACCGAGCTGTACCTGTACGACGCAGGCAGCGAGGAGAAGGGCGACAATCTGGCCAGCGAAAACGGTCTGGCTGACGGCGAGAGCGTTGTCATCACCCGCGACGAGGACGCCGACAAGCAGTCCGATGTGAACTACGTGCTGGAGTTCACCACCGAGGACGGCGAGACCCAGAGCTTTGAGACCCTGCACTACGAGACCACCCCGATCTCTCTGAAGAACGTGGATGCCGCTGCAGGCGCTACCCCCATTGCTTTTACTGCACCGGAAAAGTAAGAACTGTTTCATCCTTGCGAAACGGGAAAGTCTGCGGGACTTTCCCGTTTTATTTTTTGCCAAAAGCGGGCTGAGGCCGTCATTTTCCCTTGCAATCACGCCAAAAATCCGCTATCATAGAAGCAAATACGTTCCCTTGCGGCATAAAGGGAGTAAAGGAGTGGATTTTCTTATGGCAGAAAAAGAGATCAAGGGCATCAAGAAATTCCTGGAAGAATTCAAGGCATTCGCCATGCGCGGCAACGTGCTGGACATGGCAGTCGGCGTGGTCGTCGGCGGCGCGTTCACGGCCATCGTCACCGCACTGGTGGAGGATGTCATCAACCCGGTGATCGGCCTGTTCTTCAAGGCTGACTTTTCCAGCGTGGTCATCGACCTGGGCGGTTCCAGCATCAAGATCGGTGAGTTCGTCAACTCGATCATCAACTTCCTGATCGTGGCATTCGTGCTGTTCGTGGTCATCAAGGCGATCAACTCCCTGCACAAAAAGCCCGAAGCACCCGCCGCGCCCGCAGAGCCCACCACCAAAGTGTGCCCCTTCTGCCAGAGCGAGATCGCCATCAAGGCCGTGCGCTGCCCCCACTGCACCAGCAAGCTGGAAGGCTTCCCGGAGATCAACAATTAAATTTTTAAATTACAAATCGGGAAAGTCTGCGGACTTTCCCGATTTGCTTTTTCAACCGCAGAGCCGCAAAGGCCGACGGCATAACAGATACAAAAGCTCCCCACCCTGCCGCAGTCGCTGCGGTTTCAGAGCGGGGAGCTTTTTGCACATTCGCGAAGGAAAGCGGTGGATGACTTACTGCACTTTGGTCAGGTCCGCCAGCTTGTGGTAGATCTCGGTGTTGTCGAACACACCGCCGAAGTTTTCAGCACCCACGCCGTTTGCGTAGATGTTCACCATGGCACCGGTGTGGGCATAGGTGGTGTGGTCCATGCCGGACTTGTGGTTGATGGTGTGGCAGATGGCCATGCTGAAGGGGATGTAGGTGCCGTACAGCTCATAATCCTGCTGGCTCATCTTGCTCTGGCTGGAGGAACCCACCTCCAGGGTGCGCTCGTAGGCGGTGCGCAGGTTCTCCACCTCGTAGTCGGTCAGCAGCAGCTTGCCTGCGCTGGCGGCGGCCGGGTCGGTGGGCAGGGTCAGACCGAAGTTTGCCTTCACGTCAGCCATGGCCGTCTCAAAGGGGGTCTTATTGGCAATGTAGCCCTGCACATAGGTGGAATCGAACTTTGCGTAGGACATCTTCTGGTGGGTCAGGTTGGTCAGGAAGGTGTCGTAGTTGGTGGTCTTGTAGCCGATGGCCATGCCGCCGGTCTCGTGGTCGGCGGTGACGAGGATCAGGGTCTCGTTGGGGTGCTTGTTCTGGAAGTCAACGGCGGCCTGCACGGCGTTGCTCATCTCCAGCACATCGTGGATGGAAGCAGCGGCATCGTTGGCGTGGCAGGCCCAGTCGATCTTGCCGCTCTCAGTCATCAGGAAGAAGCCCTTGTCGTTGTCCAGCAGCTCGATGCCCTTCTTCACGTAGTCGGTCAGCTGCCACTCGCCTGCGGCGGCGTCCATGGCGTAGTTCATGGCCTTGCCGTCGGCCAGGTTCTCGGCGATGATCAGGGTCTTGCCTGCGCCTGCGGCCAGGGCAGCAGCGCCTGCCTGCGTGGTGACCACATTGTAGCCAGCCTGTGCAGCCACCTCGTGGTTGTTGGGGCCGGTGCCGTCGCCGTTCACCTTCTGGAACTCACCGCCTGCAAAATACTCGAAGCCGGAGTTTGCCAGCTCCACGCCGATCTGGTAGTAGTTCTTGCGGCTGTTCTGGTGGGCATAGAAAGCGGCCGGGGTGGCATGGTCGATGTTGACGGAAGAAATGACGCCAACCTTATAGCCCTTCTGTGCATGGAGCTTCTCGGCGATGGTCTCATAGGGCACGTCGCGGGTCCAGGGGCACATGTTGATGACGCCGCTCTCGGTCTTGTGGCCGGTGGCGATGGAGGTGGCAGTGGAAGCGGAGTCCGGGCAGAAGGAAGTGCTGTCGTAGGTGGTCACGCTGCCCACGGTGGGGAAGCTGGTAAAGCTCAGGTCAGCCTCGGTAACAGCACCGTTGTTGTCCACGGTGCCCTTATAGAAGCGGGCGGATTGGATCTGGGCAGTGCCCATGCCGTCGCCGATGAACAGGAAGATGTATTTGGGCTTCTTGAACAGGTCCAGCAGGCAGTTTTCCTCGTCTGCTGCGGTGGAAGCATCTGCTTCGGCTGCGTGGGCGGCAACGGGTGCTGCGGCCAGCATACCGGCGGCGGAAGCGGCTGCGCCAAATTTCAGAAAGCTGCGGCGGGAGATCTTATTTTCTTTCATAACGTGATCCTCTCTTTTCATCTCATCAAACGCTGTGGGCCTGCCTCAGGCCCCGTTTTGTCATCTTGCGGGAACGCTTTTATTGTAGCGCGCCGCCGGGCTGCAAAAAACCATGCCGCTGCAAAGCTTTGGTAAAACCGGCGCGGGTGTTCCCCGCCCAATGTAAAGCCCTGGAAAAGTGTGTAAAATCCCGCTTTTCCCACAAACCGTGCCGGAAGGGTTGAAAGTTGGGCGCATTTCATTGTACAATAGAAGATGTAAGTGTCTTATTTCCGCAAGAGAGAGGAATGTTATAGATGAGCAAGATCAAAGTTCTGGCACTGGACCTGGACGGCACCCTGACCAACGACCAGAAGGTCGTCACCCCCCGCACCCGCGCCGCGCTGGACGCCGCCATCGCGCAGGGCGTCACCGTCGTGCTGGCCTCCGGCCGCCCCACCGCCGGCATCACCCCGCTGGCAAAGGAGCTGGGGCTGGACAAAAAGGGCGGGTGCATCCTGTCCTACAACGGCGGCAAGATCGTGGACTGCGTCACCGGCGAGACGCTGGTGGAAAAAACGCTGGACCCGGCCCTGGTGCCCGAGCTGTGCGCCTTTGCCGCCGCGCAGGATATCGCCATCCTGACCTACAACCATGAGGGCATCGTGTGCGAGCGTGACACCGACGAATGGGCCAACAAGGAGTGCTTTACCACAAAGCTGCCCATGATCCATGTGGACGACCTGGCAAAGTATGTGGATTACCCCATCTGCAAGATGCTCATCACGCTGGACCCGGCCCGCCGGGACGCGGTGTGCGCCGCCGGGCAGCAGCAGTTTGCGGGCCGCGCCGACCTGTACCCTTCCAGCCCGTTCTTCATCGAGGCCGTGCCGCTGGGCGTGGCGAAGGACGGCAGCCTGGCCGCATTGCTGGAACGCATGGGCCTTGGCCGCGAGAACCTGATGGCCTGCGGCGACGGCCTGAACGACCGCTCCATGATCGAATTTGCCGGGGTGGGCATGGCCATGCAGAACGCCGAGCAACCCGTGAAGGACTGCGCCGACTACGTCACCGAAGCCGACAACAACCACGACGGCGTGGCCGAAGCGGTGGAGAAGTTTATTTTAGAGTAACGAGAGGAACACAAAACAATGCCGCACAATCTGGTTTTATTTGATCTGGAATGGAACATCGGCTATCAGCCCTACACCTTCAATTATCACGGCGTGCAGCAGACCTTCCGGGGCGAGATCGTAGAGATCGGTGCCGTGAAGATCGACGAGGACGCCAACGTGCTGGACACCTTTTCCATCCACCTGAAGCCCCGCATCTTCCGCAAGCTGCAGCACCACATCGCCAAGGTCACCGGCCTGACCCAGGCTGACCTTGACAAGGGCGAGCCCATCGTGCAGGGCCTGCGCCGCTTCATGCAGTGGTGCGGCCCGGACGCCGAGTTTGCCGAGTGGGGCATGGACGATGTTCCGGTGCTCAAGCAGAACTTATTTCTCTGCAACATCGACGAATCGAAGCCCACTGTCTGGTACGACCTGCAGCAGGTGTTCCTGCGGGAGCACCCGCGCAAGGAGGGCGAGGGCATGACGCTGGAAAGCGTCGTCACCCGGATGGGCATCCCCATGGAGCGGCAGTTCCACGATGCCCTGTCCGACACGCTCTACACCGCCGATGTCTGCCGTTTGCTCGACCTGCGGGCAGGCCTTGCCGCCTACCCCACCGAGGAAGACTCCCTGCGGGCCAGCCTGTGTCCCACCCCCGGCGACTACCGGGATTTTGCAGTCTTCCACGGCTATGTGGAGCAGTACGCCTGGCGCACCGACCCCAAAATTTACACCATGCACTGCCCGGAGTGCGGCACACCGCTGACGCCGGACGACGTGTGGCTGAAAAAGGGCAGCAACAGTTGGTACACCCTGAGCCAGTGCCCCCACTGCGCCGGCAGCGGCAATGACGTGGGCAAAGGCGTCTTCCAGCGGTACAAGCTGGCCCGCCGCGACGGCCTGCACTGGAGCTACGCCCGCTGCCTGCAGGTACCGGACGAAGCATCCCTCGCCCGGTGGGAGAAGCAGCGCACCGCCCAGCTGGAACGCCTGAAGGCCCGCGCGGAGAAGTAGAGCGCAGAGTAAAGCAGACCAGCGGGGAGCTGTTGTATTCGTCTGCGCGTCGGTAGTTTCTCTGAGGACCGTCCGCTGGGGTGGGATCCTGTTGCCGAAGGCAATAGGGCGGGCGATGGAATGGCCTGCAACGACGGCGACCGCCGCCAGTGGCGGAAACAGGGAGCTATTGTTGGGGCCGCGGCCAGCAAGACGCAAGCGGTAGCGAAGCGGATGCTGGGAGCCGCAACCCGAACTCGTGTCCGAGGAGAAAGCTTCCGACGCACAGACTTACCACGCACTTTTTTGCAGAAAAACGCCCGGCTGTCTCGTATCAATTCACAGAGAGACGCGGCAGGGCGAAAAAAGTCGCTTTCTGTTCACGTTTCTGTCATAGAATGTGGATATACTACGGATAGACGGCCTGCGCTGCGGGAAAGGGCGCAGGCAGAAGGGACGGATACACACAATGAATCTTTGGCTGCACCAGCTGGGCACGCTGGAATTCTGGGAGAACCTCCTGAACGGCTTCGGCAATCTGGGGCCGCTGGCACCCATCACGCTGGCGATGGTAGAGTCCTTCTTCCCGCCGCTGCCGCTCATTGCCATCGTGGCGCTGAACGTGGCGGCCCACGGCGGCCTGCTGGGCTTTATCTATAGCTGGGCCGGTGTGGCGCTGGGCGGCAGCATCATGTTTCTGCTGTGGCGGCGGCTGGTCAAGCGCTATTTCTGGAAGCTGGCTTCCCGCTGGCCCAAGCTGGAAAAGGCCCAGCAATGGGTGAACCGCTTCGACACTTCGTCGCTGCTCATGCTCACGCTGCTGCCCTTCACCCCCAGCTCCTTCATGCATCTGGCCTTTGGCATCTCGGACTTTGACGAGAAGCGCTATCTCATCACTATGCTGCTGGGCAAGGGTGTCATGGTGGCCATGATGGCGGTGTTCGGGCAGTCGCTGGTCAGCTCCATGAAGAACCCGGTGTATCTCATCCTTGCCGTTCTCATCTGGTGCGGCATGTACCTTGCCAGCAAACATTTCTGCAAACGGCACAATCTGGAATGACGATTTAGAATGCCCTCCGCTTTGCTCTGGGCATAAAATAATGAAATATTATTTTTAATATTGCAAACCAGCCAAGCCTGCGGGCTTGGCTGGTTTGCTTTTTCACGGAAGGGGCCGCAGTGGCAAGCAGCATATTTTCCGGCTGCGCGGCAATTTCCGAAGGAAATAAGCGCAGCAGATGAGGTTTCCATTTTGGACCTTTCCTGTGAAAATGCAACAGCAGACAGCCCGCAGGCTGTCTGCTGTTGCTCTATTATTAAAATACCTTTCCGCTAAATATGCCCAGAGCAAAGCGGAGGGCATTTAAAATCGTTTTCTTCCCCTTGACAATCCCTTTGAGCGCTGTATAATATGTATGCTATCAAACAGTTCTATTAGAAACTGTTCAGCATCAAAACAATCAAAAGGACAAAACCATTATGTGTGACGAGATCAAAGACGAGTGCTGCAAATGCACCGATCCCCCCTGGGAAGGCCCGCAGGTCATCCCGGCGCAGATCCGCCGGGTGGACAACCTGATCTTCCGCAAGATCAACCAGTTTTCCCGCGAAAACGAGGTGGAACAGGCCACCCCCATGCATGGGTGGATCATTGAATACCTCTACCGCCACCTGGACACTCCGGTGTTCCAGCGGGACATCGAGCGGGAGTTTTCCATCACCCGCTCCACCGTGACCAACATCCTGCAGCTGATGGAGCGCAAGGGCTACATTGAGCGGCGCAGCGTGCCGCAGGACGCCCGGCTCAAGCAGCTGGTGCTCACTGAGGCAGGTGTGCAGTTCCACGAAAAAACGATGCTCACCTTCCACCAGACGGACGACTATGTGGCCAATCTGCTGACGGAAGAGGAAAACGCCGAGCTGCTCCGGCTGCTGAACAAGCTGCGGGACGCGCTGAAGTAAACCATTTGAAATGGCCGCCGCATGCGCTCTGGCCATATTCAGCGGAAGAATTATTTTGCTTTGCATTTGCGTGGAAAGCTCCCGGTTGGCCCGCCCAAGTATAACGCAAGAGTGTTCGACTCTTGTCAAAACGCCGAAAAGATGTTTGTGAAAATGTTAATTATGAACAATTTCCGAAAGTTTTGCAAACATCTTGACATTAAATCTGTTTTGTATAGAATTGTTTTGTACCAAACAAATAAAATTAACAGGAGGTAACTCAGATGATCAAAAAGCTCGTGTCACATCTGGGCGAGTACAAACGCGCCGCAGTCCTGACACCGCTCTTTGCAGCCCTGGAAGCCGTGATGGATGTGCTGCTGCCCACCATCATGGCCTTTATCATTGACCTGGGCATTGAAAAGGGCGATATGCACGCCATCGTCAAGTATGGTCTGCTCACCTTTCTTGTGGCAGCCGTTGCTCTGCTGCTGGGCGTTCTGGCCGGCAAGTACGCCGCCGAGGCATCCACCGGCTTTGCCGGCAACCTGCGCGATGCCATGTATGAGAACATCCAGCATTATTCTTTTTCCAATATCGACAAGTTCTCCACGGCGGGCCTTGTCACCCGCATGACCACCGACGTGACCAATGTGCAGAACGCCTTCCAGATGATCGAACGCATGTGCGTGCGCGCACCGGTGCACCTGATTTTCGCACTATTCATGGCCGTGATGATCGGCGGCCCGCTGTCGCTGATCTTCGTGGTGGCTGTGGTGTTCCTGGTCATCGTGCTGGCCAGTATCATGATCCCCACCTTCCACATCTTTGACCGCGTGTTCAAGAACTACGACAACCTGAACGCCTCGGTGCAGGAGAATGTGTCCGCCATCCGCGTGGTCAAGAGCTTTGTGCGTGAGGGCTTTGAGAACGAGAAGTACACCAAGGCCTGCCAGAGCCTCTACGACCAGTTCGTCAACGCTGAGAGCCGTCTGAGCTTCAATAACCCTGCCATGCTGGTGGCGGTGTACGGCTGCAACATTGCCCTGAGCTGGTTCGGCGCAAAATATGTGCTCCATGGTGCCATTACCACCGGACAGCTGAATGCCCTGTTCGGTTACGTCATGAACATCCTCATGGCTCTGATGATGCTGAGCATGGCCTTTGTGATGATCGCCATGTCCGCCGCCTCGGCCAAGCGTATCGTGGAGGTGCTGGACGAGCACACGGACCTGCCCCCGGCCAAGGAGCCGGTACGGCAGGTGGCTGACGGCAGCGTCCAGTTCGACCACGTCACCTTTAAGTACAAGCACGGCAGCGGTCAGCCGGTGCTGAACGACATCACCTTCCGCATCAAGCCCGGCGAGACCTTGGGTATCATCGGCGGCACCGGCAGCGCAAAGTCCAGCCTTGTGCAGCTGATCCCCCGCCTGTACGACGCCGAGACCGGCACCGTGAAGGTGGGCGGCGTGGACGTCCGCGACTACAACCTCGACGTGCTGCGCCGCGAAGTGTCCATGGTGCTGCAGAAGAATGTGCTGTTCAGCGGCACCATTCTGGATAACCTGCGCTGGGGCGACGAGAACGCCAGCGAGGAAGAATGCATCCGCGTGGCAAAGCTGGCCTGCGCCGATGAGTTCATCGAGCGCTTCCCGGATAAATATAATACCTGGATCGAGCAGGGCGGCTCCAACGTGTCCGGCGGCCAGAAGCAGCGCCTGACCATCGCCCGCGCCCTGCTGCGCAAGCCGAAGGTGCTGATTTTGGACGACTCCACCAGCGCCGTGGATACCGCCACCGACGCCAAGATCCGCAAGGCGTTCCGCGAGGAGATCCCCGGCACCACCAAGATCATCATTGCACAGCGTATTTCCTCGGTGCAGGATGCCGACCGCATCCTTGTGCTGGATAACGGCAAGATCAATGGTCTGGGCACTCACGAAGAATTGCTGAAGACCAACGCCATCTATCAGGAAGTTTACAACAGCCAGACCCAGGGCGGCGGCGATTTCGATAAGCAGGGAGGTGAGCAGTAATGGCTCAGGCAAAAGAAGTACGCGGCCCCGGCCCGCGCGGCATGGGCCCCAAGCCCAAAGTGGAAAACCCGGGCTTGCTGCTCAAACGCATCATGGGCGAAGTGTTCCGGCATTATCTGCCCCACTGCATCCTTGTTCTGGTGTGCATCGTGGTCAGCGCGCTGGCCAACGTGCAGGCCAGCCTGTTTTTGCAGACGTTGATGGACGATTACATCGTGCCCATGACCCGGCAGCAGAACCCCGATTTCGCCCCGCTGGCAGCAGCCCTGCTGCGGGTGGGCGTCATCTATGTCATCGGCATTCTGGCGGCCTGGCTCAACGCCCGCACCATGGTCAACGTGACCCAGGGCACCCTGCGCAACCTGCGCATCCAGCTGTTCACCCACATGGAGAGCCTGCCCATCAAGTATTTTGACCAGCACCCCCACGGCGACATCATGTCCGTGTACACCAACGACGTGGACACCCTGCGCCAGATGCTCAGCCAGAGCATCCCGCAGCTGGTTTCCAGCGTCATCACCATCGTGTCCGTCTTCTTCAGCATGTGCCTGCTGAGCTGGCAGCTCACCATCGTCACCATGCTGATGGTGGCCCTGATGCTGTTCTGCTCCAAAAAGATCACCCAGCAGTCCGGCAAGTACTTCATCCAGCAGCAGCGCGACCTCGGCAAGGTGAACGGCTACATCGAAGAAATGATGGAAGGCCAGAAGGTGGTCAAGGTGTTCACCCACGAGCAGAAGGCTCTGGCCGGTTTCCGTGAGCTGAACGATCAGCTGAAGGACAGTGCCAACAAGGCCAACAGCTTTGCCAACATCATGATGCCCGTCAACGCCCAGCTGGGCAACATCAGCTACGCCATCTGCGCGCTGGTGGGTGCAGCCATGGCCGTGGGCGGCATCGGCGGCATGACGCTGGGCACCGTGGTGGCCTTCCTTTCTCTGAACAAGAGCTTCAACATGCCCATCAGTCAGGTATCCATGCAGGCCAACAGCATCATCATGGCGCTGGCCGGTGCTGAGCGTATCTTCAAAATGATGGACGAGGAAAGCGAGACCGACGAGGGCTATGTGACCCTCGTGAACGCCAAGTACGACCGCGAGGATAATCTGGTGGAGACCACCGAGCGCACCGGCCTGTGGGCGTGGAAGCACCCCCACCACGACGGCACCACCACCTACCACAAGCTGGAAGGCAACATCACCTTCACGGATGTAGACTTTGGTTATGTGCCGGAGAAGACGGTCCTGCACGACATCAACCTCTATGGCCGTCCGGGCCAGAAGATCGCCTTTGTCGGCTCCACCGGTGCCGGCAAGACCACCATCACCAACCTGATCAACCGCTTCTACGACATTCAGGACGGCAAGATCCGTTACGACGGCATCAACATCCACAAGATCAAAAAGGCCGACCTGCGCCGCTCTCTCGGCATCGTACTGCAGGACACCCATCTGTTCACCGGCACGGTCATGGAGAACATCCGCTATGGCCGTCTGGACGCCAGCGACGAGGAGTGTGTGGCCGCTGCACGGCTCGCCAACGCAGACGGCTTCATCCAGCGCCTGCCGGATGGCTACAACACCATGCTGACCGGCGACGGTGCCAACCTGTCGCAGGGCCAGCGCCAGCTGCTGGCCATTGCCCGCGCGGCCGTGGCCGACCCGCCGGTGCTGATCCTGGACGAAGCAACTTCCTCCATCGACACCCGCACCGAGGCACTGGTGCAGCGCGGCATGGACGGTCTGATGTATGGCCGCACCAGCTTCGTCATCGCGCACCGCCTGTCCACCGTCCGCAATGCAGACTGCATCGTGGTGCTGGAACAGGGCCGCATCATCGAGCGCGGCAGCCACGACGAGCTGATCGCCAAAAAGGGCAAGTATTACCAGCTTTACACCGGCAATCTGGCCGACAACTAACGATATTCCCTACCTCCTCAAGGGCGGGCGCAGCAATGCGCCCGCTCTTTTTGCTTTACATTATTTCACCATTGGTTTATACTGAAAGCTGAATGATTCTATCAAACTGAGGGGTTTTGCATCGTGGTTTCGGAGAACACATTGACCTTGGACATCCTGCCGCTTTCGGCAGACACAGCCCGGCTGGTACGGGTGTACGGTACCGAGCCGTGCGTCGTGCTGCCCGGCACCCTGCCTGCGCCGGAGGGCGGCAGCTTTGCCGTCACAGAGCTGGGCGACTACTGCTTCTCCGAAAAGCCGCGCAGCCTGCCCGGTGCGGACAAGACCTGCCGCTACGAGATCACGCCGGACGGCACCGCCCGGCTGACCCGTGCCTTTGGGCAGAGCGTGGGCGGCACAGCCCGCCGGTACGACTTTGACTTTGACGCCCCGGCTTCGGACCCGGACGACCTGCACCCGGTGTGCGGGAACTTCCTCGAAGAATTGATTTTGCCGGACACGCTGCAGGTCATCGGCAGCTGCGCGTTCTACAACTGCCGCAGGCTGCGCCTGCTCACCGTGGGTGCGGGCAATCTGACCATGGGCAGCGATGTGTTCCTGAACTGCTTTGCGCTGGAGACGCTCCGGGTGCAGGCGGGCCCTGCGGAAGCCACCGGCCTGTTCGCCCTCGTGAACAACATCACCGAGGCCGTGCGGGCAGAGTTTTGGCCTGCCGGGGCAGCGGCTCCGCAGGCGGCGCTCTGGTACCCCGCCTACTGGGAGGACATTGAAGAAACGCCTGCACACATCCTGCTGCACACCTTTTCCGGGCAAGGGTATCATTACCGACAGTGTTTTCTCGACAATAAATTCCTCCCCGCAGAATACGACGCCATTTTCCCGCAGGGGCACGACGCCGACGACGCCAACGCGATGGCCATGCTCTGCTTTGACCGCCTGCGGTATCCTTGGCAGCTGAGCGACACCGCCGCCGGGCACTACCGGGCATTTCTGGCGGCCAACACGGGCCGGGTGCTCACCCGCCTGCTGAAAGCGCAGGACAACGAGGGCATCCGGGCACTCATTGCGCTGGATGTGCTGGGCAAAGACGGCTTTGCCGAAGCTGCAACCCTTGCCGCCAAAGCAGAAAACGCTTCTGCCGCTGCCCTGCTGGCCGATGCGGAGCATAAAAAATATGCAGCGGAAAAGAAAAAAGACCGGTACGATTTTGATTTCTGAGTGAGGTGACCCCCTTGCCAAAAGAAAAATTCATTGACCCGCGCAAGCCGTTCCAGTCCCAGCGGCCCGAGACCCACGAGGAGTGGCAGGCCCGCATGGGCGGCGAAGTGCTGGCCGTGGTGCGCAGCGGGCTGTACCTGGACTTCCGCTTTCTGGATATGGCGCTCTCTGCCCTGACGCCCGCGCCGGACGAGCGCTGCCGGGTGCTGGCCACCGACGGGCAGATGCTGTACTATCAGCCTACGCGGCTTTTACAGCTCTATCAGCAGAACCCGAAGTATCTCAACCGGTTGTATCTGCACGTGATATTCCACTGCGTATTTCGGCATTTGTGGCTGAAAGGCCGCCGGGAGCCGCAATTGTGGCACCTTGCCTGCGACATCGCGGTGGAGAATGTGATTGATAATCTGAACCGCGCCAGCGTGAAGCGTCCCCTGACCTATGTGCGCCAGAACGCCTACCAGCAGATTGCCGCCGAGGAAAAAGTGGTGGCCGCCGCCCCGGTGTACCGTTGGCTCACCCGCCAGACACCCGGTGTACTGCGCCAGCTGGAGCGGGAGTTTACCACCGACGACCACCGCCTGTGGCCGAAGGACGCACCCGAACAGCCCCAGCAGATGCCCACGCCCCTGCCGCAGAAAACGTGGCAGAAGATCGGTGAACGGATGCAGACCGAGCTGGACCTGCGGGACAAGGAAGCGGGCGACGGTGCCGACGCGCTGAAGCAGCAGGTAAAGGCCGCCAACCGCAGCCGCCGCAGCTACAAAGATTTCCTGCGCCGGTTCTGCATCCTGCGCGAGGAAGTGAAACTGGACCCGGACGAGTTCGACCTGAATTTCTACACCTACGGCCTTTCGGTCTACGGCAACCTGCCGCTCATCGAACCGCTGGAAAGCCGGGAGAGCAAAAAGATCGAGGAGCTGGCCCTTGTCATCGACACCAGCTACTCCACCTCCGGTGAGCTGGTGCGGGCGTTCCTGGCCGAGACCTACACCCTGCTCAAGGGCCGCGAGAACTTCTTCCACCGGATGAACCTGCACCTCATTCAGGCAGATAATGCCATCCGGCAGGACATCCTCATCCACAACGAGGACGAACTCATCCACGCCATGAACCACTTTGAGCTGCGGGGCGGCGGCGGAACGGACTTCCGTCCTGCCTTTGACTATGTGAACCAGCTGTGCGCCGAGAAGAAGTTCTCGAACCTGCGGGGCCTTTTGTACTTCACCGACGGCATGGGCACCTACCCGGCCAAACGCCCGGCCTACGACACGGCCTTCCTGTTCCTCGGCGACCGCTTCGACGACGCCAATGTGCCGCCCTGGGGCATGAAGGTGGTGCTGGATGAGGAAGAATTTACCGGCACCGCGGCCCGCCCGCAAAGCGCCCTTGCCGACGCACTGGCCGAAGAAGACGACCTCTACCGTGATCTGAACAATTCGTGAGGGACCTGTTATGAATATCAAACGAGCCAAAGAAGAAATTGAACACACCGTAAAAGCCTACCTCGCCAAGGACGCTCTGGGCGAATACGCCATCCCGGCCATCCGGCAGCGGCCCATTCTGCTCATGGGCCCTCCGGGCATTGGCAAGACCCAGGTGATGGAGCAGGTGGCCCGGGAGTGCGGCGTGGCGCTGGTGGCCTACACCATCACTCACCACACCCGCCAGAGCGCGGTGGGCCTGCCCTTCATCCGCCAGCGCAACTACGGCGGCAGGGATGTTTCGGTGACCGAATACACCATGAGCGAGATCATTGCCAGCATCTACGCCAAAATGGAAGCCACCGGTTTAAAAGAAGGCATCCTGTTCATCGACGAGATCAACTGTGTCTCCGAAACACTGGCACCCACCATGCTGCAGTTTTTGCAGTGCAAGACCTTCGGCAATCAGGCCGTGCCCGCCGGCTGGGTGATCGTGGCGGCCGGCAACCCGCCGGAGTACAATAAATCTGTCCGCGATTTCGATATCGTTACGCTGGACCGTGTGCGCCGCATGGATATTGAACCGGACCTGCCCGTGTGGAAGGACTACGCCCGCGCCGCCCACATCCACAGCGCCATCCTGAGCTATCTGGAGCTGCACCCGCAGAACTTCTACCAGATCAACGCCGACGTGGACGGCACCCAGTTCGTCACCGCCCGCGGCTGGGAAGACCTCTCGAATCTGCTGGATACCTACGAAACGCTGGGCCTGCAGGCCGACGAGGACCTCATTCGCGAGTACATCCAGCATCCGAAGATTGCCGAGGACTTCTCGGCCTACCTCGACCTTTACTATAAGTACCGCGACGACTACGGCGTGGAGGAAATTCTGGCCGGGCAGGCAAAGCCCGCCGTGTTCGCCCGGCTGCTGCAGGCACCGTTTGACGAGCGGCTCAGCCTGGTCAGCCTGATCTTGTCGGGTCTCAGCACCCGCTTCACCGCTTCCCATCAGGCCGACGCCGTGGCCGACAGCTGCTATGCCTTTTTGCGGGAGACGAAAAAGGCTCTCGCCACCGTGCCCGAGGATATCCCGGACGGTTCGGCCGAGATGTTCCATCAGCAGATCGCCGACTATGACGCCGAGACCCAGCAAAAGCGCGAAGCCGGGTTGCTGAGCAAAGATGCCCTGACCACCCGCCTGCAGGTGCTTGCCGTGCTGCGCGGCTGGGAGGGCGAGCTGCGCCGGGCCAACGCCGCCGGGACGCAGGAAGCTTTCGACCTGCTGCGCGGGCAGTTCCGTTCCCTCGCCGACGCCCGCGAGACGGCCCAACAGGCCGCCAGCGCCGCGCTGGAAGCCGCCTTCGACTTCATGGAGCAGGCCTTTGCCGAGAGCCAGGAGATGGTGGTGTTCGTCACCGAGCTGACCGTGGACCCCGTCTCTCATGCCTTCCTCACCGAGAACGGCTGCGAGCGCTACTTCCAGTACAACAAGGACCTGCTGCTGGACCACCGCAAAGCCGCCCTGCAGCAGGAGCTGGCCGCCGAACAGCGCCGCCACGGCGGGGTGTGAGCCATGCTGGAAAACATCCTGTTCAGCATGAACAGCACCATGCCGCTGTTTTTCGTCATGCTGCTGGGCTATGTGCTGCACCGCACCGGCTTTCTGAGCGACGAGTTCGTGGCCGGGGCCAACAAATTCGTGTTCTATGTTTCCCTGCCGGTGCAGCTGTTCCGGGACCTTGGTGCCACCGACGTGCGCACCAGCTTTGACGGGGCCTATGTGCTGTTCTGCTTTGCGGTCACGCTGGTGAGCATCCTGGCCGTCTGGGCGCTGGCAAAGCTGTTTTTGAAGAACAAGGCCCTTGTGGGCGAGTTCGTGCAGGTATGCTACCGCTCATCGGCGGCCATCCTCGGCACCGCCTTTCTGCAAAGCATCTACGGCACCGCCAGCATGTCCAGCATGATGATCCTCGGCAGCGTACCGCTTTATAACATCATGGCCGTGGTCATCCTGATGCTGGAGGGCCCCGGCTCTGCCCAGGCATCTTCCCTGCCCGCCCGGCTGAAAAAGAGCGTGAAGGGCATCCTGACGAACCCCACGCTGCTGGGCATCGCGGCTGGCTTTGCGTGGAGCCTTGCGGGGCTTTCCATGCCCACCATGCTCAACAAGACCCTTTCCAGCGTGGCCGGGCTCACGAGCCCTCTGGCCCTGCTTGCCATCGGCGCAGGCTTCAAGGGCCGCAAGGCGCTGGGGTACTTAAAGCCCACCGCCGTGGCCACCGTGGTCAAGCTGCTGGTGCTGCCCGCGCTGTTCCTGCCGCTGGCGGTGCATTTCGGCTTCACCGATGAAAAGCTGGTGGCCCTGCTGGTGATGCTGGGCAGCATCGCCACCCCCAGCTGCTACGTCATGGCAAAGCAGATGGGCCACGAAGGCGTGCTCACCGGCAGCGTATGCGTCACCACCACCCTGTTCAGCGCCTTCAGCCTGACCTTCTGGCTGTTCGTACTGCGCAGCTTCGGGTGCATCGTATAACAAAAAACGGAAGGAACTGCAAAGCAGTCCCTTCCGTTTTTTGTTTGCGTTATTCGCTCGTCTCCAGCTCACCGGACCATTCCCGCACGCGGTCCGGGCGGTTCGTCACGATGGCATCCGGCTGCAGCGGCCAGAGGTCTTTCAGCGCCGCCTCGGTGTCCACCGTCCAGAACGCCGTCTTCACGCCCAGGTCGTGCAGCTTCTGCACCATGCTCACCTTTTTGTAGGCGGTGTGGTACTCACAGCTCACCCACTCCACCGGAAAATCCAGCGTCTGGATATACTGCGCCGGGTCGCGCTGGCGGTTCAGCTTGGACAGGATGCCGCTCAGGCTTTCGTTCGGGAAGGCCGCCTGCAGCATGCTGTATTTGTCGTTCACCCAGCGGGTCAGCTCGCGGCAGTTTTCTTCGTCCATGTTTTCCACGGTGGGCACAGGCAGCCGTGGAAAATCATCTTCATCCTCGTCTTCGTCCAGGCCGTTCTGCAGGCCCAGCGTTTCCCAGGTGCCTTTGGGCAGGGCCAGCGTTTCCACCGCGCCAAACAGCAGCGCCCCCACCTGCAGCTCGGGCATCTGCTGCTTTGCCAGCTTCAGATGGTCGTGGTTGAAGGAGGTGAGCACCAGCTTTTCGCCAAGGCCGGCAGCCCGCACCTGTTCCACCACCTGCTCCACAAAGGCGTCGCTGTGCAGCAGCGGGGCTTTCATTTCCAGCTGCACGCGGGCAACGTCCAGCTCTTTGCACAGGGCCAGCGCTTCCTCCAGCGTCGCGATCTTTTCGTCTTTGTAGGCGATGTCCTTCCAGCTGCCGAAGTCCAGTTCCTTCAGCTCGCCCTCGGTCATATCATAAATTTTGCCGGAAATATCCGTGTGCAGGTCGATGATATAATCGTGGTGGATGACCAGTTTTTTGTCGCTGGTCTGCTGGACGTCCATCTCCACGCCGTCTGCGCCGATCTCCATCGCCTTGCGGAATGCGGAAAGGGTGTTCTCCGGCGCAAGGTAGGATGCGCCTCTGTGTGCAATGATCTCAGGTGTCATAAAATGCGGTCATTCCTCTCTGTTTTGTGCTCCTCACAAAGCTGCCGCACGCCGCAGCAGTCAGGCAAGGTCGGTGCCGTCCGACGCAATGACCTTTTTGTACCAGTAGAAGCTGTCCTTGCGGCTGCGGGCCAGGGTGCCCTTGCCGTCATTGTCCTTGTCCACATAGATGAAGCCGTAGCGCTTTTTCATCTCGCCGCTGGACGCACTCACCAGGTCGATGGGGCCCCAGGTGGTGTAGCCCATCAGGGGCAGGCCGTCCTCGTTGACGGCCTTTTCCATCTGCTCGATGTGGGCCCGCAGGTAGTCGATGCGGTAGCTGTCGTGGATGGAGCCGTCCGGTTCCACGGTGTCCACTGCACCCAGGCCATTCTCCACGATGAACATGGGCTTTTCGTACCGGTCGTAGATGGTGTTCAGGGTCACGCGCAGGCCGATGGGGTCAATGGCCCAGCCCCACTCGCTGGCCTTCAGGTAGGGGTTCACCGTGGCTTCAAACACCGCATTGCCGTCGGCCTTTTCCCCGGCCAGGATCTCCTGATCCACCGTGATGCAGCGGCTGGAATAGTAGCTGAAGGAGACGAAATCCACAGTGCCCTCTTTCAGAGTCTTTTCGTCTTCCGGCTCAGTCTGCAGCACGATGCCTGCACGCTCCATGCGCTTTTTCGCCCACACAGGGTAAGCGCCCCGGGCCTGCACATCGGTGAAGAAATAGTTGTCGCGGTCGGCCTCCTGCGCGGCGCGCACATCCTCGGGCGCACAGGTGCGGGGGTAATACTGGCCTGCCGCCAGCATGCAGCCCACCATGGCACCGGGCATCTTCTCGTGGGCCAGCTTCACAGCCTTGGCGCTGGCCACCAGCTCGTAGTGGGCGGCCTGATACTTGATCTGCTCGGCATTCTCGCCGGGGTGGAACACAAGGCCCGCACCGGTGAAGGGCAGGTGCAGCAGCATGTTGATCTCGTTGAAGGTGAGCCAGTACTTCACCTTGCCCTTGTAGCGGTCGAACAGCACTTCACAGTAGTGCACATAGGCATCCACCATGCGGCGGTCTTTCCAGCCGCCATACTTTTTGATGAGGGCAATGGGGGTGTCGAAGTGGCAGATGGTGACAAGCGGCTCGATGCCATATTTATGGCACTCGTCGAACACCGCATCGTAGAAGGCAAGACCTTCTTCGCTGGGCTGGGCGTCGTCGCCGTTCGGCAGGATGCGGGTCCACGCAATGGACAGCCGGAAGCATTTGAAGCCCATCTCGGCAAAGAGGGCGATATCCTCTTTATAGTGGTGATACAGGTCGATGGCCTCATGGCTGGGGTAATAGTGCTCTGCGTCGCATTCCAGCATTTCCAGCTCGCCCCGGGCCACCGGCATACGGTCCGGCCCAAAGGGGGTCACATCCACGGTGGCAAGGCCCTTGCCGCCCGCCTGCCATGCGCCCTCGCACTGATTGGCGGCCGTTGCGCCGCCCCACAGAAAACTTTTCGGGAAACTGGCCATAAGTAAAACCTCCCTATTTTATTTTTTGATTATAAGATACCGCACAAACGATTCCTTGTCTATGCCCGCATTTTACAAAAAGCAGCAGCAAAAGTTGTGAAAGTACGACTTTTGTCGTCAAAACGCCGAATTTTGGCGTTGTTTTTTGCGCACTTTTCACGATAAAAACACAAAAACAGCCGCATTTTCCTTTCATTCTGGTTCTTTCAAACTGTCCGCGGACATGGTACAATATCGGTGTAAGATACACCGCCGCCCAACCGGCACTGGAAAATGGAGTGTTTGATTATGACTGAGTTCAAGCCCATCAAAGAAGGCAAGGTCCGCGAGATCTATGACAACGGCGACAGCCTCATCATGGTTGCCACCGACCGCATCTCTGCATTTGACGTCATCCTGAAAAACAAGGTCACCAAAAAGGGCACCGTGCTCACCCAGATGAGCAAATTCTGGTTCGATTACACCCGCGATCTGCTGCCCAACCACATGCTGAGCGTGGACGTGAAGGATATGCCGGAGTTCTTCCAGCAGCCCCAGTTCGACGGCAACAGCATGATGTGCCGCAAGCTGACCATGCTGCCCATCGAGTGCATCGTGCGCGGCTACATCACCGGCAGCGGCTGGGCCAGCTACCAGAAGACTGGCGTGGTGTGCGGCATCCAGCTGCCCGAAGGCCTGAAAGAGTCCGACAAACTGCCCGAGCCCATCTACACCCCCTCCACCAAGGCTGAGATCGGCGACCACGACGAGAACATCTCCTACGAAAAGAGCATTGAAGTGCTGGAGAAGCAGTTCCCCGGCCACGGCGAGGAGTACGCCACCAAGCTGCGCGATTACACCATTGCCCTGTATAAGAAGTGCGCCGAGTATGCACTGTCCCGCGGCATCATCATCGCCGACACCAAGTTCGAGTTCGGTCTGGACGAGAATGGCAACGTGGTGCTGGGCGACGAGATGCTCACCCCGGATTCCTCCCGCTTCTGGCCGCTGGAAGGCTACGAGCCGGGCCACAGCCAGCCTTCCTTCGACAAGCAGTTCGTCCGTGACTGGCTGAAGGCCAACCCCGACAGCAACTACGACCTGCCGCAGGATGTCATTGACAAGACCATTGCCAAGTATCTGGAAGCCTACGAGCTGCTCACCGGCAAACAGCTGTAAGCCGCTTTTTCACACAAACAAAAAACAGCTCCCGTGCGTCTGCACGGGAGCTGTTTTTACTCAATCGCTTCTTGTTCCACTCAGGCCGGAGCTGTCCATCGAAGAAGGCGCTTCCGTCTCCTCTGCATCTTCCGTCTCTGCAGCTTCTTCGGCTTCGTCCGAGTCTGTGTTCTCCTCGTCCAGCAGGCCGCTCACTTCCGTCTGGCGGGCCATCTGCTCTGCCGTCCAGTCCAGCTGGGTGGTGCCGAACACTTCCAGCAGGTAGTCCTGCGTCTGCGGCGCACTGGCGGAATCCAGATTTTCCCGCACGGTGCTGTCCGCAGGCAGCGGCGCGTCACACCGGAAGGTCACGGCGTTGGGCTGCACGGCCTGCTTCTGGATCACATCCGCCACTGTGCGGCAGTCTTTGGCAAAATCGTCGGCGCTGGTGTAGGGACCGAACAGGGTCACGGTCAGGCGCAGGTTGCCATCGCCCGGCTCCAGATCAGCCAGGTCCTGCACCGTGCTGGTGTAGAGGTACAGGTCGGTGTACACGTCCTCCAGCTGGACATCCGGTGCCTCTGCCTTGAGGTCCTGATACAGCGTGTCCGTATAGGTCTGGCTCAGGCGGTTCGCCGTCTGCTGGCGTTCCGGGCCGTACTGCTCCGCGATCAGCGGCACAAAACCCATGCACAGGCACACGCCCATCAGCAGCAGGCACACCAGCACCGACACGAAATCGTACTTCCAGCGGCCCGGGTGGCTGGCGAACCACAGCACCTCGCCGCCCAGCAGCACGAGCCCGGCCGCCGGGGCAACTTTCAGCACCAGCTGCCAGTCAAAGCCCGGCACAAAGTAGTAGCACAAAAACAGGATGCCTGCCGCGATCAGGCTGATGCCCAGCGTGAAGCTGCCCACCCGGCGGCGGGGCGCTTCGTCTTTTGCCGAGGCCGGCTTTTTCAGCGGGCGGCTCTCCGGTGCGGCGGCCGCTTCCGGCTGCACGGTCTTATTCTGCTCGTCCATCGTCGTCCTCCGTCGGTTTGTCGGCATCCTCGGGCTGTTCTTCCGCGTCTTCCGGGGTCACGGACTGGCCCAGCAGGGCGCTGAGCTCCGGCATGGCAAAGTCGGCCGTGTCTTCCGGTGCTGCCTGCGGGGCCGCCGCATACTCCCGGAAGTCCTCGTCTTCGGGCACATCGTGCTTCTGCTTTTTGCCCTTGGGGCCGCGCACCAGCCACACGCCGCAGATGACCAGCGCCACGCAGGCCACGATCTGCGGCAGCTCATCCAGCATCAGGTAGACTGCGCGGAAGAAGGGGTTGTTCTGGCCCCAGCGCCACATCACGTCGCCCAGCACCCGCATGATGATGTTCTGGTAGGCCACCAGCGCACCCAGGGCGATCAGGCCCCAGCCCAGCAGCTTGTGGCTGTCCATCATGAACTGCTCCATGCGCTTATCCTGCCAGTTGATGTGCACCAGATAGTCGTCCGCCGGGGCGGTACCTGCGCCGATCTGGGCGCGGAGGTTGAAGGTGTCAAAAAAGCTGTACATCCACACGATCAGGCAGCCCACGATCAGCGGGTCCAGGCCGGTCAGCGCGCCTGCCATAATGAACAGGCAGAACATCGTGATCAGCGAAAGGCCCCGCTTCATGTAGCCCTGATACATCTGGCCTGCGCCCGGGCAGAAGGCAAAGAGAAAGGTCAGGATCCCGTTTTTCATCATAGTGCATCTCCTCATTTCGTCGTGGTTTCCGTGGTCGTATTGTGGGTGCTGTCTGCCGCATCGCGGCGGCCGAACAGCAGCGTGTTCAAAGCATCGGTGAACCGTGCCGGTTTTTGGGGCTCAGCAGTCTCCACCGGCTGGCCCAGCGGCTGTTCATCGGCGGGCTGGTAGTCGTCGTTCACCGGGCGGCCCAGCCGCAGGGGTCCTTCCGCGTCCTGCTGCTGGCTCTGAGAGACGCCGGGAGTCCAGCTCTTTACCTGCTGGCGCAGGCCCATCAGCTGTTCCACCGTGCCGGAGCGCCACATGGTCAGCGCCAGCACCGCCGCCACACCGGCCACCGCCGCACGGCCCCAGGTGTTCTGCATCAGCCGCACCCAGATGGTGCCCATAACGGTCTTGTGGACCGAGCGGGGCGGTTCTTCCAGCGCGTCCGCCGTCAGCAGGGCGGTGTAGCGGTCCAGACAGTGGTCGCAGTAAGAAAGATGTTCGGCTGCTTCCAGCCGCCCCAGTTCATCCAGCTGCCCGTTCACAAGGGCCTGCAGGCCTTCGTCGGTCAGGCAGCTATTTTCGTTAAACAGCTCCATGTACGCTCCTCCTCTCGTCGTTTTCGCGCTGGGCCAAGATCTGCTGTGCCAGCATCTTTTTGCCCCGGTAGACCTGCGCTTCCACCGTTTTGGGTGGTCGGCCGCACAGCTGCGCGGCCTGCGCCGCCGTGTGCTGTTCCAGCAGCACCAGACGGCAGGGCGTTTTGTAGGGTTCCCGCAGGTCCAGGATCATTTGGGTGAGTTCTTCTTCGCCCAGGGTGTCCAGCACCTGCTGTTCGGGCTGGCTGCCCGGCGGCGCGCCTTCCAGCGCCAGCACCTCGTCGCCGGGGGTGTTCACCCGGCGCACCCAGGCGCTGCGCAGGTAGTCCTTCGCCTTGTTGGATGCGATGCGCGCCAGCCACTGCTTTTCGTACCCGGGCGGGCAGCGGTCGATGGCCCGCCACGCCGCCAGAAAGGTCTCCTGGGTCAGGTCCTGCGCATCGCCCGCATCCGGCACCAGCTGGTGGCAGACCGTGTACACAAGCGCCTGATATTTCTGCACCATCGCGCTGAATTCCAAGGTCGTCAACGGTCCGCACACCCTCCCTTCCGGTCCCTGCCGCGTTCTGGAAAAGGCCGCTTTGCGCCGCCCCTCTGTACACTCATACGAGCGACGAGAACTTTTTCCTGCAAAAAAGCAGAACTTTTTTCTGCTTCATGGTACAATAGAGCTATTATAGCACAAATGGAGGTCCCACACCATGCCCACAAGCACCCGTCAGGCCCTGCTGCAGGCCCTTTCTGCCGCAGGGGGCGATTATGTTTCCGGCCAGCAGCTGGCCGACACGCTGGGCGTGAGCCGCGCGGCGGTGCACAAAGCCGCCGCCGCCCTCTCGGCCCAGGGCTACGCGCTGGAAGCCGTTTCCCGCCGGGGCTACCGGCTGGCGGGCGGCGACCCCTTCTGCGCCGAAGCCGTGGGCCCTTACCCCGCCCCGGTGCACATCTACGACACGCTGGAAAGCTCCAACCGCACGGCAAAGCTGCTGGCGCTGGACGGTGCCCCCCACGGCACACTGGTGCTCACGGCCCACCAGAGCGCGGGCCGGGGGCGGCTGGGCCGCAAATTCGAAAGCCCGGCGGGCAAGGGCGTTTACTGCTCCATCCTGCTGCGGCCGGAACTGCCCGCCGCCAGCGCCCAGACCGCCACCATCCGCGCCGCCGTGGCGGTTTGCCGGGCGGTGCAGAAGCTGTGCGGGCTGGAGCTTGCCATCAAGTGGGTAAACGACCTTTATTATCAGGGCAAAAAGGTGTGCGGCATTTTGACCGAAGCGGGCACCGACCTTGAGAGCGGGCGGCTGGAATGGCTGGTGGTGGGCATCGGGCTGAACCTGACCTCCACCGCCGCCGACTGGCCCCCGGAGCTGGCCGACAAAGCCGGGAGCCTGTACCCCGGCGGGCCCGCCCCGGTGCCCCGCGCCGCGCTGGCCGGGGCCATCGCCCGGGAGCTGCTGGCCCTCGGCCCCGGGGAAGACTGCCTGGACGAATACCGCGCGCGGTGCTTCGTGCCCGGGCACTGGGTGACGGTGTGCACCGGCAGCGAGACCTACGCGGCCAGGGCCCTTGCCATCGACGACGCAGGGCGGCTGGTGGTGCGGCGGGAGAACGGCCGCGAGGAAGCCCTGCGCTGCGGCGAGGTGACCACACGGCCTGCACGGACCGAATAAGACGCAAAAAAGCACCCTTTCCTGCCCGGAAAGAGTGCTTTTTATGTTCTGCACTTATGTATCCAGCTCCACGGCTTCCAGCACCGCGATGCCCTCTTTTGCAAAGGCGGTGCGCAGGCTTGCGGCAAGGCCGGACATTTCGGCCTTGTTCTCGATGCACAGGGTAATGACCCCGTTCAGGCTGGAAGCTTCCACGCCCATGGAACCGCCATCCGGCGGCACCCAGACGTTGAAGTCTTTGGTGTAGGTTTGAATTTCCGGCGTAGCCGGGAGAAGCGGGTTGCCGAGGTAGCTCAGCCAGAAATCCGCCGGCACGCCGCTGATGTACTCGCCCATCTGGAACACGCGCTGCTTGATGCGCAGGGGCGCTTTCTGCTGGTCCACCTTGTACACCCAGCTCATCTGCTGGGCCATCTGGCGCAGCATTGCTTCGGGCTGCAGGGTGCGGCGCACGGCGGCGTCCATCTCCGGCACGATGTCCGCAAGGCAGGTGCCCTCGCCCAGCTTCACACTGTGCTGGAAGGAGCACACGCAGTTGTACAGCGCATCCGGCACGCCCGCCGCTTTGCGGGTGTCGGCCGAGTAGGAATACTGGATGTCGTCCTTGCCCAGGTACCCCCGCAGCGCCAGGCACAGCAGGCCCGCCAGCGCGGTGAAGGGCTTGACCCCGTTTGCCACGGCTTTGTCTACAAGGCTCTGCTTGGTCAGGCGCACCCGGGTGCGCCGCATTTTGCACTCCCAGGTCTGCACCACGTCCCGCTGCAGGGTGCTTTCGCTCGCCTCCGGGGCCGGGTACTTTGCCATCATGGCTTCGATATCGTAAGCCGGGCTGGACACGATGGGCGTGTTCGCAAACGCGGTGCCGTACCGCAGGTTGCAGTACAGCTCCAGAATGCGGGTGAGGAAGGGTGAGACGCCCCGGCCGTCCATGAGGAAGTGGTACCAGTCAAAATAGACGGTATCGCCTTCGCAGCTCACGCTGAAAAGATATCCGTTCGTCTCCTCCGGGATACTGCGCTGTGCGCTGCCTGCATAGACAAGGCATGGGTTCGGGTTCGGCTCCAGAAAAGCTTCCCGCTTTTCCTGCACCAGCTGCACCCGGTAATAGGGCGCAGCGGAAAGTGCGGCATCCAGCGCGCTCTGCAAAAGGGCGGGGTCCACCACGTCTTTCAGCGCGAACTGATACCGGCACAAAATCTTCTCCCGGCGGAAAAAATACATCGTCCCCTGGAAGATGTACTCCGCCGAGCGCTGTGCTTGCTCCATTGCGATCACCCTGCGTTGGCCGCCAGATAATCCACAAGATCACCCATGGTGACGAAGTTGCGCAGCTCCTTTTCCGGGATGCGCAGGCCGAAGGTCTCCTCGAGGTCGGCCACGATGGTCAAGATCTCCATCGAAGACAGGTCCAGATCGTCCATCAGGACGCTGCTCTCGCTCACATCCTCGGGGGACACCTCTGCAACGTCTTCCAGGATCGCCAGGATCTGGGAAATGATTTCTGCTCGTTCCATAGAACTTATTCTTCCTTTCCGTGACGGATGATAGGTGCAGCAGGCTGCGCCTTTCTCTAATAATACCCTGATTCGCCCTTATACGCAAGGGGGGCGGCAAAAGAAACATCTCTAGCATGGCAGAGAACCTGCCCGCTTATGCATGGCCCGCTTACTGCCGCACCAGCTTGCCTGCGCCGTTGCGGGGCAGCGGCTCGGTGCGGAACTCCACGGCGCTCATGCGCTTGTACAGCGGCAGGGCGCGGTTGGCTTCGGTGATGAAATCCCGCACGGCAGGCTGCTTGTCTTCGTCGCAATAGACCACCACGCCGATCTTCTGGCCCATCTCCTTCACGATGCATTCCTTCACGGCTTCGCACTTGCCCACGATGCCTTCCAGCTCCTCGGGGCTCACGTTCTCGCCGCTGTCCAGAATGATGAGGCTCTTTTTGCGGCCGATGAGGAAGTAATAGCCGTCGGCGTCCTGCCGGGCAAGGTCGCCGGTGTGGAACCAACCGTCGGCGTCCATGACCTCCGCGGTGCCCTCCGGGTCCTTGTAGTAGCCCAGCATAATGCTGTCGCCCCGCATGCACAGCTCGCCGTCCTCGGCAATCTTGTAGTCCAGATAATCGTTGCCCTGACCCACAGCGCCGATATGCTTTGCATCCTGTGCGTAGTTGATGATGCCGTCGCCGCAGGTCTCGGTGCTGCCGTAGGTCTGCACCACGAACATGCCGTTGTTCGCCATGTCCAGCATCACCTGCGGGTCGAACATGGCCGAGGAGCAGATGGGCACCCACAGCTGGCCCAGCCGCTCCTTGCGGCCGCGCATCACATCATGGTGCAGCGAGTTCATGATGACGGGCACCACAGCCATGGCCTGGCTGGGCATCCGCTGCATTTCCTTATAGAAGTTGCGGATGTCGCTGCTCACGTTCAGCGCCCAGCCCGCGTGGGCCCAGGAGAACAGGCAGATGAAAGCGCCCAGATGGAACATGGGCAGCACGGTGTACTGGCTCATGACGAGGTCCGGCTCGTGCTTATACTCCATCATGTGCTCACCGATCTGGGTGTGGGCACGCATCACCGAGAAGAAATTCTTCTCGCTCAGCATGACGCCCTTGCTGCGGCCCGTGGTGCCGGAGGTGAACATCAGGATCATCAGGGCTTCGTGGTCGATGCAGCGGGTCAGTTCGCCCGGCTCATAGCTGCGGAAGCCGTCCATGGGGCGGAGGATATCGCCGTAGGCCGCTTTCAGCTCGGCATTGAAGCCGTAGTCGTCGCCGTCGGTCAGGATAGCGGCGGGCTCCACAAGGCCCAGCTCATAGCTCAGCTCGTCCCAGCTCTTGCGCTGGTTCAGCAGCACCAGCACCGCACCAGCTGCCACCACGCCAAAGCTGTTCACGGCATACTTGTAGCTGTTCTTGGTGAGCAGGCAGATCTTTTTGCCCTTGATCTCCGGGATGGTAGACTGGAAGTAATTCACCGCCTTGCGGATATCCTGCACATAATCCTTATAGAGGATGGTGGTCACGGCATCGTTTGCGGTGTCGTAGAAGCGGAAGGCCACGTTATCCTTAAAGCGGTCCTCCATGTTGATGGTGATAAGGTCGTAGACGTTATCCAGCACTCTGATCTTGCTCATTGTTCTGTTTTCTCCTGTGTTCAGCGCAGCAGTTTGCCCATGGCGTTGCGGGGCAGCGGCTCGGTGCGGAACTCCACGGCGCTCATGCGCTTGTAAAGCGGCAGGGTGCGGTTGGCTTCGGTGATGAAATCCCGCACGGCCTGCTGCTTGTCTTCGTCGCAATAGACCACCACGCCGATCTTCTGGCCCATCTCCTTCACGATGCATTCCTTCACGGCTTCGCACTTGCCCACGATGCCTTCCAGCTCCTCGGGGCTCACGTTCTCGCCGCTGCCCAGAATGATGATGTTCTTCTTGCGGCCGGTCAGGTACATGTAGCCGTCCTCTTCCACCCGGGCAATGTCGCCGGTGTGGAACCAGCCGTCTGCATCGATGACTTCCGCAGTGCCTTCCGGGTCCTTGTAGTAGCCCAGCATGATGGGGTCGCCCCGCATGCACAGCTCGCCGTCGTCCAGCTTGTATTCACAGCTGAGGTCCACATGGCCCACGCTGGTCAGGTGCTTTGCCTCCTGCGAGGAGTTCCATGCACCGTCGCCGCAGGTCTCGGTCAGGCCGTACATCTGGGCCACAAAGAAGCCCTTCTCCATCATATCGCTCAGCATCTTGGGGGCGAACATGGCAGCGCCGCAGGTCAGCACGCACAGACCGTTCAGGCGGTCGCGGCGGCCCTTCATCACGTCGCTGTAGATGCTCTTCAGCAGCACCGGCACCACTGCCATCACCTCGCTGTGCATGGCACCCAAATCACGGTAGAAATACTTCAGGTTGTTGCACAGGTTGATGGAGTGGCCGGTGATGCTCCACGAAACAAGGCTGGTCATGGCGGAGATGTGGAACATGGGCAGGGCGGACAGGGACGAGAACTCGTCGGTGTTCCAGCCCGTGTACTTCTTCACATCGTCAAAGGGGTCCAGGAAGGCCGGCATGGCGCTGAACAGGTTCTTCTGGCTCAGCATGACGCCCTTGCTGCGGCCGGTGGTGCCGGAGGTGAACATGATAAAGGCCAGAGCCGAGAGATCCTCCACCTCGGTCACATCCTGGGCGGGTTCATAGGCCGCGAAGGCGTTCATGGGCTGCAGGATGCTGCCGTAAGCTTTTTCCAGCTCCGGCTCCCGCTCGGCGAACTCGCCATCGTGCAGGATGCACACCGGCTCGGTGAGGCCCAGCTCGTAGGAGATGGCGTCCCAGTCCTTGCCAAGGTTCAGCGGCACCGCCACCGCACCGGCAATGACCGTGCCGTACATGCAGATGACATACTCGTAGCTGTTGCGGGCCAGGATGGCCACACGCTTGCCGCGTACGTCGCCGTACTCGGCCCGCAGGAAGGCCACGAACCGGCGCAGGTCCTGGGCATATTTTGCATAGTGCACCTCGGCCACAGCCTGCTTGTCTTCATCATACCAGCGCAGCGCCACGCGGTCTGCGATGTTGGTTTCCATATTGCAAAGCGATCGATACAGTGAAGTGATCATTTCAGCCTCCATAATTTATCATCCCGTCCGGTGCGCCTGCGTTACCTTGCGCAGGCCTTTCCAGACATTTCCAACTGTGCCCAGTATACAATACTGTGTTCGGCAATGCAAGGCTTTTGCAACATTTAATTTCCAATATTGGCAATATTCTCTTGCCTATCTTTCGGCGTTTTGCTTACAAATTCTCCCTTTCGTTGCGATAAATGCGGCCGTGTGGTATTCTTTTTATGGGAAAAGACAACAGTCCGCCCCCGGTGCAGTGCAATTCAAAATTGACAGCCTGCACAAAAAGCATTATACTAGCTTTAAAAACCACCGGTTTTTGATCAATTCTTACACATTGCGCTGCGATCGGCTTCAAGGGGCACCCCCGGCGCAAGGAAGGACCCACGTTCATGGAAGGTACCAGACCCCGTACCGTCAGCTCCATCGGCATGTTCGACATGCTGAAGGGTGCCGGTATGCTGACCATCGTCTTTGCGCACACCGCAGAGCTTTATTCGATCCCGACCTCCGGCGGCCTGTCACTGACCGCCTTTTTTCCGTTCATTTACCGGGAAGCGCTCATGGCCGCGTTTTTCATCGCCAGCGGCTACGGCTTCCGCAAGCGCTCCATCGGCAAGTGCATCCAGCAGCAGCTGAAGACCCTGCTCAAGCCCTATCTTTACACCGCCTTTTTCACCTGCGTGCTGCACTTTTTTATTCATTATAAGTCGTTCCAGTACCTGCCCGGGACCATTGGGGAGTCCATCAAGGTCACGGGCGGTTTTGTGCTGGGGCTGCCCCACACGGCCATCTATTCCGGGCAGGAGTTCTTCTCCTGCGGGCCCATGTGGTACCTGCTGGCGCTGCTGACGGGCTGGATCTTCCTGGATGTGATCCTGAACATCTTCCCGGAGCCGTATGTTCCCTGGGCCGTGGCAGGCTGCGCCCTGCTGGGCTGGGGCACCAGCCTTGTGTGGAAGCCGCCTTTCTGCCTTGTGCAGGGGGCCGTGGTGGTGCCGTACCTCTACCTCGGCTTCCTCGCCAAAAAGCATCATCTGCTGGACCAGCCCCTTTCCCCGCAGCTGCGGGCCGGGCTGATCGCCGCCGCTGCGCTCATCGCCGTGGGTTCCATTGCCACCCGCACCACCGACTGCATCTCGCTGGCCGAGTGGTCGCTGGGGCCGGTCAGCATCTTTCTGGACGGCGCAGCGGGCCTTTTGTTCATCCGGCTGTTTTTGCGGCTGAGCCGGAGCCGCGGGCCTGTGGTGCGCTTTCTGGAGGCCGTGGGCCGGCGCAGCCTGAACATCTTCTGCGTACATACCATCGAGCTCATCGCCATCCCCTGGTACCTGTTCGTGGCAAAGTTCGAGGGACGCCCGCTGCTCGGCATGTGGCTGCAGTATGCGGTATCCATGGGCTCCATCTGGCTGGTGTGCCTGCTGCTGCAGGCCCGGCGTGCCCTGGTCATCAAGCTGTTCCCGGCCCGGCGCCGCACCCCGGCCGTGCAGCATTACACCGCCCGGCACTGAACGCACTCCCGGCTGCTGCGGATGCAGCCATGCCATAAAATCATGAGGAGGATCCTGCCATGAACCACGATGTTCCCGAGACCCTTACGGCGGCCCGCAGCCGTGCCGCCGACCTGGAGCAGCAGCTCAAGCTTTCCGACGAGGGGGTGTCCCGGCTGGCCGAGCGGTGCCTGGAACTGGAGCAGCAGGTCCTGACCTACCAGGCTGCGCTGGCAAAGCACAGCAGCGAGAACGAATCCGCTGCCCTGACCCTGCCGCAGCTGTTCTATGACTCCGGCTCCGGCTTTTCCCCGCGGGAATGCCTGACCGCGACCGAAGACGCCTACGACGAGCTGACCCACGAGGTGTCGGCCGTGTTCACCCTGCCCACCGATGCCCGGGCCCTGCGGCTGGACCCCGGCGAGCTGGCCTGCTGCGTCACCGACCTGAGCATCTCGGATGACCGGCTGGAGCTGCGGGCCGCCAACGGCATCCGTTTGCAGGACGACTGCCTGCTGTTTTTGGATGTGGACCCGAACCTGACCGTGAAAAGCAGCGTGCCCTTTGCCGCCGGGCTGAAGTTCGCGGTGACCTATCACTACTACCCGCTGGACCGCTTCCAGCACGAGCAGCCCGGCAAAGCCCTGCTGAAAGCGCTGAACGCCATCAAGCTGCAGGCCGAAGCGGAAAAGAACGATGTGCTGGAGCAGCTGCAGGCCTCCCGGGCCGAGCTCACCCGGCTGAACAACCAGCTGGCTGAGCTGCAGAGCAGCCGCGCCGCCTACGAGACCTCGCTGGAAAACCTGTACGAGAGCAGCAGCTGGAAGCTGACCGCCCCGCTGCGCGCTTTGCGCAGGCTGTTCCACGGCTGATCTGAGCGCAGAGGAGTGTAGCATGATGTACAGCAGTTACAGTGCCCTGCAGCGCAGACAGCTGACGAAGCAGGTGTACACCGATACCCAGAGCAGCTATCTGCTCGTTTACGCCCCCGGCCGCCATCTGGCGCTGGAAAATTCGCTGGCGAACCAGCTGCACCGCAAGTTCCGGCTGGTGACGGCGCTGGAGGGCGAGCTGACCGATTCTGTGGCAGGCGTGCTGCTGGTCAGCGAGGATGTGGAGTGCACCTCCACCGCCCTGACCTATTTTGCCGCCGCTTTGCAGGCCGGGGCCGACCTTGCGGTGTGCGACGCCGTCTTCGGCTTTGACGGGGCCACCGCCCTTTACCTGAGCACCCAGCACATCCCCTGCAGCCGGTGCGCCATGGTGTCGCGGCAGCTGCTGGACCGCATCCGCGCCGCCGCCCGCGGCAAAGACAGCGTGACGGAGCTTTTGCGCCTGGCCACCGCCATGGCGGAGAACTGCCAGCGCATCCCGCAGGCGCTGCTGCATTTCCGTCGGGAGCTGTGCGCCGACGATGTGTTCTCGGCCGGCGGAAAGCGCGCCGTCATCCTCAGCCACGAGCTGACCATGACCGGTGCGCCCATCGTGCTGGTGAGCGCCGTGCCCGTGCTGCGCAGCATGGGCTTTGAAGTGGTGGTGCTGGGCCCTTCGGACGAGGGCTCACTGCCGCTGTTCCTGGACGCCGGGGCCGCCGTCGTCACCCGAAGCGACTGCGTGATGCACTCGGCGCTGTGGGGCCTTGCCACCAGTGCCGACTTCGTGCTGGCCAACACGGTGGTGGAAGCCGCCGCCGTGCGCACCCTGAACGGCTCCTTCGTGCCGGTGCTGTGGTGGCTGCACGACGCCTTTGCAGGCTACCCCTTCATCGCGCATCAGATCCCGAAAACACTGGAACACAATGTGCAGGTCTGCGCCGTCGGCTCCCACGCCACCGCCGCCATGCACTCTGTCCGGCCGGATTTTGCCATCGAGCAGCTCATCTACGGCCTGCCGGACTACGCGCAGGAGTCCTTCCCCGTCTATGACATCTCCTATGCGGGCGGGCGGCCGCTGTTCGTCACCGTAGGCTCCTTCGAGCCCCGCAAAGGCCAGGACATCTTCTGCAACGCCATCCGCCTGCTGAAGCCTGAAGTGCGCCAGAAAGCAGCCTTCCTCTTTGTGGGCAAGGCCGCCGATAAAGACATCAAGAACACCGTGGACACCCTCGTGGAGGACTACCCGGACACCGTGTTCTACCGCAAGCGGCTGGAGCGCCCGGAGATCAAATCCCTGATGGACCAGTGTGCCTGCGTGGTGTGCGCCTCCCGCGATGACCCCATGCCCACCTTCGTCACCGAAGGCCTGATCTTCGGCAAGCCGTCCATCGTGTCGGAGCACACCGGCACCGCCGGGCTCGTCACCGAGGGCGTGGACGGCTTCGTTTACAAGGATGACGACCCGGACCTGCTGGCGCAGGCGCTGGAATATGCCATCCTCCACCCGGAAAAGCTGGCCGCCATGAAGGCCGCCTGCCGGAAGATGTACGAGACCTATTATTCCAACGAAGCCTACGTTGCCACCCTCACCCGTCTGGTGAACGAAATGACAGAGTAAACGCAAAGGCCGATGCACTGCATCGGCCTTTGCGTTTTTATCATTCTGCAAAAATTGCACAAGAAAGTTCCCGTTCCGTTCACAAAAACGCGCCCGGCCTGTGTTATACTTTTATCAAATCATTTTCCCCGAAAGGAGCCTGTATCCCCCATGAGCCAGCCCACCTCTGCCACGCCTTCCCGCAAAAAGACTGTCATCTCCCTGCTGGTCCTGCTGGCGCTCACAGGCGTCATCGTCTTCATGTTCAAGGACCACTGGGCCGAGATCACCGCGGCGCTGGCGCAGCTGTCGGCATGGCAGGTGCTGGTGGTGCTGGCCATCGGCATCAGCTACCCGCTGCTGGAAGGATGCGTGGCGTGGGTGATCGTGCGCAGCCGTGTGCCGGGTTTCAAGCTCTGGCAGGGCATCGACACCGCGTGGTGCGGCACCTTTGGCAATGTGGTCACCCTGGGTGCCGGTGCCGTGCCGGTGCAGACCTGGTATCTGCACCGCTGCGGCCTGCCGCCGGGCCCGGGCGTGGGCCTGATGACACTGGAATATGTGTTCCACAAGACCACCGTTCTGCTCTACGCCACCGTGATGCTGCTTTTGCAGCACAAGTGGCTGGCCGCCAACACCAGCGGCGTGCTGAACTATCTGCCCATGGCATATGCTGTGGTAGCGGCCATTCTCGTGGTGCTGGTGCTGGTGTGCGTGTCGCCGCTGATCCAGAACCTGGCCCGCTGGCTGATGCAGTTTCTGCCCAAGACTGAAAAGTGGCAGCAGCGCCGGGCCGACTGGCAGCAGCAGCTGGACATTCTGGGCGAGGAGAGCCGCCGCCTGCTGGCGGATAAGCCCCGCTGCGCAAAAATTTTCGCCCTGCAGGCCGTCAAGCTGTTCGGGCTGTTCTGCCTGCCGTACCTGTGCATCCGGTTCATGGGGCTTTCGCCGCTGAGCTTTGCACAGGTGCAGCTGCTCACCAGCCTGATGCTGTTCCTCTCGAACGCTTTGCCCAACGTGGCCGGCATGGGCTCCATCGAAACAGCCTTCCTGCTGGTGTTCGGCAGCTTTCTTTCCAGCGGTGAGGTGATGAGCGTGCTCATGCTCTACCGCATCGCCAGCTATTACGTCGTGTTCGCCGCCAGTGCCGTGGGCTTCTTCTTCGCCCAGCGGCATCTGGCTGAAATGGAGCCGCCAAAGGAGGCGTGAGCGCGCATGAAAGACAAAAGCATCCTCTACCGGTTCGGCATCGTGCTGCTGGCGCTGCTGGCACTGGTGCTCATCTTCCCTTCCACCAGGATCGACCTTGCGTCCAAGATCAGCGCCAGCACCCAGGCCAGCGTCCGGGTGGAGTACCAGAAGAACTTTGTCAGCTCCAACGAGATGGAGTATCAGGTGCTTTCGGCGGACGACGCAGTCTATCAGCAGGTGGCCGAACTGCTCTCCGGCGTGAAGTGCAGCAAAAAGCTCAACCAGAACTATTCCTCCTACAGCCATGAGTTCCCGGTGGGGTCCGTCACCGTGAGCTACTATGATGATGCGGAGAATCACCAGCTGCTGTTCACCGTCTACTCCGACGGCGTTGCCATCGTGAACAGCCAGTTCGTCTCGGTCAAAGGCGGGGCCGAGGACGTGTATCAGAAATTGATGGAGATCGTAAACTAACCCTTCTAAAAACAAAAATCGGGGCATGCAGGTGGTCAAGCTGCATGTCCCGTTTTTGTTTTCTTCGCACACGGTGCGGTACCAATCACACCGAATGCCGCGCATCGAGATGCAGAGCAAACGAAGCTGCATCTCACTTGAAAAAAGAGAATGGAATGGAGGAATGGGGCTTACACGGTATGGAGGTACCGCGTAAATCCGGTTTTTCACAGATGCTTTTGCAGGCGCATCTGCTTTTCTGGTGCAACGTAGTCCGGCGAACGGGTTAGGTTCGTCTAACCTCGTTGCGAGAACAGGATACCACAGTCAGTTAGTCTTGTCAACCCTCAATTTGCAAATTTTTTCGCAAAGTTGCCGCGTCGCCGGGGTTTCGGCGTTTTTTCTACATTCTGCCCAAAGAACAGCCTTTCCGCTGGAAGAAAACCCACTTGTTTTCTATTGCTTTTTAAAACGGTTCTTGCTATTATAATAACGCAAGATTTTGTGGGCAGGTTTTTATTTTTGTCTACACCTTGTATTCAGGGCTGCCACAGTCGGCAGCGCAAGACCGTTTCGCCCCCAGAAAACCGCCCAGACAGAGCGGTTTTTCAAAGGCTCATTAGTTAGAAAACGCTAACTGCGTAATGGAGCAAGGAGGTTCCAATGATCCAGTTTGAACAGTGGGAAGGCTTTGAAGGCCGCATCTGGAAGGAAGAGGTCAATGTGCGTGACTTCATCCAGAAGAACTACACCCCCTATGACGGCGACGAAAGCTTTCTGGCCGGCCCTACCGAGGCTACCGATAAGCTTTGGGGTGCTTTGCAGCAGCTGCAAAAGGCCGAGCGCGCCAAGGGCGGCGTGCTGGATATGGAGACCGAGGTGGTCAGCAGCCTGACCTCCTACGGCCCCGGCTATATTGACGAAAGCCTGAAGGATCTGGAGCAGATCGTAGGCCTGCAGACCGACAAGCCCCTCAAGCGCGCCTTTATGCCCTACGGCGGCATCAAGATGGCAGAGCAGGCCTGCACCACCTACGGCTACCAGCCCTCTGCCGAGCTGCACAAGATCTTTACCGACTACACCCGCACCCACAATCAGGCTGTGTTCGATGCCTACACCCCGGAGATGAAGAAGGCACGCCACACCCACATCATCACCGGTCTGCCGGACACCTATGGCCGCGGCCGCATCGTGGGCGACTACCGCCGCGTTGCCCTGTACGGCATTGACGCCCTGATCCAGTTCAAGCAGGAGGATCTTGCCAACTGCGGCGACGGCACCATGACCGACGACGTCATCCGTCTGCGCGAGGAGATCGCCCGCCAGATCAGCGCCCTGAAGGGCATGAAGAAGATGGCCGAGGCCTACGGCTACGACATCTCCCAGCCCGCCAAGGACGCCAAGGAGGCCTGCCAGTGGCTGTACTTCGGCTATCTGGCTGCCATCAAGACCCAGAACGGCGCCGCCATGAGCGTGGGCCGCATCTCCACCTTCCTTGACATTTATATCCAGCGCGATCTGGACAAAGGCATCCTGACCGAAAGTCAGGCACAGGAGCTCATCGACCACATGGTCATGAAGTTCCGCATGGTCAAGTTTGCCCGCATCCCCAGCTACAACCAGCTGTTCTCCGGCGACCCCGTGTGGGCGACGCTGGAAGTGGGCGGCATCGGCATGGACGGCCGCAGCATGGTCACCAAGAACTGCTACCGCTTCCTGCACACGCTGGAAAACATGGGCCCCGCACCGGAGCCCAACCTGACCGTGCTGTATTCCTCCGCCCTGCCGGAGGCCTTTAAGAAGTACGCCGCCAAGGTGTCCGTCAACACCAGCAGCGTCCAGTACGAGAACGACGATGTGATGAAGCCCGTCTGGGGCGACGATTACTCCATCTGCTGCTGTGTGTCTGCCACCCAGACCGGCAAGGAGATGCAGTTCTTCGGCGCACGCGCCAACCTTGCCAAGTGCCTGCTGTACGCCATCAACGGCGGCGTGGACGAGAAGAGCCACGAGCAGTGCGGCCCCAACTACGCCCCCATCACCAGCGAGTACCTGAGCTATGACGAAGTGCTGCCCAAGTACGTGCAGATGCTGGACTGGCTGGCCGGCCTGTACGTCAACGTGCTGAACCTCATCCAGTATATGCACGACAAGTACTACTACGAGGAAGCCGAGATGGCACTCATCGACACCGATGTGCGCCGCACCTTTGCCACCGGCATTGCAGGCTTCTCCCACGTGATCGACTCCCTGAGCGCCATCAAGTACGCCAAGGTGAAGGTGGTGCGCGATGAAAACGGCCTTGCCACCGGCTTTGAGACCGAGGGCGACTTCCCCAAGTACGGCAACGATGACGACCGCGCAGACGAGATCGGCGTGTGGCTGCTCAAGACATTCCTTGAGATGATCAAGAAGCGCCACACCTACCGCAACTCCGAGGCTACCACCTCCATCCTGACCATCACCTCCAACGTGGTGTACGGCAAGTACACCGGCGCTCTGCCGGACGGCCGCGCCGCCTTCACCCCGTTTGCCCCCGGTGCTACCCCCAGCTACGGTGCCGAGCAGAACGGTCTGCTGGCCTCGTTGAACTCGGTGGCAAAGCTGCCCTACCACTGGGCACTGGACGGCATCTCCAACACCCAGACCATCAACCCCGAGGCACTGGGTCACAGCGAGGGCGAGCGCGTGGAGAATCTGGTGCAGGTACTGGACGGCTACTTTGATCAGGGCGCACACCACCTGAACGTGAACGTCTTTGGCAAGGAGAAGCTGCTGGACGCCATGGAGCACCCCGAGAAGGAAGAGTACGCCAACTTCACCATCCGCGTTTCCGGCTACGCCGTCAAGTTCATCGACCTGACCCGTGAGCAGCAGCTGGACGTGCTGGCCCGTACCTGCCATGGCGTCCTGTAAGACCCTTGGGTACGTCCACTCGCTGGAATCCTTCGGCTCAGTGGACGGCCCCGGCGTGCGCTTCGTGGTGTTTTTGCAGGGGTGTGCCCTGCGGTGCAAGTACTGCCACAACCCCGAAACATGGGCAGAGGGCGGCGAGGCGTGGACGGCGGAAGCGCTGTTCCAGCGGGTATACCGCTACCGCAACTACTGGGGCAAAAAGGGCGGCATCACGGTCAGCGGCGGCGAGCCGCTGCGGCAGCTGGACTTTTTGACTGAGTTCTTCACGCTGGCACGCGCCAAGGGCGTGCACACGGCGCTGGACACCGCCGGGCAGCCTTTCCGTCCGGATGACCCGGCGTATCTTGCCGCGTTTGACCGCCTGATGGCTAACACCAATCTGGTGATCTTAGACCTCAAGGAAATCGACCCGGAGCGCCACCGGCAGCTCACCGGCAAGGACAACGCCAACATCCTTGCCATGGCGCGGCACATCTCCGACCTCGGCATTCCGCTGTGGGTGCGGCACGTCCTCGTGCCCGGGCTGACCGACGATGAGGAGGGGCTGCGCAAAACAGCAGACTTTATCCGCAGCCTGAAAACGGTGCAGCGGGTGGAGGTGCTGCCCTACCACACCTTGGGGCTGTTCAAGTGGCAGAAGCTGGGCATTCCCTACCCCCTGCCGGACGCTGTACCGCCCACGGCAGAGCAGGTAAAGCGGGCGGAAGAACTGCTGGAAGTGCAGAATTACCCCGGCTGATTTCCAATTGGCAAGACGACCGTTTCCGGTGCGCAGAAAGCGCCGGGAACGGTCGTTTTTTCTTGACTTCCCTGCACTGCACCGTTATAATGAAAATCACAGTAAAGGAGAAACAGCCATGCAGATTTTCAACACGCTGACCCGCCAGAAAGAAGAATTCGTGCCGCAGGTGCCCGGTGAATACCGCATCTACGTCTGCGGCCCGACCGTTTATAACTATATCCACATCGGCAACGCCCGCCCGCTGATCGTGTTCGACACCCTGCGCCGCTACCTCGAGTACCGCGGCAACAAGGTGATCTATGTTTCCAACATCACCGATATCGACGATAAGCTCATCAAGAAGGGCCAGGAGGAGGGCACCTCCATGAAGGAAGTGGCCCAGCGCTTTGAGGCCGAGTACCTCAAGGACGCCGCCGGCCTGAACTGCAAAAAGCCCACCGTGCAGCCCCGCGCCACCGAGCACATCCAGCAGATTTTGGACATCGTGAAGGACCTGATCGACTCCGGCCACGCCTACGTTGCCAAGAACGGCGATGTGTACTTCCGCGTCAAGAGCGACCCTGAATACGGCAAGCTGAGCCACTTGAAGCTGGACGACCTCGAGAGCGGCAACCGTGAGCTGCGCAGCCAGATGGACGACGACCTGAAGGAAGACCCCGCCGACTTTGCCGTCTGGAAGGCCGCAAAGCCCGGTGAGCCTGCATGGGAAAGCCCCTACGGCATGGGCCGCCCGGGCTGGCACATCGAGTGCAGCGCCATGAGCCGCACCCATCTGGGCAAGACCATCGACCTGCACTGCGGCGGTCAGGACCTGATCTTCCCGCACCACGAGAACGAGATCGCGCAGAGCGAGTGCGCCAACGGCTGCACCTTTGCCCGCTACTGGATGCACAACGGCTTCATCAATGTGGACAACCAGAAGATGTCCAAGAGCCTGCACAACTTCTTCACCGTGCGTGACGTGGCCAATATCTACGGCTATGAACCCATCCGCTACTTCATGCTGACGGCCGGCTACCGCATGCCGCTGAACTACACCGTAGACCTCATCGAGAGCTGCAAGAACAGTCTGGAGCGCCTGTACACCTGCCGCGAGAATCTGGACTTTGCCCTGACCAAGGACACCTTCGGCACCGACGAGAGCCTGAAGGAAAAGGCCGCCGAGGCCCGCAGCAAGTTCTGCACCGCCATGGACGACGACCTGAACACCCCGGACGCTCTGGCCGCTGTGTTCGATCTGGTCAAGGACATCAACACCCTGTCTGCTGCTTCTTCCAAGGATGCCCTGCAGACCGCTGCCGCCGCCTTTGACGAGATCACCGGCGTGCTGGGCCTGCTGTACAACCGCAAGAAGGACGAGGTGCCCGCCGAGGTCACCGAACTGGTGGAGAAGCGTGCCGCCGCCAAAAAGGCCAAAGACTGGGCCACCGCCGATGCCATCCGCGCTCAGCTGACCGAGATGGGCTGGGCCGTGAAGGACACCGCACAGGGCCCGCAGCTAAGCAAGCTGTAATCTTTTGATTGAAATGCCCTCCGTTTCACTCTGGGCATCTTCAGCGGAATTATCCTTTTGAATTTGCAACTCGGAAAAATCTGCGGATTTTTCCGGGTTGTTTTTCACAAAAAGAGCCTTTCTTTGCAAAGCCGTGCCGTTTTTGCGTTTTCACTTTACATTCCAAATGCAATTTGCCATAATAAAAGAAACTACAGCGTTGCGGAGGGAATGTCCATGAAGGTCATGGTTTTTGATGTAGGCGGCACCGAGATCAAGTATTCGGTGATGGATGAAGCAATGCGGCGTATGCACACCGGCTCTGTGCCCACGCCGCAGGATACGCAGGAGCATTTTCTGGATGCTTTATACCAGCTGTATCTGCCCCATAAGGACGAGGTGGAAGGCATCGCCATGGCCGTGCCGGGCTTCGTGAATACCCGGACCGGCTATCTGACCAACGGCGGCGCTTTGCTCTACAACACGGACACGCCGCTGGGCCAGCTGCTGGCCGAGAAATGCGGCTGCCGCGTGCTGCTGGAAAACGACGGCAAGGCCGCCGCCATGGCCGAGCTGCAGGCCGGGGCCCTGCAGGGCTGCAGCAATGCGGCGGTGTTCCTCATCGGCACCGGCGTGGGCGGCGGCATCATCGCCAACGGCCAGCTGGTGCGGGGCGTGCACTTTACCGCCGGGGAATACAGCTTTGTGAACACCAATGCCGCCGGGTGGGACGATGAGCGCAACAACATGGCCTGCCAGTGCAGCACTACCGCGCTGCTGGAATGGTACCGCGCCCGCAAGGGCCTGCCCGCCGACGCCCCCATGGACGGCCGCCGGTTCTTTGAAGCCGCCAATGCCGGGGAACCGGAAGCGCTGGATGTGCTGGAGCGCTTCTGCCACGCGGTGACCGTACAAATTTATAATCTGACCGTCCTGCTGGATGTGGAAAAGGTGGCCATCGGCGGCGGCATCAGCAAGCAGCCGCTGCTGCTGGAAACGCTGCGCCGGGTGTACGACGGGCTGTTTGCGTCCCGGGGAGATTCCCCCTACATGAAGGGCCTGCCCCGCTGCCAGATCGTGCCCTGCGCCTTCAGCAGCGAAGCCAACCAGGTGGGTGCCCTGTACGCCTACCTGCAGGCGTTCCATTCCTGAACAAACAGCCAAAGAGAGGGGCTTTCCGTGAACCGGCAAGCCCCTCTCTTTTTGCGTTTTTGATTTTCAGAAAAACCGTTCTGAAAGGATCCACCAGATGCCCGGCAGGTTGATCTGACGGAACAGCTGATACAGCATGGATAAGATCATGTTTTTCTCCCTTTTGTGTCAGAGTGCCAGCCGCAGCAGTGCAGGCAGGCCCAGCAGGATGAACAGGCTCCCTGCCAGCGTGCACACCGCCAGCAGAACAGACCACCGGCTCATGCCAGAATGCCTTTCAGGATGAGCAGCAGCAGCTTTGCAAAGCCACCCCCGCCGAGAAGTTTGTACAGTGCCATCAGAGTAGACAGAGACATGGATGTTTGCTCCTTTTCCAGTTTTCCGGCCTTTGCGCCGTTCTGTTATGGATACGATTGAACAGCCTTTTCGATTGCAGGAAAAAACTGGAAGCGTTTTTGATTTAAAATGCCCCCGCTGCGCTCTGGGCAGTCTCAGCGGAAATTTTATTTCGCATTTGTCGCGGAGAAGGCAAAACCACAAAGAAGCGTCCGCGCTATCAAAATAGCACGGACGCTTCTTATAAATCCATTCAGATTTTCAACAAGTTCAGCGCTTCACGTTGAAAGCTGCCATGCCGGGGTAAACGGCGCTGTCGCCCAGCTGCTCCTCGATGCGCAGCAGCTGGTTGTACTTTGCCACACGCTCAGTACGGCTGGGCGCACCGGTCTTGATCTGGCAGGTGTTCAGGGCCACAGCCAGGTCGGCGATGGTGGTGTCCTCGGTCTCGCCGGAGCGGTGAGAGCTGATGGCAGTGTAACCGGCCTTGTGAGCCATCTTGATGGCTTCGAGGGTCTCAGACACGGAACCGATCTGGTTCAGCTTGATCAGGATGGCATTGCCTGCACCCAGCTGGATGCCCTTGGCCAGACGCTCGGTGTTGGTAACGAACAGATCGTCGCCCACCAGCTGGACCTTGCCGCCCAGCTCGCGGGTCATCTCCTGCCAGCCTTCCCAGTCTTCCTCGTCCAGGCCGTCCTCGATGGAGATGATGGGGTACTTCTCCACCAGGTTCTTCCAGTGGGCGATCAGCTCGCTGGAGGTGAACTCGGTGCCGGCCTTGGGCAGCTTGTAGAAGCCCTTGCCCTTGGGGCTCTTCCACTCGGAGGAAGCAGCGTCCATGGCCAGCATGAAGTCCTTGCCGGGCACATAGCCAGCCTTCTCGATGGCGGCCAGAATGGTCTCGATGGTCTCCTCGTCGCTGGACAGGTTGGGGGCAAAGCCGCCCTCATCGCCCACGGAGGTAGCCAGACCCTTGGCCTTCAGGATGGAAGCCAGAGCGTGGAACACCTCAGCGCACCAGCGCAGGGCTTCCTTGAAGGAGGGAGCACCCACGGGCATGATCATGAACTCCTGGGTGTCCACGGTATTGGTGGCGTGGGCACCGCCGTTCAGAATGTTCATCATGGGCACGGGCAGGCGGTTGCCGTTCACGCCGCCCAGGAAGCGGTACAGGGGCATCTCCAGAGAAGCAGCGGCTGCACGGCAGGCTGCAATGGACACGGCCAGGATGGCGTTTGCGCCCAGATTGGACTTGTCCTTGGTGCCGTCGGCCTTGATCATGGCGGCGTCGATGGCGTAGATGTCGGAAGCATCCATGCCCACAACAGCGTCTGCGATGACGGTGTTGATGTTCTCCACAGCCTTAGTCACGCCCTTGCCCAGGTAACGGCCCTTGTCACCGTCACGCAGCTCCAGAGCCTCGAACTCGCCGGTGGATGCGCCGGAAGGTGCGCAGCCGCGGGCAACAGTGCCGTCGGCCAGGGTGATCTCAGCCTCCACGGTGGGGTTGCCGCGGGAGTCCAAGATCTCGCGACCCACAACGGATTCAATTTCCAGATAGTTCATATCGAAAACCTCCTTGAATCATTTCCGGCCCGGCACCGTCCTTGCGGGCTTGTCCGGGCATTCTTGCGGATAGTTGCCGCTAACTAACCATGTTTATCCTACCACGCTTTGCTTCCCAGTGCAAGAGCCGCCCGCAATGTTTGCCGGCATAAACTTTTTTCGTCTCATTGCAAACCGCCCGCAGCCGGTGCACACCGCCGGGCAGCGCGCAGGCATTTGCTTACAGCCTGCCCGTTTTTCCGGCCCGGTATGCGGGCCTACCTGCCATGTAAATTTCATATGGCAGATATACTAAAATTTTTCTTTACTTTTTGGCAGGTCCGTCCTATACTATCTTTTGGTTAACAAATTCTTCATGATTGGATCAGACTTCATAAGACTTCATAGAGGAGGATATTGATATGAATAAGGATCTGACGGTGGGCAAGCCGTCACAGGTATTGTGGCAGTTCTGCCTGCCCATGTTCGGCAGCATCATCTTCCAGCAGCTGTATAACATCGCCGACAGCCTTGTGGCAGGCAAGTTCATCGGCGAGAACGCGCTGGCCGCCGTGGGCAACAGCTACGAGATCACCCTGATCTTCATCGCCTTCGCCTTCGGCTGCAACATCGGCTGCTCGGTCATCGTGTCCCGCTACTTCGGCGCGAAGGACTACGACGAGATGAAGACTTCGGTCTACACCTCGCTGATCGGTTCCGCCGTACTGTGCGCCGTGCTGATGCTCATTGGTCTGGTGGGCTGCCACGGCCTGCTGGAGCTCATCAACACCCCGGACGAAATTCTGGCAGATTCCTCGCTGTATCTGGACATCTACGTGCTGGGCCTGCCCTTCATGTTCTTCTACAACATCGCCACCGGCATCTTCTCCGCGCTGGGCGACAGCAAGACCCCCTTCTACTTCCTGGCCGTCTCGTCCCTGTCCAACATCGGCGTGGACATTCTGTTCGTGGCCGGTTTCAAGATGGGCGTGGCCGGTGTGGCCTGGGCCACCTTCCTGTGCCAGGGCGTCAGCTGTGTGCTGGCCATGGTGGTGGTGTTCCGCCGCATCAGCGCCTTCAAATCCAAGAACAAGGTCGTGCTGTTCTCCTGGAACATGCTGGGCAAGGTGGCTGTGGTGGCTATCCCCAGCATCCTGCAGCAGAGCTTCGTCTCGGTGGGCAACATCATCCTGCAAAGCGTCATCAACACCTTTGGTGCCAGCGTCATCGCGGGCTACTCAGCAGCCGTCAAGCTGAACAACATGGTCATCACTTCCTTTACCACGCTGGGCAACGGCATCTCCAACTACACCTCCCAGAACATGGGCGCGGGCAAGATGGACCGTGTGCACAAGGGCTTTGGCGCAGGCCGCAATCTGGTGTGGATCATCTGCGTGCCCATCGTGCTCCTGTACTTCTTCTTCGGCCGCTTCCTGCTGCTGCTGTTCATGAATGACCCGCAGGGTCCGGCCATCGACACCGGTATGCTGTTCCTGCGCATCCTGTCTCCCTTCTATTTTGTGGTGTCGCTCAAGCTGGTCACTGACGGCATCCTGCGCGGCTGCGGCATGATGGTGCGCTTTATGATCGCTACCTTCTCCGACCTGATCCTGCGCGTGGGCATCGCCATTGTGCTGAGCAGCACTGCTCTGGGCAGCACGGGCATCTGGATGGCATGGCCCGTGGGCTGGTGCATCGGCACCGGCCTGTCGCTGGTGTTCTACTTCACCGCCATCCGCAAGGTCCTTGCAGAGTCTCCGGCCAAAGCGGAAGCAGAGGGCGAAGCTGCCGAGGCACGTGCAGAGGCAGAGTTTGCAGCGGATGCCGAAATGGAGACCCTGTAACCCTTTTGCAACTTGTGAATTGCGTTCACCTGACACACAAATAAAATGAAGCAGTTGAAATAGTGCACAAAACAGACCCATTGCTTTTGGCTATTTTGGCGACAAAGTCCACAAAATGCCGCTGAAAGTATGGACGGTTTGTGAATTGCGGATTTTGGCTCACAGGTCTATAATATTGATAACGAAGCAAGGTCGCTTTGAGGGAAAGAGGGCCTTGCTTCCGTTTTTATACTGAAGCGCGAATGCTCCTAAGGAGGATATTCACTATGAAAAAGATGATTTCTCGTCGTAATTTCCTGGCCGCTGCAGGTGTTGTTGCTGCAGCTGGCGTTCTGACTGCATGCGGCGGTTCTTCCAACAGCACTGCTGCTTCCGCCTCTACCGCAGCTTCTGGTGCCGCTGCTTCCGGCGACACCATCAAGGTGGGCGTTCTTGGACCTCTGACCGGTGATGTTTCCGTTTACGGTCAGGCCGTTGTCAACGGCGCTACCCTGTACCTGAAGCAGGTCAACGAAAAGGGTGGCATCAACGGCAAGCAGCTGGAGATCATCGCCATGGATGAGCAGGGCGATGCAACGCAGGCTGTTACCTGCTTCACCAAGATGTGCGATCAGGGCATCACCGCTCTGGTGGGCGACGTTACCACCACCCCGACTCTGGCAGTTGCTGCCGAGAGCGCAGACTACAACATGCCCATGGTCACCGCTTCCGCTACCGCTGAGGCTGTCACCTACGATGCCGAGACCGACACCGTGAACGAGAATGTGTTCCGCGCAACCTTCACCGACCCGTTCCAGGGCATCAAGATGGCTGACTACGCTTACCAGCGGTTGGGCTACACCAAGGCAGCCGTCATCTTCCAGAAGGGCGCTGACTACAACGAGGGTCTGGCAGAGAACTTCGTCAACGAGTTCGAGAGCCTGGGCGGCACCATCGTCGATCAGGAGACCTACTCTGAGGGCGATGTGGACTACAAGACCCAGCTGACCACCATTCTGGGCAAGGCTCCCGAAGTGGTGTTCTGCCCCAACTACTATCAGGAAGTCGGTCAGATCCTGGCTCAGGCTGAGAGCATCGGTCTGGCAGTTCCCTTCCTGGGCGGCGACGGCTGGGATGGTCTGGAAGGCTACGCAACTGCCGACCAGCTGAAGGATGCCTACTTCTGCGCAAACTACGCAAAGGGCTCCAACCCCGACTTTGAGGACGCCTACAAGGCTGAGTACGGCGAGGAGTACCCCAACGGCTTCGCTCCTCTGGGCTACGATGCTGCCATGACCGTTGTCTATGGCATTCAGGCTGCTGAGGATGCCGGTCTGGCTGCTGGCGATGACGACTACAAGCAGGCCGTCATCGACGCCATCGCAGGCGGCACCATCAATGGCATCACCGGCACCTTCACCTTCGATGAGCACCACAACCCCGTCAAGCAGACCGCTATCCTGTGCTTCGACGGTGCAACCCCCGTTCTGAAGGAAATGTTCTGATCTGCTTTGATCCTGCGCACCGGTGTGCGGCATGAAGGCAGTACTCAGAAATAAATGACCCATTGCGGAGACCGCCGGAACAGGTTTTGCTCGGCTGTCTCCGCTTTTTTGGTAAAAAAGTGTATCCCAAAAGGCGGGTCCTCCGCCGCAAAGAAAGGAAGTATCAGTCCATGACAGTGTTTTTTAGCCAGCTGATCAACGGCCTGTCCCTTGGCAGCATCTATGCACTGATCGCACTGGGTTACAGCATGGTGTACGGCATTATCCTGCTGCTGAACTTTGCCCATGGCGATGTCATTATGGTTGGTGCGTACATGTCCTGGTTCGTGATGAATCAGCTGGGCCTTGGCCCGGTCACTGCTGTGTGCGCCACCATCATCACCTGCACGCTGCTGGGCGTTGTGATCGAGAAGATCGCCTACACCCCGCTGCGCAACGCACCCCGTATCTCTCTGCTGATCACGGCAATCGGCGTGTCCTTCTTCCTGGAGTACACCGCCGAGCTGATCCTGGGTTCCGGTGCAAAGGTCATTCCGGCCTACTACACCAACCAGACCTTCCGCATTGGCTCTGTGCCGCTGGGCCTCACCTCTGTCATCACCCTGCTGGTCACGGTGCTGTCCATGCTGGTACTCACCTTCCTTGTGCAGAAGACCAAGCTCGGCAAGGCCATGCGTGCCGTGTCTGAGGATATGGACGCTGCCCGCCTGATGGGCATTAACGTTAACAGCACCATTTCCTTTACCTTTGCGGTGGGTTCCGCTCTGGCCGGCATCGGCTCGGTGCTGTACTGCTGCTCTTACCCGCAGGCGACTCCCACCATGGGCTCCATGCTGGGCCTGAAGGCCTTCGTTGCAGCTGTTCTGGGCGGCATCGGCTCCATTCCCGGTGCCATGATCGGCGGCATCGCCATCGGCCTGTGCGAGTGCTTTGTTTCCGCTATCGGCCTTTCCGCATGGAAAGATGCTGTCACGTTTGCGATCCTGATCATCGTGCTGCTGGTCAAGCCCACCGGCTTCCTTGGCCGCAAGGTTCAGGAAAAGGTGTAAGGAGGGCATGAAGATGAATACCAAACGCAAAACGCTCAAAATGCCCGTGCGCTACCTGATGAACGCCGTTCTGGTGGCTCTGCTGTTCGTGGGCCTGTCCTTCCTCACCCGGAACGTGCTGTCCACCTACCAGAACAAGGTGCTGCTCACCGTGGGCATCAACATCATTCTGGCTGTCTCGCTGAACGTTGCCACCGGTTATCTGGGCCAGCTGCCGCTGGGCCACGCCGGTTTCATGGCCGTGGGTGCTTACACCTGTGCCCTGTTCACGAAATACAGCAATCTGCCCTCCGGTGTCGCTTTTGTGGTGGGGCTGGTGCTGGCCTGCATCGTGGCGGGCCTGTTCGGCGTGCTGATCGGCATTCCCGCCCTGCGTCTGACCGGTGACTATCTGGCTATCCTGACCCTGGGCTTTGGCGAGATCATCCGCATCACCCTGAACAACATCGATGATGTGCTGGGCTTCAAGCTGTTCTACGGTGCCAAGGGCCTGAAGAACATCCCCAAGTATTCCAACTTCACCAATGTGTTCATCTGCGTGGTCATTACCTGCTTTGCCATCCACGCCATGATGAAGAGCCGCCACGGCCGTGCCGTGCTGGCCATCCGCGATAACGAGATCGCTGCCGAGAGCTGCGGCATCCAGACTACTTATTATAAGGTCATGGCCTTTGCATTTTCCGCAGCCTTTGCCGGTCTGGCTGGCGGCCTGTACGCCTGCTATCTGGGCGTTCTGGATCCCTCCACCTTCGGCTTCATGAAGTCCATCGAAATTCTGGTCATGGTGGTTCTGGGCGGCATGGGCTCCATGCTGGGCTCCATCCTCTCTGCGACCGTGCTTACCATCCTGCCCGAGGCGACCCGCAGCTTTGACAGCTACCGCATGGTAGTCTACTCGCTGGTGCTGGTCCTCATGATGATCTTCCGTCCGGGCGGCCTGCTTGGCAGCTACGACTTCTCCATGAGCCGCATTGTGGAAAAGATCATGAACGGCGAACTGTTCCAGAAGAAAGCAAAGGAGGGTGCAGACCATGAGTGAGTTCCAGACCAAGTTACACAGTGTGCCCTCCGGCGGCTTTTTGACCGACCGCGACAAGGACAAAAAGCCCATTCTGGACGTGCGTGAGCTGGGCATCGACTTCGGCGGTCTGACCGCCGTAGATGGCTTCAACCTGATGATCGGCCGCAACGAGATCACCGGTCTGATCGGCCCCAACGGTGCCGGTAAGACCACCGTGTTCAACCTGCTGACCAACGTTTACCAGCCCACCCGCGGCTCCATCCTGATCGATGGTATGCCCACCGCCGGCAAAAAGACCTATCAGGTCAACCGCATGGGCGTGGCCCGTACCTTCCAGAACATCCGCCTGTTCAAGGAACTGAGCGTCATCGATAACATCAAGGTGGGCCTGCACGAGTCCATGAAGTACAATCTGGCATCTTCGCTGATCCGCCTGCCCAACTACTGGAAGGAAGAGAAGAAGTGCACCGAGCGTGCTCTGGAACTGCTGGACATCTTCCACATGGCCGATCTGGCCGATGTGCAGGCCGGCAGCCTGCCCTACGGTGCACAGCGCCGTCTGGAGATCATGCGTGCGCTGGCCACCAGCCCGAAGCTGCTGCTGCTGGACGAGCCTGCTGCCGGTATGAATCCCTCCGAGACTGCAGAGCTGACCGAGACCATCCGCCGCATCCGCGACGAGTTCAACATCGCCGTGCTGCTGATCGAGCATGATATGAGCCTGGTCATGGGCATCTGCGAGGGCATTGCCGTGCTGAACTTCGGCCGCATCATCGCCAAGGGCACGCCGGATGAGATCCGCAACAACCCCCAGGTCATCGAAGCCTATCTGGGCAAGAAGGAGGGCTAAGCCATGGCTGATACGTTACTGAAAGTGGATAACATCAACGTCTATTACGGCAACATCCACGCCGTCAAGGACATCTCCTTCGAGGTGGATCAGGGCGAGATCGTCACCCTGATCGGTGCCAACGGTGCTGGCAAATCCACCACCCTGAAGACCATTTCCGGCCTGCTGAAGCCCAAGACCGGTGACATCCTCTACAAGGGCAGCAGCATCAAGGGCATGCGCGCCCACAAGATCGTGGAAGCGGGCCTTGCCCATGTGCCGGAAGGCCGCCATGTGTTCCTGCACATGACCGTAGAAGAAAATCTGGACATGGGTGCCTACACCCAGCCCGCTTCCACCATTGCCCCCAACAAGGAAAAGGTGTTTGAGCTGTTCCCCCGCCTGAAGGAGCGCCGCAAGCAGCTGGCCGGTACCATGTCCGGCGGCGAACAGCAGATGCTGGCTATGGGCCGTGCCCTGATGAGCAACGCTTCCATGCTGATGCTGGACGAGCCTTCCATGGGCCTTTCGCCGCTGCTGGTGCAGGAGATCTTCGACATCATCCAGAACGTGCACAAGGAAGGCATGACCATCCTGCTGGTGGAGCAGAACGCACAGATGGCTCTTTCCGTGGCAGACCGTGCCTACGTCCTTGAGACGGGCCGTGTGGTCATGGAGGGCACTGGTGCTGAGCTGCTGACCAATGAGCGCGTGCGCAGCGCCTATCTGGGCGGCTGAGTTGATTTTGAAAAGGGGCTGTATCCGGTGGGATACAGCCTCTTTTTTGCTTCTTTCACTTTACTTTCGTAAAAGAATGTGCGATAATTAAACTAGTATTTTTTCGGCCTGAAGCGCCGCGCCCCGGCTCGGGAAAGCGGGGCAGAACCAAACATAAGAGGGGGTTTTTGTTATGAGCAAGACCATCATTCCGGAGAACTATCAGCCCGCGCTGAACCTGTACGATACCCAGCGCGCCATTGGCACCGTGAAGCGCCTGTTCGCCGACACGCTGTGCGCCACCCTGAACCTGTACCGTGTGTCTGCACCGCTGTTTCTGGAGGCTTCCACCGGCCTGAACGACGATTTGAACGGCGTGGAGCGCAAGGTCACCTTCGACATCAAGGACAGCGGCATTGAGGCACAGGTGGTGCAGTCGCTGGCAAAGTGGAAGCGCAAGGCCCTGAAGGACTACGACTTCCGCGTGGGCAAGGGCCTGTACTGCGACATGAACGCCATCCGCCGCGACGAGGACCTGGACAACCTCCACTCCATCTATGTGGACCAGTGGGACTGGGAAAAGGTCATCCGTCTCGAGGACCGCAACGAAGCCTACCTCAAGAGCGTGGTGCGCTCCATCGTGTCCGCCGTGTGCGCCACCGAGATGAACCTGCACGCCATGTTCCCCCAGCTGCAGGAGCTGCCCCTGCACAGCCCCAACGTGACCTTCATCACCACCCAGGAGCTGGAAGATAAATACCCCGACCTGACCCCGAAGGAGCGCGAGAACGCCTTCGTGAAGGAGAACGGCACCACCTTCCTGATGAAGATCGGTGCCCCGCTCAAGAGCGGCAAACCCCACGACGGCCGCGCCCCGGACTACGACGACTGGGACCTGAACGGCGACCTGCTGTTCTGGAACGACCCGCTGCAGTGTAGCTACGAGCTGAGCAGCATGGGCATCCGCGTCAGCCCCGAGAGCATGGACAAGCAGCTGACCATGGCTGGCTGCGACGACCGCCGCGCCCTGCCCTTCCACAAGGCCGTGCTGAACGGCGAGCTGCCCTACTCCATCGGCGGCGGCATCGGCCAGAGCCGCCTGTGCATGCTGCTGCTGGGCAGCGCCCACATTGGCGAAGTGCAGGCCAGCGTCTGGGACGCCGCCACCCGCGAAGCCTGCGCAAAGGCTGGCATCCCGCTGCTGTGATCCCCTGAAGATAAGAACAAAGGTCCTTGTAAGCCCAATAAGCACAAGAGCCGCTGCACCTGATATGCAGCGGCTCTTGTATTTATTTAGAAGTCATGCGACCAAAATGGCCTTTTTCCTCTTCGTCCTTTTTGGCGTCGGGCTTTTCCTCCGGGGTCAGACGCACTTCGGTGACGCGGCGCTTGGCGGTGCGGGTCACCACACCGTCGTATTCGCCCAGCGTGAACTTGTCGCCCACTTTCGGCAGGCGGCAGGTCTTTTCCTGCACCAGGCCGTTCACGGTGTTGGAGTCGATGTCGTCATCCTCCGGCAGGCCCAGCGTCTCGTACAGATCGTCCACGCTGGCGCTGCCCAGCACGACCCAGCTGCCGTCCGACTGCTTGCGGAAGTCCTCGGTCGCCTCGTCGTGCTCATCCCAGATCTCGCCCACAAGCTCCTCCAGAATGTCTTCCAGCGTGATGATGCCCTCGGTGCCGCCGTACTCGTCCACCACCACCGCCATGTGGTGGTGCTGCTCCCGCAGGGTGCGCAGCAGCTGAGAGATCTGGGTGGAACCGGTGGTGTAGAGCGTAGGCTTGACCAGTTCTTCCAGCGTGGCTTCCTTTTTCAGACGGGCCAGATAAAAGTCCTTTTCATGCACGACGCCGATGATGTTATCAATGGTGCCGTGGTAGACGGGCAGGCGCGAATAGCCGGATTCCGCAAAGGTCTGGGCCACTTCGTCCAGCGGGAGGTCGTCCTCCACCGCGATCACATCCACACGGGGGGTGAGGATCTCCTCCACTTCCACATCGTCAAACTCGATGGCGCTGCGGATCAGCTCACTTTCCCGGTCGGTCAGTTCGCCGTCGTTCTCAGCCTCGCTCACCATGGTCATCAGCTCGCCCTCGGTGATGGTGTCTTCCTCACTGCTGCGGATAAAGTGCCCCAGCAGGCGCTTCCACTGGGTGAACAGCCAGGTCAGCGGCGTGAATAGAACCATGAGCAGGTTCAGCACCGGCGACACCGCCGTGGCCACCGTTTCCGGCATTTCCTTGGCAAGGCTCTTGGGGGTCACCTCGCCAAAGATCAGCACCACCACGGTCAGCACCATGGTAGACACGGTGGCACCGCGCTCGGCACCCAGCGCCTTGGTGAACAGGATAGTGCCAATGGAAGCGGCGGCAATGTTCACAATGTTGTTGCCGATGAGGATGGTGGAAAGCAGCTTATCATACTTTCCGGCCATGGCCAGCACCCGGGCGGCGGAAGCGTCGCCCTCCTCGGCACGGCTTTTCAGGCGGATCTGATTCAGGGAAGAAAAAGCGGTCTCGGAGGCGGAGAAAAAGGCGGAACATGCCACCAAGATCACCAGCGCCACGAGAAGCGTCATACTGCCATCGTCCATAAAAAGGGAAATCACACTCAACTTTCTGTTTTGATTGTAAGAAGCCGTCTGTTCTTGCCTCTCCCTCTGGGAGAGGTGGCATTGCGCAGCAATGACGGAGAGGGCGAACCTGTCAGCACCAGCAGCATTCCCGCCCTCTCAGCCTCGCTTTACGCTCGGCAGCTCTCCCAAAGGGAGAGCCAAGACCCACGCGGTCAACTTTCAAAAATAATGATACAAAAATGTGCTTTCCATCGTTGCCATTCTGCGATGAAAAGCACATCAATGTTATTTGTTATAATACCATATTCTGTACGGTGGTGCAAGCATTCTGCCCGCAGACTGTGTACAAAACAGGGAAAATCCGCGTTTGCGGAGCAATGAAGTCCCCAGTGGGGACTTTAAGCGGCAGAGCGGTCTCGCGCAAGCGAGACGGAGGGGCCTCGCCCCGACAAGTTCTCAACGGAGCACCAGCGCGCCGTTCTCGCAGTCCACGGTGAGGGTATTGCCCTCGGCGTAGCTGCCCTGAATGATGGCCTTCGCAATGAGGGTCTCCACGCGGCTCTGGATGAACCGTTTGATGGGACGTGCACCATACACGCTGTCGTAGGCCGAATCAATGATGAAGTCCTTGGCAGCCGTGGTAACATCCAGCTTGAGGTGCTTGCCCTCGTCCATGCGCTTGCGCAGGTCTTCCAGCTGCAGGTCCACGATCTTGCGGGTCTCGTCCTTCGTCAGGCTCTTGTAGTAGACGATCTCGTCCAGACGATTGAGGAATTCGGGGCGGAACTTGGATTTCAGCAGCAGGTCGATCTGCCTGCGGGCATCCTCGCTGAGCTCGTTGGAGCCGTTTGCACGGCGCTGCTCCAGATCGTTCAGGATGATGTCGCTGCCGAGGTTGGAGGTCAGGATGATGACCGTGTTCTTGAAGTCCACGGTGCGGCCCTGACTGTCGGTGATGCGGCCATCGTCCAGCACCTGCAGCAGGATGTTGAACACATCGGGGTGGGCCTTTTCCACCTCATCGAACAGCACCACGCTGTAGGGCTTGCGGCGCACAGCCTCGGTCAGCTGGCCGCCCTCTTCATAACCGACATATCCCGGAGGCGCGCCGATCAGGCGGCTGACGCTGAACTTCTCCATATACTCGGTCATATCGATACGCACCATGTTGCGCTCGTCGTCAAACAATGCCTGTGCCAGTGCCTTGGCAAGCTCGGTCTTGCCCACGCCCGTGGGGCCAAGGAACAGGAAGCTGCCGATGGGTCGATTGGGGTTAGCGATACCGGCGCGGCTGCGCAGGATGGCTTCGCTGACTTTGGTCACAGCCTCGTCCTGACCAATGACGCGGCGGTGCAGCACATCGTCCAGATGCAGCAGCTTTTCACGCTCGCCTTCCACCAGCTTTTCCACCGGGATGCCGGTCCAGCGGGCCACGATGCGGGCGATCTCCTCGTCGGTCACGCGGTCACGCAGCAGGCTGTCTTCCTTCTTGGCGGCAGCGATCTTTTCTTCCTCCTCCAGCTGTTTCTGCAGCTGGGGCAGCTTGCCGTATTTCAGCTCAGCGGCCTTGTTCAGGTCGTACTCGCGCTGGGCCTTCTCGATATCGGCGTTGGTCTGCTCGATCTGCTCACGCAGGGATTGCACCTTGCCGATGGCGTTTTTCTCGTTTTCCCACTTTGCCTTCATGCTGCGGAACTTGTCCTGCAGCTCGGCCAGCTCTTTTTCGAGGTCCTTCAGGCGGCTCTGGCTCAGGGCGTCGGTCTCCTTTTTCAGGCTCACCTGCTCGATCTGCAGCTGGGTGATGCGGTGGGCCAGATCGTCCATCTCGCTGGGCATGCTGTCCATCTCGGTCTTGATCATGGCGCAGGCTTCATCCACAAGGTCGATGGCCTTATCGGGCAGGAAGCGGTCGGTGATATAGCGGTCGGACAGGGTGGCGGCGGCGATCAGGGCACTGTCGTTGATCTTGACGCCGTGGAACACTTCGTACCGCTCTTTCAGGCCGCGCAGGATGGAGATGGTATCCTCCACGGTGGGTTCATCCACCTGCACCGGCTGGAACCGGCGCTCCAGGGCAGGATCTTTCTCGATATACTGGCGGTACTCATCCAGCGTGGTAGCACCGATGCAGTGCAGCTCGCCGCGGGCCAGCATGGGCTTGAGCAGGTTGCCGGCGTCCATCGCGCCGTCGGTCTTGCCGGCACCCACGATGGTGTGCAGCTCATCAATGAACAGGATGATCTTGCCTTCGCTCTTTTTCACCTCGTTCAGTACGCTCTTTAAGCGTTCCTCGAACTCGCCGCGGTACTTTGCACCGGCCACCAGAGCGCCCATGTCCAGGCTGAACACGGTGCGGTCTTTCAGGTTTTCGGGCACATCGCCGCGCACGATACGCTGGGCAAGGCCCTCGGCGATGGCAGTTTTACCAACGCCGGGCTCACCGATCAGGCAGGGGTTGTTCTTGGTCTTACGGGACAGGATGCGGATCACGTTGCGGATCTCCTGATCGCGGCCGATGACGGGGTCCAGCTTCTGCTTGCGGGCAAGGTCTACCAGGTCCTGACCGTACTTCTGCAGGGCGTTGTAGGTTTCCTCGGGGTTATCGGTGGTCACGCGCTGGTTGCCGCGCACGGCCGTCAGCTGCTGCAGGAAGGCATCCTTCTTAATGCTGAACGCGCGGAACAGCTCGGTGGTGTTCTGGGTCTGCTCGTCCAGCAGGCCGAGGAACAGGTGCTCCACGCTGATATAGTCATCCTTCATGGCCTTGGCTTCTCGGGCGGCGGCGCTGAGCACCTTATCGGCAGCCTGCGAGATATAGACCTTGTCGGGGTCACGGCCGGAGCCGGAGACCCGAGGCAGAGCCGAAAGCTTTTCGGCCACGGCGGCAGAAAAGCTGCCGGGGTCCACATTCAGCTTCTGCAGCAGCTGCGGGATCAGGCCCTGCTCCTGCGAAGCGAGAGCGTGCAGCAGGTGCTCAGGCTCCAATGCATTGTGCTGGTACTCCACAGCCAGCTGCTGGGCCGCCTGCAGAGCTTCAAGGGTCTTCTGTGTATATTGATTGGTATTCATAAAGTCAAGCCTCCATTCATACCGGAAGGTTTATTTTAGCGGACGAATCAGTCAAGTGCTAACCGCTCTGCGCACAGAGGCTGCAGAACCGGAAGCATCTCACTTTTGATTTATGTTTCATGATTTTGTGCACCTCCTGCCGAACAGTCTCATTTTCGATTTAGCACTCTATTCATTCGACTGCTAAAAATATACTCTTATTCACCCGCTTTGTCAATAGGGTTCATAAAAAGTTTGCAATTTACAGTTTTTGCCAGCTTCCCGCTCCCCTGTGGGGAGCTGCCGCCGCAGCGGCTGAGGGGCCTATCAATCGGAGAAGCGCGAAAAAATGCGTTTAGCGAAGCGGCTAGCATTTTTCCGCTTCGACCTCTGCTTTGGGATTATCAAGGGCGAGCAGCCCTTGATTCGTGGGTCCAGCGCGTCGAAATCGCTGGCACTTTTCTGGTTCTCTTTTGGTGCCAAAAGAGAACAATCCACGCCCGGCTGTAGCGCATCGAAATCGCTGTGACCTTGCCGCGCTGAACACGCGGCATTTGCTTCGCAAACCGGTCTGCGGCTTAAAAGCCCCACTGGGGCTTTCATGCCCTCCGGGCACCGCCGTCCTTTCTGGTTCTCTTTTGGTGCCAAAAGAGAACAATCCACGCCCGGCTGCAGCGCATCGAAATCGCTGTGACCTTGCCGCGCTGAACACGCGGCATTTGCTTCGCAAACCGGTCTGCGGCTTAAAAGCCCCACTGGGGCTTTCATGCCCTCCGGGCACCGCCGTCCTTTCTGGTTCTCTTTTGTGCGGCAAAAGAGAACAAACTCCGTCCAGCTGCATACAAAGAAAGAACTCCAGAAAATCCGCAGATTTTCTGGAGTTCGAAAATTCATATAAGGTCTCAGCCCTGCTTTTTCCAGCGGCGCATGACGCCCATGCCCAGCGCATAGGGGCCGGTGTGCACGGCAATGGTGCAGCCGATCTGCAGCAGGCCCACTTCACATTGTGCGCCGGGGTACTTGGCGCGCAGGGCCGCACGGGTCTGCATCCACAGACGCTTGCCCTCGTCGGCGTCGTAACCGTAGCCCACCGTGATGCGGTAGTCGTCCGGGGTGCCGCCGTGGGCTTCCAGATAGTTCATCAGCTGATCCAGCGCCTTCTCAAAGCTTTTCTGGCGGCCACGGGCCACGCCGCCGGAGAAGATCTCGCCGTCTTTGAACAGGATCATCGGCTTGATGCCCAGCATGTTGGCCGCGCGCCCGGTCACTTTGCCGATGCGTCCGCCCTTGATGAGGTAATCCAGGTTGCCCACCGTGAAGAAGATCTGGTTGGTGACCTTTTCGGCTTCCAGCCAGGTCACGGTCTCGTCCAGGGTGCAGCCTGCATCCCGCATGGCCACAGCGTTTTCCACCATGGTGGACTCGGTAACGGTAGCCGCCGCGCTGTCAATGACCTCAATGCGGGCATCGGGGAAATCTTCCAGCACCAGATCCCGGGCATTGCGGGCGCTGCCCACACAGCCGCTCATCTTGCTGGTGAACACCAGACACAGCACATCCCGGCCAGCAGCAGCATGGGCACGGAATGCCTGCTCAAAGTCCTCAATGGAAGCAAGGCTGGTTTTGGGGTAGGCCGAAGGGTTGTCCACCATGAACTGGTAGAAATCCCGCACGGCGATCTCCTTGCCTTCTTTGCGGTAGTGCTCGCCGTCCAGCGAGACATAGAAGGGCACGACCTCGATTTGGAGCTGTTTGGCAGTGTCCAGCGTCAGGTCGCATGCGCTGTCGGTAATGATATCAAACATCTGTGACGCTTCCTTTTCTGAATCATTCAGGAGCTTTGCAGGGGATCATACGTGGTGGATATAAGCCTCACGCTCGGCACCCACAGAGATGTAGGTGATCTTGCAGCCGACAGCCTTTTCCAGATATTCCACATAAGCCTGTGCTTCCTTGGGCAGGTCCTCCCACTTGCGGGCTGCGGTGATATCGCAGTGCCAGCCGGGCAGGTACTCCACCACGGGCTGTGCGGTATCCAGTGCCTCACCCATGGGGAAACGGGTGGTGGTGCTGCCGTCGGTCAGCTTGTAAGCAGTGACCATGGGGATCTTCTCCATGTAGTCCAGCACGTCCAGCAGGGTCAGAGCCACTTCATCGCAGCCCTGGCAGAACACACCGTAGCGGCTTGCCACCAGGTCGATGGGGCCCACGCGGCGGGGACGGCCGGTGGCTGCACCATACTCGTGGCCAGCCTCACGCAGGTCGTGCTTTTCTTCCTCGGTCATGGCCAGCTCAGCGGTGAAGGGGCCGTCGCCCACGCAGGAGGAGTAAGCCTTCATCACACCGATGGAGTTGTGCAGCTTGTGGCCCGGGATGCCCGCGCCGATGGGGGCATAGGCACCGATGACGTTGGAGGAGGTGGTGTAGGGGTAGATGCCGAAGTCGATGTCGCGCAGGGCACCCAGCTGGGCCTCAAACAGCACCTTTTTGCCGGCAGCGTCGGCGTCGGCCAGATACTGGCCCACATCGCAGATATAGTCCTTGAAGATGGCGGCGTACTTCTCCAGCCATGCCCACATCTCGTCTACGCTGATGGGAGCGGCGTTGTAGCTGCCCTCCATGACCAGATTCTTGGAGTCCACCATGGTGATCAGGCGCTTCTTCACGGCATCGTCCAGATGCAGCAGGTCGCCCATGCGCAGGGTCTTCTTCATGTATTTGTCGCCGTAAGCGTAGGCGATGCCGCGCTTGGTGGAGCCGAACTGTGCACCGGTCTTGGACAGACGGGCTTCTTCCAGGCCGTCCTGATCCACGTGGTAGGGCATGGTGATGGTTGCACGGTCGGAGATTTTCAGGTTCTTGGGGCTGATCTCAATGCCCTGCTCGCGCAGCTTCGTGATCTCGCCGTCCAGATGATGCGGGTCGATGACCATGCCGTTGCCCATGACGCAGACGACGTTCGGGCGCAGGATGCCGGAGGGTAGCAGATTCAGCACGAACTTGCCGCGCTCGTTCTTGACCGTGTGGCCTGCGTTGTTGCCGCCCTGATAGCGTGCAACGATGTCATACTCCTGGCTGATGAGGTCGACCATGCGGCCCTTGCCTTCATCGCCCCAGTTGATACCCGTAATTGCAGTAAGCATAATAAATGACCTCTTTATCCTTTTTTCAAAAGACAGCCTTTTCCGTGCACCTTGCCCGGGATACGCCACCTTGGGAAAACACATCAGCAGGCATACACAAAGCACATACCAATGCAAGTATAGTATAGCACAGTTTGCCGCGCAAAAAAAGAGGAAAGCACCGCTTTTCGCCGTGTTTTCCTCCAAATTTCAGCGTGCAAAATTGTGCGTTCAGCTGCGGGGCTTCTTTGCGCCGGTGCGGCGGGTCACCTTGTGGATGGTGCCGTCCGGCTCCTGAATGGACGTGTTGGCCAGCTGGGCGCGCAGGCTGGCCTTCATATCGTCGATGTATTCGCGGCGCAGAACCTGCTGCTCTGCCTTTTCGGCCTCGGTCAGGCCGGTGGTCTTGCTCTTTTTTGCCAGCTCGTTGATGCGGGCGATCTTTTCCTGGGTCATGGGGACCTCCTGTATTTTAAATAAGAATATGCTATAATAGTAAAAAATAAACCCTCTCAGGCGCTGACGCGCCGGCTCCCCCCGAAGGGGCGAGCCTTTTTAAGGAATTGCTTGCAATCAGTATAACAAAGGATGATAAAAATGGCAACTCAACTCAATTTTGCCCAGCAGATGGATCTGGTGCTCAAAAATCTGGACGGCACACGGCCGCGCCTTTTGCTCCACGCCTGCTGCGGGCCCTGCTCCAGCGCGGTGCTGGAGCAGCTGTGCCAGTACTTCGACATCACGGTGCTCTATTATAACCCCAACACCTGGCCTGCCGCGGAATACCACCGCCGCGGCGAAGAACTGAAAAAGTTCGTGGCGGCCGCCCACCCGCTGGGCGTGACCGTGGTGGAAGACCACTACGACCCGCAGGAGTTCTATTCTGCCGTCACCGGCCTTGAAAACGAGCCGGAGCGCGGCAATCGGTGCACCGTGTGTTACCGGTTGCGGATGCGCCGGGCGGCCCAGTACGCGAAAGAAAACGGCTTCGACTGGTTCACCACCACCCTGTCCATCAGCCCGCACAAGGACGCCAAGCGCATCAACGCCATCGGGCAGGAACTGGAAGCAGAGTTCGGCGTGAAGCATCTGCCCTCGGACTTCAAAAAGCACAACGGCTACCTGCGCAGTTTGCAGCTTTCGGAAGAATACGGCCTGTACCGGCAGGACTACTGCGGCTGCGAGTTCAGCGCGAAAGCACGGGGAATTGAAAAGTAAAATGCAACCTCCCAGCAGGCCAGCGAGGTATTTCTCCGCGAACAGCCCTAGACACTGTCCCGCCCCAGTGCTGGCGCACCGGGGCCCCACCTCCAGGACATTCGCTGGAGAAACATCCCGCCGTCCTGCTGGACAACCGCATCTGTCCCGGCCGACGTGCCGGGAGTTTCTCCGAGGACCGTCCGCTGGGGTGGGACCCTGCC
>OCHL01000244.1_pt1 | contig 62696 bp, 59 predicted proteins | sample 1538421 | NCBI WGS metagenome assembly OCHL01 (sample SAMN04571690, study PRJEB22368) | human gut metagenome | biome: human gut; material: stool | host: Homo sapiens | place: Luxembourg | collected 2012-06-01 | reverse complement strand
TATTATGCCCTTGAAGGGCAAGTGCATACCACGCGTTCAACGCGTGGTTTTGATTATATTTTTACTTTACAGAGAACTTATATATGGTAGTAAAGTTGTACTGCTCCCCTGCCTTATAAACGCAAGTGGGCTTGAACTGAGGCTTGTTGGGTGAGTCGGGGCAGAACTGGCTTTCAAGGCAGAAGCCCTGATTCTTGAACATTTCCTTGCCGCCCTTGCCTGTTTCGCCGCCAAGACCGCCGCTTATATAGAACTGTATAGCGGGCATATCGGTATAGGTGGTCATTACTCTGCCTGTCTTATCGGAATATATCTCTGCGGCTTTTCTCATTTCCTTTGTTTCGCCTAAAACATAGTTGTGGTCATATCCGCCGGGGAGCTTGCCGTTATCCATATCCTCGCCTATTCTCTTAGGTGCGGTAAAGTCAAACGGAGTACCCTTTACGCTTGCTATTTCTCCTGTCGGGATAAGCACAGGGCTTACGGGGGTGTATTTATCGGCAAATATCTGTGCGATATGGTCCCTTATATTTCCTGCGTCGGTTCCGTTCAGATTGAAATACGAGTGGTTAGTGAAATTCATCACCGTATCCTTGTCGCTTACCGCATTATAGCATATCTCAATCGAATCGGCTGTCAGAGTATACTTAACATCAAGCGTCAGCGTTCCGGGAAAGCCTTCCTCGCCGTCAACGCTCGTATAGGAGAACACTACATATGGATCACCGTTTTCGCCGTAATCCTTGACGTCCCAGACCTTCTTATTGAAGCCGACATTACCGCCGTGAAGCGTGTTGCCGTTGTCGTTTTTGGCAAGAGTATATTCCTTGCCGTTAAGGGTGAACTTAGCACCGCCGATACGGTTCGCATATCTTCCGACTAAAGCGCCCTGACTGCTTGTTCCTGCTATGTAACCGTCAAGCGTATCATAGCCTAAGAGTATATCGCCCCTGTTACCGTCCTTATCGGGTACGATCAGCTTTACAAGCGAGCCTGCGTAGTTTGTAATCTCGGCTGTCATATTGCCGTTTTCAAGCGTGAATAAGTAGCAATCCTTTCCGTTATGATTGCCCCAGAGTTTCTTTTCAATGCTCATACTATTTACCATCCAAACAAAAATTACGGTATTACCGCAGTTTTATTGTACCATATACCGAATGAAATGTAAACCTTTTTTTTAATTCAGAACTGCTTATGATTTATGTCGGTCGCAGATTATTTTCTGCGTGCCTCTCTGATTATCCTTACAAGCTGTATTATCAGCGTAGGTACAAAGCCTATTGCAAGCGAGATACCGAAATATCCGATATTCATAAGCTGTGCCGAGAACAAGCCGCTTACACCGGGAACAAATACCGCTAAAACAAGGAATATTATTCCTGCAAGAAAAGCAAGCAGTGAGAATCTGTTTGACGTTAAGCCGACTTTGAATATCGACTTATCACTGCGGCAGTTGAAGCCGTGAAACAGCCTTGATATACACAGTGTGCTGAAAGCCATTGCACAGCCAAGCTCGGCTGAAACTGCGCTTCCGATAAAGTAGGCGGTCATTACCGCAGCGGCGATAAGCACTCCGCCTGTCACTATGCCAAGCGACATTGCTTTTGTGAGGAAGGATTCGCCTGTATTTCTGGGTTTTTGCGAAAGGAGCGATTTATCGGCTTTTTCCATACTTATGGCTATTGCAGGCAGTGAGTCGGTAAGAAGATTTATAAACAGGAGCTGAACAGCCGTGAACGGCGTCGGAAGTCCGGGTATAGCGGTACATAATACGGCGATTATTGCCGCAAGGTTGCCTGACAGCAGGAATTTTACGGCATTCTTGATATTTGCATAGATTGCTCTGCCGTTTGCTACAGATTTGATGATAGTAGCGAAATTGTCATCGGTAAGTATCATCGAAGCGGCATCCTTTGATACCTGAGTACCGGTGATGCCCATAGCAACACCTACATCCGCCTTTTTCAGCGCAGGAGCATCGTTTACACCGTCGCCTGTCATAGCAACTACCTTGCCCTTGTTCTGCCAGCGTTCAACTATCCTTATCTTATTGTCGGGAGATACACGGGCATAAACGGAAACCTTTTCGATAACGCTGTCAAGCTCCTCATCGGTCATTTCGTCAAGCTGAACTCCGTCAAGGCTTATATCGCCGTCACGCATAATGCCGATCTCTCTTGCTATCGCACTTGCCGTTACCTTATGGTCGCCCGTTATCATTACAGGCTTAATTCCTGCTCTTATGCAATCAGCGACTGCCGCCTTGCTTTCGGGACGGGGCGGGTCGGTCATTGCCGCAAGACCTATAAAGATATAGTTATCCTCAGTGTCTGCCTCTTCATTTTCGGAGAGCTTATAGGCGAATGCAAGCACACGCATTCCCTGTCCGGAAAAATGCTCGTTTGCAAGTGCGATTTTACTTTTATCATCGTCTGTTATGCTTCTGACCGTGCCGTTATCGCAGATGGAAACCAGACGTGAAAGCAGGTTATCTGTTGCGCCCTTTGTGAACATTGTACGCTTGCCGTCAACTATATGGCAGGTACTCATCAGCTTTCTTTCGCTGTCAAACGGTATTTCGGAAACTCTCGGATAATCGGAGCGTATCTTTTCATAAACCGGAACACCGATGTAATCTGACAGTGCGGTTTCGGTAGGGTCGCCTATTGCATTGCCGTCAGAATAGGCGGCATCGTTGCACAGAGCCATTGCTCTTTCGAGAAGTGCGGAATCCGCATTGCAGGCAGAAGCATCGGCGTTTTGCTCTTTGCCGTTTAAATAGACCTGTCTTACGGTCATTTTATTCTGGGTGAGCGTTCCTGTTTTGTCACTGCATATAACAGACACACAGCCAAGACCTTCGACCGCTTTGAGATCCTTTATTACAGCGTTTTGCTCCGCCATTTTTCGTGTGCCTATGGCGAGGGCGATAGTAACTATCGAGCTTAACGCTTCGGGTATTGCGGCTACAGCAAGCGCTACGGCGAACATCAGCGAATCAAGCACGGGTGTTCCTCTTACGATATAGAGTATCATAACTATAAGGCAGAGAACGGGAATCGCTACAGAGAGCTGTTTTGAGAACTTGTCAAGGCTGTGCTGTAACGGGGTCTTTTTACGCTCAGCCTTGTTTATAAGCCCTGCAATCTTGCCAAGCTCCGTATCCATTCCGACCGCTGTTACAACAAACATACCTCTGCCTGCCGTAACAAGAGAGCCTGTGTAGACCATATTCTTTCTGTCGCCGAGAGGTATTTTTTCGCCTGTCAGCATCTCTGTGAACTTGTCTATGCCGTTGCTTTCGCCTGTAAGCGAACTTTCATTTACCTGAAGGGAAGCACACGAAACAAGTCTGCCGTCCGCACAGACAATGTCGCCCTGCTCTACCAGTACAATATCGCCTACGGTTACATCGGACGCATTGACGATATGGATGTTGTTATCCCTCATTACCTTTGCAGTTGGTGATGACATTGACTTGAGCGCCTCAAGCGATTTTTCTGCCTTGAAATGCTGGACAGTGCCAAGAACCGCATTCATAGTGATAACGCAGATGATAACGATCGCACTTTCTATGTTGTCGGTGAAAACAGAAACAAGAGCGGAGATTATCAGAATAATTACAAGCAAATCCGCAAACTGCTCTGCAAATACTCTTAAAACGCCCTTTTTCTTCCGCTCGGTTATTTCGTTTTTTCCGTAACGGGAAAGCCTGCTTTCAGCCTCGCCGCCTGTAAGTCCGTTCATACTTGTATCAAGCTGTGAAAGAACCTCCTGTGTGTTCATGTCGTAATAATTCATATTACTGTAACCTTTCCTTTCGTGTTTTGGGCAAAGGCATAAAAAAACAGACCTTTGCCGCAAAGAAATTGCGACAAAAGTCTTGTCATAAGCGTATACTCAGTACGGCACGGATCTCTAAGGCTTAAAGCGTTCGAAATCGTATTGACGACACCGTACAGGGATCATTCTGTGAACAATCCCCCGACTACTCCCTTTTATCATGTGGAAATGATAACACATTTATTTACAATTGTCAATAGACTTTACACAAATTTTACATTGTGCTATTTATAAAGCTCGTTTATGAGGCTGTCGGAAAGAAGAATGTCATCAGCGGTCGCAGGTTCATCATCGTACCGTATTTTGCTGTAGCTGTCGGAAAATGCTCCGATATTGTTTGTGCCGTGATACAGCTTTTCGGAGATAATGCGGTGCTGTTCGACTGTTTTCGTGGAAATATTCTCCGTACTGCGTTTTGAAAGCCACATAGCGTATAATCTGTAGCCGAGCCTGAATTTTTCGTTGTTATCCTTAGCTTTACGGTAGCGCTTAAGGCAGTCCTTATCCGTTTCGTTTACTATCCTCTCCTGCCTTATATCAAGCTCCTCGTAGCTGTCTGTGTAATTCTCATAAACCTCTTGCACAGTGTCATCGACGGAATATTTTCCGAAGATGCGTCCTGCTATCTTTCGCATCAGCGACAGTATTTTCTTTCTGAATACGATAACAAGTACGACAATGACAACGACAAGAATATAAAGCAGAAAATCACGGCTTTCGCCCTCAGCCGAAAGAATATCGGAATCGGGGAGCTGTGTGTCCTCAGGGGTCATCTGCTCGGTCTGCAGAAAGCGGATGTTGAAGAGCAGCGTATCTATTATCTTAACTGTCATTTTCACAAGCCAGGTAAGACCTGCGGCAACATGATCCTTGAGCATCAGCGCCGCAAGTATCACCGCACCGACTATCGCTATCAGCTTTGCGTTGTAAAGCCTTAGCCCTTTGGGTACTATAAGGTTGGTGTTTCTGCGTCTGTCAATCTCGGAGCGTATATTCGACTGGTTTATGAGCAATACCGTAAGAAGCGCCATTACCACAAGAAGAACCGAAATTCTGTGTTCCGAAGCGCCGAGATATTCCATATCCGCCGACATTACACAGCAGAAAATATAGCAGATGAACGTTTCGACAAGATATATTCCGAGCCATATCGGAGTGAATATATCGTCAAATCTGTTCTTTTTAAGGCTCATTCCGAGAAGATACCATACAATAACGGACGGCATAAGAGCAACGCAGAAATAGAATACGTTAAAGCCGTTTTCGCCAAGTACGTTGTTTATCTGCGAGGAAACTACGGCTACAAGAACGACAAGCACCGTTGCCGTAAGAGCCATAAGCATATTTACAAGAAAAATCGTTTTCGGAGTGTGCTGTGAACGTCTGAGGCACATCAGAAAATAGCCGGATGCGGCGGATATGGCGGCTATGGCATAATATATCGGATAATGCCACAGCATAAAGCCCTTGAAAGCCGTCACCTCGAAAACGAACATCAGCGGCAGGGGAACAAGAAGCATAGCCAGTGCGGCAACGCATTTCATTAAAAAATCCTTTTTCATTGCGTACCCTCCGCATAGCCTGCATTAAACGTGTATGAGAATTTTCTTGCGTGCAATATCTGAGCGTCTGTATTTTCGGGAATGTTGCCCGTTGTATAGAAAACCGCCGCTTTATCACGGCTTTCAAGCTCTTTTGCAAACAATGCCATTTCATCGTCAATATAAGGCGTCAGAATAATCACATCTGTGAAGCTGCCGTAATTCAGTGCATGGAGAAACGAGCCGAAATCAAAGCTGCAGCTGTCGGAAAGCTGTGCGAGCATTCTGAGTACGCCCTCGCACTGTTCGGCTGTCTTTACAAAGCCGGTGGCAGTACCGTTTGCGTTACCGCCGTTCGTTGCGAAAGCAAAACCGCAGCCACTGTCAATGCTTTCCCACATCAGCCTGACTGACAGCTTTATAAACGCTTCGGTATCTCTAATATCTGCGGACGTTACCGGCACTACTCCCTTTCTCTGCATATTCATAAGTATAAGGGTGTTTCGTGAGGTGGTGAACTCGTTGTTCATAGCCATCAGCTTACCGGTAACGGCGGTATACTTCCAGTTTATGCGGTTGAGCGGTTCTCTGCCCGTATATTCCCTTGAGCCTGCAATCATAAACGGATCCTCGTTTATGAAACGTCTGACAAGAATTTCACCGACAGGCTCGTTGAATGACAGCACCGCATTTTCTCCGTCTGTGCCGACAGGCAGGACGGTAATGCTTATCCCGACCTTGAAGCCTCTTGAAACTCTTACAAGACCCAGCATATCTGTAGCGGTCACAACCGTATCGTCAAAGGAGAATACGCCACGTTTCATACATCTTATTTTTCTGACTCTTGTACATTTACTTCGGGGCTTCAGCGAAAAAACGCCCGGAATAAAGGTATTGTCGCCGCCGCTTGTCTGTGCGGCGGAATCATTCCTGCTGAACGCAAGCCAGCGTGAAGCGGAAAGCTCCGTCTTTATCCACGGCAAAGCAACAAAGCGTCGGTTCTCAACGACCTCAGTCAGTTCGAGGGTTTCGCCCTCGTAGACCTCGGCCTTGTTTACCGACGCACTGTAATATATTCCTTTCAGTGCGTACTTTCCGAAAATAAGCACTTCTGCGGCTGCTACCGCCGCAATCACAAGAATAATCGCTACAAGCTCCATTTAAATCTGCTCCGTGGGAACGGGAAGCTCCTTTATCATTTTGTCAAGAATCTCACGTTTTGCACTGTCGGGGTCACGCATAACCGTACTTCTGCAGATAAGTCTGTGTACGCAGACATACGGTGCGACTGTCTTTACATCATCGGGGGTTACAAATTCCCTGCCACGCAGTGCCGCCCTTGCCTGCGACATATTTTTCAGCGCAATAAGTCCTCGTGTACTGAGGCCGAGCTTAATCTCGCTGTTATGACGGCTGGCATTTCCTATATCGGCAATGTATCCTCTTACAGCCTCGTTCACCTTGATATTCTCTACCCTGTTCATCATTTCAAGAAGCTCTGTCTTATCGGTTACTGCAGTAAGATTTTCTACAGGGTGAACCGCTCTTGAATTATCAAGTATCTGCATTTCCGATTCCCTGTCGGAATAGCCTACAGACAGCTTTATCATAAAACGGTCAAGCTGCGCCTCGGGAAGCGGATAAGTTCCTGCCGTTTCTACGGGGTTCTGCGTTGCAAGTACGATGAACGGCTTGTCGATAAGAAAAAGCTCTCCGTCTATCGTCACCTGCTTTTCTTCCATACACTGAAGCAGAGCCGACTGCGTTCTGGGCGTAGCACGGTTTATTTCATCGGCAAGAAGAATATTCGTGAACACAGGACCTGCACGGAACATGAACTCCTGCTCTTTCATATTGAAAAAGTGGATACCGGTAATATCGGACGGTAACAGGTCGGGGGTAAACTGTATTCTTGAAAAGCCTGCGTCAATGCTTCTTGCGAGTGCCTTTGCGAGAACTGTCTTGCCCGTTCCCGGAACATCGTCAAGCAGAACGTGACCGCCGCTTAAAAGAGCCATTATGACAAGGTCTATCTTATCGTCCTTGCCCTTTATGATTTTTGAAATATTGCTGCGGAGCTTAACCGCATATTCCTGTACCGTCATATATGTACCTTTCGTTATTTAAAGCCGTGCTTTACACGGGAGTTGCAGAATAATACCTGTCGTAATTTACAAGCTCGTCAAGCAGCATCGGGAGCTTTTCTTCGATTTCCTCGTCCTTGAACTGACAGGTGCCGACTGCTCTGTGACCGCCGCCGCCGTACTTGAGCATAAGCGAGCCTACGTCAACGTTACTCGTGCGGTTAAGTATAGAATAACCGACCGCTACGGAACATCCTTTTCCGCCCTTTCCGTTTACTATCCATGCGGATATGTTCTGATGCGGATAAAGGCTGTATATCATAAATCTGTTTCCGGTATAGATAGGATCGACATTACGCATATCGGATATTATAACATCGCCCTCAACTCTTGAATGCTCGGCTACCATCTGTTTGAACAGCTCGGTCTGTTCGTTATACAGCTTGATTCTTTCCTGTATATCGGGCATATTGAGAATTTCTTCTGTTGACATTGTCGCACAGCAGACAAGCAGTTTTTCCATAAGCTGATAGTTGCTTATCCTGAAGTTTCTGAAACGTCCGAGACCTGTGCGTGGGTCCATAAGGAAGCCGATAAGTATCCAGCCTGTAGGGTTCAGTATTTCTTCTGCGGTCAGCTGTCCGCTGTCGACCTTATCTACAGCAAGCATCAGATCGTCAAAATTCGGGAAACGCTCCTTACCGCCGTAATATTCATATATGATTCTGGCAGCACTGGGAGAAATCCTGCTTTCGCCCTTGTAATGACCTTTTATTTTCAGACGTTCTTCCTCGCTTGAATGGTGGTCAAACCAAAGTCCGCAACCGGGAGCAAAGGGTACATTTGCGAGAACGTCATTTTCTGTTACGGGAACAAGCCCGTCCTGAATATCCTTCGGATGAGCAAACATCCAGCTGTCAACGACCTTTGCCTCAAGCAGTAATGCACCACAGGCAAGACCGTCAAAATCAGATCTTGTTATAAGTCTCATATTATATTTCCTTTCCGCTTTGCAGCTTTTGCTTACTTCTGATATAATTATAACAGATTATCACGGAATTTACAACAATTATATTGAATTAATTGTCAAAAAGTGACTTTAATCCAAATTCTTTTTATGCGTCCGGAGTTCTGAAGCACAAGCGCATAAAGCTGTTTTGTATACAAGTAAACCTCGGCACGCTCCTGCTCGGATATTTCCTCGTTTGAAAACTCTGCCTTTTCGATTATGTTCATAATTCTTACAAGGCTTGTATCCGTTCCGAGCGTTTTCAGCTTCTCATCGGCACGGACGGCAAATTCAAGCGGAAGCTCATTGTCACACGGAACAAGATCGGTAGTACCGAACAGCTTCATAATAAAGCCGTACATATCCTTTACGGCGGAAACTGTATCCTTTGACTTTCTGAAGCTCTTCATACGGTTTTCGTTTTTACGCTTTACCGATTTGATAAACGCAAATATCAGTGCGGTAAGCGCAATTACGCCAAGCACGGCTAAAGCTATCTTTATAAGAAGTGAATAGTCGGTTTTACCGGGTGCGTCACTGCCCGGATTGTTTCCGGAATTATCCGAAGAATTGTCAGAAGGAGCGGATGTAACGGGCGGTGTCGCAGCTGTTGTCTGCGACGGCGACACGGTCGTAGTTACCGTTGTTGAGGTCGTCTGAGGCGGTGCTGTAGTTACAGGTGCGTCCGTCCGGGAAGGATCGATATAATCGCCTGTGATGCTGTTTCCGCCGTAGCCTGTCGGATCGAACGGCAGCCAGCCGAAATCCTCCGTGTATACTTCAACCCACGCATGAAGTGAGTTTTCGTGTATGGTTTTTTCGTACATTCCCGTGCTTCCGTTAAGCTCGAGCTTTCCTGTTGTGAAGCCTGTTATATAACGGGCAGGTATACCTTTTTCACGCAGTGCAAGCGTCATTGCGCTGGCATAGAGGGCGCAGTGTCCCTGCTTTGTGCCGAAAAGGAAGTTTCCAAGCATAGTATTGCTTTTGTCGGAAGTATTATCGGCTGTAAGCGAATAGGCGTAATGTGAACGCAGATACTCGCACATTCCGTAAACATACAGCAGTTCGTTATCAACGGTACCTGCGTTATCGCCGTCTTTGCCTTCAAATTCGTCAAGGAATCTTCTTATGTTCTCCTTTTCGCTTTCGGGAACTGTGGTGTAGGTATTTCTGACGTAACGGTCGTATTCTTTCTTATCTTCGATATATGTCATTGCGTCCGAGTAACTGCCGAATCCGAGAGAATAAAGCAATGACGCCTTATCACTGTCGGTCATAGTATCGTCTGCGAACACAAATGTTCCTGTATTAGTCGGAATAAGAACATTTGTTTCAAAACTCTTCATCCAGTTCTTTCTGTCAGCTATTCTTATTATCGTATCGCCGTAGTAATTGAAATTCTCATTTTTCATATAGGCGTTGTTATCGGGAAGAAACGGCTTGAATACAATGCTTGTGTTCTTGAGATATTCAATGCTTACGCTCTGCGAGGAATACATAAAGTTCGGATTGAAACGATCACTGAAGTCGCTTTCCTCCATAGCAAGACGTATTCCCGCATAGCCCGGTGATTCCGAGTGCTCGTAGATATAAGAATAATCCGCAGACGTAAGCGTCTTCTGCGTCAGACCGCCGAACAATCTCATATACTGCTCTGCCTGTGCTATCTTTTCGGGTGAGAAGCTGTCGCTGATGTTATATTCACCGCTGTACAACTCGTCCTTTCCGACCTTTTTTCTGATGCTCACCCAGCTTTTACCCGTGAAATCAACGCCTATGTCACCGACAAGGTACATACCTGTTTCGTAGGTCGATCTTACTTTAAGCACAGGTTCATTTGCCGACTGCGGCGGCGCATTCAGTTCTATATTGTTGTTGATAAGGAAGTTGTCCGATGAAAAATAGCCGTTGAAAAGCCCGCCTGCATTGCCCGAAAACGCAAGGCTGAAATATTCTCCTATATCCGTAAAGAATTTTACGGTCGAGTTTATGATATTGTCTGTGTTGATATAGCTCATATCCGGAAAGAGCTTTTGCGAGCCGAAGGTCGCACCGAATGTGATAACAGCCGCAAGTATACCGCAAAGGCAGTTCCTGCTGTAGCGTGAAAGCTCGGATTTTGCCGTCTGTAGCGGATTTTTCTTACGCAGATTTTTTCTGAACGTTTTTTCGTCGTTGGAAGGTTTATTTTTTGCACCGTTCGCATTATTTACAGGCACCTGCGAATAGAAACCGTTTGCCGAGTTTATCGCAAGAAGCCCGAAAAATGCGGTTACCGCAAGCAGAATGTACATGGAATAATCTGCGTCCTCCGACAGAAACGAAGGTATGAACATCACGCTCCATGTAACGATTACAGCTATAGGGTGGAATTTTTTATAACAGCACAGCACGCATATAAAGCTGATTATGCAGGTCAGAATAAGCATAGCCGTATTCATTCCGCTGACAAAATCCTGCGTTCTTGTAAGGAACGCATGGGAATTGACGGGAACATACCGCAACGTGGAAAGCAACCTGCTGTCAAGCTGAATAAAAATGTAATCCTTGAATAAAATAAGCGATTCGTTTATTGATTTGTGAAAGAAAAAATACACTATGGCGGCACCGACCGCAAACGCAGGCAAAGCGTAGCGTTTCTTTATGAATATGAATACAGGCATAAAAGCCGTCACGAAAAGAAGCACCTGCGCTATGGCAGAGCCGAATTCAAACGGTATGTCGTATATATTGATAAAGCTCATTACAGTGCCGACAGTGAGCATATAGGCAAGAACCAGCTTGACCGCTATGACAGGTATCGGATTCACGTTCCTGCGGTAAGTATTTCCGACAAGAACGATCGTCTGCTGTTTAGCGGATCTGTCCTTTTTACTGTTATTACGTTTCAAATCTATTCTCCGTTATGATTTTTAAGATTCCGGATGTGTTGTCATTGCTTTTTATGCAATTCTATCGCCGCATTGAGCGACTGAACGATATTATCCTTATCTATCTTCCAAAGTTCAAAGCCCTGCGTCACCGCAACGGCATCTGCAAGCTCTGCCTGCTCATCGGTTTCGATGGCTCCGCTGACCAGCAGGATTTTAACTCTCTTGTTGCGGAACAACTCAATATCGGTCATTTTGCCGATAAAATCACGTCTTAACTGCGATGTGACAAAGTAAACGGCAGATATATCGGCTGAGGCTTCCATACAGCTTCTCGCAACGGTTTCGGGAAGGAAGGTATCCGTCTGACGAGGAAGTCTGCTGATTATATCAAACAGCAGCATATTGTCTTCTTCATTCTTGACGGAAAACTGCTCGCACTGCTTTTCCGCAGGAGAATACCACGCATTGAGGCAACGCTGTTTCATAGAGATAAGCGACAGGTCAAGTGCAAGCATTACCTCTATTATGCTGTCTGTAGCATCGTAATTATCCTCGTCAAACGGGAAATATTCGTTAAGGTCGGGAATAATCACGCAGCTTCCGCCTATACTGCGTTCCATCTGCTTTACCATCAGCTTGTCGTGCTTTGCGGACATTGTCCAGTGAACGTTTTTGATGGAATCCTCTGCCCTGTATTCCCTTATACTTGCGAAAGCGTTCTTATCAAGCGAAAAATTATTCTGCGAAAGCGTTTCACTGTCTCCGTCGCCTGTGTCGATTATGGGGTCGATAACGAGCTTTCTGGGAAGTACGACAAAATCCTCGTAGCATTCCATCGTTTTGTTCATACGAAAGAGCTTGAAAAGGTCGTATATCACCAACTTCTCAATACCCGACTTATAAACGCCCCTGAACCTTATCGGTGAATTGAAATTTACCGTAACGGAAGAAAAAGGCGGTACGCTTATCATCAGCTTGTGATATTCAAACTTTTCACTGTTCCTGTACGGAAAACAGCCTATAAGCTCCGCAGGCGACAACGGTATGATAAAACGGTTGGTGATCGTTACCGAAATATCGGTATTTTCAAACTTTTCCGCTGTGAGCGAGCGGTATTCGATTCTGATTTTGACAAGAAGCCTTGAAAAAACAAGAAGAACGAATGAAATTACGGGAATTGCAATCGCAATAAGGAAAAGCACCGAGGTCAGCTTGCTCTTGTACGAAAACATAAGCACGGTGCTGACAACGGCGAACAATATATAATAAAATCTGTATTTAGCCATACAAACCGACCTTTCGCCTTATTCGTTGCTTTTAAAGGGCGGTCTTACTGCTTTCATTATTTCGGAAATAACAAGTCCAACGCTTACACGCTTGACCTTTGCCTCCTGAGTGAGATGTATTCTGTGCGGAAGGACATAATTCACCATAAGCGCTACGTCTTCGGGAGTAACATAATTACGGCCGTCCATAAAAGCGATACTCTGCGACGCTCTCATAAGAGCGATAGACGCACGGGGGCTTGCGCCGAGTGCCACAAACGGATGGTTTCTCGTAGCGGAAACTATATCAACGATGTACTTATATATAGCCGCATCTATATGCGTATCTCTTACGGCAGAAATGCAACGTGTAATATCATCGGCACTGCACACAGGCTCAACGGTTTCGATAGGGTCGCCGTTTTTTCTTCTGTAAAGAATCATCGCCTCGTCCTCAGCCGTGGGATAGCCTACGGAGAGCTTAATAAGAAAACGGTCAAGCTGAGCCTCCGGCAGAGGATAAGTTCCGACATAGCCGAATTCATTCTCTGTGGCAATTACCATAAACGGTTCGGGGAGCTTATGTGCGACACCGTCTACCGTTACCTTCTTCTCTTCCATTGCTTCAAGCAGAGCCGACTGGGTTTTCGGGGAGGTTCTGTTTATTTCATCGGCAATAAAAATATTGCTCATAACAAGTCCGTTGCGGTATTCAAAGCGTTCGCTTTCCTTATTGTACATGGTAAAGCCTGTTATATCGGATGCCATGACATCGGGAGTGAACTGAACACGTCTGCACGAAAGCGAGGTCGCTTTAGCGAGTGTCATTGCGAGCGTTGTTTTTCCCGTACCCGGCACGTCCTCTATCAGCACATGACCGCCGGAAAGCAAGGCGGCAACGAGCATTTTCACTACGTCATGCTTTCCTATGATGACTTTTTCGATCTGAGTTAAAAGCTTCGGTATAAATTCGTAATCTGCAAAATTTACTGAGTTATTATTTTCCATATAATATCCTTTGTTCAACAGTTGCACAGATGCAACATCAGAATTTCTCACTGAATATACAGTATGAGTTATCATTAATTATACCAAAACAACGTGTTAAAATCAATAGTTTTTGCAAATTGTAACCAAATTGACATAATTACAGTAATTTAAAGTAAAATTTTACGGTTGCACATTGCTCACGGTTGTGATAAGATATAACCGAAAGGAATGATTTTAAATGCTTACTGAAATTCTCAGCCGTGAAGCCTGCGCAAAGTGCCGTGTCTGTTGCGTGTTCGACAAGGACGATATATGGGAGATACCTGTTATTTCGCCCGAAACGGCAGAATATATAAAAAAGAACATTGATGAAAACGCTGAGCTTGAGCCGTATGAGGACGGATACAGGTTTGTGATGCACTTCAAGGACGGCGACGAGCTTACCTACTGTCCTATGCTTACCGAAAAGGGCTGTGCGCTTGGCGACAACAAGCCTTTTGATTGCCGTGTGTGGCCTTTCAGAGTCAACCGCATAAGCGAAAATCTTCTCGGCATAACCGTTTCGCCCGTATGTGAAACGGTGTCCGCTCTGCCCGTTTCCAAGCTGTCAACGTTCATAAACAAGAGATATAATGAACAAGGCTCACTTGCGGATATAATGGTGGATTATGCCAAAAAGCATCCGTATATCATAAAGCCGTACATTGACGGCTACCCTGTGCTGAAAATCGTGAAGGAATAAGCAAGCGGCGGATTGTTTGAATCCGCCGCTTATTATTATATAGACTTACCTGTTTTTGTTGCGGAACGCTTAACATATCTGTGTCTGATAACACGATAGCGTTTCTTAAGCTTACGTTTTTTGTTCTTCTTCTTGTAAACCTCGATTGCCTCTTTATACACATCGAGTAAATCGTTAGCAAGGCGTACAGCGCCGGATGTCTTTATTGACTCCCTCGTCTGCCTGCCAAACTCGGCAAGCTCGTCCTTAGGCATATCACGGAGTTTTTTCAGAAGCTCGTACATACTGTCGGCATCGGTAAAGTTATAGCCGTTGATGCCGTCCTTTACCTGTCCGACATTGAGATCGTCCTTAAGGCTGAGAACAGGAAGGTGCATAGCCATACCCTCGAGCATGGATATTGAGCAGGTGTCGGAGAGTGACGCTGTGATATATGCGTCACAGCAGGCATAATATACGGGTAAATCGGGGTGTTCTACCCTGCCCGCAAATTTCACCATATCGGATATACCGAGTTCATCGGCTTCCTTGCAATGCTGTTCGTGCAAAGGTCCGTCACCGAGTATGAACAGCTTGATTTTATCTTCGGGTCTGACATTTTTAGCCCAGTATTTAAGAAGAAGCGTTATGTTCTTTTCCTTGCCGAGTCTGCCGCAGAAGCAGAACACCATATCGTCATCGGCAAATCCGAACTTTCTTCTCATCCTGACAGCATCGTTTCTATCAACGTTTTCGGGCTTGAATACGTCAAGCTCCACTGAATTCGGTATAACGTGGACGGGCTTCTTTACGCCGCAGGCTTTGAAATATTCCGAAACCTTGGGCGATGGTCCTGTAATAGCCGAAGCTGTTGATGCGAGCATCTTTGCGTAAAGGTGGCTGGCGGAAGTTACAATCTTGCCGAAGCCTTTTGTTTTTGCTACATAATATACATAATCGTCATACATTGTATGGAGCGTATATACAAGCGGTACTTTGAGAGTTCTTGCGATAAGTACACCGGAAATTCCAACTCCGAATTCGTTATGGATATGAATTATGTCGGGCGCAAAGCTCTTGATTTTATCAAGACGTTCCTTGCTTATAGGCGGCGCTATATCATAATTGTAGATTTTCTTGAGTTTTACGGCGGGACAGTACATTACATCGTCCGCAATAACGTGATTGTTTACTCTTGAATCGGCGGTAACCACCAGTACCGTATGTCCGAGCGCTTCAAGACCTTCCTTTAAAGTTTTAACGTGGGTGACTACACCGTTGATGCTCGGCAGGTATGTTTCTGTAAACAGAGCTATCCTCATTTGTATTCCCCTTTCATGATAACTATAGAATTGTTGGAAATTGTATCCTGTTTTTTAGGTATATTTCAATTAATATTTTACACTATTTCGGAATAAAAAACAAGATGGAAAAGCAGAAAATAATTTAATAAAATTTTCAAAAAACACTTGACAAGCAGGAAAAATAAGTGTATAATATATCAAGGTTAATCACCGCACAACAGAATATGCCGCTGTGGTGGAATCGGCAGACACAAGGGACTTAAAATCCCTCGGTAGCAATACCGTATCGGTTCAAGTCCGATCAGCGGCACCATTTAAATTTTATATTATTAATTCGCCATGCAGAAATACCCAAGTGGTGAAGGGGCTCCCCTGCTAAGGGAGTAGGTCGGGAAACCGGCGCGAGGGTTCAAATCCCTCTTTCTGCGCCAACAATATTTACACTTTTAGGGATACTGTACAACAGTGTCCCTAAAGGTATAAATATAAAAATCACAGCGGAATAGCGGTAACTACTCCGCCATGATATATTATACATTTTGCGTTCCGACTCATAGTTTCGATTAACGCTTTCGCATCTCTCCGTAGCTTAACACCTACCCGGTCCGATGTAGCTCAACCGTATTCGTAGTACGGTATGTATACTCGCTCCGCAGAATGCGGCGTTTCTGAACTGTGACTTGTTAGTCGGTGGTTTGCAGTAAACCGGCGTTTACTGTTCCTCTCCCGTGTTGCTTACACGATGTTCTCAGAACTAATGCGTAGTTATCTCGGCTGTAGGTCATCTCTGACAATGGTCGGCATTCAATTTGTACTGTCGCTCAGGACAGGTGGCGAAATGTGCCGCGAATTTACGCTTCACATTTCATATATAAGCTGCATAAATGCAGCTTCTTATTAAGACTTAAGGTGCGACACCATGACGCATCTGTCACTCTTCGTTCGTTTCTTGCTCGTCTTTTTCTTTGCAGGTTGATATTTCTCTTTTCTGCAGATATAAGGATTCAAGTTGCGATAACCGCATTTCGGATTTGCTTTTAATCCTCGTAGTGCCGTTTTCATCAATCGTGTATCTCGATGCGTTGCACATATCCGAACGCCACCCGTGCCAATAGTCAAGGTCAGGGTCAATCAGTTCTTTCCAATCGTCGATTTCCTCGTTACGATCTATATCAAGGATGATACAAAGTGCGGTTTTGCTGTTGTCATCGCCGCATTCGCTGTCAAATATGTAGTATCTGAACGTGCTACATGAAAGCGAATCGACTTTTTTGCACATTGCGCTATTTGTCTTATCGAATGGTGAAATGCTTATTGTTCCCGATGTTACCATTGCAATATTCCCGGTAACATCATCTTGGTCAACGTAATAAACATCAATCCGTACGCTGTAATCACTGTCTGTCATATCAATTCCGAACTGCGATTTGAGATTCCTGTTCAGAATGTTGGTGTAGTTGAAATATATCATTGTTGTTTTTCCTTTCATAAGGTGGGACATCGTGTCTTACCTAAAAATCATACAGGTGGTGTATTTTATGAAGAAGTTAGCCATTACTTTGCATCGGACATATTTAGAAAGAATCTTAGAGGAAAGAAATTTCACTGAGCCGGGAGAAAGAAAACAGATACTTTCATCGATATGGAACATATCCGAAACCGGTTGTGCGTCAATCCTTAACGGTCGCAGAGACATGAACGGTCCCTGCCCGAATGATAAATCAAAACTGTCCGAGTTTTGCAAACACTTCTCCCTACCTTTGGATGAAGTCGCAGAATTAGAAAACAAGCATTTAGAAGCGAAAGAACGTTTACGCCAAAAAAAGTTGCGTGAACTTAATGAAAATAATCAATAAAAAACAAGAGCCATCAGACGAATACCCATAAATCTTCTGAAAGCTCTTGCATAATGTATTTAATCTGTGCTATAATATGTATATAGGACACAGATGTAGCCACTTCGCTATATCAGTAGATGGTTAGACATCGTCTGAGGAAAAGAGTAACGGCTCTGCAAAGCCCTACTCCTGCGGAGTGTTTTTTATATATCACTCCTTACTGATAATTATACCGTGTTTTGGTAATTTTGTCAACGGTAAAGGCACAAAAAATTATAGTAAAAATGCTGATTTTTTAGTAGCTATATTGTGCAAAACATATACAAAACGCTTTCTGATTTCTTTCTGAAAGCTATTCCGAGGAGAAATAAAAAACGCCCTCTGCCGGAGCTGTTGCTCTGACAGAGGGCATTTTTCATTACATTACAGAATTTCACGACAAATTTAATCCAAATGTATAATGTGTTATATTGAAACTTAACGAATTTTGTGTTAAAATTATAATATAGTATTTTAATTTATTTGAATTCTACGCTTAATTAAAGCAGATTTCTTTAATTATTTTGCTCTAAAAATTAAAGCTTATCTTGATGGCATTCGGTTGATTTTATAATTTTACGCAAATTGAAAAAAGGAGTATATCATATGTTGATTTCAAATGTTATTAAAAAATGTAAAGAACGTTATGACAAAAAGGAATGTAAGCATTGCAAAGATTGTTCATTCGGGAATTACTGTCTTAATAACTGTGAAGTGTGCCTGGATTATTTACACTTTCCTGCTCATGTGCCAGATGATGCTCCAAAAAGAAAATATGACTGTGTTCATATGGCTGACTTTTATACATGCAAATATTCTTGCAGATACACATCTGAATTAATGTATGCAATTAAAAAATGCAGTGATATTTGTAATATTGATGAATTGAGAGTGTTATCTTTTGGATGCGGTCCTTGTACTGATTTATTTGCATTGGATGCACTCAAAGAGAAAAGAGAACTTTCATTTAATGATGTTCAATACCATGGTGTTGATTACAGTAAAGATGTCTGGGTAAATATTCATCATGATATTATCGAAATGAAAAAAGAGTATATGAAAGTAAGCTTCTTCTATGATGATATGTGCCAATATATCGACAAACTTGCACAAGAAAATTGGACACCAAATCTAATTATTTTTCAATATGTATTTTCAGACATGCAAAAGCACACTTTGACAAGGAACATTAATTATTTTATTAAAAAATTTGCCGAATACTTTAACAGCAAAATTTTGCCAAATTCATACATCATATTAAACGACATAAATTTAAGTCGTCGTCTTGATGGTGGAAGAGAATATTTTGATAACTTACAAGAACAATTAAAAAACACAAAATACCATAAGAATCATTTTTATAACGACAATTCAGCAAATGGAGGATATACATATGGTGATACACAGCCAGTAAATAAGAACTATTTTGACTTGTCTGATTTGAGCAGTTTTTCTCCATTTAATACTTGTGCAAGTGCTCAAATGATAATAAAGAAGGTGAAATGATGATCATTAGTGCAAGCCGAAGAACAGATATACCCTCATTTTACTCTGAATGGTTGTTTAATAGGTTAAAAGAAGGTTATGTTTGCGTAAGAAACCCGATGAATATCCATCAAATAAGCCAAATAAGCCTTTCTCCTGATGTAGTTGATGGTATTGTCTTTTGGACTAAAAATCCTACACCTATGCTTGAAAGAATACACGAACTTGACAACTACACATATTATTTTCAGTTTACTCTCAATTCTTATGGAAAAGATATAGAGAAAAATGTTCCTTCTAAAAACGATGTTATAATTCCAACTTTTAAAAAGCTCTCTTCTATAATAGGCAAAGAACGAATTGTATGGCGATATGATCCTATATTAATAAATGAACATTACACAAGAGAATACCACAAAAAATACTTTCAAAAACTATGTGACAGCTTATGCAACTACACAGAAAAATGTACAGTTAGCTTTGTTGATTTATATAAAAATACGGAGAGAAACACTAAATCTCTTAATATTCATACACCATCAAATGAAGAAGTCCTTGAATTAATGAGTTTTTTTTCAAAAATTGCTCATGAAAACGGAATCTATATTGATACTTGCACAGAAGAATATGATCTATCTTCTTTGAATATCAAACATGCCTGTTGTATTGATAAAAGTAGGCTTGAAAGAATCGGAAATTACCAACTCAAAATTGGGAAAGATAAAAATCAAAGAAGCATTTGCGGATGTATTGAAAGTATTGATATTGGAATGTATAACACCTGTGAAAATGGCTGTATGTACTGTTATGCAAATTTCAACTGTGAAATGGCACAAAAAAACCATAACAAACATAACCCATTATCTCCACTAATCAGCGGAGAAATTGAGTATGATGATAAGCTCAATATTCGTAATGTTAAATCAAACATTAATAATCAACTTCAATTTTTTTGATGTAAATATTTATATATTATATCTAAGTAGACACTGCAATAAGTAGCGTATACCTTTTATACAAAACAAGTGCGTCACGGTGTCGCACCTCCAATTTTAGCCGCAGAAAAGAAAAGTCGAAAAAAATCAAGGCGGAGCCTTATTTTTACTCATTATTCGTTTTCCGCAGGACTTTTTTGAAGAAAAATGAGCGTAAACGGTCCTAAGTATCCTATATATACTGCTATATAGTAAATTTAATTTACTTACTTTTCTTTTTCTGTGGCTAATTTGCTGGGTAATATATAGATGCTCATATTTCGGACTACCCCTCGTTTGAAAAAAATCGCTCAGCAGGACTTGACAAAATAAAGGCTCTGTGTTATTATCAAGCTGTAAGTTATAATTTACATTGGATTTTTGAGAGGTACAGTCTTTGCGGGGCTGTACTTCTTTTTTTATCCGCTTTTTTCTTTTCAGTTTTATGCAGTAAACATTGTCGGCATAAACTTTAGGACAGCCGTATCTCATCTTCCGTATCTTGCTTATAAGCCCTCTGTATTCTAACTGATGTATTAGAGCAATTACAGTGCTACGGGATATACCTGTGCCTTTGGATATATCAGTATAGCTGTTCCAGCAGTAGCCGAGCTTTGAGTTGATTGACTTTGCAATGAAAGCATATACCTTCAGCTGTGCCGGCGATAAGCCGTATTCAAAAACGCTCCTCTGTATCAATGTGTATCCTTTTGAAAAATCGCATACTGCGTCCTCGTTAAGATAATAGATATTTGTGCCATACCAGTAATTAACACGTCTTGTGCGGATTTTTGTAAATATATATCCTTTTGCAAGCAGGCTGTTTATTGCTTTTGTTACAGTATTGCGACTGCCTATATTGCACTTCTCTGCTATGGTCTGCTGTCTGACACGCTTTTTTGCCGTTGGAATTGACAGCAGATAAGCAAGGATAGAAAATTCTTCTGAGGATAAACCGAACGCCGTATTCGGCAATACAAAGTAGCTTTTGCTGTTCTGCATTGGGTTATCCTCCTTTATTAAATTATCAAAAAAGAGTGGCATTAACTGCCACTCTCTGCTTTACAACTCTATTTCATCATCATCTTTAGTTCTGAAATTGTTCTTCGATATAATTTCATCTTTTACATTCGTGTTTGTGAATTTGTTTTGATGATTTATACGATTTGCCTCTAATTTACTTGATAACAATTTATTTTGCTGAGTTAAGGACTCAATTTTCTCGTTGCATACTTTTATTTCCAATTGATATGTATTCTTGAGTTCTTCTCTAATAGCATCATTTTCTCTTTCTTTTTCCTTTATTATTGCGTTAAGCTTGCTGTTTTCTGCTTGCAATTCAGTTATAGTATTTACCTGTTTATACCAGCTTTTTTGAAACAAAATAAACTGGTTTATTGCATTGTCGATATTCTGTTGTTCGTTATCAAATTTTAGTAACCGATTTGTATCACTATCATTTCTTTTTTCTATTAATTCGATTTCTTTTTTAAGCATATTCTGCAAATTATCGTGTTGTTTACTAAGGGACCCTCTGTCTTGACGTCCGATGTCTTCTTTTATGCTGTTAAAAGTATCAGAAACGTATTTCGTCAACGTTGTTCCTTCTTGAGAGCCAATCAGATTTTTTAACTCATCTATATTATTAGACAAATTATTTATCCTGGACTTTTTTCCGATAAAAAAAGTAAGTAAACCGGTGATAAGTGCCGGCAAAATTGCAATAATTAGCTTTTGAATAAAGTCAACTGTAGTATCGTCCATATTTTGTTTATCTCCTTGAAAATATGAATAATTTAAAGCAACTAAAATGCCCCAAATTGTGCAAGCCCATATTGAAAAATAATACGATTTTTTCATTCGACACCTCATTTTAACATAATATATCTGAATTGTCAAAATATTATTTATACTTCATTTTCTTCTGCTTGTTCGTTTATTATTGATTTTACTTTTTTAAGCTCATCGTTGTAATCTTTTTCATTGGAATAACGTTCATAGATATTCACATATCCCATACTTCTGAGCTTACCTGCTATTTCCTTTGCCGCAGTGTGTCCTGCACTATCATTATCCAGGCACAGACAAATATTACGGATATTTGATTTACGTTTCAACAGCTCCATCAGAGCCGTATCGGCTGTTCCGCCGAGAGCAAGCCTGTTGTGCAGTTTCCAGGCGTCCTTATTTCCGTACTTTATATTGTACAGGTTGGCGTGGCTCATAGCGTCGATGAACGATTCAAAAACGTACACACAATCGTTCATACCCTCGCTCTCAATCAGAAAGCCGCTTGCCTTATCGCTCCCGGCTACTTCTCCCCGGAATCTGTAATTTGTGCTTGCTATACGGAATGCTGCATAGGATATTTCACCTTGAGCGTTTTTCCCGGTCGATACAACAAGATTATTCTTAAATATTTTTGTGTTATCCTTCAGAAGAATTTTATCAACATATTTTGAAGAAACAGCTTCAGCTTGATATGTATCTGTTGCTGTCGGTGAAGCTCTCAGCGTTTGCAATCTATAATCAACCCAGTCACGGTTATCATTAAAGCGATAAAAAGCCATTCCCTCATCGTTGTATCCGACTATATGCAAACCGTTGTACTGCACTCCCTGATAGATCTGACCGGAAGCTATCAGTGTATTGATTATGTTCATATCAATTCCTCTGCCCTTGTTAAGATAAGCAATGATATTACTGTAATTTCGTCTGCCGTCCGGGAAATGAGCCTGTTCCGGCAGAACAAACCGTACAGGTTCTGATACGGTTACATTTTCTGCTTTCGCTACGGGCTTCTTTATCGGCGTATATGCCGTTTGCTCCCTATCTCCGACAAGATGTAATACCGCATCTCTGAAATTCATACCCCGTATCTTTACAAGGTAATCAATGGCATTGTTGCCGCCGACCTGTCGGCTGTTCCAGTACCATCTGCGTCGGTTGCCGTTTACAACAAGGCTGTTATGCTCAATACACTTGAATTCCCTTTCCCCATAAGTGCTTTTAAAGGAAAAGCCCTCCTCGCTTTCGAGAAGGGCTATCATATCGGTATTTTTTGCTCGTTCAATTATATCTTCTTCAAGATGTGCCATACTGCCACCTCCGTTATCTCTTTATGTTTGAGATATACATTCTGTAGTTTTCAAATTCCGTGTCGCACGTCTGCAAAAACCACTGCGGCAAATTAAACTTGTACGGCAGAAAGCCGTTCATCGTAATTCTTGCCGAAGTTGCAAGATTTGAACAAAGATACCTGTACTGTTCACCACACATAGACGGGTCTCCGAAATTGAACGCTATTCTGTAATCTCTGCCTATTAGCCGCTTTGTATCATTCTTGTCAGTTTCGAGCAGTGACATAAGCTGTATTATGTCGGTTTCGTTGAAACCGCTCACAATGTATCTGTAGTGACAGGACAGCCAGTTGTCAATCTGCTCTGTGTCTGTGCCGTAATCATTGATTACAACATTGTAGATACCCCAGTTCTCCGGCACTCTGCCGAAGAAATAGAAGTCGATGTTACGATATGTGAAATACGTTCCCTTTGACACCGTTTCTTCCTTGTATGTTTCCTGGAGAATATTCAGATCGCCGTCAGTAAGTTCGTTCTTGCTGAAGAACGCTACCTTTGCTCCTCTTGCTGTGAAATACTCTGCAAGCTGTATTGCGTATGTTGTAGTACCGACACGACGCATTGCTCCGAATAAACCGATTGATAAATGCAGGTCGCAGTTGTTGTAATTCGGTATTGCATTGTTATTGCCTTTCTGTACCGGGATATATGTAACGTCAAATCTTCTCTGACGTTCTTCCCTTAGTCCTATTCTGCGGTCGGCAGTTGACTTTATCAGTGCTTCACGCAGGTCTTTCTGCATTTTGTTGCGGCTTATCTGCTTGAATGTTTTTGGCGTTTCGCCTATGATATTTGCAAGTCCCTGTCTTGCTATTTCCGACAGCAGCATATCACCGGGATATACTCCTTCGGCGTATATGATTATCGGCACGTCCGTTGCCATCACAAGAGCCTTTAAGCTCGTAAGGAATTCATCGCCCTTTTCCTCGATAAATTCAAGGTCGATTATGATATGAGTGATGTACTCATAATATTTCAGCTCCTCCTTGATGAAATACGAAAGATTGTTCACTGTTGTTATCTTCTGATTCATCTCAAGCTCCTTGCGTATCTCGCTGAGCATTGTCTGACGTTTCTTTTCTACCATTAAAAGCGGGAATAAAAACATTTTTATACCTCCGGTTCTTCTTCAAATTTGTTGTAGGATTTAGCTTCGATCTTCGCCTTATCAGCTATCATCTTAAACATTTTCTCATTTCCGAGTAATTTATCAGTCTGCCAATTGTTCACATAGCTGAAAGTGCCTTTTCTGCATACTATCAGCGGTACGGTTGTATTTCCTGCTACGCTCACTGCATTGACAGTCAGTGCTGTTTCACAGCTGACAGGATTGTTCATTGCTATTCGTCCGTACAGCGTCATACAGTCCGTCATATTCAGATTTTCGCAATCCTGTCTTGTTTCTCCGGACAGCGATGTTGTTTTGATTCCGAAATTCACATAGCAATTACCTATGCAAATGCGGTTTTCGCTACAAAACAACTCATCGTACTCTGATGCCGGAATATATCCTGCCTGTGCATACGCAAAATCAAGGCAGGATTTACGCAGATTTTCATCGGGTATGTTTATCTGTCTGATACGATACTTATCGTCGGAGTAAGTAACTTCATATTTTGAGCCGAGCAGTTTGTTCCATTTTTCCTTTGCTTTTTCTGTCAGCTTATCATTATAGCTGTTCCATACTACAGTATGGTCACAATACAGGTCATCGCAGAAAAAATCAAATTCCACATCACCGCATTTGTCAAGATATTCACCGAATGTATCAAACAGTTTTTCTTCATTTTCCATAATCAAATTCTCCTTTTATTTTTTCACCTGTATCGCACTTATGCTGTCAAGCAGGTTCTTGTTAACGTCCGTCCTGTAAGCCTTAAACCAAAGCAAAGGATTTACCTTTGCTCCGACAAAACGCACCGATAAGCCGTCATAGATATGCGGATTATCAAGCTCCGGAGGCGTTACCTCTCCGTCTACAAACGCAGTTTTGACGCACAAATGAGGTATTATCTCACTTCCGAATGTATGGCTCCAGCCTGTCGCTGATAAGCCCTCGTCCTTTTCCTTGCTGTGTTTGCCGGAGTGAGCATAGCCTATTACTATCTTCTCGTCTTTGTCGTATACGTCATACAGTGATAATCCTATGTCCTGCTCCGAAATAGTTTCAAGCCTGTCAAGACAGCTGTATTCTATCATCAGCGTCAGAACACCGTCATCGTGCTTTATCTCCGTACCTGTGGTTGTTACGATAGTCGGAAAATCAAAGCCGTATTCCTCTGCAAACACGTCCGTATCAATTATGTACGCAAGCTGTACCGCCGAGCAGTTGTATGTATAATTTGGCTTATCTTTTACTACCTTGCGTTTTTCTGCGTCATAAACGTCATAGATATACACATCCTGTATGCACTTGCCTACATCGGGAAGTATCTCAGCTCTGACCTCGGTATCCTCGTCATTCAGATACAGTGTTATACCCGATTCGTATGCCTTGCCGATTGCACTTGATCCACGGCTGTGTATTGTTTCAAAGTCATTCAGCGTTGTAAGGATACCGTTTGTGTTTTCCTTTAAATCATCGGCTTCGACCGGGAGATTGAAAAAGCCTTGAAAGTACACGAACAATGCACGTTGAGCTGTACTGTCTACCGATATGTACAAATTATTTATCTGTGCGTCGGATAAGATACGCTCGATTATCTGCGTGTTTTCTTTGGTGTAATCCCTGTACTTCTCGTCCACATTGAACATTTCGTACCAGTCATCTTCAGACGGTGTTTTTACCGTTATTGACAGTTTCTCTGTAGTACCGGTCTTTTCCGTACTGACTTTTGCGGAAAATTTACCCTCAAGAGCCGCTCTCTCGAATATCTGTCCTATCTCCTGTGCCTGGAACACGTTCAGACAGGCAACGTCAAAACCATCTGCTGTTGCACCGCCGCTTTCGTCTGAGCTGACGTTCTCGATAGCACTTGCTATATCGTTATCAAGTCCGCTTGCGTCACTTTCTGCCATATCTTCAAAGCGGCTGAATGTTTCCGCTTGATATAACGCAAGCAATCTCGGAAGATATATGTCACCTTCGCCGTAACAGGTGTATTCTACAATCTGAGTCTTGTTATCCTTATGTACAGTAAGTATCTGCTTTTTTGCCTTTACACCGTCAATTGTTACGGTTTCTTCGTCATAGTCGTATGTCGGCATTTCGGGCTTGACGAGTGTGTTTATAAGCTGTACCGTACTTTGACTGTATTTGCTCATATCATACGATTTATCGTCACGGAATTCCTTATCTTTCGCAAGCTCAGAATATTTGTAGCTGCTTAAATCAATTTCTTCGTTAAGCTGTTCAAGTTCTTTTTGTGATTTTACCTTTTTCAGCTTATCTATATACTTCTTCGCTTTTGCAACGCTGTCATTGACCTCTTTGGTATCGTACAGCAACAAAAACGAGTTGTTACCCTCTGAAAAAGTTTTCTGCAGAACAGACTTTGACAGGTTTATCGAAAAGTCCGGCATAAAACTGTATGTATCGTTCTTGACCTGTGTATTGATTGAGGAGTTGACACCGCTTAGTGCGGATTCCACATTTTTTCGTATATCATTCCACGATTGGCTGACGCTTGTATCACGCACTGCACCGTAAAGCAAACTGAACAATCCGGTTAGCAAGGCAATAAATACACCGATTCCCAAAAGAATTATTATAATCGGAGTAAGTAATGCGGCTCCTATTACCTTTCTTCCTTTTTCGTTTGACGCTAATGTAGTTATTATTTTTGCAATAGCCGTCGATACAGTCATATTAATTACCTCCCAATCCTAACTGTTTCAGACGCTTTTCGGGTAACTGTACCTTGAGTTTGAGTGACCGTCCGCCGGCTTTCATAAGGCACTCCGCACGATTGCCTGCGGCAACAAGCTCTCTTTGTGCATCGGTAAAATTGTATAGTGTCGATACGGCTTTAAGGTCATCGCCCTCACAGCCGAAAATAAACTTTGTAGACGGCAGATCCAGTACCGGTTGTGCATACAGCTTGACTTTAGGATCAAGAAAGTCTACAACGTTCTGCGTTGCAACGGCAAGTGCGCCGCTGTACTTTCTTGCTCGTTTCTCGGTATCTCTAAGGTAGCTCATCGCCTGCGGAACATCGGGATTTATAAGGAGCCACGCTTCGTCGCATACAACCATCACCTTTTCGCTTCTGTCTGCACTCATTTGTTGCCAGCACCATGACAGAAGATTAAAATACTGCGTTGATTTCATTGCATCGCTCATAATTTTCATATTCTGCGTATCGAACACGATAAACTGTGCATTTGACTGCATTGTCGTGTGACCGTTCCAAAGGAAGCTGTCCGCACCTGTTGTTATATTTTCAAGCAGCAGTATCAGCTTGTCCATATCATCGGTTACACCTTTTTCGGCTGTTTTTCTCTGTTCAAGCAAAGTGTTATACAAATCCGTCATAACCGGGAAGTCGGTATTCTTCATAAATGTTACACTTGTATCCCAGGTTATATTGAATTTCTCATACATAGCGATAAGCCCTTTCGTAAGTAAGGCTTTCTGTATCTGAGTAAGTTCGGGAAGATACAGTTCAAAGAAGATTTCAAGCGTTTTAAGATGTAATGCAAGCTCACTGATACCCTTGCTCTCGGATTCTTCTTCTTCCTCGTCCGAAAGTGGTTTAGGACGTACCTGCAACGGATTTATCATTCCGTTTCTGCCACCGCAAGCGTCTATCCAACGTGATATGCCATCTTCACGGAACATATCGCAGATAGCCTTGTACTCTGTTTCGGGATCTATGACTATTACTTTTGTTCCCCGTATCAGTTCTGATACGATAATGTGCTTTATAAGTGTGGTTTTACCCTTACCGGAGCCGCCTATTATACTGATATTGCTGTTTGTCCTCGCTCCGTCACGCTTCCAAAGGTCGAAAATAATCGGCGCGCCATCATTATCCACACCAAGATAATAACCAACGCCGTCGTTAAAGCCGCTGTTCTGAAACGGGAAACCGCCGTAGAAAGCATTAACCGGCATAGGACGGTTACCGACATCACCGATAAGCTCTACAGGAGCGTAGGACGGGGATATGTGTTTCCAGGCGTCCTTTTGCATACGGGATAAACACCGCAGTTTACAGCCGACACCGCTGATTATGCTTTCAACTCTGTTGCATTTCTGCTCAAAGTCGATTTCATCGTTGCCCATAACCATCACAGTACAGCAGAATTTAGCTATCTTTTCATTGTTTTCTTCCATTCGAGCCATAAGACGTGTTGTATCGTCCGCTGTTTTTGTTTTTCTCTGTCGCTGTAATGCGTCACGGGTATTCTCAGCTTCGGCACGGGAAGCATTGATTATTTTCGATAGCTGCTCTACGATATTCGTTTCTGTAATCGGTGTGCTTGTAAAGTTTACGATAGTTCCTGCTATGTTATTTATCTTTGACACCCAGCCGTATTCCTGCGTAGGCGGATATTGCATTATCGCATAGATACGGCAGATGTAGTCACCCATATAAAAACGGGTATTCGGTCTGAAATCAATGCCCATCGGGGCAATTGCGGCACGGATTACATTGTTTTCTTCAATTTCAAACTGGTACTTCTTGTTTTTCATTTTTTCCTCCTTTAAGAATTTGTCGCAATGATCTGTGACATAGAGAGATATACATCATCTGTTCTTTCGTAAGCGATGTATGCGGGATTTGTGAAAAGGTTATACATTTTTATAATATCCTTGTCTTTCACAAGTTCGCAGGACATTCCGTCCACCTCGCTGTTGAAAGCGTTTATTGTATCCTCTGTACGCTTGAGGATAGTTTTCTCGTCCTCGTCCTTCGAGAACAGCATAAAGAAAAATCTGCGGTCAATCTTGTTATCGTCAATTACCATTTTGGTGGCAAAATTTATATCGTCCTCAAGCATTTGCTTACACAGACCGCTTGCATTTTTAAGCCTGTTGCTGTCTGCCGTCACCATATGCTTGATTACATACGGCGAGGAAATAGCCATATATTTATACGGAAACTGAAAACGTGAAACGATGGAAGTTATGTTTTTGCAGTATGCCAGCTTTTCACTTTCCGAGAAAAGCTCCATACTCATACCGCCGATTTCGATAAAGGTAAATGTGTACCCGTCATTCGTGTGTAAGCAATTGTTGCGAATATCCTTTACGTTTATCATTTCGTTTGCAGTCATCATCTCGACTGCGTTTTCTTCTGTCTGTTCCTTGTTTTTCTTCTTGCTGATTGTCAGAAACAGATATACTCCGCCTGCAAGAGCAAGTGCTACGATTAAAATTATAAGCTGTTGCATTTTATCCTCCTTGTTTTATAGGTGCGTCACGATGTCGCACAGGTCGCACCTGTTTTATTGTATATAAAAAAGCCGTACCCGTCGGTGCAGCTTTGTGTTTTTGCTATCAGAAAAAGAAAAAGCGGCTGAAACCAGTCGCTTTAAACTTAAGAATTTAGCAATTCGAAGTACATTTTTGATAATTTAAAAAGTAATGCGTAACGAAAATCGTTAATTTCTACTTTTTTGTTTTTACAATTGTTAAACAACCAGTAGCAACCATCTGTATCAACATATTTATATGCACTTTCTATATCATAAACATTTACATTTATCGTCCCTTTTTTCAAGTAATGAGAACAGGATATTGAATGATGTCCTTGAGAAACTATCGTAATATTCATATAAGGATAAAAAGTTCCACGATGATTTCTGTAATCATATTTAAAGCCATTCCTATCAATGCTACCCAATAAGTCATATACCTTTGATACAGACGGTTTTCGCCACGGCTGAGCTATTACAACTTCTGTGGCGAGGTCAATCTTTCTTTTTTCAAAACGATCCGAAAACAGCTGTATTTCATCTCCGTTTTCAAGATTAATGGTATGTGGGAACACTCTGTTTCCGACAGGAGCATTATCATTAGCGTTATATACATAATAAAGAAGTGTATCTGTTTCTATGTCACGACCTATACAATCAATCATAAATTTCAGAAACAGAAGATTGTTTGCTTTTGTTGCTGTATCTCTTTCAAGTGTGAGATTAACATATTCCATCGCTTGATTATAATTATTCTGATTGTTCGCATAAATACCGCTGTTCATCGTTTTCCCTTTCTGAGTTTACATATTGTCGTAACAATATCATTATCGAAACTTTTACTCTTGATTGGAACAAATAGTCATTCTGCTCCATATATGTGTCAATCAGCTTTTCTACAGCTTTTTTGTAGTCGTTTTCTGCAAATGCTTCTCTGATAGGGTTTACCCAGTACATAAAGTCATAATGGGACAATCCGGGAACATACTCTTTATCTGATTTGCATTTATCATAAACGCAGGTGAATTCTCTCAGAAAATCAAGTGCTTCATCATACGTTTTAACTCCGCTGTGTAACTGTTCTTTGCACAATTTATCAAGTTTTTTTCTTACATTCATTCGTTATCATCTCCATTCTATCATATCGGTAAAAATACGTCAATCTTTTATACAGGTGCGACACCGTGACGCACCTCAAACAATTTAATAAATAAACTCTATCAAATAATTCCCCTCTTTGAGATATTGATTTATAGCAAAGGAACAAGTTGTTCTTTCGTCCGAATACTCTTGCCTTATTTTCGTTGAATAAACCTCTCCGGTATCTAAGTTAGTAAGTCGTATCTCGTTTTGAGAATAGTAGAGTTCCGTTCTTTTCTCATTTTTGATATTATCGCAATTTGAAAACAGCAATTTAAAATGAGAATTTGATAGCAGATTTCTTTTCATATTGCACCTCCTTTAATCGCCACCACAAAGGCGGCAGAGCTTTTCTGCCGCCCGGTGACAAAAAATTAATGCTGTTTGTATTTTTTATCTGTTACGCTTTTTTCTCTTGCTGAGTGGGAACACCAGCACAACAGCCGCACTCATCATTACCATTGATATGATAATAACTGCCGTCTGCGTAAAGCTGTCCTCACTTGCACCTGTCGGGGGATTGTCCGGTATCTTGCTGTTGTGCATTTCTGTAACAAGCATTGCACCGTCACGGTCGATCGTAAGCTGCTTATCATCCGGTAAAAGATAGCCGGCAGAAGCGTCATCTGCAACTTCGTGGATATTGTATTCTCCGGCTCTTAGATCTGTAATATGGATAATGCCGTTCTCATCAGTAGTGTAGATCTTACTGAATGACTGACCTGTGAACGTCTTTCCGGTTACCTCAAAATGTATTCCTTCGACCTTATTGTCATATGAAGTCTTTACAATCTTGATTTCACCCTTCTGAGGCGAGTTGATAAACGTACCCTTGCCAAGCTCATCGTTGGAAACTTCTACGGTTTCGCCGTCATTTACAATTTCGAAATAGTAGAAATTCACATCACGGACGAAATATTCGGGAGCCTTTGTTTCCTGTACATAGTAGTCACCGTATACAAGTCCCTCAAGGCTGTACACGCCTGTTTCGGTTTCTTTCATTGTGCCGACTACGGTTTTCTTATCGCTCTTGTAAACTGTAAATACAGCACCTGTTAATTTGTTTTCGGGATAGTCCTCATCGACCTTTGTCAATGTGACATTGCCGACAATGACCTTATTGACAAACTCTGCACTTGCAGTTGCGTCCTTAGTTACCGTGATCGTCTTGACCTGCGTCTTGGGCAGATAACCCTCAGCGTTGCTGATTTCGGTTATCGTGTACTTGCCTGTCGGCAACTCTGTAAGCTCAAACTTGCCGTTTGTCAGCATAAAGCGTGCTTCAGCTGTCTGACTGCCGTTATATACATACTTGCCGTTCTTTGATACCGCATTTAAGTATGCACCGTCAGCGTTCTTTACGGTGAAGTACACATTCTTTTCAAGCTCTGCCTTCTGAGCTGTTGTCAGCCCGTTGGGATTTGTCCATTTCTTCACGATACTTGCGTTGCCTGTGTCACGCTCGTTTACAAACGTTGCCGTTGCTGTCTGATTTCTTACTACAGTTATCTTTACGGGATTTTCCGACTTGATTGTGTAGTCAAGAAGTGTGCTATACTCTGTAATCGTATAGTCACCTGTAGGCAGTTCAGCGATTGTAAATGTGCTGTTCTTCAAAACGTATCTGAATTCTGTTGTGCTTTCGCCGTTATATGTGTATACGCCGTCTGCACCTGTAGCTGTGATGTACTTGCCGTTGCTGTCCTTTACAGTGAAATACAGGCTCTTTTCAAGCTCCGCTTTCATCTGTGCGATTTCATCGGCTGTCATATCTGCTGTACTGTTGTCAAGTTTCCATTCCTTGATTACAGCACCGTGACCGTAAGGATATTCTTTGAAGTCGGATTTTCCGATTTCATTGCTAACCGATACAGTAGCGTTTGCCGTTTTAAGCGTTACCGGATGTACGTCTGTGTCAAGATAGTAGCCTTCGGGAGCTGTAAGCTCCTTGACATAGTATGTTGTACCTGTTGCACTGCTTATAGGTAAGTTGTTGCAAGTGTACACTCCTGTAGCTGTTTCGATAATCTCTGCTTTTACAAGTGTGCTGTCAGTGTTCGACTTATACGCCTTTGCTACTGTCTTGCAAGTGCTGTCGGTATAGATACCGAATGTAGCACCTGTTACCTTTTCGCCGGTCTTTGCGTCAACCTTGTTGATAACAATGTGACCGAAAGGCTTGTTTTCAAACGTTGCAGTAGTAGTTGCATTGCTCTTTACTTCAATCGTCTGATTTGCAGGTGTGATATATCCGACTGTCTTGCCGGTCTTGACCTCTATAACCTTGTAATCACCGATGCGGAGATTGCTTATAGTGATTGTACCCTTTGCGTCGGTAGTAAAAGTCTGATCGTAGCTCTGTCCGGTCTTGGCTGTGCCGGAAACCTCGAACTTCCAACCGGAAAGAACACCGTCCGCACTTCTCTTGACTATCTTTATACTGCCCTTCTGCGGAGCATTGGGGAACTTGTCGTTGCCGTTGATTGACACATCAACAACCTTGCCTGCGTCAGAAATTACAAACTGATAGAATGTGTTATCTATGTTGTAATACTTAGGTGCTTTTGTTTCCTTGAGGTAGTATGTGCCTGCCGGGATTTCGTCAAGCTGATATGTACCCTTTGATGTTTCTGTGAGTGAGCCGTATACAGTAGCCTTATCAGACTGATATACTGTAAACTCGGCGCCGCTCAGAAGTACATCGGGATGATCTGCGTCAACCTTTGTCGTTCTGACCGAGCCTAAAGGCGTTTCATAGAATTTCGATGTAGCGTTGTTTGATACTGCTACGGTTGAATTTGCCGTTTTAAGCGTTACCGGGTGTACGTCTGTGTCAATAGCGTAATGTTCGGGAGCTGTAAGCTCCTTGACATAGTATGTTGTACCTGTTGCACTGCTTATAGGGAGATAATTGCAAGTATACTTGCCTGTCGCACTTTCTGTGATTTCTGCGTCTGTCAGAGTATCATCTGTAGCCGATGTATATGCCTGTGCAGGAATTTCACATTCAGCATCTGTGTAAATACCGAATGCAGCACCGCTCAGAGCAGTGCCTTTTACGCTGTCAACCTTGTTGATAACGATATTCGCATACGGCTTGTTCTCGAAGTTGACAGTTGTTACAGTATCGGTCTTAACCTCAAGGTCTTTGCTGTTCTCGGTAATGTAACCGACTGTCTTTCCTGTCTTGACCTCTGTAACCTTGTAATCACCGATACGGATATTACTGATTGTGATTGTACCCTTTGCATCGGTAGTAAAAGTCTTATCGTAGCTCTGTCCGGTCTTGGCTGTGCCTGTAACACGGAACTGCCAGCCGGAAAGAACGCCGTCTGCACTGTGCTTAACAATACTTATCGTACCCGTCATTGCCTTGTTCGTAAATACTTTCTTTACTGTGCCGTTAGGTGTTACTTCAAACGTAACGGGGTCGATAGAGAAGCTGTAGCCTGTAGCGCCGCTGACCTCAGTGACCGTGTACTGCTCTCTTGCGGGAAGTCCGCTTGCTATGAAGTTATATGTGCTTGTATTAAGCTTGAGTGACGTGCCTGTATTGTTCTCGCCTTTATAAGTATAACTGCCGTTTGAGCCTGTAAAGGTGAGATATTTGCCGTTGTGCATTATCTTGAACGATACTTCGGCAAGCTGTTCATCGGTGATGTTCTCAACGGCGCCGTTTTCATTAAGGAACTCTTTGTCGACCTGTACAGATCCGGTCTTAAGCTGATTGTCAAGCTCAATGTCATCAAGGTCGATTACGGTGTTTGGATCACCATTGCCCAGGTCAATACGCTGGTCCCGGTTATCAACATCGTAATCCGTACCGCTGTACGTTTCGATTACAGCCAAGTAATACGGAGCGGTGTTAGTGCCGAACGATATAGTCATTTCGCCGTTTTCGTTCAGCTTGAGATCTGTCGCTGATGTTTTGGTAGCAGAGATACCTTTGAATGTGTAGTTGCCTTTTGTTCCGGTAAATTCTACATAGTATCCTGCCGGCGGATTCGAGGAAACACTTCCGCTGTAGCCAAGCACCTGCAGATTTACGGTAACTTTAGCATACTGTTCTTTGAGCTGTGCTTCTGTCAGATTGTCCTCATCAGAGAAATGTTTTCTTATAACAACAACAGGTGTTGATTTGTTTGTAAAAGATACGCTTTTTGTTTCGCCCTTATTGGCAATTGTGACCGTCTTTGTCTGCGTTTTCGGATTGTAACCGCTTGCGTTGTTTATCTCTGTTACAGTGTATGTTCCCATAGGGAGCTTGCTTACATTAAACTTACTTCCGCTGAGTTTTAAATTGTTCGCTGTAGTCTGAGTGCCGGCATAAACATAAGCTCCTGCCGAGCCTGTAACCTTGATATACTTACCATTAGCGTCCTTGACAGTAAAGTAAACGTTTTTCTCAAGATTTGCTTTTTCTGAAGCTGACAGTGTTGTATCGGACAGCCATACTTTCTTTATCTGAGCCGTACCGCTGTCCTCGCTATTTATGAAAGACACGGACGATGTTTTATCTCTTGAGATGGTAATTGTCTGAGATGCTCTGTTGACAGAATAACCATCCGGTGAGCCGTACTCATATACGGTATACTTGCCTGTAGGCAGGTCAGAAACTGTGAAAGTACCTGTACCGGGATTAACATACAGCGATGTAGCTTTAGTCGATGTTCCTGTAAACGTATATGAGCCGCTGTACTTCGTACCGTTGACAGTTATATATTTTCCGTCAGCGTTTTTGATGCGGAAATATATCTGCTTATTTCTTTCAACGTTGTTGCTTGCGGCTATGGCGTTACCGTTGGTATCAATCCAGGTCTTTATAACCTTGCCCGTACCGGTATTTCTCGTGTTTTTGAAAGTAACTGTTCCTGTGCCTCCGGCTGTAACGGTTACTGTTTGACTGAGATTCTTTCTTGTATAATTCGGTATACCGTTGCCGTCATTACCAAATTCGTAGACCGTATACGTTCCTGCAGGTAACGATTTTACTAAAAAAGTGTTACTGCTGTTGAGCTTGAACTTAGTTACGGAACCGCTTGCAGAGTAGGTATACGAGCCTGCCTTGCCTGTAGCCTTCACGGCCGAACCCGAGCTGTTCTTTATCGTAAAATAGATGTCACTGTTATCGGCTTTCGTGCTTGAATTGTCTTTGTTATGTTCCCATACTTTTTTTATCTGAGCTGTGCCTAAACTGTCAGAATAAATAGCAATTTTTGCGGTGCTGGGGTCTCGGTCTGTTACGAATGTTGCAGAACTCTGCGAGCCGCTACCGGAGATCATATACATCGGTGCAACATCAACTATATTATTCTGATACTTACTGCTATTACGTTCAGCTGTAAGCGTTATAGCCGAGCTGGATGGTATAGGCTTTGTTGACTTTATAACGAGCTTTCCTTCGGTGTCTGTAATTATCGAAAGATAGCTGTATTTTTTAATTGCCGTCTGCCAGTCATAATACTTAGACACATTTTTACTATCAGTCAGCGTTATTGTGAATGTTCCATCGCTGTTAGTCGTCATTTTCTGCTTTGGCACATTTGTTACTGTAGGCTTTACAGCGTAAGACGGTATAGTAAGATGGCTTAACATCTGCTCTTTGATCTTGTTATAGCAAGCCTTGACATTTGTAGCCATAGAGCTTGACATATCCTCGGTGAATATACCGACAGCCGTGCTTTCGGAAGAGTTGTTGAACCAACCGTCACAGATATTCCAGGTGACGATCGACGTTGCGATACGTTCAGTATCAGCGTTGTAGCCATATTTTGTTGTACCCTGATAGCCATAAATCAGAGCGTGTTTTAAATTCTGCTGTTGCGTTAACGACAACAAATTGTAGGTCTTTTGTGCCGTATAATCGCTTGTCCAAGCATCCTTTGAGGACTGAATACAATACGCTACCTGTCCTGTTGGGCTACCAACATTGAGTTTGATTATCTGTCCGTATGTGCTTGTGTTCAGTCTGCCGTTGAAGTTATATGAATAATCGTACCAGTCAACATATAACTTCTGATTTGAGCCGTTTACGATATTCATTATTGTAGCCGCAAATGTGTTCAGGCTTATTGCCGACATAGCAATAACGACAGATAAAACTAAGCTCAACATTTTTCTGAGTTTGTTTTTCATACCGATTTCCTTTCTTGGTTTGCATTTGTATATATAAAAAAGCAGTCCTATGAAAAGACTGCTTTGAGTTTTCGTATTTATTTGTACCTTCGGAAAAAAGAAAAGAGCTTTGAACAGTTAATTTCAAAGCTCTAATATATTCAGTTGTTTGCTTTTATTATTTGTCTTTAACCCATACACGGGAAGAATACATAAGCCGTCAAGTCCTGGCAGGCGGTATCATTGCTAATATCAATGCCCCAGTGTTCTTTTGCCCATTGGCAATATTCGCTTGCAAGGCAGTAGTCTATGCAAGTAGAAAAACCTTGACTTTCATTGAATTCATAGAACTGGCAAAGATATTCTATAGCTTGTTTTTTGGAATACAAGCTATCGGGATGATTGGAATAAACCTGCGTCCAAGTGCTGTGTTGATATACTTTGCCCTTTGTTGTACCAACATCTGAGGGTTTGAAAAATGCGTATCCATTATCCTTTGCGTACTTTTCGCAAGCCTTTAATATATCTTCACAGTCCTGCTTTGTAAATCTCCAGTTATCTTCGGCAGGCTTATTTTCCTGCTTCTTTGTAGTAGTATCTGCAGGCTTAGTAGTTTCCTCTTTCTTTGTAGCGGGTGCTGCCGGCTGAGTTACCTTGCTGTCGCTCAGATAGTCGCTGTGTATAAAGCTACCGTCAGAAAGTTTGAAGTAGCCTGTATCGGTCTTGGCTGTTACTGTCACCTTGTCATTCACACTGTACAGCTTAACTGTGTCAGCGCCGAGTACAGCTTTCTTACGGCTGTAGCAGTCTGTGTTGACGTACTTTGTACCGCTTGCCTTGCTCTCCGTCCATTCGGGTGTGGGCTTTGTTGTGGCGGCGGTTGTTGTCGTTGCCGGCTTTGGCTTTGCCGTGGTGACTGCTGTAGCTGCTGCTGTCGTTTCCACCTTTTTTGTTTCCTGCGGTTTTGTAGTGGCAGCTGTAGTGGTCTGAGCGGTAGTTGTTTCTGCTTTCGGCTCATCAATCCTATCCATCACTGTTCCCGTCACTGCCGGAGCGGTAGTTGTCACTGCCGTTTCGGGCGCAGAGGACGTTGTGCTGCTTGCATTGCCTGCCGTGCAAGCACTGGTCAGTATTACGCTGATAAGGGTTATTGTTGCGAGTATGGTGTGGGTACGTTTACGTTTCATTTTGGGGTCCTCCTTTGTGGGATTGGTAGATTGATCTTAACTGTTTAAGATAGCTTTTATCTGTTCTTCTGAAAGTCCGCTTTTTCTCATTTTTGAGATCATTTCTGCTTCTTTTCTTTTTTCGCCTTTCTTAAGTCCGACTGCTTCGCCCTCGGCTCTTGCGTGTGCCTTTTCGGTTGCTTCGATATGCAGAGCCTTTTCACGCATTTCAGAAAGTTCGATTGCTTTTTCTACATCGCTCATCTTTTTATAGACAAACGTTGTTTTACCGACAATTACTACCTTGTTTCCTTCTTCATCGATATATTCGGTTCTTTTTTCTTCCATAAACGTCTATTACTTTCCGAGTATTGCCTTTATCTGTTCATCACTCATACCTAACGATTTAAGATTCGCAAGTATTTCGTTATCTCGTTCAGCTCTTCCCTCAGCTCTTCCCTCAGCTCTGCCTTTCTTAAGTCCGGCTGCTTCGCCTTCGGCTCTCGCATACGATTTCTCGGTTGCCTCAATATGCAGTGCCTTTTCACGCATTTCGGCAAGCTCTCTTGTCTTTTCGTCTGCACTCATCTTGTGCAGTACAACTACTGCGTCCTGTATGGACTTTACACCTGTCTGCTGTAACATATCAAGTTCATCCTCCGTTTCTGCATTTATAAGTCTGAGCCATAGTTCCTGCTTGTTGTTCTTGTCAAAATTCTTTCCGATTTTCTTCAACTCAAAGTAATGAGCGATGAAGTTATCAGTAAGAACAGAATTGCGTTTATCTTCTCTCATTCTGAATGAGGAATGAAAATCCGCCCATTCATCGAAAAGAATGAAATTCAATACATTGATTGAAATACACTGATTGAGTTTTCCGTAGCCATCACCGCTTTTAAGCTGATTGCTGTACAACTTTGAAAGGTAGTACATTGAACGATCCTTGTAATCGCCCTCGTCTTTAATCTGCATTTCAACATTGATAAGCCTGTTACCGTCAACCGTCATCTTTATGTCCATACGGCTGTATTTTTCTATAATGTTCTCCGGCATTATCTCGGAGTTCAGTACGATTATGTTGTTTATCGACTCATACGGTATTTCGAGTATGTCCGAGAGAAACGCCTGTAAAATATGCTGATTTCCCTCGTCCGTAAACAACTTCTTGAATATTATATCCAGTTTTGCCTTTACTATATTTCTTGCCATTTGTGCATCTCCTTTCAATTCGGTACTATTTCCTCAAGTATATTGTAACACACTTACGGCAAAAAGTCCAGCCGACAGCGACAAAAACATTGACAAAGTATAGTATCGCTTTTTGTTGCTTTCTGCCAAATGTTACACGATTACAGCCTTTTGGGCGGGATTTCTTTTTTCTGCGGCTTATTCGAGGTGCGACACGATGTCGCACCTATAACAACCTTGTCATTATGTTTTATTTTCCCCAAATCACTATTATCATTGCACAGCAAAATAAACACGTTGAAAAAGCCAACAATATTTTATCAAATTTACTGTCATCTTTATATTTATCTGTTTTTCTGCAAAAAGAAAAAAGCAAAATATTATTTACTATTGCTAATGCCAATAGAGTTATAGAAATCGTTCGGCTTGTTGCAGGCATAAAGAAGATGATTATAACTATTATAATCGTCCATTCTATACTATCAACATAATCAAATCCATAATAAAAATTATGAGCGTAAATTTTGTTATAAATATTCATTAGTATTTTGCACAATAAGCCGAAAATTGCAATCATTGCAACCAGTGGCATTAATATTTCTAATAACGACATTAGATTTCGTAACATCATTTTTACATTCCATCCTTAATAATGTATTTATCAGCAGAGCTACGGGAGTTGCACCCGCATACGCTTACTCTCCGATATAAAAAAGCAGTCCTACGGGTGAGGGCTGCTTTGAATCTTCATATTCGGTTGGTTTTCAGAAAAAGAAAAAGCGGCTGATTTCAAGTGCAACACGGTGTCGCACCTGATATGTTTTCTAAATTTGCAGTATTCGCAGATATTCGCTTATTGGATAGCTTTTCGCTGCTTCAAATAAACGTTTCTGTTTATCGGAATTTAAATCACCGTCAGTTGTCAATTTTGAAATCCAGTAAATTAAAGGTTTAGGCGTTGTCATAATTCCATTGTCAAAGCTGAAAGTATTATGGGCAATATTGATACTGCTTGAAGTCAGCAGAGTATCATAGATATGTTGATTGTTTTTGATTTGTTCACAAACATTATCATCTGTTTTAACAACACCGTATAATCTGCAAACAAGCGGACGCAGTTCGTAAATACGGCAAGCTCCGGTATAATCATCGACAAAAATACATTTATCCGGCATTTCGTACTTGTTATTTACGATTTCATCGGCTTTTGCTTTATATATAGCTATTTCATCAGTTATTTTCAATGAATTGAGTATCATAAAAAATTCGGATTGTGAAACCGAAAATGTACTTTCACAACATTCGTTACAGCCTTTTTTGCATAAAGGATTTTGTACAGTTTTACTTTCATCTTCAAGTTCCTTATAATAATGAAGCAGTGTGGCGAAAAGGCTTTTTTCGTGAATATCGGGATGACACTTCTTTTTCTTTATACCACTGCCACAAAAACATAAATTGTTATTTCCCATATCTTCTCCATCATATAAAAGACGTATCTGATAAACAGATTTCTCGTCAGTAATTTGATTTATTATAGTTATTTTACGAATTCTGTTCATAAAATCTATCTCCTATTTTACAATATTTGTTTTTATATGTCAAATGTCAGAGCTACGGGAGTTGCACCCGTATACACTAACGCTCCGATATAAAAAAATTGCCGCCGTAAGCGACAATTTAACTTTTATTTCAAATCTTTACCGTCATTTCAAGTAATTTTTGTGTTGCGTATGCTATGTGTGGCTGAAAAACAGGCTCAAGCTCGAACAAATCCGATAATTCGTGACAGCAATTCCAATAATCGTTTTTCAAAAGATATTTAAATGCTCTCATCAGAATTTCTATGTAACGCTTTTCGTCGATTACTTCCACTTTCTTCTTATCATACGGTGTAACAGCCATAATTGCAGAGAGGTTATTCAATACTTTTATTGCGGTATTCTGCTTGTCCTGTGATAATTCATTGCAGTCACACCAGTCAAATTGCTTTAATAAAGACACTGCCTGCTCAAGATTTTTACGTTTTTTGCCTTTGTACCACGCTCGGCAATAGTAGTTGTTTTTCATTTCTACTCCTATTCTATCACGTTGCATTAACTAGTGAACGTGCTTATCGGGATTGAGTTTAGCGTTTAGCTCTTCTATCTGTTTGGCTTGCGTTTTAATTACTTCATCAAGTTCTTTATTTGCTTCCTCTAATTCAGATTTTTCTCGATACAAGTCGGCAATTAGTTGATTTTTCTCTCCTAATATGTTTTTAAACAAAGTTAAATCATCAATGGCTTGTGCCCATCTGTATTCATTGCTTTGGAGTAACTGTTCTTTTTGTTTTCTCATTTCGCTCTCATTCACAATAAATGTGTATGTATTCTTTGCGTTGTCTGCAACGATATTAATGCTCTTCTTGATTTCTTCATTTAGGATTATTTTAATATTCTTGTGATCTTCCCTGAGAATTTTATTTTGTGCCGTAAGATTTGTTTCTTCGCCGTTTGTTACTCCGAGTCGGTTTGCAATTGAAAGTTCACCGTCTTTTACGCCGATTTGGCAATCCTGCAATTTAACAAGATTGTCGTTTAATTTTTTGCTTTTCCTTCCGTTGCTTATACAAACGCCTATTAAACCTAATATACCCACAAATATTGTAGCAGCCGAACCGACAATTGCACCCACTAAGGAGTCCATTTTAAACACCTCGCATATCACAAAATACGTAATCCAATAAACCATATTCGGTACTAAAATTGAATAAATTACGAATTTCATATTTATACTCCTAATTATATCTTAAAATTAAAATCGTGTCAAATTATTTTAAAACATTCATTTCATTACCGTTCCTCATCGAAATAACCGAATTGCTGTGAAATAGAGATCCACCATTCTTCAGGTAATTTAGGAACTATTCCCTCATCCTCGGCAAATTTAATACATTTAAGAATGTCGAGTAATCCTATATTGAAAGTATGGACGGAATCTTTCAATTCAAATATGCACGGCTCATAACAAGCTTCGCAATTGATTTTTTCGGCATTATCGGTTAATTTTGATTTTTCTGTGTTTTTTTCTTTAGTATACATTTCTAATCTCCGTTCTAAAATAAGCGACAATAAATGTCAATTTCCAAGTGCGACACGGTGACGCACCGGACGCTCCGGTCACACTTTTACTTTCAGAGCTACGGGATTTGCACCCGTATATGCTAACGCTCCGATATAAAAAAGCAGTCCTACGGGTGCGGACTGCTCTTTGAATCTTCATTGATACTTTCTAAAATGCTGTTGCACTCTGATATTCTAGTGCTTAATCTGCTTAACGATTTTTTGATTTCTCTAATCTTCCGATTCGTGATCAAAATAATAATCAGTTCTAAAATAACGAACGATAAAAATACGCTTACAACTAAGGCAGTTAATATTGCTAATATTTCCATGTACTTGCTCACTTTCCTAAGTATTCGTTTGCACGGAGTTGTGGGAATTGCACCCGCATACGCTTACGCTCCGATATAAAAAATTGCCGCCGTAGCGACAATTCCTATTATTTTGGATCTGGCTTATTTTCAAGCGAATCAATAGATATAAATTATCGCCGAAAGCAGAAATAAATCAAGAGGTATAAGAACCTTCTTATATTTATCAGTATGAACTAAATTCGCAAATTTCTGTATTTGAGAAACAAATTTAAGTAATTGCATATATTCCTCCTAAACTTAAAGAATAAATATAATTGCAAAAATGTGCAAAGCTGAGAGAATTATATCCATAATAACACTAAATTTATCAATCGGCTTACACATAATCGTTTTTATTAAATCTGTCCATGTATTTATCACACAGAGAATTACAATTATTAAACGAAAAGTATAATTAGAAATAACGAGATATGCAAAAAATGTCGGTGGTATATTTGACCAAAACGTAAAGTCAAAAGTGCAGTTTGAATTATCGACTTTATTTTGGGACGATTTAATAACAAAAAAATTGCGGATATTCAACACGATATTGATAGCCAACAAGAGAATTGCTATCACAAAAAAAACAACATCAGTTGTATTTGTAATTTCTTTTAGACTTATTATCATATTATTTTCTCCATTCTATCATATTCAATCACTTATGTCAATTTCAAGTGCGACACGATGTCGCACCGGACGCTCCGGTCACACTTTTACTTTCAGAGCTACGGGAGTTGCACCCGTATGATTACTGTTGCTCTTATATTCAAGGTGCGTCACAGTGACGCACCTGTTGTGTATCTTTGTCACATAATCCCATAATCATCTTTATACTTGTAAAGAAAATTCTGCTGCTCCTTGTTTTTCCGGATCATCAGCCCGATGTATTCGATTATCGAAAGATTTATCTTGTCCTGCTTTGTAATCAGTGTTACTGTAGCCAAAATACCGAATATCCCTACTGCAAGTCCGATTATGATATGTATCAGCAGAGAAATAAAAAACGCAAGTCCGAGTGATATAAGCCCGCCGATTATCAAGTGTGGCTTCTGCTTCGGTCCGCAACCGTCCCACCATTGCTTTTCTATTATCAAGCCATACGGGATATATAAATGTTCATCTTTCATTTGTCTGTCCTCCTTATGAATAGTACCGGACGATAAGGTCTTTTATCTGAAAAATTATGATACCAAAAACCATAAATACAAGTGCATTTCTTATTTTCGGTATCAGTTGTGGCTTATCATCGGGATTGAGAACAATCTTTATCAGCAGGATAATTACTCTGAGTGCTACTCCTGCTACGAGTAAGCCCTGTATTATCAGACTGAGCTGGTCAATTGTAGTCATTTATCCCTCCTATTTTGTAACACCCTTTATCGCTGTCTTAATCGTGTTTACCGCATATATTTTGCTCATAGCACCACCGCCCGGACCGGAAGGCACAAGAAACTCTGCAAGCAGTTTAGGCGTACTGAGTGCTGTAGTAAGACAAGCCAAGCCCAGGAACATTTTTACCAAATCAAAATTGCCCGATACAATGTTTCCTATACCTGCAGATGTGACTATGATATAAAGTCCGAGCTTACTAAGAACTACTTGTATAAGTACGGTCAGAAATGTCTTTACATAGGTCATAAAATAATTTTTGAACATTCCTTTGTCATTATCGAGTAGTCCGGTACAGGCAAGCGGCATTCCGATATTCAATATCATCATATTGATACCAAGCCCGAAAGCCTTACAGAACAGTATCATAAATATTACAAGTGCTATGAGGAAGAATACGCCGTTGATTATTCCTATGCCGGTAAAATCGGTTACTTCCTTGTAGATGTTCATACTTGTCGTTATTGCGTTTACTGTTTCTTTAAGTATCCGCACGAAAATATCATAAATAGGTCTGAAACCTATAGCGACAGCCATTGCTTTTATGAAATTCGTCACAAGCTGTAACGGGTCCATATCCGGATCTCCGTCTGTTCCCATAACGTATATTTCAAAGCCCTTTTTAAGAAATTTCAGTATCATCAGTGAAATGCCTATATTATATATAGTTGATGACGCTGTTGAGAGATACTGTCCGAGCGTCTTGTCAACTTCAAAGACTATCGGTATCAGTTGGTCGCTCGCTTCAAAAACAAGCGGTGTCATACTGCTCAGTATGACGGAAAACAGAATAACTAATATAGCCGCCATTAATTTATCACCTCACATTTACGGGAACATATACATATCGTCCGCTTTTGCTATTGCCGATTGCTGTGGCACATCGTGCCGCATATATAGTTGAGTTGTTGCTGTCCGTATTTTTTCAAGCAGCGTATCATCTTTTATCGCCACCCGATCACATCGTGTGCCGTCCGGCAATGATTTCTGCGGCATTACCGGCTTTATTTTTCCGTCCTTTTCGGCAACAAGCCGTATATTTCTGACAACAAGCCAGTTGTCAATTGTTATATCGGCTATCGCTTTAAGTGCAGGACAATTCGGCAAGTTAATCCGCCGTATTTCTGCTTTAACGCCCTGCCTTTGCAGTTCAAACTGCTCTTTTTCCATTTCAAAAGTTTTTTCTTTTGATACAGGCGGATTCCCTTTGAGAGCATTTGTATACGCTTCGAAAATGCTTGCTTTCAGCGATTTCATCAGTACAGATTGATAATTAATCAGCTGTACTGTCTGTGTGTATGTTCCGTCTTTGTTTTTGATTTGCGGTAACTGTGCTTCGATGTTGCCGTCCGCACTTTTTAAAAGCCGGCAGTCACGGATTGTTACCGCATCATCAATATTTACATCAGCAACAGCTAATACACTGTCGTTGCCTGTAAGATATGCCCTTGAACGTATTTTATGTAACATAAGATTATTTGAAATAGCCGGCAATTACACCTATCAGTGATGTTATTGTTATCGCTAATATTCCAGAAACAATTGTTGTCTTAATTCTCTTGTCCCACATTTTCTTATCCTGATCATCAGATAAGCCACGTGCTATAAACAGACCTACACATACAACAGCGGTAACAGTTATCGCTATACCTGTAAGCCAGGAGCTGACATCTGCTATCAGATTCTTTGTGCCTGTCACAATTACGCTGTTTGCAAAATTGCCCTGTGCAAATCCCGACATTGTAAGAAATGTCACCGTCACAAACGATGATATGACGGTATAAATGCGGTTTCTGATTTTCTTTAACTTGTTCATTATTCTTTCCTCCGGAATAAGTCCTCTCCCTTGTCAATTACCTCATCTTCCGCAATATAGAATGCGTTTTTAGTAATATCATAGGTTTCGGATTTTTCATTGTTTTCTTTTGCTTCTTTTCGCCTTAACAAGTAATTGTACTCGATTTCCTGCGGTGCTTGCGGTGTCTGCTCTTTCCAGACCTCCCATAACGGGATTTTAGCGTTTGTATTACGCTTATCCTGTCTGCTGTCAGTGACAATCTGAATGTACTGCTTGTTATGGCTCTCGTTTCCGAGTCCCATAAAGCGGTTAAACTGCCACTTGTGCAGGTCGTATGACACCATTACAGCCGGATATTCACCAAGTACCATTACAAGCTGATATGGACGTGCAAATCTTGCAAGTTCATCTGCCGTAAGAAGTTCTCGTCCCTCAAGCTGTGAAGAAAATCCCGATGAGGGATTTGAGTATCTTGCTTTATTTCCCGATGAGCTGTATTTTAGTGTTGTGTACTTACCGAGCTTACTGCTTATAAGTTCGTTTGTTTCCTTGCCCGCCGCTGCAAGATATACCCATACGGTACAGTTACCCATTATGATATTTGCAACATTCTTGTCATACTTATCTTCAAGCTGTGCCATATCCTGTATGAACAGATTGAAACGTATTCCGTAACCTCTTGCGACAGTGAGTTTTGCCTGTATATCGCTTATCGGCGTGAAGTTACCAAACTCGTCCAGGAAGAAGTTTACCCTTATCGGCAATCTGTTACCGTGGTCCTTTGCATAGTCTACAAGCAGTTCATACTGCTGATTGACAAGCAAGGTAACTATAGGATAATAGCTTGTCTTTTGGTCGGGCAGGATGTAGAATATTGCCTGTTTCTTCTGAGCAATCGTAGTAAAATCAAAATCTGACGTGCCGGTTACACTGGCAATATCGTTTGTCGCAAACAATCTTAATGTTGTCAGTGCCGATGTGTAGAAGCTCGACCTTGTTCGGCTCGGTGCAACATCAGTAATGCCCAGCAAAGACTTTGCCGGGTGTGTATCGTCCAGTTTTGCGATATAGCCTTCAAGCGGTGTCTTATTATCTGCACCGGGTTTAACCATATTTGCAAGGAAGTAATACACATTCGTGAGATTCTGATATTTCGGCTTATCCGTGTTGTCACATACTACAGCAAGCACACAGGCACCGATGATAGCCTTTTCACCGTTTGTCCAAATCGGCTCGCCTTTGTCCGACTTCGGTACAAGCATTTCGATTAAGTCCCACGTTGCTCTCTGTGCCTTATCGGTCTTTTTCTCGTTTACAGCGTCGATTATCGGTTGCAATAAGTTCTTGCCGCACGATTTTTCGGGATTCTGCAGGTCCATTACAATTACTTCATAGCCGAGTGACTCAAGAACACGATGAGTATAGTAGTAGATTTCACCTTTCGGATCATTTACTACAATGCCTTCGCCAGCCATTGCAGTGAAGATAATTGATTGTAAAACAAGTGTTCTTGTCTTACCGGAGCCTGTTGCACCGAATATCAACGAGTGATAGTCTTTCGCTATGTATGAGATTTCCTCGTAAGTGCCGTGCTTTTTCATCCCGACAACAAGTCCGCCTTTGGCAGGAAACTCATTTTTGTTAATCTTATCAAGCGGTATCGGAATAAACGGCAGATATTTACCTTTTTTTGAAACAGCATTGTAATAATCTTCACCGTTTCTGTTCAGTACACGGCATAAATCACTTGACTGTTTCAAGTTATATGTAGCGAAAACGCTATGCTTTTCGCTGTCGTTCATAAACCGTGCCGAGCCGTTCTGACCCTCGCCCGCAGGAACGGGTATCTTGATTTTCGGCGTGACCGTTATTGTATCAGCCTTATACTTGTTGTTCATCGCAACAAACACAACAAAGATAATCAGACCTATAAGCAGTGCTGTAAATATCATAAAGAGCTGCTGTTGTTTCTGATTGACTTTCAGACCTTCAAGACAGGTGTTGAAGTCAAACAGTTTCAGCTTCTGTGTTGTCAGCATAACATCAAGACTGTATGATAAAAATACAGATACAACAGGTGCAATCACACATCCGACAAGAGTTGCAATGATTTTGAAAATTTTCATTTTGCCTCCTGTAATGTAAAAGCCGGGACTGCTTTCACAATCCCGGTAAATTACATATTATTTGTTTCAGAAAGGCTCAGGTGCATTCATATCAAAAAATGCACTTTCGTCAACCTTTCCCGCTGTCTGTGCCTGCTCTGCTGTCTGAGCCTTGTTACGCTCACGCATTTCAGTTATTATCTTCGAATAAGAATCGTTCTCGTCTGCGGATATTGTGATGACCATACCGGTCTTTTCGACCTTACCGCTCCACATAATACCTGCCTTTGACAATTCTTCTCCGACAGCCTTGCCGTAATTCACGTTCTGATGACGGTAAAAAGAAAGCTCCGGTGCTTTTTCCTTCAAATCTTTATACTTGATATTGCCGACGGTTTCAACGGCAATTTTGCCGATTGCGGATATGCCGTAATGATTTATAGTTTCCTTAACCGTATCGTTTGATGGTCTTACAACGCTCCACCACTGACCGTTGTCAGCCTGCTTTGACGGCAGAGAAATAAACTTCACGACATTGCCGGTTTCTGCATCCAGCCTGTCCTTAACACTTATGTTATGTACAAGCAGATCATCGTTGACACGCATATTTCCGTATACGCTACCGTTTGCACCGTTTCTCATATTGAAAGTAAATCTGAGCGGCTCACTTTCCTCGCTTGTGGGCGTGTAATTCTTACCTTCGATATTGGCTTTTTCAACCTCAGACTTTATCCTTGCCGCAAATTCCTTAGACAGCGGCTCAACCGTGGAGTGATAATCGCCGTCACGTCCGATATGCTGAGGCATCTGTACATAGAATTCGTTATCCTTGTTCAGCTTATACAGCAGTCCATAGATCATAAGTCCGTTGCCGATTTCGATGTCGGCTATGGCTCTGAGCTTGTTTGCATTCTGTGATACCACAGGTTGCAGTCTTGTTACTTTTACGTTTAACATTGTTTTCATTCCTTTCTGCATTTACAGGTGCGACACCGTGTCGCACCGGACGCTCCTGTCGCACAGAACGCTTCTGTCGCACCTGTATGATATATGTTTAACGCCCTTTGCGTTAAATCTCCGGTTCAAAACCTTCCTCTTCTTCGGGTTCACTCTGTTCCTGCTCGTTTTCCCTATATCTGATATTGATACCTTCGGGGAAAGTGTCCTTATCAAATATCGTACCCTTTGACATAGTAACTTCTTTCAGATTTCTGCAACCATTGAAGGCAAGATAACCGATAGCCTTTACGCTTGCAGGGATTTCTATCGAGGTTATATCGGTCATAGCAAATGCCTGTTCACCGATATGCTTAACTGTATCGGGAATTGATATACTCTCAAGGTCAGTAGCCGCAAAAGCACAGGAGCTGATACTTTCAACGCCCGGCTCGATTACTGCTGTTTTCACCGATGAGCTTGCGAAAGCCATATATGGTATTTCTCGGATACTTCCGGGAATTACTACATCGGATATATTCTTACGGTCCGAGAAACATCTTTCTTCAAGTTTTTCTGTACCTTCCGGGATAAGTTCATTGCTCTTTGCAACAGTATGCGTTCTTTCGTTTTCGTTGACACGCTCAAATTCTTTCATTATGCTGTCAACCTTTTCGTCAAAGCTCATCTCCTCGAAGTCCTCATAGTTATCGTTCATCTTGTCATACGCACGTTTCATAAGTGTAAAGAGCTGTGCGTCCTTAACATCTTCGGGAGACATATCTTCTTCCGGCTCGACAGGGAGCTTTGTCATATACAGATTTGCGTATGCCTTCATCGACTGATACAGCTGAGTAAACTTTTCCTTGATGAAGTCAATTATCTTTGCAATCAGCATTTCAAGTCTGATTTTCTGCATCTGTTCCGCCGAGAAATTCCCGTTTGCATAGACCTCATAATCAATGTCATTCTTGACACCGAGCCTTATCTGCTTCATCTGCTCGGCAGAATAATCGGGATTTGCAAACAGCTTTACGTCAAGTTTATCCTTCATTCCCATACGGATCTGCTTTATCTGTTCAGCGTCATAGGAACGTCCGTCCTGTGCAAGATAGTCGATGATGTCTTTATCACCAACACCTTTCTCAAGCATCTTGCGCCACTGTTTCATAGCTGACGGAGAGATGTACGGTGCGGCATAGAGCTGGTATGATATACCGCTTTTCATACCGAGCCTTATCTGCTTCATCTGTTCGGGTGAAAACTTCTTGTTTGCGTATTCCTTCACCGGTAATCTCTGACGGATACCTTTTAGGATCTCCGCCATTGCTTTCTCGCTGATATATTCAGCTTTCTTTGTCTGCTCCTCAGCAGGCTTCTTTGTTTCTTCTGACATTTTTCTGTCCTCCTTTGGTATTTGATTTATTTATAGGTGCGTCACGGTGTCGCACTTATATTTCCATATCATCGTTTTCACGATCAACTTCAAACTGCTCATCGGCTTTTGCAAGTGCAGGAACGATTTCGGTTTCAATAAGCATTTTGACTTCCTGCTTATTTAAAAGTTTGCCGAAACATTCTTTTATCTGCTCGGCACTGCCTCTGATTACTGTTCTGTCTTCTTCGGGATCATATACGCTGTAATCGTCTGTATGGTATTTACTGAATTTATAACAGTGTTCTACGAGCTTGTTGTATATTTTTTCCTGCTGAATTCGGGCGATAACCGCATTTGTAATATCATTCCATTCAAATGTTTTGTCGAAAGAAAATAACGGTTTGCTTTCATTTTCACGTTTTACAGCTATGTTTATTACCGGCTTTCCGTCACGTTCCTCAAGGTTCCAAATGCAATCCGTGTATTCGCCCTCGTATGAATACATAGTACCTTTTTCTTTCAAGAAGAAGTCACGGACAACTTTTGCCGGTGTTTCTTCGTACTGAATTTCATCATCTATACTGCCATATCCTATAAGCTCATCCCATGCAAACGCAGATTTGATAAAAGAGGGAAGATCATTGTGTAACTCATTTTCCCATTCATTGGTCAGTGCAATTTTTGTAAGAGCCTGCATTGTTGTATATGTTACATTGACGAAATGCAGATGCTACAACACGTGCAAAGCTGACATCATCCGCAAAAGACTCCGACATAATCTGTAATCCTGTATACATCGTGATTGCACTTGCCTTTGTTGATTTCACCTGTAGCTTTATAAGCCTTTCTACTTCCTGCTTGAAAACTTCTGTCATTTCATCGTGTATCATACGACGGAATTCTTCTTCATTTTCATCGTGATTTTCTACATTAAGTCCTTTTATAATAAAAGAACGAATTATGTTGCCCATTGAAGTACGCTTTTTTATTGCTAACTTTTTAACATAGTTAATATTGCTATAAAGGTTATAAGTCTATCTAGCAGAGCAATATTGCGTGAATAATAAGTTGAAGTAAAAAATCCACCTAACCCTATTCCATAAGGACAATCTTCTCCTGAAATTGCGAAGGTCAATGCGCAGTAAACGAAATCGGGAATTATCCAAAAAAGCACACGTTGTTGTTCCAGAGCTAATCCGATTATTGAAATCAAGGGGATTGGCACCCAGGTAAGAAGAAAAAATAAATCAGAGCCGCTTGCCAGATTTATATTTGGAATACGTGGTAAAAAAACATACTTTATCAAAAAGAAACATGTCATTACAAGCGTATTAACAGTTATTATGATTATATTCCTTTTCGCAACCGGTTTCATAAAATGTCTCCCTTTCAATCATTATCTGCACACTTCTTTCTGCAAGCAATCAGCGTTGTTATCAGCATAACAATACCGTATTGCAGAGTGATGAAAATTGACGCTTTCCAAGACGGCATGGCAGGCTGACCTGATGCAAAGCCTATTTGCACTCCTCCCGTAAACACAAACATATAAATTGACGGTGGGGACAAGATTGCAAAAAGCACATACATTAACACAACTGAAATAATCGAATACTTTAATTTATAACCGAGCTTCTTTACTGCCGTCACTGTCAGCGAGCTTATTACGAGCAATTGGACAATAGTATGAAGAACAAAGCTCAATACAAACGGCGCTGATATATTCATCATTAAATCCGAGAACGGTTTTAAAACTATTCCATGATAAAAAATCGTAGTCACCCAGATAGCTAAAGGCAACACAACAAAGTTTAATTTTTTCAGATGCTTCATATTAAATCACCTCCTGCATAACATAACGGCAAATACTAAAAATAAATCTTCATTTTTGATCACTTGCACACTTCTTTCTGCAAGCAATCAGAGCCGTTATCAGCATAACAATACCATATTGCAGAGTTATGAAAATAGACGCTTTCCAAGATGGCATTGCAGGATGAGATTGTTGCCAGAAACCATTCCACTCACCCGTAAATACAAACATATATAATGCCGGAGGAGAATAAACTGCAAATAGCAGATACATAATTGCAATTGAAAACAACAGCTGTTTTACATTAAGGTCAAGGTACTTTATCGTGATTATTGTTGTTGTGCATATAATTAACAATTGTATCAATATATGCGCAACAAACCCCAACCAAGATGGATTTGAAATAGAAAGAATTAAATCAGACAAATAATTAACGAATATACCATTGTATAAAACTGTTAAAAGCCATATAAAAAGAGCTAATAATATAAAATTGCATTTCTTTAACAAATTCATTTAATTTACCTCCTGCATAACATAACGGCGTATCTGTTGATATGGGTTAAATATAACCGGAGTATTATACGAGCATAGAGAACCAAGACAAATATTTGACACAATTACAGTAAATGTATATTCATATTATACCGTGAATTGAAATATATGTCAAGAGAGATTAAATAATGTAAAGAAATTGTTTTTATTAGCAACTAAATTATACAAAAAAATCTGTTTTGGAAACAAACTTCTGATTTATTATCCCTATCCCCCTGCCCCCTTTCCCAGGGAAAGGGGAATTTTACTGGGGCTACCGCCCCTAGACCCTGTCGGGGGCTACGCCCCTGCGACCCATTTTTTAATAGCCAAGAGCTTTTTCGACAAACTGAAAGCCGTGAGTATCTTATTGTAACTCACGGCTTTATCGTTTTTAACTTTTACGGCAGTTATATAAGCCCGTAACGGACTACTTCCTTTATTCTGCCGTTTTCGATGATAACTCTCGGAATACGCAGAGCAACCGCACAGGTAAGCTCATATCCTATGGTATCAATAAGCGACGCATTGTAATCTACGCTTGTTTCCCTGCATTTATCGGAATAAACATAAACTATATCGCCTGTTTTAATATCCGGCACATTGCTTACATCAACTATAGTCTGATCCATGCAGACCCTGCCGACTACGTTGCACAGCACGCCGTTTATCAGCATTTTTCCCTTGGAGCTGAAATCACGGAAATATCCGTCAGCGTATCCTATTGGTATAACGGCGACCGTCATTTCCTTTTCGGCGGTATATGTTCTGCCGTAGCTTATCTGCGTACCTGCGGGAATTGTTTTAAGCTGAGAAACGACCGATTTTACCGTCATCACACTTTTCATATCAAACGGCACTTCAAGCGGATAGTTAGGGTAATGACCGTACAGTATAACACCGGCACGGACTATATCTCCGCCGAAATCGCCGTGATAGATTATTCCGCCGCTGTTCTGCGAATGGATAAGAAGCCCCTTGTCTTTTGCTATCTTCATCAGCTTTTCCTGCTGTCTGTCGGTATACTCCACATCTGACGGGTCAAGGCTGTCAGCCGCCGCAAAGTGAGTATATGCGGCCTTGCAGTCAAGTCCGGGCATAGCAAGAATATCAAGCATTTCCTGCTGTGAGTCAATTCCTACACGGGTCATACCGGTATTCACTTTGATATGCACAGGGAGCTTTACTCCCTTGCTTACAGCATAATCGCTGAGCTGCTTTGCATACTGAACGCTTCCTGCCGTCTGGGTTATCCCGTATTCGAGAAGTTCATCGAAATAATCCTCATCGGTATATCCGAATGTCAGTATTGTGCCCGTTATGCCGTGCTGACGGAGCTTTTCGCCCTCCCAAAGATTAGAAACGCCGTAATACTTCACACCAAGCTCCTGCAATTTAAGGCAGACCGCCTTGTCATCGTGACCGTAAGCGTTGGCTTTAACAACGGCAAGTATATCCTTGCCCTTTGCGAGTTTTTTTATCTCGTTATAATTATGCTCAAGTGCGTCAAGGTCAATCTCCGCCCACGCACGTTTCAGAAATCTGTTCATTACAAAACCTCTTTATACAATTATTATCGGGAATATCGGGAAAAACAGCAAGAATATCATACCTGCGACAACAAAATCCGTTGTAAAATAAGCCTTGTTTTTTTTCTCTTTTTATGCTATTATAGTATTATACTATTTTTCTGAGTAAATTTCAAGCCTTCGGAGGTTGATAAATTTGAATAAAAAAAGAAGAAGCAACTGGTATATCTACGTTATCACATTTGTGGTAACGGGTCTACTTCTGATATTGGTTTCATCCATATTGCTCAAATTATTCTATGACTCGCAGGATAAGGACGCAACAGTAAACGTTTCGCAGAATCAGACGGCTATTTTCACTCCGGATTCAACCTACGATTTTTCTGTTCTCGTGACGCTTTCCGCCGATAATGACAAGACGCCCGATAAATACATGACAATCACATACATAGCCAAGAACAACACATTTGTTCTTATGCCGTATCTTCCGAATGCCGTAATTGACGGCGGAAATACTATTAAGCAGATATGTGAGCAGTCGGGAGAAACGGAGGTCGCAAAACAGCTCTCATCAAAGACCGGTCTTAGCATAAACAAATATATCCGCTTTACAAAATCCACGCTTACAGAGCTGTTCGATATGGTAGGAAACACAACTCTGACCGTACCGAGCGAGATAAAGTACGAGAATAAAAAGGATAACACCGTGACTATTATAAAGCAGGGTACGCAGATTTTCACTGCCGAGCAGATGTACGCTTACCTCACACTGCCCGATTACGGAGTCAAGGACGAGCTTTATCCCTGCAAGCTGAACGCAACGGTCATTTCATCGTTTATCGATCAGAATTTCATCGGCACAAGCAGTAAAACGCTGGACGAATATATTAACTTTATTATCAATTTCACCAACACGAATATCGAGCAGAGCGATTATGACGCAAAGGTCAAGGCAATCGTCTATACGCTGTCGCAGAACAAGTCGAGCGTGACCGATTTCTATATTCCTTACGGTGACAAGAGCGGCGATGACTATATCATTGACGATAACAGCTGGAACAGTGCTAAAAAGGCTTTGGGAACAGGCTAAAATTTATCATCAAAGCGGCGAATGTTAAAAGCAGTCGCCGCTTTAATTATATTTAATTATAAATATCATTAATATTTATTGTGTGAATGGGTACTCTATGAAGAAAATCAGAAGTTTTTTGGCTTTTGTGCTTACGGTTTCGGTGTTTACCGCCACCGCCTGCACATCAAATATGGGGGAAAGAAAAGCACTGCGGAAGAGATCGAGGGCTACCTTGACACGATAGTTTCATATCTCACAGAAAAAGGCTGTGATGTAATCCTGTTCAACGCACCTCCTCAGGACTTCAAGGAAACAAACGAGGGCATAAGGACTGCACTCAACGAAAAAATACCGGCTATTGCCGAAAAATACGGAGCAAAGTTCTTTGACTTCTCCGCTCTGCTGTCAACCGAAGACGAACCCGGAAAGGCTGTTTACGGCGGTCATCCGAACGGCGAAGGCGGCACTGTTGTAGCAGATGCTTTTGTAAAGCAGTTCGGAAGTATGTTTGAATAAAAGCTTATTAATAAAAAGCGTGTTATCTGAGTTGACCAAAATACAATCGCATATTAACGATTACACTATATGAAATAAGTATATTTATTGCCAACACCACTGAAAACAGTTTTAGTACTGACAAGGTGTTAATAATTTCGTGGGTGTATCAGTGCAACTGCACTGTCACCGAAGCCTCCCAAAGACGCACTATCTTAAGAATAGGTATAGTTTCGCACATAACTTTTCGTAGGGGAGGGGCTTACCCCTCCCGAAATACCGTAGTAATTACCATAAGCAATTTGAAATGAATTTATATAATAATTGTCGGTCATAGTTGATATTTGACAGATTTTAAAGTTCGATGAATGGTTAAGGTTTGGTGAAACGGGATGGGCAAGCCGCCTCCCCTACGAAAAATCGGAAATGGTGGCAGATATATCATATTGTTAGAGCGACACAAACAATGTGGCTGTACAAAAACTATATCGCACAGATTACATACCGACAGCGCTATCTGTCAAACAGCACCATCAGAAGCAAAAACAATCTACAGACTTTTTATACGAACTTAATCGGCGGCATATCACCGCCGATTTTTTTGTAATTTATACCATCGCATTTCTGCGTTTTTACAGAATATCGTTTTTTCATACGCTCATAATAATAACGCACAGCATATTGATTATAAATATGCCGAACAGCAAAACGGATACTGAAATCCTAATGAACAGAATAAACGAAAGGAAAAACGGTATGAAAAAGACAGCAGCTATATTAGCTTCCATAGCCGCTATGAGCTTATGCGGTTTATCTGCGTCTGCGGCAGACGGCGATAACATCATTGACGGTGTGTTAAACGGCGCAGAGGAGATTGTTGACGGAGTTGTAAGCGGTGCGGAGGAAATCATCACTCCCGGCGGCTCGACCTCTGTTGACGAAAGTACAAACGACAGCACAGCTATACCCGACACGGTTTCACAGGTAACACCCGGTGACAGCACAAGCAGTACAGGCAACGTAAACACAGGTGTTCCCGCTTTCGAGCTTGCGGCACTCGGTGCGGCGGCAGTAGGCGGTCTTGCGGCTATGGCTATAACGGTTCGCAAGAACAACAAGTAAATTGCTGAAATAAAACAAAACGCTCCTGCTTTATTGGCGGGGGCATTTTGATTATTTACAGCGACAGGAAAAATTCATAGAATTTGCTTTAATTGCCATCTTTGCCGTAAAAACGCTGTACAACAGATAAAAAAAGTAGTATAATATAATTTAATGTCGTGCTGTGGGGATACCTTTCATTTTATAACGAAAAATATTCAGACTGTTAAAATTCATCTGACCTATTGCTTTTACCGAGTCACGTTACATACCATGCTAAACACTAAACGCACTTTTGAAAATCATATCTCCGGCACTTTCGTCTGACCTCATATTTCAGATTCAGCCGTCCTTACGGCGAAAGTATATCTGCAATTAAAAGAGGAAATATACATTATCTACATTATCAAGGAGTAAAAATGGAAAAACAAAAGCATAAACGCAGTTCCTTTTCGGGAAAGCTCGGATTTGTTCTTGCCGCAGCAGGTGCATCGGTAGGACTGGGCAATATCTGGAGGTTTCCGTATCTTGCGGCAAAATACGGCGGAGGAATTTTTCTGCTGATATATATCATCCTTGCGCTGACATTCGGCTATACGATGATAACCGCCGAAACCGCAATAGGCAGAATGACACAGAAAAGTCCTGTCGGAGCATACCGTTCATTCGGAAAATCAAAGTGGCTGACGCTCGGCGGCTGGATAAACGCAGTAATACCGATTCTGATAGTGCCATACTACTCTGTTATTGGCGGCTGGGTCATCAAATATCTTTATGAATATATAATCGGAAACGGCGGACAGCTCGCCTCCGACGGATATTTTGCAGGCTTTATTTCAAGTGGCGGCAGTGCCGAGATATGTTTCCTTATCTTTACGGCGCTTACGGTTGCGGTAATTTTTGGCGGGGTACGAAACGGCATCGAGCGTGTATCGAAGTTTATGATGCCTGTGCTTGTTATCCTTTCGATAATGATAACCGCATATTCCGTTACTATGCCCGGCGCACTTGAGGGCGTGAAATATTTCCTGATACCGAACTTCTCTAACTTCTCGTGGATGACGGTAGTATCCGCTATGGGTCAGATGTTCTACTCGCTGTCGATAGCAATGGGCATACTGATAACATTCGGCTCATATATGAAAAAGGACGTTTCAATAGAAAAGTCTACCGCCAACGTTGAAATATTCGACACGGGCATTGCGATTATGGCAGGGCTTATGATAATACCTGCCGTATTTGCGTTCTCAGGCGGCGATCCCGATACACTGCAGGCAGGACCTTCGCTGATGTTCATTACGCTTCCTAAGGTCTTTTCAGGGCTTTCGGCAGGAACGTTTGTGGGAATACTTTTCTTCTTCCTCGTTTTATGTGCGGCACTGACAAGTTCAATTGCACTTACAGAAAGTGCGGTTTCGACCTTTCAGGATCAGCTCGGCTGGGGCAGAAAGAAATCGACCGTAATAGTCACCGTTATTATGATAGCACTCGGAACACTGTCCTGTCTTGGCTACGGACCGCTCGGCTTTGCACAGATACTCGGAATGCAGATGCTTGATTTCTTTGACTTCCTTACGAACTCGGTAATGATGCCGATAGCGGCTATCGCAACCTGCCTGCTTGTTTCGAGAGTTGTGGGCGTAAAGAAGATTGAAGAAGAAATGACTGCGGAAAACGGCACATTCAAGCGAAAGAAGATATTCAATTTCATGATAAAATATCTGTGTCCCGTATTTGCGGCGATAATTCTTATAAGCTCGGTCGCAAACGCTTTCGGAATAATAAAGATGTAATAAAAAACCTCCCGTCGAAAAGCGGGAGGTTTTGCTGTATATATCCTATTATTCTCTGTGGTCGATAACTCTCTTTGCCTTCTTCTCTGTTCTCGGAAGCGTTCCGACAGGAACAACGGTTATCTTCGGTGTAACGCTGAGCTTTGACTTGAACAGCTCTCTGATAGTATCGCCTGTCTTGTCGAAGCTGACTCTGCCCTCTGCCTCGACAGTTACAAGGATAACGTCACGGTTTATGCTTTCATCGTGGGCAATATTGATATTGTACTCACTTGAAACGCCGTCCACCATTCCGAGTATTTCTTCGACCTGGCTCGGGAACATATTTACGCCGTGTACCTTGAACATATCGTCACTGCGTCCCTTTACCGTGTCAAGTCTGGGATAATGACTTCCGCACTTGCAAGGCTCAGGGATAATGCGTGATATATCGTGCGTTCTGAAACGCAGGAGCGGTGCTCCTTCCTTTACAAGAGTAGTAATTACTACCTCGCCCTCTACCCCGTCAGGAACGGGCTTTTCTGTTTTCGGGTCGATTATTTCAATATAAACATAATCGTCCCAGTAGTGCATACCGTCATCTTCAGCACAGCTTATGCCTATACCGGGTCCGTATATTTCGGTAAGACCGTAAATATCGTATATTTCAACGCCAAGCTCAGTTTTTATGTAGTTACGCATCTTATCGCTCCAACGCTCAGAGCCGAAAATACCCTTCTTAAGATAAATCTTATCACGCATATTGCGTTTGTTTATCTCTTCGGAAAGAAGTAAAGCATAAGAAGATGTTGCTGTCAGAACCGTCGATTTAAGGTCTACCATCATCTGAAGCTGTTTATCTGTGTTGCCCGGTCCCATCGGGATAGCCATAGCGCCCAGCTTTTCACAGCCTGCCTGAAATCCGATTCCTGCTGTCCACAGGCCGTATCCTGCCGTAATCTGTATGCGGTCCTTGTCGGTAATTCCTGCCATTTCATAGCAACGTGCTATCATCAGCGACCAGTCATCAACATCCTTGGCTGTATAAGGGATAATTACAGGCTTACCCGTTGTGCCTGAGGAAGAATGGATACGCACCACTTCTTCATCGGGTACAGCCTGTATTCCGAGCGGATAAGCATATCTCAGGTCTGCCTTGCTCGAAAAGGGGAGCTTTTCAAAGTCCTCCTGGCTTGAAACACCGTCAATTCCGGCATCTCTGTACATCTTTCCGTAATAGCTGTCCGTTTTGATAAGTCTTTTTATCTGAGCGTCAACCATCGCCAGCTGTTTCTCATTCAGTTTCATATTTTTCACCCTCACCGTATCCTGCAAAAAATGCCGCTTTATTCGTTTCGACAAATTTTAAAGGTACACGTTTTTCTATTTCTTTCAGTATGGTTTCCTTTGATATGCCGAGCCTGCCTGTTCCGACAGCTACTCCGAGTATCGCAATATTGAAATATCGTGACGAACCGAACGGTTCGCATATCTTCTTTGCGTCTATAACAACGCAGCCGCATTTGCTTTTAAGATATTCGAGCATTGCGGTTCCGTCATAGCCTGTATCGGCAAGCGATTCTGTAACGGGCTTTACCGGAACACTGTTTACAATAACGATACCGCCCTTTTTGAGATATATCAGATTACGAACAGCCTCAGCAGGCTCAAAGGCAAGTATCATATCGGCTGTGCCGTAAGGAATCAGAGGAGAATATGCCTCGCCTATTCTTACATGGCTCGTTACCGAACCGCCACGCTGTGCCATTCCTATAGTTTCGGCAGAATGCACTGCACTGCCTTCAATCATAGATGATGCCGCTATAATCTTTGATGCAAGCACGGTTCCCTGTCCGCCTACACCGCAGATAAGTATGTTTTTATTCATCGGCTCCACCTCCTATAGCGTTTACAGGGCAAATCTGAGCGCAAAGTTTGCATCCTGTGCAGAGATTGTTGTCGATTGTCACCTTACCGTCTGCGACAATAAGTGCGGGACAGCCAATCTCACGGATGCATTTCTTGCACTGTATGCACTTGTCGGAAATTCTGCATTTTGCCGTAGGCTTAGATATTGCTATACAAGGTGATTTGAATATTACAGCCTTCACACCGGGCATATCCGCACATTCACTGACAGCCTTTACAGATGCGTCAAGGTCAAGCGGGTCTACCGTGATTATCTTTTTAACACCTATACCCTCAAGCACTTTTGCGATATTTATCTTGTCAACTATCTGTCCCATAAGGTTGTTGTCAAGACCGGGGTGCGACTGATGACCTGTCATTGCCGTTGTGGAATTATCAAGCACGCAGAGAATCATATCTGCGTTATTATGTACCGCATTTACAACTCCCGTGATGCCCGACGCAAAGAACGTGGAATCACCGACAAAGCCGAAGCATACACCGTCACTGTCCGTATGATTAAAGCCCTGTGCCATAGTGATGCCCGCACCCATACAAAGACAGGTATCAACCATATCAAGAGGCATTGCGTTTCCGAGAGTATAACAGCCTATATCGCCGCAGAAATATGCCTTTCTGCCTTTCATAGCCTGCTTTACCGCATAGAATGACGCACGGTGGGGACAACCTGCACAAAGCACAGGAGGACGAACGGGAAGCGCAGGAGCGTCCGACAGATCGTAACCCTCCGCCGTGAAATCTTTTCCTAAAAAGTCACCGAGTATAGCGGCAATCTTATCGGTGCTGTTTTCACCGCCTGCCTGAACCTTTCCGTCAAGCTTTCCCGACACTTTGAGCTGTAAACCGTGCTTTCCTGCCAGCTTCAGAATCTGCTCCTCGATAAAGGGGCTAAGCTCCTCTATGCAGAGAACTTCTTTCGCACCCTCAAGAGATGAAAGCACAAAATCTTCGGGGAAAGGATATGCCGTAGCAATCTTTATCAGCTTTACATCCGGATAATCCTTAAGGCATTCTTTTGTGTATGCGTAGCTGATACCCGATGTGACAACCGCTTTTTCCGAATTAACGCCTTCGGCTTTGTTTGCGCTGTAGGTCGAAAAATCCTTACCGATCTCAACGTTACGCTTTTCAATCATAATGTGATTTGCAAAAGAAAGACGTGGGAAAATTACCCACTTCTTTGAATCCTTTACAAAGCCCTCGTATTTTTTAGGTGAAGGGCTATCGCAGTTATCAATCGAAGCGTAGGCGTGACAGACACGGGTCGTAGGTCTGAATAAAACGGGAGTGTTGTATTTTTCCGAATACTCAAACGCTTCTCCTATCATCTTATACGCTTCTTCGGGAGATGACGGATCAAACACGGGTATACGGCAGAAATCAGCGAATCTTCTGGTATCCTGCTCCGTCTGTGAAGATATAGGACCGGGGTCGTCAGCCGACACTATCACCATACCGCCCTTTACGCCTACATAGGCGAGTGACATAAGCGGATCGGCGGCAACGTTGAGTCCAACCTGTTTCATAGTCACCATTGCTCTTGCGCCGCTGTATGCTGCAGCTGCCGCTACTTCCATAGCGGCTTTTTCGTTTACAGACCATTCGATATATACGCCGTCGTGCCGGTATTTCGAAATGGTTTCAAGTATTTCGGAGGACGGTGTACCCGGATAACCTGCAACAAGATTTACACCTGCCGCAAGCGCACCCAGTGCTATCGCACCGTTTCCCATTACATATTCTTGCATATGAAAATTTTTCCTTTCAGAGATTAGTATATACAATATTATTATAACATAAAAAATGTCGGTGTCAACCGACACGGCGGTACGCCGCCTTTTGCCTTTTTGGCAAAAGTTTTTATGTTAAAATGTTCTCAGACCTGCGGTGCGCCGCAAGCCGTGTATAGCACGGCAAAATCCGCTTTCGGCGGATTTTATGTCTGAGGTTATTATAACATAAAAAATGTCGGTGTCAACCGACACGGCGGTACGCCGCCTTTTGCCTTTTTGGCAAAAGTTTTTATGTTAAAATGTTCTCAGACCTGCGGTGCGCCGCAAGCCGTGTATAGCACGGCAAAATCCGCTTTCGGCGGATTTTATGTCTGAGGTTATTATAACATATGTGTCAATAGCTGATAAAACAGCCTCTGCAAAAAAGCAGAGGCTTCAGTTTGTAGAAAAAGTTTATTTTTGAAACAAACTTTTAACTCACTATCCCTATCCCCCTGCCCCCTTTCCCCGGGAAAGGGGGATTTTACTGGGGCTACCGCCCCTAGTCCCTGTCGGGGGCTTCGCCCCTGCGACCC
>OCHL01000239.1_pt1 | contig 64230 bp, 47 predicted proteins | sample 1538421 | NCBI WGS metagenome assembly OCHL01 (sample SAMN04571690, study PRJEB22368) | human gut metagenome | biome: human gut; material: stool | host: Homo sapiens | place: Luxembourg | collected 2012-06-01 | reverse complement strand
AAAGTTGTTCCTTTGTCAACACCATAAGTCTACTCTTTTTTAGTTTTTGTTGGTTCGTCACTACAAATCTAAAAAATCTGTAGACTTTTTTATTTATTCCCCAGACACACTCTTTGGAACAGTATCCTCTTTTTTTGTCCCGCCCGTTGCGTGGCTTTTTCCCTCCCCGCTCTATCCGGTTTTCCTCGGTCGGACTGCGGCGATCTCTCGGGGTGCGGTCGCCTGTCGCGGTGAGGATCCTGGCGGGCTGCCGCTCCCGGTTGTGTCGATTCCTGGCAAAAAAGACCTCTCCGAAATCCATTCGGAGAGGTCTTTTCATCTTTGCGGGGCTGGCCCCCGGTTGGGGTGGAGCGCTGTCTGCCGCCCTCGGTCCGGCGGGGTTGGGCATCCGTCCCTCACCAGCCGTTCGCCGCTATTGGGCTACGGAGTCGGCCTCGATCGGGGCAATCAGGGACGAATCGGTCGGCTGGGGTTTGTCGCCCACGTTGATCAGATTCTCCTCCGAGACGCCCAGCGAGCGGTAGTAGTCGTTGAGTTCGGCCACCACGTCGCGCCGGCCGGCATAGCTGGCCAGGTAGTAGACATCGCCCAGCTGGTCGAGCTTTTCGTCGATCAGATCCGAAACCATGTCGCCCTGTGCCCCCTCGAAGCGGAGGTAGTATTCGATGTACTCGATCAGCGTGCGGGTGTATTCGCGCAGCAGGGCGTCGCCCTTCTCCGAAGCCTCGGCATCGCCCATGGCCCCCGCGGCGTAGTAGGCCTCGAGGAAGGGGTAGGTGTTGGCATCGGTGAAGCGGATCTGCGACGTCGGCAGCTTCTCGAGCCCGAGGTCGAGCAGCTCGACGGCCTCCTCGACGCGGTCCTCGCGCAGCAGCTCCTTGGCCACGCGGGCAAAGGCGTCACGGGCATGCGAGGCCGAGAGGTTGTACTGGATGAAGTAGTCGGAGTAGACCCGCGGATCGTTGAGGTTTCCGTAGCGGAAGACCTCCTTGAGCAGGTGCGAGGCGTAGTCGGCGTCGATGCGGCCGATCTCGTAGGGGCTCTGCACCGGCGTGAGGATCGGTACGAAGCGGTAGGCATAGCCGTCGAACTGGAGGTAGTCCATCAGCCCGAGGTCCTGCAGGATGTAGACCTGCGTGAGGTAGATCGGGCGCTTCCAGTCGAAGTTGGCCAGCATGTCGAGGATCATCAGCTGACTCTTGTCGAGCGTATTGCCGCGCAGATTGAGGTAGACCGTGTCGACCATCTTGTCGCGGTCCTTCTCGGCGACGATGCCCGAGGCGATGGCGTTCTCCTTGTTCACGGGCAGCGCGATGCGTCGGGTGGGGATGTAGTCCATCTCCGTGCCGTCCGACAGCCGGATCTTGCTGCGCGGGTCGTCGCTGCGCACAAAGTCGATCACCGAACGGATGTCGGCGCTCTCCACCCGGTTGTCGACCAGGATCTGGTCGTTCGTGAAGGTGTACTTGTGCTTGGGCAGCGAGAAGGGGACCGGAGCGGCCTCGTTGGCCTTGGTCTTCATCTCGTCGATGTACCATTCGCCGCCGAGGTACGACGTGTTGACGATCCGCACGTCGGTGCGTACGCCGTAGACCTCCTGGTTGTTCCACAGCGGGAAGGTGTCGTTGTCGCCGTAGTCGAGGATGATCGAGTTGGGGAGCGTCGACTGGAGGTAGTTCCAGCCGATGTCGCGGGCCATGGTGCGGTGCGAGCGGTCGTGGTCGTCCCAGTTCTGGGCGGCGAGGATCGTCGGCACGCTCAGCGAGACGACGATGGCTGCGGCGGCCGGGACTATCGTGCGGCGTTTCGAGAGCTTCTCGAACAGCTCGCGCAGGGCCAGCACCCCGAATCCGATCCAGATCGAGAAGGCGTAGAACGATCCGGCATAAACGTAGTCGCGTTCACGGGGTTCGCTGGGCGAGGTGTTGAAGTAGAGGACCAGCGCCACGCCCATCATGATGAAGAGCCACATGACGATCGAGAAGTTGCGCGGGTCGCGGTTCAACTGGTAGATCAGACCGATCAGACCCAGCAGGAACGGGAGGAAATAGTAGGTGTTTCGCCCCTTGTTTTCGGCGATTTCGCGCGGCAGGTTGTCCTGCGGTCCGACGTACATGCGGTCGATCCACTGGATGCCCGAGAGCCAGTTTCCGTCGGTGATCGTCGTGCGCGAGGGCTGGATGTCGCTCTGGCGGCCGACGAAGTTCCACAGGAAGTAGCGCCAGTACATGTACGAGAGCTGGTAGTTGAAGAAGAAGTGGAGGTTTTCGCTGAAGGTCGGCTCCACGACGCTGCGCGTATCGCCGTACGAATCGGTGTAGATGTGTTTGCGGCCGTAGTCGACCACCTCGCCGCGGATCGGGCGGCCCGAGGCGTCGCGGCGGATCTCGCCGTTTTCGTCACGCAGCGTCTCGGTTTTGGTGCGGTAGGCGGCCCACTGCTTGTACTCCTTCTCGCCCTTGGCGGGGTTCCACATGCGCGGGAAGAGGGTCATGAACTCCGGCGCGTGGGTATAGCCCGTGAGGATGGTGGCCTGCTTGTACTTGCCGTCCTCGTCGAGATACCAGATCTTCTTCTCCTTGACGTCCTGCGCCGGGGCCGAGTACTGGGCGCCGTACAGCAGCGGGCGGCTGCCGTACTGGTCGCGGTTGAGCACCGAGAGCAGGGCGTGGGGGTTGTTCGGGTTGTTGGAGTTCATCGGCGGGTTGGCGGCGGCGCGGATGGTCATCGAGGCGTACGACGAGAAGCCCACGAGGACCATCGTGGTCGAGATCAGGAAGAGGTTCAGCACGACGTGGCCCTTCCGGTGGGCCGTCCACGCGGCCCAGCCCAGCCCGAGGATCAGCGCCAGGGCGAAGACCACCATGCCCGAGTTGACGGGCAGTCCGAACGTATTGACGAAGAGCGTGTCGACCTGCGCCCCGAACCAGACGGTATAGGGGATGATGATGTTGTTCAGGAAGATGATCAGCGCACCGGCCAATACGGTGGTTCCCAGGGCCCCCTTCCAGGTGATGTGGTCCGTTTTGCGGAAGTAGTAGATGAAGACCAGTGCCGGGATACAGAGCAGGTTGAGGATGTGGACGCCGATCGAGAGTCCCATCAGGTAGGCGATCAGCACGATCCAGCGCGAGGCGTGGGGTTCGTCGGCCTGCTCCTCCCACTTGAGCATGAGCCAGACGACCAATGCCGTGAACATCGACGAGAGGGCGTAGACCTCGCCTTCGATGGCCGAGAACCAGAAGGTGTCGGTGAAGGTGTAGGCGAGGGCTCCGACGACGCCGGCACCGAGGATGGCGACGATGGTCGGGCGGGTCAGTTCGGCGCCGCCGCGCGTGGCGAGCCGGCGGCCCAGGTGGGTGATCGTCCAGAAGAGGAAGAGGATGCAGAAGGCGCTGGCCAGCGAGTTCATCGCATTGACGGCCAGACCGACATAGTCGGGATTGCCGAAGGCGAAGAGCGTGGCCAGCCGGGCCAGCATCATGAAGAGCGGGGCTCCGGGCGGGTGTCCCACTTCGAGTTTGTAGGAGGTGGCGATGAACTCCGAGCAGTCCCAAAGACTCGACACGGGTTCCATGGTCATCAGGTAGACGATCGCCGCAATGGCGAAGACGCCCCATCCGACAAGGTTGTTCCAGCGTTTGAATAGGTGCATATTCAGTTTTCCTAAAAAATTCCTGTGTTGGACTTTTTGCTCGTCCTCTTCTCTCTCCCCGGCCGAATGGCTGCGGGGACATTCCTCCGGCTGCCATCGATCCGCGGCGGCGTTTCATCCGGCGGAGCTGTGCCCCCGGAGTTGTCGGTTCACCTGTCTGCGGCAGCCGGCCCTTCGGGCAAGCAGTCCCATCCGACGGTGTCCCATTCGGCGGCGATCCCGTTTGGCGGGCCTTCGACCGGGGGATCGGACCGCCTGTCCGCAGCGGCGTCCCATTCGGTGGCGATCCCGTTTGACGGGCCTTCGATCGGGGGATCGGACCGCTTGTCTGCAGCGACCGGCCTTTTTGGCGGCCAACGACCTGCGATCGCGTCCCATTCCGTAGGGCTGTGCCCTGGAGGATATCGGTTTGCCTGTCCTCGGCAGCCGGTCCATCGGGCTGTCAGCCTCCCTGCGGCTCCCGGTTTACTCGTGGATTGCAGTGGCCTTGTCCGGAGCTCCGGTTCCCTTACCCGGCCTGCTTCCTCTCTCCGCTTCCTCTTTTTTCCTCTCTCCTTGCTTTCCCCTTGCTCTCCCCCCCCCGGGTGTCAGCCGCCTTTCCGCGGGCTTATCGCCCCCTTCGGTTACTTGCCGAAGGTTCGCAAAAGTAATGATTTAACGCGGTTTTTCCAATCATTCGTACGTGAAATGCGATTTTCTTCACGGGCTTTGTTGTCGGTCGATCGGACGGCCCGCGGCGAACTTTTCGATGTCGAGGGGTCGGTCGGCTTCCGGTTGCGGCGGTTGCGGTGCGAAGCCCGGCGCGGTGCGGAATCATCCGTCGGCTGCGAACCCTTCGGTGTCGCGGCGGCTCGGGACGACGCCTGTTCCGGTCGCTTTTTCGGGGATTGTCCCGCCGGGGAAGCCCCCTGTCCGCGGGACTTTTTCGGCGTCTGCAACGAGGTCGCAGACTCTTGAATGCGAGCAGCTTTCGGCTTCTGATCCGGTTTCGGCGAACCCTGCTTTCGGGGCTCCTGCACGGGTTGTGCGGCTTCTGCCGCCGGTCGCTTCCGGGATCTCCCCGGGGTCTGGCCGGACTCTGTCATCGGCTGCCTCCGGGACTCCTTTACGGTCTGCGCCGAAGCCTCTTTCCGAGACGCCTTCGGGGTGCCCGAGACCTCCGCAGACGGGGTAGCCGACCTCGTCTCCGGAGCGGCCGTAGTGGTTCCGTCTGCTGCGGCCGGCTTGTTGCGACGGCGTCGGCGACGTTTGGACGCGGAGCTTTGGGGCGTCTCCTCCGCCGGAGCGGCTGCTGGCCGGTCGTTGCCTTCCGGGGCGGCTGCCTCTGCCGGTGCATTGTCGGCCGGAGTTGCGGCTCTCGGCGTACGGGTGTTGCCGGCCGGGGCCTCGGTACCTGCCGGGCGGGGCGATGGCGTGTTGTTCGGCGATTCACCCTTGCGGGCCGGGCGATCCGTCCGTTTGGGCCCCTTGCCGCTGCGGGCCGCGGGGGCAAGCTTGCGCGCCACGGCCTCCAGCGCCTCGACGGCATAGGCCGGGACCTCGCCCTCGACGGGTATTACGATGCCGGTGAGCTTCTCGATCCCGACGAGATACTCCAGCTCCGCTTCCGAACAGAACGACCAGGCCGAACCCTCGTGTCCGGCACGCCCCGTCCGGCCGATGCGGTGGACGTAGGTCTCGGCCACCTCCGGCAGGTCGTAGTTGACCACCAGCGGCAGCTGGTCGATGTCGATGCCGCGGGCGGCGATGTCCGTGGCGATCAGCACGCGGCAGGCCCCCGACTTGAAGTCGTTCATCGCCCTCACGCGGGCGTTCTGCGACTTGTTGCCGTGGATTGCCGCCGAACCGATGCCGGCCCGGTTGAGGATCTTCGCCAGACGGTCGGCCCCGTGTTTGGTGCGGGTGAAGACCAGCACCTGCGGGGCGTCGTTCTCCTTCAGCAGGCGGATCAGCAGCTCGCTCTTCTCGCTCTTTTCGGCGAAGTGGATCCGTTGCGAGATGGTCTCGACGACTGACGCCGGCGGCGTGACGGTGACCAGCACCGGGTCGTGGAGAATCCGGGCCGCCAGCGCGGCGATGTCCGCCGGCATCGTGGCCGAGAAGAAGAGCGTCTGCCGCTTGGCGGGCAGCAGCGGCAGGATGCGCCGGATGTCGTGGATGAAGCCCATGTCGAGCATGCGGTCGGCCTCGTCGAGGACGAAGAAGCGGATCGTGTCGAGCGAGATGTAGCCCTGTCCGATGAGGTCGAGCAGGCGTCCCGGCGTGGCCACGAGCAGATCGACGCCCCGCTCGAGGGCCTCGACCTGCGGGCGCTGGTTGACCCCGCCGAAGATCACGCAGTGGCGGATCGACGTGTAGCGGGCGTAGTCGCGGCAGCACTCGTCGATCTGGATGGCCAGTTCGCGCGTCGGCGTCAGCACCAGGGCGCGGATTGCCCGACGGCCCCGTGTCGGGGGCTCGGCAGCGAGCAGCTGCAGAATGGGCAGTGTGAAGGCTGCGGTCTTGCCCGTTCCGGTCTGGGCGCAACCCTGCAGGTCGCGGCCCCGGAGGACGGGCGGTATGGCTTGTTCCTGAATGGGGGTGGGGGTTTCGTAACCCTTCTCTTCGACGGCGCGCAGCAGGGGCGCCGAGAGTCCTAAATCCTGAAATTTCATAATAATCGGGGTAAAGGTACGATAAATTTTCGGGATAACGCATAAAATTCGTATCTTTACCCGTTCAAAACGTCGATAAACGAAAAATTATGGAATCCAAACTCGTACTTTACAATACGCTCACCCGCCGCAAGGAGGAGTTCGAGCCGCTTGTTCCGGGACGCGTCGGCATGTATGTCTGCGGCCCCACGGTCTACGGCGATCCCCATTTGGGACATGCCCGCCCGGCCGTGACCTTCGACCTGCTGTTCCGCTACCTCAAGGCTTCGGGATACAAGGTCCGCTACGTGCGCAACATCACCGACGTCGGACATCTCGAGCACGATGCCGACGACGGCGAGGACAAGATCGCCAAGAAGGCCCGCCTCGAACAGCTCGAACCCATGGAGGTGGCCCACTACTACACGGAGCGCTACCACCGTGCGATGGATGCCCTCAATGTCGAGACCCCCTCGATCGAACCCTGCGCCTCGGGCCACATCATCGAGCAGATCGAGTTCGTGAAGCGGATTCTCGCCGCCGGATTCGCCTACGAGTCGAACGGCTCGATCTACTTCGACGTCGAGAAGTACAACCACAAGTATCACTACGGATGCCTCTCGGGCCGCAACCTCGAGGACATCGTTACCAATACGCGCGAACTCGACGGCCAGTCGGACAAGCACCACTCCTACGACTTCGCCCTCTGGAAGAAGGCCTCGCCCGAACACATCATGCGCTGGCCCTCGCCCTGGAGCGACGGCTTCCCCGGATGGCACATGGAGTGCTCGGCCATGTCGACGCGCTACCTCGGCGAACGGTTTGACATCCACGGCGGCGGCATGGACCTGATGTTCCCCCACCACGAGTGCGAGATCGCCCAGTCGACCGCCGCACTGGGTCACGATTCGGCCCGCTATTGGGTCCACAACAACATGATCACGATCAACGGCCAGAAGATGGGCAAGTCGCTCGGCAACTTCATCACCCTCGAGGAGCTCTTCACCGGTTCGCACCGCCTGCTGGCTCAGGCCTACTCGCCGATGACGATCCGCTTCTTCGTGCTGCAGGCCCACTACCGCTCGACGCTCGACTTCTCGAACGAGGCGCTGCAGGCCGCCGAGAAGGGGCTCGACCGTCTGATGAAGGGCATCGAGACGCTGGGCAAGATCCAGCCTTCGGCCGCCTCGACCGTCTCGCCCGCCGAACTCGAGGAGCGCTGCCGCACGGCCATGGACGACGATCTGAACTCGCCGATGGTCATCTCGGCCCTCTTCGACTGGGTGCGCACGGTCAACCAGCTGGCCGACGGTACGCAGACCATCACGGCCGAGGATCTCGAAACGCTGCGCACGATCTTCCGCCGCTATGCCTTCGACATCCTGGGCCTGCGCGACGAAAAGGCTGCCGGTACGGCTGCCGGGCGCGATTACGTCACGCCGCTCGTGGAGATGCTGCTCGACATCCGTCAGGGGGCCAAGGCCGCGAAGGACTGGACTACGTCGGACCGCATCCGCGACGGCCTTACGGCTGCCGGCATCCGCGTCAAGGACCGCAAGGACGGTTCGGACTGGGAGCTTGAGTAGCGGGCGGCAACCCGAAATGATTTTGAACGGAAATGATTTTGAACGGAAATGATTTTGAACGGATGAACGGAGGATCCTTCCACCGGGCCGTTTCCCGAACGGGACGGACGGCTCTTCTTGCAGTTCTTCTTGCGGTCGTTGTGGCGGCACTTCCGGCGGGATGTACGTCGAATGCCTACCTCACGGCCCGCAGGCAGACGTCGGTGGTCGACGGAATGCCCGATCCGCAGCAGCTCGACAGCCTGACTCGTCATCGGATGACGGTCGGTGCCGACGAGTGCTATGCCCTGTTGTTCGACCTGCTGCAGCGCGAAGGGTGTCTGATCGAGAGCGCCGACCGGGCGTCGGGGCTCGTCGTGGCGCGGCAGGTGCTGACCCAGAAGCCGGTGGTCATCGTGCCGATGGCCGGCGAGATCCGGCGGTTGAGTTTCGTCGTGCAGCCGACGGGCCTCACCTCCGAGGTTCGGCTCACGGTTTTCGTCTCGAGACAGTGGTATTCGGGCGATGTGTCGGCCTTCATGACCGAGGAGTTGGGCCTCTCGACCGATCCGGAGATCTACCGCGCGTGGTTCGACAAGCTCGACCGGGCCGTGCCGCGGTAGCACATCCCCGGAGGCCCCCGGAGACGGCCGGCAAAGGAGACCGGAACAGACGGGTGTCGGAAGCGGCCGGCAGAGTGCGTGTCGGGACGGTCGGCAGCAGGCTGTTGAACGGCTGGCCGGTCGGGCGACGGGACGTACGGCGGAGAATCCCTAACATAAGCAACTAAAACGATATGGCGGAACTTAAAGTGGCGGCTCTGGAACTCGGTACCGAACGGATCCGCAAGCTCCTTGTGCAGTATGCCGTGCCGGCGATCATCGCCATGACGGCATCCTCGCTCTACAACATGGTCGACAGCATCTTCATCGGCCACGGTGTCGGCCCGCTGGCCATCTCGGGCCTGGCGCTGACCTTCCCGCTGATGAACCTCGCCGCGGCGTTCGGTTCGCTGGTGGGCGTGGGTGCCGCGACGCTCGTCTCGATGCGCCTCGGCCAGCGCGACTATGACACGGCTCAGCACGTCCTGGGCAACGTCGTGATGCTCAATGTCATCATCGGCATCGCCTTCGGCGTCGTGGCGCTGATCTTCCTCGACCCGATCCTCTACTTCTTCGGGGCCAGCGAGGCGACGATCGGCTATGCCCGCGAGTACATGACGATCATCCTCCTGGGCAACGTCATCACCCACCTCTATCTGGGTCTGAACTCGATCCTGCGCGCCGCGGGACACCCCCGCAAATCGATGTACGCTACGATCAACACCGTGGTGATCAACGCCATCCTCGACCCGATCTTCATCTTCTGGTTCGACTGGGGCATCCGCGGTGCGGCCATCGCCACGGTGCTGGCGCAGATCATCTCGCTCATGTGGCAGTTCCGGCTCCTTTCCGACCGCCAGGAGCTGCTCCACTTCCGGCGGGGAATCTACGGCCTGCGCCGGAAGATCGTGCGCGATATCCTCTCGATCGGCATGTCGCCCTTCCTGATGAACCTCGCCGCCTGCTTCATCGTCATCCTGATCAACAAGGGATTGAAGGAGTTCGGCGGCGACCTGATGATCGGTGCCTACGGCATTGTCAACCGGCTGGGATTCTTCTTCGTGATGATCGTCATGGGTCTGAACCAGGGCATGCAGCCCATCGCCGGATACAACTACGGCGCGCGGCAGTTCGACCGCGTGATGCGGGTGCTGCGGCTGACGATCATCGGCGCATCGTGCATCACGGTGGTCGGCTTCCTCATCGGAGAGCTCTTCCCGCGGCTGGCCGTCAGCCTCTTCACGAACGACGAGGAGCTGATCCGCCTCTCGGTCGAGGGAATGCGCATCACCTTCATCTGCTACCCGATCATCGGCTTCCAGATGGTGGCCACGAACTTCTTCATGAGCATCGGCATGGCCACGAAGGCGATCTTCCTCTCGCTGTCGCGGCAGCTGCTCTTCCTCATGCCGTTCCTGATCTTCCTGCCGCACCTCTTCGACCAGTATACGTCGTGGGACGGCAGCTGGGGCGTCTGGGCCTCGATGCCGCTCTCGGATCTGCTGGCCTCGATCGTCGCCTTCTTCATGCTGACCTGGCAGCTGCGCAAGTTCCGCGCCGGGCACCATCCGGAATCCGCCAAAAACTGATGCAACCATGGACAAATTCGTCATCAATATCGGCCGTCAGCTCGGCAGCGGCGGCAAGACCGTCGGGGAGATCATCGCCCGGCGGCTCGGGATCAAACTCTACGACAAGGAGCTCATCAACCTGGCGGCCCGCGAGAGCGGCCTGAGCACCGAGTGTTTCGAACATGCCGACGAACGCGAGGCCAAGGGGATGTTCGCCACGCTGATCGGCTACTTCCGCGCTCCGTTCACGGGCTACGAGGGGGGGAATACGAACAACATCCTGGCCAACGAGTCGCTGTTCCGCATCCAGAGCGACGTCATCCGCCAGATCGCCGCGCGTGAATCGGCCATCTTCGTGGGGCGTTGCGCCGACTACATCCTGCGCGACAACCCGCGCTGCGTCAACGTCTTCATCACGGCCGACGAGGCCGACCGCATCGCCCGCCTCTGCAAGCGCCACAACTGCGACGAGGAGGAGGCCCGCTCGATGATGGAGCGTGTCGATGCCCAGCGGGCGTCGTTCTACAACTACTACAGCCTGCGGACGTGGGGCGTGGCCGCCACCTACCATCTGTGTGTCAACTCGTCGAAACTGGGCGAGGAGCAGACGGCGGACTTCATCCTGGACTTCGCCGGGCGGAAACTGCACGAGAAATTTTAGAGAAGCGAAATATGGTATTATCCGAACAGATCAAGGAGCTCGGCCAGCGCCGCGAGGCACTCGAACGGTGTCTGGACATCGAGCAGAAACGCATCGACCTGCGCAACGAGGAGGAGAAGACCCAGGAGCCCGATTTCTGGGAGGATCCCGACCGGGCGCGCGAGCAGCTGCGCAAGGTGGCCGGCATCAAGGCCTGGGTCGAGGATTACGACGCCATCCGCAAGGATGTCGAGGATCTCGAACTGATGCCCGACTTCGTCAAGGAGGGGGTCATGACCGAGGCAGAACTCGACGCCCATTACGCCTCGACGCTCGAGAAGATCGAGAAGCTCGAGATGCGCAACATGCTGCGCCGCGACGAGGACAAGCTGGGCGCCATCATGGATATCAACGCCGGTGCGGGCGGTACGGAGGCGCTGGACTGGGCCTCGATGCTGATGCGCATGTACACGCGCTGGGGCGAGGCCCACGGCTACAAGGTCAAGGTGCTCGACTACCAGGCCGGTGACGAGGTGGGGGTGAAGTCCTGCACGCTGGAGTTCGAGGGCGACTACGCCTACGGATACCTCAAGAGCGAAAACGGCGTCCACCGCATGGTGCGCCTCTCGCCGTTCAATGCCAACAACAAGCGGCAGACGACCTTTGCGTCGGTCTTCGTCTCGCCGGCCGTCGACGATACGATCGAGATCAAGATCAATCCGGCCGACATCGAGTGGGATACGTTCCGTTCGTCGGGTGCCGGCGGGCAGAACGTCAACAAGGTCGAGACGGCCGTGCGGCTGCGCTACCACGGAAAGGATCCCGATACGGGCGAACCCGTCGAGTTCCTGATCGAGAACATGGAGACCCGTTCGCAGCTGATGAACCGCGAGAATGCGATGCGCATCCTGCGGTCGAAACTCTACCAGCGCGAGCTGGACAAGCGCATGGCCACGCAGCAGGCGCTCGAAGCCTCGAAGAAGAAGATCGAGTGGGGTTCGCAGATCCGCTCGTATGTCTTCGACGACCGCCGCGTGAAGGACCACCGTACGGGGGTTCAGACCTCGAACGTCGAGGCGGTGATGGACGGCGATCTGGATGCCTTCATCAAGGCCTATCTGATGGAGTTCGGCGCCAATGCGTAGGGCGACTCTTCGCCGGACCGGCGGGTGGATTCTCCTGCTGGCCGGACTGCTGACGGCGGGGGCCGCAGAGGCGTCGGGGAGGATCGAAGCGATGCGGACCGGAGCAGTCGGGGCGACGGCCACAGGGATTGCGTGCCCGGTCGAAAACGCGGGCGTGCAGGTCGGCATGACCGATACGGCCGCCTACTTCCCGTTGCTGCGGGGGTGCAGGGTGGCCGTGCTGGCCAACCAGACCTCCGTGGCCGCGATGCCTGGAGCCGTGGGGACCGACGGACGACCCGTGACGACGGATGCCGCCGGACGGATCCATCTGGTCGACCTGCTGCACGAATGCGGTTTCGAGGTGACGGCCATCTTCTCGCCCGAACACGGATTCCGCGGGACGGCCGATGCCGGCGAAAAGGTCGCCAGCACGGTCGATGTCCGCACGGGGATCCCCATCCGCTCGCTCTACGACGGACGTACGCTGCGCCCGTCGGACGAGGTGATGCGGTCGTTTGACGTGCTGGTCGTCGACATGCAGGATGTCGGGCTGCGCTTCTACACCTATTATATCTCGATGCTGCGGATGATGGATGCCTCGGCGCAGTTCGGTTGCCGGGTCATCGTTCTCGACCGCCCGAACCCGAACGGCGACAAGGTCGAGGGACCTCGGCTCGACATGCGTTACAAATCGGGGGTCGGGGCGCTGCCGATCCCGGTGCTGCACGGGCTGACGATGGGCGAGATCGCCCGCATGGCCGTGGGCGAGGGGTGGGCCCGACGGTGCGATCTGACGGTCATCCCGTGCCGCAACTACACCCATGCCGCGGAGTATGTGCTGCCCGTGGCGCCGTCGCCCAACCTCCCGACGCAGCGTTCGATCTACCTCTATGCGGCGCTGTGCCCCTTCGAGGGGACGGTCGTGAGCCTCGGCCGCGGAACCGCCTGGCCGTTCGAAATCTACGGCCATCCTGCCATGACGGGGCGTCCGTTCACCTTCACGCCGCGCCCGACGGCCGGTGCCAAGCACCCTCCGTTCGAGGGGCAGTTGTGCCGGGGCGAGGATCTGAGCCGCATGCCGATGGAGGAGGCCCGGCGCGTGGGGTTCTCCCTAAGGTACGTGATCGATGCCTACCGCGATCTGGGGCTGGGCGAGGCCTTCTTCACTCCGATGTTCGAGAAGCTGGTCGGCGTAGGGTGGGTGCGTGAGATGATCCTCGACGGGGCCTCCGACGAGGAGATTCGTGCCCGCTGGGAGCCCGAAGCCGAGGTCTTCCGGCAGCTCCGGGCAAAATACCTGCTCTACGAATAGCCGGGGCCCGCAACAATCCGGGACCAGCAACAAATATCCTGGGTCCGCAACAAGCCAGGGCCTGCAACAAACCGGGACTTGTAAGAGTATCTGGGATCTGCAACAAACAGCCGGGCCCTGAAACGAACAGCAGCGGCTTGCAACAAATAACGGCGGCACACCCGATTCCGGGTCGTGCCGCCGTCGTTTTTTGTTTGTCCTGCGCCGCTGTGTGGAGGGTCAATCCAGCTCCGTTTGCGCAATGCGATCGGCTTCGGTTATGGGGCGCAGTACGCGGCAGGGGTTTCCTGCGGCGACGACCTGCGGCGGAATGTCGTGCGTCACGACGCTCCCGGCGCCGATCACCGCCCCCTGGCCGATCGTCACGCCGCGCATGATGACGGCATGGCCGCCGATCCAGACGTTGTCGTGAATCTCGACCGGCAGCGACTGCATGATCCCGGCATTGCGCTGCTCCGCGAGCAGGGCGTGGTGCACGGTGTAGATCCCCACGTTGGGGCCGATGTAGACGTGGTTGCCGATCCGTACGGGCGCCTCGTCGAGGATCGTCAGGTTGAAGTTTCCCACGAAGTGGTCGCCCACGGTGATCTGCTCCCCGAAGTCGCAGTGGAACGGGCTGTGGAGCGTGATGTCGCTCCCGACGCGGCCGAAGAGGCGGCGGATGATCGCCTCGCGCTCCTCGCGGTGCGAAGGGGGCAGCTGGTTCAGCCGGAAGCAGAGCTCCTCGGCGCGGCGGAGAGCCTCGCCGATCTCGGGCGTGACGGCGTGGAGCCACCTCCCCGAGCGCATCTTCTCAAGATCGTTCATCGTCCTGTCCTGTGAAAAAATACGCCCCGGAACCATCCGGCTCCGGGGCATATCTTGCGTTTTTATCCTTGCGGAATTACTCCGAAACGATAGCCTCGTTCGGGCAAACGCCTGCGCAGGTGCCGCAGTCGATGCACTTGTCGGGATCGATGACATAGATGTCGCCGGCCGAGATGGCCTCTACCGGGCATTCGCCGATGCAGGTCCCGCATGCTACGCAGGAATCAGTGATTTTGTAAGCCATTGTTTTGCGTGTTTGTGGTTAATGTGTGTAGTGCAAATATAGGAACTTATTTGATAAAATCAAACTATTTGATCATATCGAAGCCCGTGTAGGGAACCAGCACCTCCGGGATGCGGATGCCTTCGGGGGTCTGGAAGTCCTCGAGCAGGGCGGCGACGATACGCGGCAGGGCGAGCGACGATCCGTTGAGGGTGTGGGCCAGGTGGATCTTCTTCTCGGCGTCGCGGTAGCGCAGCTTCAGACGGTTGGCCTGGAACGACTCGAAGTTCGAAACCGACGAAACCTCCAGCCAGCGCTTCTGGGCCTCGGAGTAGACCTCGAAGTCGTAGGTCAGGGCCGAGGTGAAGGACATGTCGCCGCCGCAGAGCCGCAGGATGCGGTACGGCAGACCGAGCGACTTGACCAGCGTCTCGACATGGGCCACCATGCCGTCCAGCGCCTCATACGATACGTCGGGCAGCGACAGCTGGACGATCTCCACCTTGTCGAACTGGTGCAGACGGTTCAGACCGCGCACATCCTTGCCGTACGAACCGGCCTCGCGGCGGAAGCAGGGCGTATAGGCGGTCATCTTCACCGGGAAGTCCTTCTCGTCGAGGATCACGTCGCGGTAGATGTTCGTCACGGGGACCTCGGCCGTCGGCACGAGGTAGTAGTTGTCGACCGTGGCGTGGTACATCTGGCCCTCCTTGTCGGGGAGCTGGCCGGTGCCGAATCCCGAAGCCTCGTTGACCATCACCGGCGGCTCGACCTCGAGGTAGCCGGCGCGGGTGTTGCAGTCGAGGAAGTAGTTGATCAGTGCGCGCTGCAGACGGGCGCCCTTGCCCTTGTAGACGGGGAATCCGGCTCCGGTGAGCTTCACGCCCAGGTCGAAGTCGATGATGTCGTATTTCTTGGCCAGCTCCCAGTGGGGCAGCGGGTTTTCGGGCAGTTTGGTGTAGTTCTCGACGAGCTTCACGACGAGGTTGTCGGCCGCGGTCTTGCCCTCGGGGACGATCTCGGCGGGGAAGTTCGGCAGCGAAACCAGCGCGGCCTGCAGCTCCTGCTGCACGTCGTTCGACTCGGCCTGCAGACGGGCCGACTTCTCCTTGAGGTCCGTGACGAAGTGCTTGCGCTCCTCGGCCTCTTCGCGGCGGCCCTGGCCCATCAGGGCGCCGATCTCCTTGGCGGCCTTGTTCTGGGTGGCCAGCGTGTTGTCGAGTTCGACCTGAATGGCCTTGCGGCGGTCGTCGAGCGTGATGATCTTGTCGATGACGGGGGCGGCGTCGACGCCTTTTTTGGCGAGTTTGCGGATGGCGGCTTCGCGGTCATCCCGGATTTGCTTGATCGTAAGCATGATATCGAATGTTTATTGTGTTTTCGCGTTACGAAGGGCAAAATTACAAAACAATTCCTAAAATTGTCTTATTTTTGTGCAAAATTCCATCGCTTTGAAAACCGTTGAACTCTTGGCTCCGGCCCGGGATTACGCATCGGCCGTGGCGGCCATCGAGGCCGGGGCCGATGCCGTCTATATCGGAGGGGCTCGTTTCGGGGCCCGGCAGGCCGCCGGGAACTCCGCCGCGGAGATCGCCCGCGTGGTCGAGTATGCCCACCGCTTCGGCGTGCGCATCCACGCCACGCTCAACACGCTGCTCTGGGACGACGAGCTCCGCGAGGCCGAACGCACGGCCCGCGAACTGATCGACGCCGGGGTCGACGCCCTGATCGTGCAGGACATGGCCCTGCGGCGGATGAACCTCCCGGTCGAGCTCCACGCCTCGACGCAGATGGCCAACCGCACCCCCGAACAGACGCGTTTCCTGGCCGAGGCAGGCTTCGCGCGGGTGATTCTCGAACGTGCCCTGTCGCTCGACGAGATCCGCGCCATCTGTGCCGCCACGCCGGCCGAGGTCGAGTGTTTCGTCCACGGGGCGATCTGCGTCGGCTACAGCGGCCGCTGTTTCCTCTCGCGGGCCATGTCGGGCCGCAGCGGCAACCGCGGCGCCTGCAGCCAGCCTTGCCGCCTGCCGTGGGATCTGGTCGACGCCGGCGGACGCACGCTGATGGCCGGCAAACACCTCCTCTCGGTGCGCGACATGAACCTCTCGCGGCGGCTGGGCGAACTGGTCGATGCCGGCGTCACGTCGTTCAAGATCGAGGGGCGGCTGAAGGACATCGTCTATATCAAGAATGTGGTGGCCTACTACCGCCGGGCGCTCGACGAGGTGCTGGCCGCACGTCCCGGGCTGCGCCGTTCGTCGGTGGGGGAGAGCATCCCCGACTTCGCGCCCGATCCGTCGAAGAGCTTCACACGCGGCGAATCCGAATACTTCCTCGACGGCAAGCGCCCGGGGGTGGCTTCGTTCGACACGCCGAAGGCGATCGGCGAACGCATCGGCCGGGTGTCCCGGGTGGCGGGAGGCAGCTTCACGCTCGATGGCGGGGCGGATCTGGCGCCGGGCGACGGTCTCTGCTTCGTCACGCCGCGCGGCGTGACCGGAACCAACGTCAATGCCGTCGACGGGCGCCGCATCACCCCCAACCGCATGGAGGGGATCACCCCCGGGGCGGAGGTCTTCCGCAACTTCGACCGGCGTTTCAACCTCGCGCTCGAACGCAGCCGCATGCGGCGTGTGATCGCGGTGCGGGCGCTGTTCGAGGCTTCGGAGTCGGGAGTGACGATCACCTGCACCGACTGCGAAGGGGTGACGGCCGCGGCATCGCGCTCCCTGGCGCTCGACCGGGCCCGCAATCCCGAGGCCAATGCCGCCTCGCTGCGGGCGCAGGCGATGAAGTCGGGCGATACGATCTTTGCGGTGCACGAGGTCGAGGTGCGGGGCGGCGAGTGGTTCGTGCCGGCATCGCTGGCGGCCGAACTGCGGCGCGAGGTGCTCGAGGCGCTGCTCCGGGCGCGGGAGGCCCGTCCGATGCCGCACCGGATCCTGCCCGAAAACCGGGAGGCCCGTTATCCGTCGGAGCGGGTCACGGCCGATGAGAATGTCACCAATCGCCTGGCCGAGGCCTTCTACCGCGACCACGGCGTGCGCGAAATCGAACGGCCGCTCGAACTGGCCGCGTCGTTCGAGGGGCGTACGGTGATGCGCTCGGCCTATTGCATCCGCCGCGAGATCGGCGAGTGCCTGCGCGAGGGGTCGCGCCTCAGGGGCGACCTCTATCTCGAACACGGTGCGGACCGCTTCCGGCTGGAGTTCGACTGCCGGGCGTGCGAGATGGCGCTGGTCGAGTGCCCTCCGCGCCGGAAAAACGATACGAAATACGGACGATAAAGACGATAAACCTACGAAGAGATGCAGCAGCAACTGACCCCCGATTTTCCGGATTACGAACTCATCGATACGGGCGATTTCGAGAAACTCGAACGCTTCGGCCGCTACGTCACGCGGCGTCCCGAACCGCAGGCCATCTGGCGGCGGACGCTCTCCGAAGAGGAGTGGCAGCGCCGGGCCGATGCCGCATTTCTGCGCGATGCGCGCAACGACGAACGCGGCGAGTGGCGCCTCTCCCCGAAGATGCCCGATCGCTGGACGGTGGAGTATGCCTATCGAGGGATGCACCTGCGCATGCGGCTGGGACTCACCTCGTTCAAACACGTCGGGATCTTCCCCGAACAGGCCGCCAACTGGAACTTTATCTATGATCAGGTGCTGCGGCTGAGGGGGGTGGATGGGCGTTCTGCCGGTATCCCCTCCGCTTGTTCGTCCGCCGCGACGTTCGGTCCGGCCCGCGCGACGTTCGGTCCGGGGCGCGCGGCATCTGCCGGAAACCCCGCTGCCGCACTTCCCGGCTCGCCGACTGCCGCCCCGCGCGTGCTGAACCTCTTCGCCTACACCGGCGGGGCGACCCTTGCCGCCCGGGCCGCCGGGGCCGAGGTGACCCATGTCGATTCGGTCAAGCCCGTCGTGACGTGGGCCCGCGAGAACATGGAGCTGAGTGAGCTGGAGGGGGTGCGCTGGATGGTCGAGGATGCCCTGAAGTTCGTGCGCCGCGAGGTGCGCCGCGGAAACCGCTATGCCGGCATCATTCTCGATCCGCCCGCCTACGGACGGGGTGCCAACGGCGAAAAGTGGGTCCTCGAGGAGAACATCGGCGAGATGCTCGAATGCTGTGCGCAGCTGCTGGAGCAGAGCGGGGCCTTCCTCGTGCTGAATCTCTATTCGATGGGGCTGTCGTCGACGCTGGCCCGCACGGCCGTGCGCCAGGCCTTCGGGGCTCCGGCCGAGGAGCAGTGGGGCGAACTGTGCTTCACGGACCGCGCCGGCAAGGAGCTCCCCCTGGGAACCTATTACCGTTTTGTCCGTTAATCGTTGTGGAATGCGGGCCGCTTCGATGCCGGCCCGAGATCATCGCAAATACTTATGGGTGTACCTGTTTTGCTTTTCGGCCTGTTGAGCGGTTCGCTGCTCTCCGTGCTGGTGGGTATCATCGGCAGCCACCGCCGCATCGGTTTCGGATGGGCCTTTCTGCTGAGTCTGATCTTCACGCCCCTCGTGGGGCTCATCATCACGCTGGTGAGCGATCCGCTCCCCGGCGGCGAACAGCGCTGGGGCTGCATCGGCACGGTCGTCGCCTTTCTCGGCCTGCTCTCGCTGGTGATCTTCCTGCTGCTGCTCTTTGCCGGCGGCATGGCGGCTCTGGCCGTACTCTGACAGGGGATGGATCCGTCCCAATCGCCTCCACTCCCTGCGGGCTCGATTGGCAGGAACGGCTGCTTCACGCGGTTGTTCACACGCGTGTGGGGCCTCTGCCCTCCGGTGTCCCGGCGGCAGGATCCCGGATCGTCCCGGATTTGAGTCCGGTCGGTCCGCGTCCGCGCTTGCTGTTTTTGAAAACCTTTTGATAGGATAAGATGAATAAACGTAAATTGAATCTCTGGACCGATCGGGTCTTGTTCCCCGTCCTGGTCGGATTGTGCGGCTCCGGTCTCGAACTCCATGTGGTCGAACATGCCGGTGCGGCCGAACTCAGGTATGCCTGGCATCTGGCGCATGTTGCTCTTTCCCTGCTGTTTCTGGTCCTTGTCGGACTCCATGTCTACGGGCATTGGGCCTGGTTCCGTTCGCTGACAACGGCCGGCTGCAAGGGGCTGCGCCGTCGGATGGTGATGCTGTTTGCGGTGGTCTTTCTGCTGGTGGCCGCCACGGGAATTGTCAAGTGGCTGTTCGGCCTCCATATCGGATTTTACCACTATGTGGGAGGCATCGTGTTCGGGGTGCTGGCGTTGCTGCATATCTTCAGACGGAGACGGCAACTGTTCGGCAGCGCCCGGAATGCCGCAGCCGGAAAGAGTTGCTGACCATCCGGCCGGTCAACGGTTAAAGCGGGTGCAGAGGTGAAAACCCCTGCACCCGCTGTTTGTTTTGCACCCCTGTCCGGGTCAGAGTCCGAAGACGTAGTAGATCAGAATGCCGGCCGCGGCCGAGAGGACAATCAGCAGGATCGGGTTCACCTTGCGCCACGAGCCGATGAAGACCCCGCCGAAGAGCACCCAGCTCCAGGCATCGATGAAGTTCTGCTCGTCGGGTTCCGAGCTGTGGGGGAAGATCAGCAGCAGGGCCGCGGCGGCGATCATGCCGATCACCACGGGCCGCATCCCCCGCATGGCCCCCTCGACCAGGCGGTTGTTCTTCAGATGGAGAAAGAACTGTGCTACAAGGATCATGAGCGTGAGCGACGGCAGGCAGACCGCAAACGTCGCGATGAGTGACCCCAGTACCCCGCACCAGGCATAGCCCGTCTCCAGACCGACGGTGTAGCCCACATAGGTGGCCGAGTTGATGGCGATCGGGCCGGGGGTGATCTGCGAGATGGCGACGATGTCGGCGAACTGGGCGTTGGTGAGCCACTGGTGCTGCACGACCACCTCGTTCTGGATGAGCGACAGCATGGCGTAGCCGCCGCCGAATCCGAAGAAGCCGATCTTGAGGTATGAAACGAAGAGTTGCCAGAGAAGGATCATGTCTCGGAAAAGTTAAGGAAGTGCGATATCTGTGATCACCAGCTGCCCCTTGCGCATCGTGGCACGAACGGGAACAACGACGCACCGTTTGTTGTAGGTATCGAGATAGGCCGCTGCATACCATTCGCCGTCGACTGGCGTGACCGTGATCGTCGACAGCGCCCGACGGTTGAAATCCTGGGCCCGGAGCAGAAGGTCGAAGCCGTGCCTCTTGCCGACCTTCTCCACCTTCCGGCGGGTGGCTGCATCCAGCGGCAATGCGGGCTTCGCAATCTCGTCGCAGGGGCCGGCCGACATCCAGCCGGCGTACTCCTTGTAGAATTTCTCCAAGGCTTCCCGAGTCTGTCCCGTGGCGGAGGCGGATTCGATTTTTGGCCCGGGTGCGGCGTCCGAATGTCGGGCCGTGGTGGGCCCGGCCGCTGTGGTGGCCAGGATCAGAAGACTGAGCATCAGAATGTATTTCTGGTTCATGGCCGGACTCATGCTTTGGGTTTATCTTTGTGTCGGGCGATCCGCGGGGCGACGGCCAGCTCCCAGGCGATGCCTGCGGCGGCGCCGATCACCAGTACCCAGATCGGCGACCATCCCAGCCCCCAGACGGCCAGGGCTGCCGCCGCAATGACGAGGAACATCGACCAGTGCATGCCGCGGGCCAGCGAGATCACCGGACCGATGATCAGTGCCACGACCGCCGGGCGCATCCCCTTGAAGGCGGCGTCGACGATTGGATTGTGGCGGATGTCGGCGAAGAAGAGGGCGATGGCGAGGATGATGACGAACGACGGCACGACAACCCCCAGCAGGGCAGCCGCCGCACCGCGCAGTCCGCGGATCTTGTAGCCGACGAAGACCGACGTGTTGAGTGAAATCGGTCCCGGTACGGACTGGGCCAGCGTCAGCAGATCGAGAAACTCGCGGCGTTCGATCCAGTTGCGGTTGTCGATCACCTCGCGTTCGATCAGCGGGATCATGGCGTATCCGCCGCCGAAGGTGAAGAGGCCGATCTTGAAGAACGACAGGAAAATCGTGTGGAGGCGTTCCATGGTGTCAATCTCTTTTTTTGCGGCCGAGCAGTGTCAGCAGGCCGTCGATGTAGATCATCGGGTGGGTCGGCGCTCCGGGAAGCCAGAGGTCGGGCTTGTGCGTGTCAAGGAAGCTGCGGTCCAGGGCGCGGCTCTCGGCGAAGAGCCCTCCCGAACAGGCCTCCGTGCCGCACATGACCAGAATCTTCGGTTCGGCTACGGCGTCGTAGCAGATCTCCAGCGCCTCGGCCATGTTGGCCGTCAGCGGACCCGAGACCACCACGCCGTCGGCATGACGCGGCGAGGCGGTGAAGCCGATGCCGAAGCGTCCCAGATCGAAGTTGACGTTGCCCGTGGCGTTGAGCTCCATCTCGACCGAGGCGTCGCCGCCGGCCGAGACCTCGCGCAGCTGCAGCGCCTGGCGGAAGCAGCGGCGGATTTCGGGCCGTACCTGCTCCGGATCGAATGCCACGCGGGTGTCGCCGTCGTGGAGGATGAGCCCCTCGCGCGTGGGCGAGCCGATGCGGTAGTCGTTCGTGAAGCGCACGTTGCGCGGCGCCACCCGGGCACACTCCCCGCAGAAGAGGCACCGTCCCAGATCGAGCTCCAGCGGATCGGCCCGGAAGGCCCCCGTCGGGCAGATGGCCTCGGCGCGTTCGGCCTCGGTCGTATCCTCGGTGAAGGTCAGTTCGGGACGGCCCCGGAACTCCTCGGTCAGCTGCACGGCGTCGAGGTCCGGAATGGCCTGCTGTCCGTGGCTGCGCAGCACCCGTATTTTCGGTAGGATCATGGTTGCGATGTTTGATGCCCGCAAAAATAGCGAAATCCCCCGGATCCTCCAAGCATCGCCCCTCCTTTTGCTCCGTGAAAAGTCCGCCCCGCGAGGTCCCGGCACAAAAACACGGGCCTCCGTTCCGTCGATGGAGCGGGGACCCGTGGTCGAAAAGGAAAATTTGAAGATGGGTTCGGTTTGGTTTTGTTGGTTGAGGTATTTCTGTATTTCGTCTCGTCCGGTTGTCCGAATGCACGCCCGGGGGGTGCTTCCTGACCGGTGCGGCGCGTTGGCGCTACTCCTGTCCCGGATCGGTGAAGAGGCTCGACGGGAGCCAGTCGGAGCCGTTCTCCGGAGCTGCCGACTTGGCGAAGATGTTCGCCACGACATACTCCGCACCCTCCGAATCGGAGAGCTGGCGGCCGCCGTTGGCCCGTTTGGCCAGCCGGTCGGAGGTCGCGCCGTCACCCGTGCAGCGGTACTCGGCGAAGAGCTCCGGCTGGGCCGACATCGTCGTCCACCCCTCGGCACGCAGGGCCGCGGGCTCCTCGCAGCGGATGAAGACCGCACGCGGGGCGTTCTGCCACGGACGGCCCAGGTAGAAGTAGGAGAACTTCGTGCCGTCGAAATCCGTTTCGCCCGTTGCCGGACAGGTGATCGTGCAGTCGATGCAGACGATGCCGTACTTGTGGTCGGCGGGGGTCGACGGGGCCGTCAGCACACTGTTGTTGCGGTTGACGTGGAGCGTGCAGCGATCGAGCACCATCGTCGACGAGCCGAAGATGAAGTCGACGTTCCCCTCGATGTAGCAGTCGCGCAGGTAGACGCGACCCGTGCCGCGCCCGAAGAGCGTATCCTGATAGCCCATGATGCGGCAGCCGTAGAAGGCCGCGCGGTCCCCCTCGATGCGCAGCGCCACGGCCTGCGTATCCTTGTTGACGGCGGCGTTGGCCTGGCTGTTCACGTAGCTGTTGGCGATGGTCACGTTGCTGGCCGTGAAGTCGTCGGCTTCGACCAGGAAGCTCTGGCACTGCCACGTCCCGAGCGTGCCGCCCCGGCCGTCGTCGTGGCCCGCGAAGTCGTCGTAGGTGATGATGCACGTCGCGGCGTCGTCGCCGATGAGTGTCACGCGGGGGTGTTTCGCCGAGAGGGTCACCTTCTCGTAGTAGGTTCCCGGACGCAGGCGGACGATGTGCGGTTCGCCGTCGACGGGCAGCGCATCGAAGGCCTCCTGCAGGGTTGCGTAGTCACCCGTGCCGTCCTGGGCTACGACCACCGTGTGGATGGCCGGTGTGTCGGGGGTCGGCGCGGGGGTGTCACCGGGCTGCAGGGTTTCGTTGTCGTCCGAACTGCAGGCTGCGGCAAAGAGGGTGCAGCAGACAAGCATTCCGAGGCTGAAGAGGCGCGAAAGGTGTTTCATGGGTCGGTTTTTCGTTTCAGGTTTTCCGACGGCAAAGTTCGCCTTTTCCCGCCGCAAGGCTGGGGATTTTTTTGCGGAAAACAGGGATTTTTTGACGTTTCTCCCCGTCGGGAGGTGTCTGCAGCCCGTTCCGGGGCCGTACGGCCTGCCGGTTGCTCCTGCGACGTTGCCACCCGTCCTGAGATCGCAATTCTCCTCCGGATCTGCCTCTGCGACGATGCAAAAAGGCCCCGCTTCCGAAAAGGAGCGGGGCCGGATGTTCTCTCCTGCGGCCGGTTAGAGGTCGTGGCCGCAGTAAGAGAGGTTGAAGCTCTTGTTGCAGATCGGGAAGTCGGAGATCCCCTCGCCGCGCACGGCCAGTGCCAGCGCCAGCCAGTTGTGCAGACTCGGGTCCTTGATCCGGCACGCCGCCAGATGCCCCTCCGCATCGGTCACCACCACGTGGCACGTCTCGCCGCGCCACCCCTCGACCAACCCGAACGAGAGTGCCGATGGCGTGAGCGAGGTCGTGTAGTCGGGCACCTCGCACGGATTCTCGAGCGCGCCGTACTTCTGTTCGTAGATCTCCAGCAGCCGGTCGACGTAGCGCGCCGACTGCAGCACCTCGCGGCAGCGCACCTCGAGCCGGGCCATCACGTCGCCCGCCTGTTCGACGACCGTTTCGTGGTGGAGGCACTTGCCGTACGAACCCCACGGATGCGTCGTGCGGATGTCGCGGGCCAGACCGCTGGCCCGGGCCGCCTGGCCCACGCCGCCCAGCCGCCGCATCTCCTCGCGCGGGACGATGCCGCACTGTTCGAAACGCGCCAGCAGCGTCGGCGACGACTCCAGATCGCGGCGCACCTCCTCGTAGCGGCGGGCGATCTCGGCGACGTTGCGGCGGATCATCGCCGACTTGGCCGGCGTCAGCGGGTGGTTCGTGCCGTGGGGGCGGATCAGCCCCTTGCCGAAGCGGTTGCCGCACCACGCCTGCGTGGTGTTGATCGTCATCGTGCGCAGCGCCTCGCAGGCCACCTGTCCCAGCTGGTAGCCCGCATCCATCGACAGCGCTCCCGTATCGGCAATCTGCATCGCCATGCGCTCCAGCTCGAGCGCAACGGCCCGTTCCCGGTCGAGCTGCGCGGGGCGTTCGCGGTCGGTCAGCTTCTCGATCGCCTCGGCGAAGGCCGTGGCGTGGGTCACGGCGCTGTCGCCCGCAACGGCCTCGGCCAGGCACATCTGACGCAGGCGGTTGTCCGTCGCCGCGAAGGCCGCCTCGACCCCGCGGTGCTGGTAGCCCAGCGCAATCTCGAGGTGGAGCACCTCTTCGCCGTTGCAGATGAAGCGGAAGGCTCCCGGTTCGATGATCCCGGCGTGGATCGGTCCCACGTTGACCTCGTGGTGCGAGTGGCCGGCCATCGTGTAGAAGGGGTAGTTGTCCATCGAGCTCTGGCGATCGTAGCGGTCGAAGGGGAAGCGCAGCGGCTTGGGCCACGGCTGGCCGTCGAAGCGGATGCCGTAGCGTTCGGTGATGTCGCGCTCGAAGGGGTGCATCTGCGGGTGCAGCGCCGTGAGCGACGGCAGTGCCGTGTCGTCGTAGTAGCCCGTGGCGTGGGAGGTGATCAGCACCCGGCTTTCGGCATCGTCGAGCACCAGGCAGTAGAAGCGCATCCGGTCGCCGGAGGGCAGCGCGAAGTAGTGCGCCACGTGGTAGCGTTCGTCCGTGAGCCACGTGCGCAGCAGCTCGTAGAACGTGGGGTAGGAGACTTCGGGAATCTCCTCCAGGCGCACGGCGCCCGAGGTATTGTCGGTTACGAGGTAGTTCATAACAAGGCGATTTGATCGATCAGTTCACGCAGGAAGGCCGGCTGCCAGAGTCCCAGCACCATGGCCGCCGCGAGCAGCGTCAGGGCCGACCACGACAGCGCCCGGTCGACCTTCGAGGGGTGGAGTTCGTCCTGATTGGGCTGGTAGCAGAGGCGGATCATGCGCGAGCAGAACGAGTAGATGACGATGCACAACAGCAGCAGCATTCCGGCCACGAGCCACCAGCGGCCGCCGGCGATCGTCTCGCGCAGGATCAGCAGCTCCGAGACGAAGAGCGGCGAGGGCGGGAAGGCCACCAGCACGACCATGCCCGTGAGCAGCCCGATGGCCCCCACGCGGTTGATGTGGATGTAGTCGCCGATGCGGTTGATGCGGTAGCCGTTGTAGACCTGCCGCACGACGGCCATCTGCAGGAAGAGGCTGCTCTTGATGAAGGTGTGGCAGACGACGTGGAACACGGCGGCCCAGACCCCAAGGCCGCCCACACCCAGACCGATGGCGGCGATGCCCATGTTCTCGACCGTCGAGTAGGAGAGGAAGCGCTTGTAGTTGTTCGTGCGCCGCAGGAAGAGGGCGCCGATGATGAGCGACAGCACCCCGACGATCAGCAGCACCGAGCGCACCCAGCCGAAGACCTCCGTCCCGGCCAGCAGCCGGTAGACGCGGAAGATGGCCAGAAAACCGGCGTTGACCAGCCCCGTCGAGATCAGGGCCGAGGCGGGCGACGGCGCCGCAAAGTTGGCGTCGATGCCGACGGTGTAGAGCGGGAAGAGCTCCATCTTGCAGCTGTAGCCGCACAGGATCAGCAGGAAGGCCGTCTTCAGGTAGAGGGCGTTGCCGTTGCCGACGGCTGCGGCGACGACCTCGTAGTTGAGCGATTCGCACTCCGTGGCGGCCGCCAGCAGCAGGATCCCCAGGTAGGCCATGGCAATGCCCGTCGAGCAGACGAAGACGTATTTCCACGCCGCTTCGAGCGTCTGGGCCGTGCGGCGGTGGTAGATGATGCCCGCCGAGCAGAGGGTCGTGGCCTCGAGGAAGATCCACGTCACGGCCAGGTTCGAGGCGAAGTACGACCCCGCGATGGCTGTCGTCAGCAGCATCACCAGAGCCGAGTAGGCCCGGGTCTGCGCGAGGTCGTTTTCGCGCAGGTAGGCCTCCGAATGGAAGTAGGCGAAGGCCGAGACGATGCACAGCAGCACGTAGAAGAGCGTCCCCGCGGCATCGAACGTGAACCACGCGGTCGATGCCCGCCCGTAGAGACCTCCGAAGAGGATCGCCGCGGCGAAGGCCGCCTGTACGGCGTAGAAGGCCACACCCGTGTAGAAGAGCTGCCGCTCGCGGCGTACGGCGAAGGTCAGGGCGGCAATCACGAGGCTTGCGATGAGATAGGCTATCATGGCGTCAGTCCTTTACGTTGGTGAGTGAATCGGCGTCGTCGGCGTGGATCTTGTCGTCGATCTTCGTGAAGAAGATGCCCAGCATCAGTACCGAGATGAGGATGTCGAGCAGGATGGCGAAGTTGATCAGCAGCGGCATCTCCACGCCGATGGCCGTCGAGAAGAGGAACACGCCGTTCTCGATCACCAGGAAGCCGATCATGTGGGAGAAGATCCGCTGCCGCAGCACGATCAGGATCAGCCCGCTCAGCAGCGAGTAGAGGGCCACGCCGAAGAAGAGCAGATCGACCGTCGAATCGGCGATGTAGTAGGTCAGCGAGGCGCTCACGGCCAGGGCCACGAGCGACAGCAGCAGCGAGCCCGACTGCGACGATCCCGACCGCCGGACGCGGTTGATGCGCGTGCGGCGGATCACGGCGAAGAGCAGCCACGGGACCAGAATCCCCTTGAAGAGCAGCGTCTCGAGCGAGACGAAGATCAGCTCGCCGGGGTTGGCCGCATGGAGCCGCACCAGGGCGATGCCGAAGAGCAGCCACCCCTGCAGGCCGATCAGCGAGGCGAAGTTGCGGAAACGCTCGGTGATCGACAGGTAGACGAGCGTCACGACGTAGAGCAGAATCAGCGGCAGAATCATTGGATACCGATATTAAGTTGCAGCAGGTAGCCCGTGAAGAAGACCAGGGCGGCCAGTGCCGTGATGGTGAGGATGAAGGTGGTGTTGCGGACGAGCTTGTTGCGCGCCTGGGTCGACTCGACGATGCCCACCGAGAGTCCCGTGAGCAGGATGGCCAGCGGCGCGGCGAACCACCACCGCGGGCAGATCACCGCCGCCACGGCATCGGCCGCCAGCATCGACAGCGCCGCGCTCTTCAGCCACGTCGACAACTTGATGTAGGCCAGATCGACGCCGCAGTAGTCGAGGCACATCACCTCGTGGATCATTGTCAGTTCGAGGTGCGTGCGGGGGTCGTCGACCGGGATGCGGCCGCTCTCCGTGAAGACGATCTTCGTCAGCACGTAGGCCGCCAGCAGCAGGACGATCACGAACTTCGTGTTGCCGGCCAGATCCGCCGCGAAGATCGTTGCGAAGGAGGTGTGGCCCGAGAGCAGCGCCAGCGTCCCGACGGTGAGCATCAGCGCCGGTTCGATTAGGGCGCCGTACAGCGCCTCGCGGCTGGCGCCCATCCCCTCGAACGAGCTGCCCGTATCCATCGCCGCCAGGATCAGCGCCATGCGGCCCAGCGCCAGCAGGTAGGCGAAGGCCACCACGTCGCCGTTGAACGAGAGCAGCGGCCGCAGGTTGCCCACCGGAATGAAGAGTGCGGCCAGCAGCGACGTGGCCAGGATGACCGACGGTGCCGTGCGGAACAGCGCCGTGGTTGTCGTCGAGTAGACGGCCCCTTTGCGCAGCAGCAGCCTCAGGTCGTAGAGGTGCTGGGCGAAGCGGATGCCCTTGCGGCCCGCCAGCCGGGCCCGCGTGCGGTTGATCAGCCCCGGGATGCAGAGGGCCGCCAACAGGATCAGAAGTGTATTGAGCAGTGCCATGGGATCAGATCACGTTCAGGATGGACAACACGAAGACCAGCACGAGGAAGGCCAGTGCGAAGAGCACGTAGTGGTTGATCTTGCCCGTGCGCAGGCGCATGACGCGCTGGTTGATCAGGCGCAGCAGCTCGACCCACCACGCCGAGAAGAGGCGGCCGATGCGGTCGCGGTGGCCGACGTCGAAGCGGTGGGCGTCGGGGAAGATCTCGCCCTTGCCAACGGGCGACCCCTCGCCGCTGTTCTGTGTCAGCGGCGTGGCGATCGACTGCAGCCCCTCGGAGAAGGATTCGCCGGTGTACTGCATCCGGACGTTGGTGGCCGTGAAGCCGCAGCCCCACGTGGGGCCTTCGGCGATCTGCCGGCCGCGCAGCGTGCGTCGCCGCAGCCAGACCAGCACCCCGACCAGCAGGATCAGCACCCAGGCCACGCGGCCGGCGGTGGCCAGCGTCGGGGAGAGCAGCCAGTCGGCGGCATCCGAGGGGGTGCGCAGGAAGAAGCCCGCCGCCCGCGTCACGCCCGCCACGGCCGCCCGCGGGAAGAGCCCCACGAAGAGAATGCCGGCCAGCGGCAGCGCCATGGCGGCGATGCGCAGGTTGTCGACTTCGGTCGATTCGGCCACCTCGTGCGAGCGGGGCGAGCCGAGGAAGACCGTGCCGTAGAGTTTCGTGAAGGCCAGTACGGCCACGCCGCCGATCAGGGCCAGCGCCGCCACTCCGACGGCCGAGGCGAGGATCTCGCTGCCGGAGGCGATGCCGTCGAAGAGCCCGAGGTAGACGAGCAGCTCCGAGACGAAGCCGTTCAGCGGCGGCAGGGCGCAGATGGCCGCCGTGCCCGTCAGGAAGAGGATCGACGTCAGGGGCATGTGCTTCGAGAGGCCGCCCAGCTCGTCGAGCGACGTGGTGTGGGTCTGCGAGAGGATGTTGCCGGCGCCGAAGAAGAGCAGCGACTTGAAGAACGAGTGGTTGAGCGTGTGGAGCAGGGCGCCCGTGATGCCGCACAGCGCCACGAACGAGTTGCCCGAGGCCTTGCCCAGCGCCGCGACGCCCAGTGCCAGCAGGATGATGCCGACGTTCTCGATCGACGAGTAGGCCAGCAGCCGTTTGACGTCATTCTGCGTGGCGGCGAGCAGCACGCCCCAGATGCCCGTGACGATGCCCGCCACGAGCAGGATCACGCCGGCCGTATGCAGCATGGGCAGTTCGCCCAGCGCCGCCACGACGCGCAGGATGCCGTAGATGCCCGTCTTGATCATCACGCCCGACATCAGGGCCGAGACGTGCGACGGAGCCGCCGGATGGGCCTCCGGCAGCCAGACGTGCATCGGGAACATGCCGGCCTTCATGCCGAAGCCCGCCAGGAAGACGATCAGCAGCGGCAGCCCCGGCTGCGTGCGGAAGTATTCGCCCAGGGCGGCGAACGTCGCTCCGCCCGTGGCGCTCTCCAGCCGCACGAACCCCACGACCAGCAGCACGAAGCCGATGTGCATCATGATCAGATAGGCCAGTGCCGCGCGGCTCACCTCCCGGCGCTGGGTGTCGTAGAGGATCAGCAGGAACGACGCCACGGTCATCAGCTCCCAGAAGAAGAGAAACGAGAAGCCGCCGTCGGAGCAGACCACCCCCAGCATGGCGTAGAACATCACCGTGAGCGAGGTGTAGTGCAGCGAGACGTGTGCCGGGGATTTTCCGGCGAGGGTGTGGGCCAGATAGCCCCGCGAGTAGAGTACCGAGGCGACCGAGCCGATCGAGATCAGCACCGCGAAGAGGGCCGAGAGCCCGTCCATCGAGCCCGTATCGCCTCCGAACGGCGCGCCCGGCACCGACCACAGCATGGCGGGGGTTGTGCCGGCGAGCACTCCGAGGGCCCGGATTGTGGCCGCCAGCGCCCCGACGGCCGTCAGGACGAGTGCCGTCCAGGCCTTGGCCCGCAACGGCGTCGTGAAGATCGCCGCAACGACCACCACGAGGAACAACAGCGTGTAGAGAAACAGCATATCCCGGTTGAGGTAAATGTTTGTTCGATAGCGTGAATTTTTACGGATGGATTCAACGGAGCAGGTTGACGGTCGACGTCATGACCGTGGCCACGACAGCCGCCGTTTCGGTGCGCAGCCGCTGCGGCCCGAGGGTGATCTCCTCGAAACCGTGCGCCAGGGCGAAGTCGATCTCCTCGGGCGAGAAGTCCCCTTCGGGGCCGATGAAGATCCGCACCGCCTCGCCGGCCCGCAGCGTGCGCGGCAGCAACTGCTTGCCCCGTGGCGAGCGGGCCGTGTCGCAGTGGGCGATCAGGCTCCGCCCCTCGAACGGCTCGGCCACCGCCTCGCGGAACCCCGTAAGCGGATGCAGCGTCGGCCGGTAGGCCTTCAGCGACTGCTTCATCGCCGCCGTGATCACCTTTTCGCCCCGCTGCGGCTTGAAGCTCCGCCGCTCGCTGTGAGCCGTCTCCAGGGGCAGGATCTCGGTGACCCCCACCTCGGTGGCCTTCTCCAGGAACCATTCGTAACGGTCGGGGCTCTTCGTCGGCGCCACGGCCATCACCAGCCGGTAGGGCAGGCGTTCGAATTCGGGCTGCGTCTCGACGACGCGCACCGTGCAGTGCCGCGGATCGGCCTCGATGATCTCGGCCCGGTAGAGGTTTCCCCGGCCGTCGGTCAGGTGGATCTCGTCGCCCCGGCCCAGGCGGAGCACCCGGATGCAGTGTTTCGACTCCTCCTCGTCGAGCGTGTAGACCGGCGGCTCGATCTGCGGTGCGTAAAAGAGTTGCATGGCCTGCTTGTTGTTTTACGGATTTTTATTGTATCTTTGTTGCTGCCCGAGCCCGGTCGGGGCGTGTGAAGGCGTGCCGGGTGGTGTCGACGCGGTTCGGTGGCTCCGTCCGCTCTTCTCCCCCTCCTTCGTCTTTCCGTCGGTTTCGCGGCCCGCAAAGTTACACAAAATAACACGAAATAACACGATCCATGAAACGTATTACCGGTTTATTGACGCTTTTTCTGGCCATGACACTCGTTTGTTGCAAATCCGAGAAGCGTGTCGGTGAGAATCCCTTCTTCTCCGAGTGGAATACCCCCTACGGGGTGCCCCCCTTCGATCGGATCCAGCCCGAACACTTCCTTCCGGCGCTCGAGCGCGGCATGTCGCTCCACGACGCCGAAATCGACGCCATCACCTCGAACAACGACGAGGCGACCTTCGAAAACACGATCCTTGCCTACGACAACTCGGGGCAGATGCTCGCCCAGGTGCGGCTGATCTTCGAGATGCTCTGCGGGGCGGAGAACACCCCCGAACTCGAGAAGATCCAGGTCGAGGTGGCTCCGCTGTTGTCGGCCCATGCCGACAAGATCCGCTTGAACGCGAAGCTCTTCGAGCGGGTCAAGCAGGTCTACGACCGCCGGGCCACGCTCGGACTCGATGCCGAGCAGGAGCGGCTGCTCGAGAAGACCTACCGTTCGTTCGTGCGGGCCGGCGCCCTGCTCGACGACCAGCAGAAGGCCCGTCTGAAGGAGATCAACGAGGAGCTGTCGCTGGCCGCCGTGAAGTTCGGCAACAACATCCGCACGGAGAACAACAACTTCGTGATGATGCTCTCCTCCGACGAACTCGACGGCATCCCGGCCAACATCCGCGAACTGGCCCGCGAAAAGGCCGCCGAACTCGGCCAGAAGGAGAAATATGCCTTCACGCTGCAGAAGTCGAGCCTGATTCCCTTCCTGACCTACTCCTCCAACCGCGAACGCCGCGAGGAGATCTACAAGGCCTATCTGAACCGTTGCAACAACGGCGACGAATATGACAACAAACAGCTGATCAACGACTTCATCCGCCTGCGCACGGAGAAGGCCCACCTGTTGGGATACCCCTCCTATGCCGCCTATGTCGTCGATGACGAGATGGCCCGTACGACCGATGCCGTCTACAAGCTGCTCGACGAGATCTGGACCCCGGCCCTCGAACGCGCCAAGGGCGAACTGGCCGAGATGGAGCCCCTCTTCCGCAAGGATGTCCCCGACGGAGAGTTCGCCTCGTGGGACTGGTGGTACTACGCCGAGAAGCTCCGCAAGCAGAAGTATGCCCTCGACGAGGAGATGCTGCGCCCGTACTTCTCGCTCGAAAACGTGCAGACCGGTATCTTCTTCCTCGCAAACCGCCTTTACGGCATTACGTTCCGTCCGGTGGCCGTGCCCCTCTACCACCCCGAGGCCGTCGCCTACGAGGTGCTCGACGCCGACGAGTCGCACCTCGGAATCCTCTACTTCGACTTCTTCCCCCGCGACGGCAAGAGTCAGGGCGCCTGGTGCGGCAACTACGTCGAGCAGACCTACGATGCCGAGGGCAAGCGTGTGGCTCCCGTCGTGTCGATCGTCTGCAACTTCACCCGTCCGACATCCAGTACGCCGGCCCTGCTGACTCTCGACGAGACCGAAACCCTCTTCCACGAGTTCGGCCATGCGCTGCACTTCCTCTTCCACGACGTCAAGTACCGCGGCCTGACGGAGGTTGAGGGCGACTTTGTCGAGATGCCTTCGCAGCTCATGGAGAACTGGGCCTTCGAACCCGAAGTGCTCCGCCAGTATGCCGTCAACTACCGCACCAACGAGGTCATCCCGCAGTACCTGATCGACAAGCTCCGTCGCAGCGAACTCTTCAACCAGGGCTTCATGACCACGGAGCTCATCGCCGCGTCGCTCTCCGACATGGACATCCACTCGATCACGGACTACAAGCCCTTCGACCCGATGGCCTTCGAGCGGGAGGCGCTGACCGTCAAGCGCGGCCTCATCCCGCAGATCGAACCGCGGTACCACTATCCCTACTTCTCGCACATCTTCGACGGCGGCTACTCGGCCGGATACTACTTCTATACGTGGGCCGCAGTGCTCGACAAGGATGTCTTCGAGGCCTTCCGCGAGAGCGGCGACCTCTACAACCGCCGCATCGCCGAGGATCTGCGCCGCAAGGTGCTCGCCCGCGGCGGCTCGGCCGACGGAATGACGATGTACCGCGACTTCCGCGGAAAGGATCCCGACAAGATCCCGATGCTCAGAAGCCGCGGCCTCTGGACCGATCCCGAACCGGCCGACTCGCTGGCCTCGGGGATCGATCCGTCAAAGGGCGTCCGCGTGGAGCCGATGGCCCGCTGAATGGTTGCCGACCTATCCCTTGAAGAAACCTGAAAACCCCTGATAATTTATGAAAAAAGCTTTTCTGATCATGGCCATTTCCGCTATGGTGGCAGGCTGCGCCGACAACTCGATTCCCAAGGCCCAGCTGCCCGAACTGGATCTCTCGAATCCGCTGCTGGCCGAGTGGGACACCCCCCACGCCACGCCGCCCTTCTCGAAGATCGAACTCAAACACTACGAACCGGCCTTCGATGCCGCCATCGCCTGCTCGCGGGCCGAGGTAGCGGCCATCGTCGACAACCCCAAGAAGCCGACCTTCGTCAACACGATCGTCGCCCTTGAGCGCAGCGGCGCGCTGCTCTCGCGCATCGAGGGGATCTTCTTCAACATGCTCGGGGCCGAAACCTCGGACGAACTGCAGGCCATCTCGCTGCGCGTGCAGCCCAAACTGACCGAACTGGCCAACGACATCTCGCTCAACGAGAAGCTCTTCGCCCGGGTCAAGGCCGTCTACGAACACCCCGGACGCCTCAGCCAGGAGGACAAGGCGCTCCTCGAGAAGACCTACAAGGAGTTCGCCCGCAACGGTGCCGCCCTCTCCGAGGCCGACAAGGAGCTCTACCGCCAGTACACGACCGAACTTTCGGCCCTGACGCTGCAGTTCGGCCAGAACTCGCTGGCCGCCACGAACGCCTTCACGCTCAACATCACCGATCCGAAGGTGGTGGCCGAACTGCCCGCCTTCGTCAAGGAGGGGATGGCCGCCGAGGCCGCTGCCCGCGGTGAGAAGGGTTGGACCGTCACGCTCCAGTATCCGAGCTACCTCCCCTTCATGACCTACTCGACCAACCGCGAGCTGAAGGAGAAGCTCTGGCGGGCCAACAGCTCGACCTGTCTGGGCGGCAAGTTCGACAACACGGAGATCATCCGCAAGATCGTCAACACGCGTCTGAAGATCGCCAACCTGCTGGGCTACAAGTGCTATGCCGACTACGTTCTTGAGGACCGCATGGCCGGCGACACCCCCACGGTGGAGAATTTCCTCGGCGAGCTGCTCGACGAGACCAAGTCGTGGGCCGATGCCGACTACCGCACGGTGAGCGAATATGCCGCCTCGAAGGGGCTCAAGGGACAGCTCATGCCCTGGGACTGGGCCTACTACAGCACGAAATACAAGGATGAGAAGTATGCCCTGAACGACGAACTGGTGAAGCCCTATCTCGAACTCGAGAATGTCAAGAAGGGCGTCTTCCTGCTGGCCAACAAGCTCTACGGCCTGAACTTCACCCCCAACAAGGAGATCGAGGTCTACCATCCCGACGTGACGGCCTACGACGTGACCGACCGCGACGGCAGCTTCCTGGCCGTGCTCTATCTCGACTTCTTCCCCCGTGCGTCGAAGACCGCCGGAGCATGGATGACCGAGTTCCGCGGCACGAAGACCGTCGACGGCGTCGAGACCCGTCCGCTCGTCTCGCTGGTGATGAACTTCACCAAGCCGACCCCCACGAGCCCCTCGCTGCTCACCTTCGACGAACTGGAGACCTTCCTCCACGAGTTCGGCCACTCGCTCCACGGCATGCTCGGCCGCGGCAAGTACGAGTCGCTCACCGGTACGAACGTCTACCGCGACTTCGTTGAGCTGCCGTCGCAGATCATGGAGAACTGGGCCACCGAGAAGGAGTATCTCGACCTGTGGGCCGTCCACTACCAGACCGGCGAGAAGATCCCCGCCGAGGTGGTCGACCGCATTATCGCTGCTCAGAACTACCTGGCGGCCTATCTGAACGTGCGCCAGCTCTCGTTCGGCTTCACCGACATGGCCTGGCATACGCTGACCGAACCCTTCGAGGGTGACGTCGAGGCCTTCGAGGTGAAGGCGATGGCTCCCACGCAGGTGCTGCCCGTCGTGGAGGGTACGGCTATGTCGCCGGCCTTCGGCCACATCTTCTCGGGCGGTTACGCCGCCGGCTACTACGGCTACAAGTGGGCCGAGGTACTCGATGCCGATGCCTTCTCGCTCTTCAAGGAGAAGGGTATCTTCAACCAGGAGGTGGCTACGTCGTTCCGGAAGAACATCCTCGAGAAGGGCGGTACGGAGCATCCCATGGAGCTCTACGTGCGCTTCCGCGGCCACAAGCCCGAAACCAAGGCGCTGATCGAGCGAATGGGTCTCGGCAAATAACCGGTTGCGACTTTCGATTTGTGAGGACGGCCTCCTGCCTGCGGGCGGGGGCCGTCTTTTTTGTCGGGGCCTTCCCTGCGGAGTCCCGGCAGTCTCTTTATCCGGAGGGTGTGGACGGAAAAGGCCGTCTCTCCCATGAGAGACGGCCTTGGCAATCGGCGGGTTCGGAAATTGCCCCGCCGGAGGGTATTAGCGCACTTTGTGGATCAGCTGCGGCCGGATGGCGACCGTGCGGAGCGGTTTTGCGGCCGATTGGTGTGCGGCACTCAGTTCGCTGACGGGCGAAGCTCCGGCCTTGTCGACCGACAGGCTCTTGCGGAAGACGGGCCCGTAGTTGCCGGCAGCATCCTTGGCCATGGCCAGGAAGTAGACCTCCGTATCCCAGGGCACGGCGTAGCGTGGCGATTCGACTCCTTCGCTGCCCTGCTTGATGAGAATCGGACGCAGCAATGCGTCGGGATAGCTCTCCGTATCCATGATGTTGTCCGACGTATAGATGGTGTACCACGTGGTGGCGTCGGCCGAATGTTCGACCGTAGCCGGCACGTAGGCCTTGCCGTTGAATTTCTCGTAGGTCTCGGGGTCGAGCTTGTAGAGTTCGCTGCCGTCGTAGTATTTGCCGAAGACGAGCTTTGCCGTCGCCGTCGAGATGACCTCCTTGGCTGTCGTGAACGATGGACTCAGGGCCGGGTCGGCCATCGGCTGGCCCGAAGCGTCGACGCAGATGGCCCAGACGTAATAGGTCGTGTTGGACTGCAGCGATTCATAGAAGTAGTAGTTGTCGCCCCGTACCGCGCAGACCGCAACGATATCTTCGCGCGTCGGGAAGGTCGCGTTGATCTGGCTCTCGATGTAATCGTCGAGGTATTTGCGCAGGGCTTCGTCGTTGCCGCCGTATTTCTGATAGTTCTGCTCGGTGATGACGTCCCAGATGTAGAGAACGCTCTGGTCCGAGGGCTTGACGGTGACATCGGCGCCGGTTGCCGAAACGTCGGTGATCTCGAAACTGAAGGTGTTCTTGGTCGGATCGCCTGCCGCGGCCGACGAGAACTTCATCTTGGAGAGCTTGGTCGAGGCGCTGTTCTGGTTCTCGTCGTAACCGAAGGCCGAGACATAGTATTCGGTGTCGGGCTGCAGGCTGCCGAAGTCCACGCCCGAGGAGATCGTCGTCTCTCCCGTGTAGGAGAAGAGCCACGACATCGAGCCGCCGTAGAGTTTCAGCATCTCTTCGATGAGCTTTTCATCGCCCATTGCATCAACGGAGGCTGCGTCGCGCACGTCGATGAAGTAGGGCATCGACGTGTCAAGCGGTTTGACGAGGATCGAGGCGCTGTTGTAGGTGACCTCCATGACCTCGAAGGTGAAGGGCTCGGGCTCCGACGGAGCCTCGACCAGAATGGGTTCGCTCAGCGCATAGTCGCCCGTGAAACCCGAGGCGGCGTCGTGGCCGGCAACAACGAGCCGGTACTCCGTGCCGGGGGTGAGCTCTTGCGTGAGGGTGAACTCCTCCGTTCCGGTATGCAGGTAGGGGGCTGTCTCTTTAATGCCTTCGAGCAGTTCGCTGATGGTCGTGTCGGAGAGGTCGCCGAGGGCTGCAGTCTCGAAAAGGTTGCAGTACCATGATGCCGTTTCGTCCGAGGGTACGACCTTGGCGCTAACGCCTTGTTGGTCGTAGGCGCCGAGCGTCACGGTGAAGGTCACGGCTGCCGGGGGATTGGGGGTCGGGTCGGGGTTGCCCTTGTCGTCGGAGTCGTTGCATCCGGCGAGAAGCGGTGCGGCGATGAAGCCGAGGAGCAGCCATTGCAGCAGGGTCTGAGTGAGGTGGTGCTGTTTCATAGCGGTTGATTTTTGATGAATAAGTCGGCTTTAATGTAGTTAAAAAAGTCGACACCACCTCTTCTTGGCGCAAGAAAATGTTGATTTCCGGGATTATATGGTCTCTTTTCGTCGAGATTTGGAGGTCGATTTCTCTCTCCTTCCTGGAAAAACAAGAAAAGCGCCCCGCGGTTGGCGGAGCGCTTGCTGGTGTTGAGCTACCTGGATTCGAACCAAGAATAACAGGACCAGAATCTGTTGTGTTACCATTACACCATAGCTCAATGACGTTTTGGTGATGCAAAAGTAGAATTTTATTTCACAACTACCAAGAAAAATCGAAAAAAAATTTAAGCGCCCCGCGGTTGGCGGAGCGCTTGCTGTGTTGAGCTACCTGGATTCGAACCAAGAATAACAGGACCAGAATCTGTTGTGTTACCATTACACCATAGCTCAATGACGTTTTGGTGATGCAAAAGTAGAACTTTATTTCACAACTACCAAGAAAAATCAGAAAAAAATTTCGTACATTTGTTTTTATCTCCGGCCCCGAAATCCGGAGACGAACTGAATGAAACTTGAAATTTACGCTAAATCAATTTGTTATGGGTATTAAGTTCCGGCTCGTCGTCATGAATTTCCTCCAGTATGCCATCTGGGGCGCTTATCTGACCTCGATGGGCTCCTATCTGGTCGGCGTCGGCCTCGCTTCGCATATCGGCATCTTCTATGCCATGCAGGGCATCGTTTCTCTCTTCATGCCTGCCGTTGTCGGTATCGTCGCCGACCGTTGGGTCCCCGCTCAGCGTCTGCTCGGCATCTGCCACCTCCTGGCCGCCCTCTTCATGGCCGCCGCCGGCGGTTATGCCATGTCCTCGGGCGAGGGGGTTCAGTTCGGAATCCTCTTCACGCTCTACTCGCTGAGCGTCGCCTTCTACATGCCGACGATCGCCCTCTCGAACTCCGTTGCCTACTGTGTCCTCGAGAGCGCCGGGCTCGATACCGTCAAGGCCTTCCCGCCGATTCGCGTCTGGGGCACCGTCGGCTTCATCTGCTCGATGCTGCTCTGCGATGCCGCCGGTTTCCAGACCACCTTCATGCAGTTCATGCAGTGCGCTGCGCTGGGGCTGATCCTCGGATTCTATGCCATGACGCTGCCCGCATGCCCCGTCAGCCCGGCCGGCGACCGCAAATCGCTCGTCGAGGCCCTCGGCCTGCGCGCCTTTACCCTCTTCAAACAGAAGAAGATGGCGCTGTTCTTCATCTTCTCGATGCTGCTGGGCGTCTCGCTGCAGATCACCAACGGATTTGCGAACCCCTTCATCACCTCGTTCCGCGATATCCCCGAGTATGCCTCGACCTTCGGCGCCAACCATGCCAATGCGCTGATCTCCCTCTCGCAGGTCTCCGAAACCCTCTGTATTCTGCTCATCCCATTCTTCCTCAAGCGGTTCGGAATCAAGAACGTCATGCTGATGGCCATGTTTGCCTGGGTGCTGCGCTTCGGACTCTTCGGCCTGGGCAACCCCGGCAGCGGTGTCTGGATGTTCATCCTCTCGATGATCGTCTACGGCGTCGCCTTCGACTTCTTCAACATCTCGGGTTCGCTCTTCGTCAACAAGGAGACCGATGTGGCGATCCGTTCCAGCGCCCAGGGGCTCTTCATGATCATGACCAACGGCATCGGTGCCACGATCGGAACGCTCGGCGCGCAGGCCGTCGTCAACCGCTTCGTCTATTCGCAGCAGAGTGCCGCGGCTCAGGTGGCCGGCTGGTCGCAGTCGTGGCTCGTTTTTGCCGGTTATGCCCTTCTCGTGGCGCTGGTCTTCGCCCTGGTGTTCCGTTACAGACACGATCCCAAAGCCATCGAAAATGTCCGCTGATTCGTGGAAAATTGCCGTCGGTGACGGTTGCATCCGTTGCGGACGCTGCGTGAGGGTCTGCCCGTCGCAGATCTTCGCGCAGGTCGAACCGCGCGGGGCCGTCGTGCTCCGCGATCCGGAGAGCTGCATCGTCTGCGGACATTGTGTGGCGGCCTGTCCCACGGGGGCCGTCCGCCACGAGGCCTTCACGCCCGAGCGGGTTCATGCCGCCGACAGGCAGGCGCTGCCCACCCCCGAACAGGTCGAACGGCTCCTGGCCGTGCGGCGTTCGAACCGGGCCCTCTCGAAGCAGGCCGTACCGCAGGAGTGGCTGCAGCGGATCATCGCTGCGGCCGACCGTGCCCCGACGGCCAGCAACGCCCGTGAACTGGGCTATCTGCTCGTCACGGATCCGTGCATGCTGCGGCAGGTGGCCCAATACACGCTCGGGGTCTTCCGCAGTCTGGAGCGGCTGTTGTCGAGTCCGCTGGTGCGGCCGTGGCTCAAGCCGCTGATGCCGGGCGTCTACCGTTATGTGCCGGTCTTCGCACGGCTGCGGCGCGACTATGCCGAGGGGCGTGACCGGATTCTGCGCGGGGCTACGGCGCTGTTGTTCATCCACGCCCCGAAGAAGAACCGCTTTGCGGCGGAGGATGCCAATCTGGCCTGTCAGAACGCCTCGCTGATGGCCGAGGCGCTCGGTGTGAGCCAGATCTACATGGGCTTTGTCCTGACGGCCATCCGGCACGACCGTCACAAACAGCTCAACCGGATGCTGGGGCTCGAAGATCGGTCGATCAGTGCCATTCTGGCCCTCGGGATGCCCGAATTTCTCTATCCGAACTACATCGACCGCGAGCCGGCCGAGGTGCGCGAAATCTGACGCCGGGATCTGATTCTGACGCCGGGATCCGACACTGAAATCTGACGCCGGGATCTGCACCGGAATCCGGAGTATTGTCTGTAAAAGAAAAAGGGGAGCGGCGGAACCGCTTCCCTTTTTTCTGTCTCATCTGTAGTTCGCCGCTCTCCCCTTGCTTGTGTCCCTCCCGGTCTGTCCGCATCTCTCCACGCTGCTGGGGCGGCCGGATACCTTTTAATAGAGGTTGTCGTACATCGACTGTGACTTGTCGTACTTCAGGTCGGAGAGCGAGGCTGCCTTCACGCCGATGTTGAAGCTCCAGCTCTTGTGGTAGCCGAACGGGATCCACGAGAAGGACATCTGCCAGCAGTGCAGGTCGCGCGTGATCGAGATCGACGAGGTGGTCAGCTTGTTGGTCTTGATGTCGTAACCGCCCTGGAAGGTGATACCCACCTTCGGGGTGAGGTTCAGCGAACCGTTGAAGCCGATGGTCTGCGTGACATTCTTGCGGTAGCCCGTCGTGCCGTTGTTGACGTACGAGACAGAGTAGTTCACCGCGTAGTTGAAACCGAAGTTCCACGGCAGCGAGAAGTCATAGTACGTCTGGGCCATGTACTGCCTTCGCAGCACGGGGTCCATCTGTCCGTAGGGGTCGTAGAAGGGGTTCTGATACTCCGGAGGCAGTGACGTGATGTCGTTCACGGCCGGGGTGCTCTTGTCCTCGCGCGACTTGAACGTGTAGCCGAACGACCAGCCCGTTGAGGTGATGCGCCCCGGGAAGAAGAGCTTGTCGTAGCGCACGCCCTGCGGTGTGACGCGATAGGGGTCGAGCGTCGCCGAGAGGTTGATGCCGAAGTTCTTGAAGAGCGTCGTTCGGAAAGAGAGCGAGATGGTCGACAGCCGCATCGAGTCGGCCAGGAAGTTGTACGAACCGCTTGCACGGAGTTCGTCGATGAGCTTGATCTTCTTCACGCCCGAGGTGTCGCGTTTCGAGAGGACCTTCATCTCGAGGTTCTGCGACAGCGAGAAGGTCATCGACATCGACCGCCCGGACGAGGGCACGCCGTAGGCATTGACCGCATAGGGCGAGTAGGTCGTGAAACGGCCCGTCGAGTCGGTCTGCCGCGTGAGGTAGTAGCCGTATTTCGGGTCGCTGAAGTCCGGGGCGTAGGAGAAGCCGATCGTCGGCGTGATCGTGTGGCGGATGGCCTGGATCTTGCGGTCGCGGCGCTTCTTCGTGAAGTCGTACATGCCGTAGAGGGTCGTCGACGTCGAGACGCTGAAGTTATAGTTGTAGAGGCGGTAGAAGCCGTAGTTCGTGGCCAGCGTGTCGGTTTGGTTCGTCACGGGGTTCCACTCGTATTCGACCTTCTTGAAGTACCACTTCTCGGTGTAGTTGGCCGAGGGCGTGATGTTGATGTAGTTGAAGAGGTTGAACGACGCCGAGACCGGAATCGAGTGTTCGATGCCGTTCTTCATGTTGTCGAAGGTCTTCTTCGTGAAGAGTTCCGACTCGGTGGTGGTCACCGAGTTGGTCATCTTGCCCGTGTACTGCATCGAGATCTTCTCATACCAGCGGTCCTTGCCGGTCTTCTCCTTGCGTTTGAAGGGGTAGAAGCGCGAGACGTTGAAGACCACCGTCGGCAGGGTGATCGACAGCGACTGGTTCTGCGAGTTCTGCGAGATGGCCATGTTCGCCGAGAGGGAGAAGGGGGTGCCGGCCCAGCTCTTCGAGTAGGAGATCGACGAGTTGGTCTGCGTAGCCAGAATGTCGTTCAGATTCGTGGCCGAATACTTGCTGTAGCCGCTCGTGGCGAAGTTCACCGAGGCCGAGAAGGTCGATCCGGGATTGGCCTTGGCATCCTGCGAGTGGGTCCACTGGATGCGGAAGTTGTTCTGCTTGATGTAGTCGGGTTCGCCCTTCTCGCCGGTCTTCACGTTCGAGAACTCCATGTTGAAGCTGCCGCTGTACTTGTAGCGCTTGATGTATCGCGAGGCGGCCGAGGCCTCCCACGATCCCAGCGTGTAGATACCGCCCCGCACGGCCAGGTCGGCATAGTCGCCCAGCGTGAAGTAGTAGCCCAGGTCGCGCAGGTAGAATCCCTTGCGGGTCTCCTCGCCGTAGGTGGGCATCAGCAGACCCGATTTCGGCCCCGAACTGATCGGGAAGAAGCCCTCGGGGATGCCGAGGAAGTAGATCGGCACATCCTCCATGACCAGATAGGCCGGGCCCGTGACGACCTTCTTGCCGGGGATCACCTTGGCCTTGGTCATCGCCAGGTAGAAGTGCGGGTGGTCGGTTTCGTCGCAGGTGGTGTATTTTCCGCCCTCGATGTTGATCGTGTTGTCGGCCATCTTCTTCACGCTGCCGCCGACGAGCCAGCCGTCGCCCTGCTGCGTGGCCACACCCTTGATCTTGGCCTTCTTCGTATTGAGGTTGTAGGTGATCGTATCCATCTGGTAGGAGGCCGACCCGTCCGAGAATTCGGGTTTGGTTACCGTCGGCTTGCCGTCCACCGAGTCGGGTTTGCCGTAGGCATGCACCAGTTTCGAGTTCATGTCGATGCGCATGTAGTCGGCCTTGAGGTTGCTGTTCTGGTAGGTGACGTCGCCCTGGTTGTAGATGTAGACCAGCTTGTTGCGCACGTCGTAGACCAGCGAGTCGGTACTTTTGCCCGCGATCGGGTCGTCGAGGAAGGCGCCGGCCGGACGGGGCTTCTTCACCGAGTCGCGGCGCACGGTGTCGGCGCTCATCGAGTCGCGGCGCATGGCCATCGAGTCGCTTTTCTGCGCCACGAGCGAGTCGACCTGTGACGAGAAGAGCGAATCCTTCTCCTGCTGGCTCAGGGCGTTGAAGGCGGCATTGCGGCGGGCGCGTTCGCGGGCGGCACGGGCTTCGCGGCGCGAGAGCGGGGCGGTCTGGCGGAGAGCGGTGCTGTCGGCGGCCTCGAAATCGGGGCGGCGCTCTTCAACCGGGCTGCCAGCACTCCGGCGCAGGCTATCTTCCGCGAGCGGACCGAAGGCTGAACGAGGGGCCATGCCGCCGAGCACGACCTGGGCGAACAGCACGAGAACGGCCGCCGACAAGAGATATTTTACCCGGTTCTTATCCAAAATTCCAAAAATTTTCCGTACCTTTGCCGACGAGTCGGCAAAAACGCCGGGGGAGGTTTCCTGCACGTTGCTCGATGCATCGCTTGTCCCCCTTGCGCCGCGTTTTCGGCCCGACAAAGATAGGTAAAAAATTACAGAAAGCTCACACTTGGCACCATTAAATATGCGCACACGTCTTTTGCTGCTCGTCGCTTTCGCGGTGGCCGCCGTCTTTACCAACGCGGTTACGGCCGGAAATATTGCGTACGGTGTCCGGGTGGTGGTGATCGATGCGGGTCACGGCGGCAAGTTCCCCGGCGCCCACTATGGCGGAGTCTACGAGAAGGACCTCACGCTGAAGGTGGCCCTGAAGTTGGGAAAACTCATCGAGCAGGGGATGCCCGGCGTGAAGGTGGTCTACACCCGTACGACGGACAAGGCCCTCGGGGCCGATCTGGCGTCGGACCTCCAGGCCCGTGCAGATATCGCCAACAACGCCGGCGGCGACCTCTTCCTCTCGATCCATGCCAATGCCGCGCCGCGCGCCACGTCGGTGCGGGGCGTCGAGACGCTCATCATGGGCGAGACCCCCAAGGAGCAGCGTTACAACGAGAATGCCCTCTACGAGAGCAACCGCGAGGATCTGATCGACATGTCGGACGAACGGACGGCAGCCATCGTGCGGGCCTATATCCAGAACCTGCAGTTCACCTACGGCGAGTACAGCATGGCCATCGCCCGCTGCATCCAGACCAGTTACACCAAGGCCGGACGCAACTCCCGCGGGGTGAAGCGCCAGCTGCTGCGCGTGCTCTACGCCACGGACATGCCCGGCGCGCTGACCGAGATCGGATTCATGACCAACGCCCAGGAGCTTGCCTACATGAAGTCCGACAAGGGGCAGAGCGAAATCGCCGCCTCGATCTACCGGGCCGTGCGCGAATACTCCTCCTACGTGCTTGAGATGCGTACGGCCGAGGAGGGGCCCGCTGTGACGGCGGATCACAAGGGTGGGGCAGTCTCGGATTCACTTCCGGCGGCGGCCGGCAAGGGGGCGGATGCCAAGACGGCCGGCAGCAAGGGGACGGAAGCCAAGGGGGCGGATGCCAAGGGAACGGATGCCAAGGCGGCCGGCTCGAAAGTTGCAGGTGCACGGGAGGCGGCCGGCGGTGCGGCTGCAAAGGATGCTGCAGCGGCCAAGGGTGCCGGTACATCGAAGGGTGTCGGAGCGTCGAAGAGTTCCGGTGCCGCGGGAGATTCCGGAGCTGCAGGCGAGACGGAAAAGAACGCCGCGTCGAAGGCCGGTGCCGAAAAGACGCAGCCGTTGCGCTATACGGTTCAGGTGCTGGCCTCGTCGAAGAGCATCCCGCTCAACTCGGCGCAGTTCCGTGCGTACCGCGGCAAGGTGCGTCAGTATACCTCCGGGGGACGTTTCCCCTACAAATATTGCGTGGGGGAGTTCTCCTCGCGCAGCGCCGCCCAGCGCAAGGCCGCCGAGGTGCGCAAAACATTCCCCGAGGCCTTTGTGGTCTGCTGCCGGGGTACGCAAATTGTACAAAAGTAGTTCAGAGAACGTATGAAAAGAGAAGTCAAGATCGGAATATTCGCCGTGCTGATGATCCTGGCCGCCTGGGCCGGAATCCGATTCCTGCAGGGGCTCGACATCTTCAGCCGCAATGCCGTCTATTATGCCGCCTATGACCAGATCAGCGGCCTGCAGGTCGCCTCGCCCATCACGATGAAGGGGGTCAAGATCGGTACCGTCGCCGGAATCTCGTTCGATCCGGCCCGCAGCGAAAACGTCGTGCTCGAGCTCACCGTCAAGCGCCAGTACCGCATCCCCGAAGACTCCGAAGCCAAGATCTACAGCGACGGACTGATGGGCGGCAAGGCCATCGAGATCATCTACGGCAAGTCGGACAGCTTCCTCGAAAAGGGCGATACGCTGCGTTCGGCCCGCGACCGTGACCTGATGGACATGGCCGGCTCGGAGCTGGAGTTCTTCAAACAGAAGATCTCGCAGGTGACCGACGATCTGTCGCGCACGCTCGGCAACCTCAATCTGTTGCTCGAGACCAATGCCCGGCACATCAACGGAACGCTGGCCCACCTCGATACGATGTCGGGCGACATGGCCCAGGTGCTCAATTCGCAGAAACGGAATCTCGAAAGCGCCGTCGAGAACCTCACGGCCTTCTCCGAGATGCTGGGTGAGAATGCCCCGCGCGTGGACAGCATGATGAACAACCTGAACCGCATCTCGACGGATCTGGCCGACAGCGGTTTTGCCCGTCAGCTGACCGAGACGATGGGCGAGGTGAACGCACTGCTCGAGGAGGTGCAGCAGGGTGAGGGAACCGTCGGACGCCTGCTGAGCGATCCGGCCCTCTACGAATCGCTGACCCGGGCGAGCGACAACCTGGCCTCGCTCTTGGCCGATCTGGAACAGTATCCCGGCCGCTATGTCCACTTCTCGCTCTTCGGCCGCAGCCCCGAGAAGATGCAGGCCAAGGCCGAGCGCAAGGCCCAGAAGGCGGCCGAACGGGCCCGTCGCGATTCGCTCAAGTCGCTGCGTTGACCCCCGGGGCCGAATCCATGAAAACGAAATACGATAACAACAACTGACAAGAGATCCTTTCGGCCCCGGTGTGTGGGGCCGATTTTTATTCGATATCACTGACCCATGATCTATCCAGCCACTTTCGAGCAGAAAATCGGTTTCGACCGTCTTCGCGAACAGGTCGCCGAGCGTTGTACGATGCGCGCCGCCCGCGAGCGGATCGCCGCCGAGGGATTTTCGACCTCGCCGCGCGAAATCGAACGGCGTCTGGCGCTGGCCGACGAGATGCGCCTGATCCTCGAAATGGAGAACGACTTCCCCGGCGGGGAGTATCCCGATGTCGACCAGATCGTGGCCAAACTCCGTGTCGAAGGGTCGTTCCTCGACGTGGAGGAGGTCGCCACGCTCGGCCATGCCCTGCGCGCCATCGGGCAGATCGTCGGCTTCATCCTCAGCCGGATGCAGCGCTACCCGTCGCTCTATGCCCGCACGCGCGGCGTCGAGGCCTTCCCCGACATCATCCGGCGCATCGACGCGATCGTCGACCAGTATGGCAACATCCGCGACAACGCCTCGCCCGCCCTGCAGGAGATCCGCCGCGCCATCCGCGAACGCGAAGGCCAGGCCGCCAAGCGGTTGCAGGCCGTACTGCAGGCCGCCAAGGGGGCCGGCATCGTCGAGAGCGACGCCCAGATCTCGATCCGCGACGGACGGGCCGTGATCCCCGTCTCGGCTTCGAACAAACGCAAGCTCAACGGCTTTATCCACGACGAGTCGGCCACGGGCCGGACCTTCTACGTCGAGCCGGTCGAGGTGGTGGAGATCAACAACGAACTGCGCGAACTCGAGTATGCCGAACGGCGCGAGATCGTGCGCATCCTCTCGGAGTTCACCGAGACGATCCGCCCCGATGCCGGGCTGATTGCCGACTCGGGCGACTACCTGGCCGAGATCGACATGCTGCGCGCCAAGGGGCGCTGGGCCTCGGAAAACGGCTGCGTGAAGCCGATCCTCTCGACCGACGACCGTCTGGTGCTGAAGAATGCCCGCCACCCGCTGCTGCAGCAGACGCTGCGGGCCGCCGGACGCGAGATCGTCCCGCTCGACCTGCAGCTCGACCGCCACAAGCACATCCTCGTCATCTCGGGTCCGAATGCCGGCGGAAAGTCCGTCTGCCTGAAGACGACGGGCATCGTGCAGTACATGTTCCAGTGCGGATTCCTCGTCCCGACGTCGGAGATCTCCGAGCTGCCCGTCTTCGAGAGCATCTACATCGACATCGGCGACGAACAGTCGATCGACAACGACCTGTCGACCTATTCGTCCCACCTGCTCAACATGAAGAACATGCTGGCCGGGGCTTCGGACCGCACGCTGGTGCTGATCGACGAGTTCGGTTCGGGAACGGAGCCGATCATCGGCGGCGCCATCGCCGAGGCGATCCTCGAACGGCTGCTGGCCCGCGGCTGCTACGGCGTCATCACGACCCACTACGCCAATATCAAATACTATGCATCGAATACCGACGGAATCGCCAACGGCGCGATGATGTTCGACGTGCAGAACATCCGCCCGCTCTTCAAGCTGGAGATGGGCAAACCGGGCAGTTCGTTCGCCGTGGAGATCGCCCGCAAGATCGGCCTCCCGGAGGAGATCATCCGCGCGGCGAGCGAGAAGGCCGGTTCGGACCACATCAACATCGAGAAGCAGCTGCGCGAAATCGCCCGCGACAAGCACTACTGGGAGCAGAAGCGCGACCGCATCCGCCTGACCGACCGCAAGGTCGAGGAGCTGGAGCAGACCTACACGGAGCAGCTGTCGAAGATCCGCACCGAACGGCAGGAGATCCTGCGGCGGGCCAAGGAGGAGGCGCAGCGACTCATTGCCGATGCCAACCGCCAGATCGAGAATACGATCAAGACGATCCGCGAGGCGCAGGCCGAGAAGGAGATGACGCGTCTGGCGCGCCGCGAGCTGGACGACTTCCGCGAAACGGTCGAGAAGGAGGATACCTCGGCGCGCGACGAGCAGGTGGCCCGCGAGATGGAACGCATCGAGCGGCGGCGCCAGCGGCGGGCCGAACGGCGCGAACGCCAGGGCGAAAAGGGCCCGGAGAAGCCTGCGCAGGCCATAGAGAAGCCGCGTGAGGTGGAGGTCGGCTCGAAGGTGCGCATGGCGGGGCAGGAGATGGTCGGCGTCGTGCAGTCGGTCAAGGGCAAGCGCGCGCAGGTGGCCTTCGGGCAGATCCTCACGACGGTCGACAAGTCGACGCTCACCGTCGTCTCGAACAACGAATACCGCGAGGCCACGCGTCCGACGACGGCCCGTACGGTGGTGTCGGTCGACATCTCGGCCCGCAAGCTAAACTTCAAGGACCATATTGACGTGCGCGGCATGCGGGCGGCCGAGGCGCTGGAGGCGGTGCAGAATCTGGTCGACGATGCCCTGATGGTGGGTGTCAGCTCGGTGACGATTCTCCACGGGAAGGGAACCGGTGCCCTGAAGGAGGAGATCCGCCGCTATCTGAAGACGGTGCCCGAGGTGGTCTCGGCCGTCGACGAACATGCCGACCGCGGCGGCGCCGGCATCACGATCGTGACGTTCGACCTTTCGTAGCGGGGAGGGCGTGCAGATACGGAAAAATCCCGCCGGGCGGGACGAAGTGCCCCGGAACCGGCCGGAACAAAGCTATAAAAGTTGCGGAAAAATGAATTACAGACTTTCGCAGATCGCGGCCGTCGTCGGCGGCCGCTTCTCGGGCGAGGACCACGAGGTGCAGGCGGTCGTCACGGACAGCCGCTCGCTGACGTGTGAATTGGGGTGCAACCCGATGTTCGTCGCCATGTGCGGCGCCAACCACGACTCGCACGACTTTATTGGGCAGATGTACGGCCGCGGCGTGCGGGCCTTCCTGGTCGAACACGCCGTTGAGGAGATGCCGGGGGCCGGATACGTGGTGGTCAAGAACGCCATTGCGGCGCTCCAGAGCCTGGCGGCCTACCACCGCGCCCACTTCAAGGGGACGGTCGTCGGAATCACCGGCTCGAACGGAAAGACCGTCATCAAGGAGTGGATCGCCGAGGAGCTGCCCGCCGGCATGAAGTGCTACCGCTCGCCGAAGAGCTACAACTCGCAGCTCGGTGTGCCGCTGTCGGTGCTGATGATCGAGGGCGACGAGCAGTTGGCGCTGATCGAGGCCGGCATCTCGAAGCCCGGCGAGATGGAGCGTCTCGAACGGATCATCCGTCCCGACGTGGTGGTCTTCACCTCGATCGGCGACGCCCACCAGGAGAATTTCCTCAATCTCGAACAGAAGTGTCTCGAAAAGATGGTGCTGGCCCACCGCGCCCGCACGATCATCTACCACAGTTATTACGAACCGCTGGGCCATCTGATCGCCACGCGCTTTGCCGAACGGCGGCTCTACGATGCGGCCCAGTCGCCGCAGGTCCCCGAGGCGGTGATCGGCAACGAGGCCTCGCGCCGCAATGCCCAGATCGTCGAGGCCTTCTGCGCGGCGATGGGCTTTCCGGCCCCGTCGTTCTCCGGAGCCCCGGAGGTGGCCATGCGCCTCGAGGTGAAGGACGGAATCAACGATTCGGTGCTGATCAACGACGCCTACAACCTCGATCTCAACTCGCTGGCCCTGGCGCTGGACTACCTCCACAGCGTGGCCCTCACGCGGCGGCGCACGCTGGTGCTGTCGGACATCGCCCAGAGCGGACTCTCGGACGACGAGCTCTACAGCCGGGTGGCCGGCATGGTCTCGCGGGCGGGCGTCGACACGCTCGTCGGGATCGGCCCGAAACTGAAGCGTTACGCCGCGCTCTTCGACTGCGACAAGGTCTTCTACGCCTCGACCGACGAGTGCATCGCCCGGCTGGGACGCGAAGCCGTCGCCGGCCGCGCCGTGCTGCTGAAGGGGGCCCGCGACTTCCGCTTCGAGAAGCTGGCCCACGCCCTCTCGCGCAAGAGCCATACGACGGTGCTGGAGGTCGATCTCGACGCCATGATCCACAACCTCAATTACTTCCGCGCGAAGCTCGACTTCCGTACGAAACTCGTGGCGATGGTCAAGGCCGGGTCGTACGGCACGGGCGATTTCGAGGTGGCGCAGATGTTGCAGCACCAGGGGGTCGACTACCTGGCCGTGGCCTTTGCCGACGAAGGGGTGCTGCTGCGCGAACGCGGCATCACGATGCCGATCGTCGTGCTGAACGCCGATGCCGACAGCTTCGACCTGATGATCGCCAACCGTCTCGAACCCGAAATCTACAGCTTCCACTCGCTGCGTGACTTTGCCGATGCGGTGACCCACGCCGGCGAGATCCGCTATCCGATCCACCTGAAGCTCGACACGGGGATGCACCGGCTGGGATTCATGGAGGGGGAGATCCCCGCGCTGTGCGAACGGCTGACCGGGATGTCGGAGGTCAAGGTGGCCACGATCTTCTCCCACCTCAATTGCGCCGACATGCCCGAGGAGGATACCTACACCCGCGCCCAGATCGAACGTTTCGACCGCATGAGCACGGCACTGGTCGAGGCGCTGCCCTATCCCGTCATCCGCCATACGGCCAACTCGGCCGCCATCGAACGCTTCCCCGAGGCGCAGTTCGACATGTGCCGGCTCGGGCTGGGGCTCTACGGTTTCGGCTGGCAGCACAACGCCTCGCTGCGCCCCGTCTCGGCGCTGAAGACCCGCATCGTGCAGATCAAACACCTCGAGGCGGGCGATACGGTCGGCTACGGACGGGCCGGACGGCTGACCCGCCCGACCGTCACGGCCACCGTCCCGATCGGCTATGCCGACGGTCTGGACCGCCATCTGGGGTGCGGACGCTGGTCGATGCTCGTGGCTGGACGTCCGGCTCCGATCGTCGGCCGGGTCTGCATGGACAGCTGCATGATCGACATTACGGATATCCCGGGCGTTGCGGAGGGCGACGAGGCCGTCGTCTTCTCGGCCGCCGCGGGGAACGATCTCGAAACGATGGCCCGCGTGCTGGATACGATCCCCTACGAGATCATGACCTCGGTCTCGGGCCGCGTCAAACGCATCTATCTCAAGGAGTAAAACCATGAATTACGGAACCCTCTACATGATCCCGTGCCCGATTTCGGACGAAACGGCACCCTGGGAGGTCCTCCCCGCCGCCAACCGCGCGGTGATGGACTCGCTGGACTACTTCATCGTCGAGAATACCCGCTCGGCAAGACGCTTCCTGTCGCGCGCCGGAGTCTCGCGCCCGATCGAGGAGCTGGAGTTCCGCGAACTGAACGAACATACGCTCGCCGGACGGGAGGTCGAGGAGCTTGTGGCACCGCTGCTGGCGGGACGTTCGGCCGGCGTCATCTCCGAGGCCGGCGTGCCGGGCGTGGCCGACCCCGGGGCGCTGGTGGTCGAGGCCTGCCACCGGAAGGGGATCCGCGTGGTGCCGCTCATCGGCCCCTCGTCGATCATTCTTGCCATGATGGCCTCGGGGCTCAACGGGCAGTCGTTCGCCTTCAACGGCTATCTGCCCGTCAAACCGCCCGAACGGGCCCGCGCCATCCGTTTCTTCGAGCGCCGCGCCCACGGCGAGGGGCAGTCGCAGGCGTTCATCGAGGCGCCGTACCGCAACGGGAAGCTCCTCGAACAACTCCTGCAGACGCTGGCCGCGGAGACCCGCCTGACGGTGGCCGTGGATCTGACGGCCCCGTCGCAGTCGGTCATCACCCGCAGGGTCGGGGAGTGGCGCCGGAGCCCGCTGCCCGAACTGAACAAACGCCCGGCGATCTTTATCATCGGTTAGCCTTGGTATGCAATTTGCGCGAAAGATCATTCAGAAACTGAAAAAAACACCAGATATGAAAGAGGAAAAAGTTAACAATGAGGACGTTAAGGATACCGAGGTAAAGGTATCCGGCGACGGCAATCCTTCGCACGAAGAGGCCAAGAATGCCAATATGGCAGACCCGACCGCCGAGGCATCTGCCAAAATGGCAGAGGATGAGCCTGCTGCCGCCGACGCCGGCTCCGCCAAGAAGGAGGAGAAGAACGACGACAAACAGGCGTCCGATGCAACGGCAAAGGCCGTCGAGGAGGCCGTGGCCGAATGGAAGGATCGCTTCCTGCGGCTGCAGGCCGAGTTCGACAACTACCGCAAACGGACGCTCAAGGAGAAGATGGATCTCGTCCAGACGGGCGGCCGCGACGTGCTGCTGGCCATGCTGCCCGTGCGCGACGACGTGCAGCGCGCCATGACCGCCATGGAGAAGAGTGACGATGTGGAGGCCCTGCGCTCGGGCGTGCGGCTCATCTCGCAGAAGTTCACCGAGGCGCTCCGCCAGAAGGGCGTCACCGAAATGGAACTCAAGGAGAAGGAGTTCGATGCCGACATCGCGGAGGCGGTGGCCAAGTTCGCGGCCGGCGAGGAGATGAAGGGCAAGGTCATCGATGTCGTTCAGACGGGTTACATGCTGGGCGACAAGGTGCTGCGCTTTGCCAAAGTTGTCGTAGGAGAGTAATGCCATGGCTGAAAAGAGAGATTATTACGAAGTGCTCGGCGTCGAGCGGAATGCCAACGCCGACGAGATAAAGAAGGCCTATCGGAAGGCCGCCATCAAGTATCACCCGGACAAAAACCCCGGGGACAAGGAGGCCGAAGAGAAGTTCAAGGAGGCTGCCGAGGCCTATGACGTGCTGTCGAACCCCGAAAAACGGGCCCGTTACGATCAGTTCGGACACGCCGGAATGAGCGGTGCGGCAGGGGCCGGTGCCGGCGGTTTCGGCGGATTCAGCGGCGGAGGTTTCTCGATGGAGGATATCTTCTCGCAGTTCGGCGACATCTTCGGCGGCCACTTCGGCGGCGGATTCCGTTCGTCGACGGGCGGCGGACGGCGTGTCAACCGCGGTTCGGATATCCGCGTGCGGGTCAAGCTGACGCTGGCCGAGATCGCGACGGGCGTCACGAAGAAGCTCAAGATCAACAAGACCATCGCCTGCGACAAGTGCGGCGGTTCGGGCGCCAAGGATGCCAATTCGTACTCGACCTGCTCGGCCTGCAACGGCACGGGTTACGTCACGCGGGTGGAGAACACCTTCTTCGGCCGCATGCAGACCCAGAGCGTCTGCCCGACCTGCGGCGGTACGGGCAAGGTGATCACCGCTCCGTGCGACAAGTGCAAGGGCGAAGGTACGCTGCGCGGACAGGAGGTCGTCGAGATCAAGATCCCGGCCGGAGTGGGCGAGGGAATGGTCCTGACGGTCACCGGAAAGGGCAATGCGGCCCGTCAGGGCGGTGTCAACGGCGATCTGCAGGTCGTCATCGAGGAGGAGCCCAACGAGGAGCTCGTACGCGACGGCAACGACCTGATCCACAACCTGAACATCACGGTGACGACGGCGCTGCTGGGCGGTACGGTCGAGGTGCCGACCGTCGACGGCCGGGCCAAGATCAAGATTGCCCCCGGAACGCACGCCGGCAAGGTGCTGCGGCTGGCCGGCAAGGGTCTGCCCGAGGTGAACGGCTACGGCCGCGGCGACGAACTGATCGTTGTCGACATCACGATTCCTTCGAAACTTACGTCGGAGGAGAAACGGCTCGTCGAGCAGCTGGCGGCACAGCCTTCGTTCCAGCGCGCCGAATCGACCAAGAACCAGAACATATTCGAACGCATGAAGAGTTTCTTCCGGTAGCAGAACCGGAGGTGCATCGAAGGTGCAGCCCGCGGCCGGAAAACTCCCGGGGAGGACCTCGGGAGTGGCTGCAGGAGCTCGGTGGACAAACCCCTTCCCCAGTTGGGGGAGGGGCTTGTCGCATCGCTGCGGGAGGTCCCGGCAGTCTGTACGGGAGGCCCTGGCGGCTTGTACGGGAGGCCTTGGCAGCTTGTTCGGGAGGTTCCGGTAGCTGGGGCGAGAGGTTTTGGCAGCCTGTACGGGAGGTCCCGGCGGCTTGTTCGGAAGGTTCCGACGGCTTGTACGGAAGGTTCCGGCGGCCTGTCCGAAATTCCCCGAACGCTCGCCGGAACGTCGAAATGCGCGCGAAAATGCAATAATTTGCAAAGATATTCGTATCTTTACCGAAAAAGTGGACGACCATGTTAGGCTTTACACCCTTCAAGAGACACGCAAACAAGTTCAACTATATCCCGCGTTACTACGACCCCGAAAAGGAGGCGCGTGAGCAGCGCCGGGCCGAACTCCACGGCGAACGCGCGGAGGATGCCCACGAGGAGTACCGCCCCGGGCAGTATATCCGTACGCAGCGCGAAGCCCGCGCCGCACGCCGTGCCGGTACCGAAGAGCACGGCCGCATGCGGGTCTTCAAGATGGCCGGTGCGGCGGTGTTGATGCTGCTGTTCATCTACCTGCTCTATCCGCGGCTGGCCGAATGGGTGGTGCGGCTGCAGCAGCCCCGACGGCCGGTTCCGGCCGCTGCGGCCGAGGGTGACTTCAACCCCTATGCCCCGATCAGGGTCGTCCCGAACGATTACCAGGAGGAGTAGATGGCAGACAAGATCAGACTGTTACCCGAAGTCGTCGCCAACCAGATTGCGGCCGGTGAGGTGGTTGTCCGCCCGGCCTCGGTGGTCAAGGAGATGATGGAGAATGCGCTCGATGCGGGCGCACGGACCGTGAAGGTCAACTTCCGCGACGGAGGCAAGGACCTGATCCAGATCGTCGACGACGGCTGCGGCATGTCGCCCATCGACGCCCGGCTGGCCTTCGACCGCCACGCCACGAGCAAGATCGCCGACGTCGAGGATATCTATGCCCTGCATACGTTCGGATTCCGGGGCGAGGCCCTGGCGTCGATCGCCGCCGTGGCCGAGGTCGAACTCCGCACCCGGCAGGAGGGCGATGAACTGGGTACGCAGACCGAAATCAAGGGCGGGCAGTTCGTCGCGCAGACGCCGGTGCTCTGCCCCGTGGGGGCGCAGTTCTTCGTGCGCAACCTCTTCTACAACGTCCCGGCCCGCCGCCGGTTCCTCGACAAGAGCACCACGTCGGCGTCGCAGATCCGGACGGAATTCCAACGCATTGCGCTCTGTTATCCGAAGGTGAGCTTCGAACTCTATGCCAACGATGCCCCGGTCTATCTGCTGCAGCCGTCGTCGCTGGCCGGACGCATCGTCGACGTGGTGGGACGCCACATCAAGCAGAATCTGCTCGATGTCGAGGCCGATACGTCGATCGCCCGCATCGAGGGGTTCATCGGTCGGCCGTCGGCCGCCAAGAAACGAAATACGGACCAGTACATGTTCGTCAACGGGCGCTACTTCAAGAGCCCCTACCTGGCGAGCGCCATCCTGAAGGCCTACGACAAGCTGATTGCCGAGAACTGTCAGCCGGCCTACTTCCTCTACCTGACGATCGATCCGTCGCGCATCGACGTCAACGTCCACCCGCAGAAGACCGAAGTCCGCTTCGCCGACGAGGAGGCCGTCTGGCAGATCGTCAACGCCGCCGTGCGCGAGACGCTGGCCAAGACGGGGGCGGTACCGATGATGGATTTCGACCGCGACGAGTCGCTGGAGATCCCCGTCATGCAGAAGGGGGCCGTCTATAACGAACCGGCTTCGGTCTCGAACCGGGCCTACAACCCCTTCAACGAGACCTATATCGATCCGTCGGCTCCCGATCCGGGAGGCGCCTTCACGGGGTTGGATGTCCCCTACGGCGGGGAGGATCTCCGCGAGGGACCCCTCGTCACGGCACGTGGCGGGGCTGTACGGCGGTCGGGCGGACGCGGCGGCGTGTCGTTTGTTCCGGGCGGTGCGCTCGCCCGGTCGGAGTCCGACGAGTTCGAGGATTTCGAATCGGGCAGCGATTTTGCAGGACGTATGACGGCCGCGGAGGAGGAGATCCCCGGCGGAGCATTGGTCGACGGTGAGTTCGACATCACCCCCTCGAAGATGGGGGCGAAGGTGTCCGCTGCGGAGGAGTCGCTCGAGGTCGTTTCGTCACGGATAGGTGATGCCCCCCGGGCCGAGGACCCGGCAGAGGAGGACCGCATGGTCGATATCGCCTCGTCGCAGCTGGACGGAGCGTCGTTCAGCGAGAGTGCGCTCGACTTCATCCCCTCGACGGTCGGTCCGGAACAGCAGCAGCTCGATCTGACGCAGCATACGGCCTTCCGCGAGGCGCTGCCGCTGCCGGGCGGCTACATTGCCGCCATGATGGAGGGGCGTTTCGTGGTGGTCGACGTGCGGCGGGCCCGCGAGCGGATTCTCTACGAGGAGTATCTGCGAATGCTGGGCCACGGCTCGGCCGTCAGCGAACAGCTGCTCTTCCCCGAACGGCTGCTGCTCTCGCAGGACGAATATGCGCTGCTCGAGGAGAATGCCGTGGAGTTTGCCGCGCTGGGGTTCGATCTCGAACTGTGCGGCGACGGGGCCGTCGAGGTCAAGGGCACACCGGCCGACATGCCCGCCGATGCGGTCGACCGGCTGATCTACGACCTGCTGCAGGCCTTCGCCACGCCCGTCTCGCTCGAGGAGGTGCGCCGCGAAAAGATCGCTGCGGTGATGGCCTTCTCGGGTTCGCGCGGCCCGGTGCGGAACCTCTCGCGCGAAGAGGCTGCGGCGCTGCTCGACCGGCTGGCCGCCGGCGGCAACGTCAGCTTCTCGCCCTCGGGCAAACGGATCATCGCCGAGCTGACACCCGACGATTTGCGCGCAAAGCTGGGCTGATGCCGGCAAAAAGAGTTACATTTGCAAAAATTTGAAAATTCATGAACCGCTATTTCCAGACCCCTCCGGTCGTCAAGAATCTGATCATCATCAACGTGCTCATCTACATGGCGATGGCGCTGATTCCCGAGGCCAACCGCTTTCTCAACCATTTCGGTGCCCTGCAGATCGGACCGCGGATGTTCGGGTATGAGTTCCACACCTACCAGTTCATCACCTACATGTTCCTCCACGCCAATTTCGAACACGTCTTCTTCAACATGTTTGCCCTGTGGATGTTCGGCCGCACGCTGGAGTACGACCTCGGCTCGCGGCGATTCCTCGTCTACTACATGGTCTGCGGCGTGGGTGCGGCGCTGATCCAGGCGGCCATCACCGTAGCGATGGGACAGCCGATGGCGCTGGTCGGTGCGTCGGGCGCCGTGATGGGTCTGCTGCTGGCTTTCGGGGTGATGTATCCCAATGCCGTGATCATGCTCCTGATCCCGCCCATCCCGATGAAGGCCAAGTGGTTCGTCATCATCTACGCCGTCATCGAGCTCTTCCTCGGCTGGCGCGGCCTGGGCAACGTCGCCCACTTCGCCCACGTCGGTGGCATGCTGTGGGGCTATCTGCTGCTCCAGTGGTGGAAACGCCGCGGAATGATCCGTTTCTAACCTGCTGACGACGATGGCCTCTTCCGACTATTACAAAAGCAGCTACGGCGACCGCCCCGAACAGAAGGGCAAACGCCGTCGCAGCTGGGTGCTGTGGCTGCTGGACGGTGTGCTGACGGTCCTGACCGCCGTGGTCGCCGTGACGCTCGTGCTGACCTATTTCGTCCCCTATGTCAACCCCTCGCGCGTGTGGTTCTTCCCCGTGCTGGGGCTCGCCGCGCCGATCACCTATGTGGCGGCCGTCATCCTGATGCTCTACTGGATCATCCGCTGGCGGTGGCTCCGTGCCGGGGTGATGATCCTCATCGTTGTGGTCGGTCTCTTCAAGGTGACGCTCTTCTGGCGCCCGGAGATCCGCCGCACGTATGCCGAAACCGAGGATTTCGACCGCGGAACGATCAAGGTGATGACCTACAACGTGCGGGGATTCTACGGCGAAAACGGCCACAGCAGCGTCGAGGATATCCTGCGTCTGATCGACGAACAGGACCCCGACATCATCTGCCTGCAGGAGTTCAACTCGCGGCTGGCTTCGCAGTCCGAAGAGTTTTCGCTGCTCGAGGAGCGTTACGAAAGTCCGGGCTTCGGCCGCACGGCCGCGCCGGATTCGGTCTATGAGGCGCCGCTCTCCATCCTGAGCAAGTTCCGCATCCTGCGTTCGGGCACGGTGCTGACCCGCGCCTCGTCGGTGTGGGCCGATCTGCTGATCGACGACGACACGGTGCGCGTCTTCAACAACCACCTCCACTCGACGGCCATCAACGCCTCGGACAACGCCTACATCACCCAGCATCAGTTCCTTCTGGATACGGCCCGCGAGACGAAGATCCGCAGCATCGTGGGGCGTCTGCGGGCAAACAGCGTCCTGCGCGCCGACCAGGTCGACAGCATCGGCCGCGTCATCGAACAGACCCGGACGCGAAAGATCGTCTGCGGCGACTTCAACGATACGCCCATGTCGTATGTCTACCGGACGATGGCCCACGGCCTGCGCGATGCCTTCCGCAGCTGCGGTTCGGGCTATTCGCACACCTTCCGCGGTTTCTTCAATACGCTGCGCATCGACTACGTGCTCAACGAGGGGTTTGATCCGGTCACCTACGAGACGCTGATGGTCGACTATTCGGACCACCATCCCGTCATCGTGCGGCTGAAAAAGGTCGAGCGCGAGTAATCGGACGGAGCGGCCGAAACGCGGGGGCCGAAACGCGGGGGCCGAGATGTGGGGGCCGGAACGAGAGGGGGCCCGGAACAAGAAGACCGAAAAGAGGGCCGAAACGAGGGGAACCGAGACGTGGGGGCTGGAACAAGTGGGCCGAAATGCAGGAGCCGGAACAAGGGGGCCGTAGGCGTCTCGGAACGAGTAAGCCGGAGCGGCGGCCGCAGCGAAGTGGCTGCAACGGCGTGGAAGGAGAATGTGAAAACAACTGACTTAAAATAGAAAAGTGCTATGATTTTGGATTCATTGAAAAACAGCGCGCTTTACTACGGGGTACATCCGCGCATGCAGCGGGCTTTCGAACTGATCGCATCGACCGACTGGATGAAGATCGAGCCGGGGATTCATGAGCTCGACGGCCGCGACATCTACGTCAACGTGATGGATATCGATCTGAAACGGAAACCGGATGCCAAACTCGAGGTCCACAATGCCTATATCGACATCCAGGTGCTTGTCGCCGGAGATCCCGAGTCGTTCGGCTGGAGCGAGCGCAAGGATCTGCAGCAGCCGCAGGCGGACTTCAACGCCGAGAAGGATATTCAGTTCTTCGATGACGAGCCCCAGACCTACTATACGCTGCGTCCGGGTCAGTTTACGGTGCTCTTCCCCGAGGACGGTCACGCCCCGATGGTCGGTGACGGCCACGTGCGTAAGATCATCGTCAAGGTGCGCCGATAGCATTCGGTGCCGCGAGGCGGGCGCCGGCTCTGTTGCGAAGGAGGCCAATGGCATTCCTGCGACGGAGGACGGTGGATGCCGGCTCTATCACGAGGGGCGGAAAATGGCGTTCCTGCAGTGAATAGACAGGTGCCGCGGCTCTGTTGCGAAGAGGGCAAACGGCCTTCCTGCGGCGAAAAACAGAGTGCCGCGGTTCTGCTGCGGAAGGGTAGAGAAGGACTCTTTCCCCCGCACTTGGATCCCGGGCTGAAAAAATACCCCTGCTGCTGATGGCGGCAGGGGTATTTTTTGCGATGGAGTGTGATGGTGCGGGGCGATCCGGTGTCAGGCGACGGCGGGACGGGGCGTGTGGCGATATCCGAAGCGGATGCAGAGCCACGAGCAGAGGGCGCAGGCCACAAAGACCGCTCCGGTTGAGAGCAGCGTGTTGCCCATGCCGACGAGCGGCGAGACGAGCCCGCCGAAGGCAAAGCAGATGGCGCTGAGCAGGGCCGAGGCGGTGCCGGCCTGTTCGCGGGCGGCATCCATGGCCAGTGCCGTTGACGAGGTGAAGGTGAGTCCCATCGAGAAGAGCAGTGCGAAGAGCAGCCCCTCGTAGACCCAGAACCCACATCCCGAAGCCAGCGCTGCGGCTTCGGCCACGGAGAAGAGCAGCATGCCGATGCAGCCCGTGCGGGTACTCTGTTCGGGGGAGCGGAAGCGGACCGAGAGGGCTGCGGCCGTACCGATTGCGATGGCGTTGACGGCAAAACAGATGCTGAATTCGAAGGCCGAGAATCCGTAGTGCTGCTGGACGATGAAGGGCGACGAGGCGATGTTGGCGAAGAGCACGCCCTGGGCGAATCCCAACTGAAGCATGTAGGCCCGGTAGCGGCGGTTCCGCGCCACGGTGCCGAAGCTGCGGATCAGATCGCCCCAGCCGACTTGGCTGCGGCGTTCGGCGGGGAGCGTTTCGCGCAGACGGTATCCGCCCGCCAGCAGCAACACGCCCAGAACGAGCAGGATGCAGAAGATGCCGCGCCAGCCGATCGAATCGCTGCACGTACCTCCGACGATCGGGGCGACGACCGGTGCCACGCCGTTGACGGCACCGATCAGGGCCAGCATCCGGGCCAGATCCTGTCCGGCAAAGCGGTCGGTGGCGACGGAACGCGAGATGACGATGCCGCCCGCTCCGGCAATGCCCTGCAGGAAGCGCATGGCGATGAACTGACTGATGTTGGTGGCAAAGATGCAGAGGAGGGTGGCGATGAGGAAGAGCCACAGGGCCAGCAGCAGCGGCAGCCGGCGTCCGTACTTGTCGCTGAGCGGCCCGAAGAAGAGTTGTCCGACGGCCAGGCCGATCATGCTGGTCGTAAGTCCCATCTGGACCAGCGACGACGAGGTGTGGAAATAGCCTGTCATGGCGGGGAGTGTCGGCAGGTACATGTCCGTGACGAAGGGACCGAATGCCGTGAGCATGCCCAGCAGGATGAGTAAAAAGGTCTTGCTGTTGTTCATAATGCGAAATTTAGTGTTGCAAAAGTACTGGCGATTTTCGGGATCCGGCTGGTCGTTTGTTTCCCGGTTTTGTTGATTTTCGGAACGAAAGCAGCCTGTTTCGGCTTTGAAATTCCTTTTGCGGCCTTCCGGATGGCTCCGGAAGGGGCTGTCGGCACACCGGCGAACGGCAGCGTCCGGAGCCTCTGTCCACGGTCTCGCCCGCTGCTCCCCGTCACTCGATTCGTCCCGGTCCGTCCCGGCTCGACGGGGTTTGACGGGCTTGGCGGGGCTCGACGGGGTTCGACGGGGTTCGACGGGCTTGGCGAGGCTCGGCGGAACTTGACGGGGCTTGGCGGCTCGGACTTTTGGTGTGGATTCGCGTGATGTGCCCTCGGGCCGCAGTTGACGATGCATCCGGCTTCCGAAATCCGTATGCCTCTTCCGGTTTTCGCTCCGGCATCCGCAAAAAAGATCCCGACCCTCTCGAAAGGGTCGGGATTTCGATTATCTGACGGAGACCGATCCAGCCGAAGGCAGCCTCCCCGGATTCCCGGATTACTTGCCGATCCCGAAGTAGCGGAATCCGGCCGTGCGGACCTCCTGTTTGTCGTAGATGTTGCGGCCGTCGACCACCACATCGCCGCGCATCGACTCCCGCAGCCGGGTCCAGTCGGGCATGCGAAACTCCTTCCACTCGGTGAGCAGCGCCACGGCATCGGCCCCTTCGGCCGCCTCGTACATCGTGCGGGCCGTGCGGACCTGCAGATCGGCATGCCGGCGCCGGAACTCGGCAACCGCCACCGGATCGCAGACAACCACCTCGGCCCCCGCCTCGAGCAGCCGGCGGATCACCTCCGTGGCCGGCGCTTCGCGCACGTCGTCCGTTTCGGGTTTGAAGGCGACGCCCCAGATGGCCACGCGCCGTCCCGCCAGGTCGCCCAGTGCCCGCTGCAGCTTCTCGAAGACGATGCTCTTCTGCGCCTCGTTGACCCGCTCGACCGCCTCGATGACCTGCATCGTGTAGCCCTGTTCGCGGGCCGTACGGGCCAGCGCCTTGACATCCTTCGGGAAGCACGAGCCGCCGTAGCCGCATCCCGGATAGAGGAACTTGTTGCCGATGCGCACGTCGGAGCCGATCCCCTTGCGGACCATCTCGACGTCGGCCCCCACGCGGTCGCAGAGGTTGGCGATGTCGTTCATGAACGAGATGCGGGTGGCCAGCATGGCGTTGGCCGCATATTTGGTCATTTCGGCCGAGGCGATGTCCATGAAGAGGACTCGGAAGTTGTTGATCAGGAAGGGGCGGTAGAGGCGTGCCATGAGCTGCCGGGCCCGTTCGCTGTCGACCCCGACCACGACGCGGTCGGGCGACATGAAGTCCTTGATGGCGGCCCCCTCCTTCAGGAATTCGGGGTTCGACGCCACATCGAACGGCACCTCGCAGCCCCGTTTGCGCAGCTCCTCGTCGATCACCTCGCGGATGCGCCGTGCCGTACCGACCGGCACGGTGCTCTTGGTCACCAGCAGCGTATAGTGGTGGAGGTGCTGTCCGAAGGTGCGGGCCACGGTCATCACCTGGCTCAGATCGGCCGCACCGTCCTCGCCCGGAGGGGTGCCGACGGCCGAAAAGACCACCTCGACGCGATCGAGACATTCGGCCAGATCGGTCGTGAAGTGGAGCCGTCCGGCCGCCACGTTCCGGCGTACCAACTCTTCGAGTCCGGGTTCGTAGATCGGGATCTGTCCGGCGTTCAGCGCCTCGATCTTGCGCGTGTCGGTATCGACGCACGTAATGTCGAGCCCCATCTCCGCGAAGCAGGCTCCCGAGACCAGTCCGACGTATCCCGTTCCGACGATTGCGATCCTCATAACCGTGGTATTTGCGTGTTGTGGACGGATCGGCCGGTTATTCGGCCTTTTCGCGGAACTTCTCGGCGACGCAGCGGGCGAGCGTACGGCAGGCCTCGTTCATCGTTTCGGAGTATCCCTGTCTCATCTCGATGGGTTCGCCCACCACCTCCCACTTCATCTTCTGGGCGAATTCACCCAGCAGACGAACCGAGGCGCCGGCCCAGTTGAACGAGCCGAACCATCCGAACCGGCGCTGCGGGATGCAGCGTGCGGCGAGTTTGTCGAGCAGTTCGCCTACGGGCGGGAAGAGACCGCCGTTGTAGGTCGGGCCGCCGACGAGCAGCGTGTCGAAGCGGAAGATGTCGCGCAGCACCACCGACGGATCGGCATAGGAGAGGTTGTAGACGCGGATCTGGCGCACCCCTTCGGCAGCCAGTTCGCGGGCGATGCGCTCGGCCAGCTGCTCCGTATTGCCGTACATCGAGGCGTAGGCCAGCACCACGCCCGGTTCGCCTTCGTAACGGCTCATCCGGTCGTAGAGGTCGATGACGCGGCCGATGTGCTGCTGCCAGACGGGGCCGTGGGTCGAGCAGACCGTCTTGACGGGCAGCGTCGCGAGTTTCTTCAGGGCCTTCTGCACCGGGGCGCCGTACTTGCCGACGATCGAGGCGTAGTAGCGGCGCATCTCGTTCCAGTAGCGGTCGACGTCGAGTTGCGAGTCGGTGATTCCGCCGTCGAGGGCGCCGAACGTACCCAGAGCATCACCCGAAAAGAGGGTCTGCTCCTCGGGGCACCACGTGACCATCGTCTCGGGCCAGTGAACCATCGGGATCATGTGGAACGAGAGGCTCTTGCCGCCCAGATCGAGCGTATCGCCCTCCTTGACCTCGATCGAGGGTGCGGCGATGCCGTAGTATCCCTGAACCATCTGCAGGGCCTTGGCATTGGAGACGATCATCAGCTCGGGGTAGATGCGGCGCAGGGCGGCGATCGACGACGAGTGGTCGGGTTCCATGTGGTTGATGACCAGATAGTCGATCTTTCGGTCGCCGATCACTTCGCGGATATTGGCCTCGAGGCGGCTGCCGAAAGCCTCTTCGACGGTATCGATGAGGGCGATCTTTTCGCCCACGACGAGATAGGCGTTGTAGGAGACTCCCATGGGGAGAGACCAGAGTCCTTCGAAACGGGTTGTAGTGCGGTCGTTGACGCCGACATAGTGGATGCCGGGTACGATTTCAGTGATTGCCATAGAAGGTTAAAATTTGTTTTGGCGCAAATTTACGAAAAAAAAGCCAATCGGAGCTGTTTTTCTTTGTCGGAGAGCGAGATTGTTTTTCGGAGGAGGGAGTTCTGTCGTCGGGAAGGTTGGAAATGTTCAGAGTTGGGAGTTTGTCAAGCGGTCCCGGAGGATTGCAAACTGCATATTGTCCGTGTCAGGCGGTGGTTGGCGCAGGTCATTAAGTTCCCGCATATCTTTTCTACACATCTCCACCGATTGCTTCACCAAAAGGTGCCGAAAACCGCTATTTTTTGCGCTGCCGACAAAAAGAGAAAACCATGATTTTGTTTGGAAATCAGGATTTTGCAACTTTTTGCTTCTCTTCAAAGTAGTACCACCAGGAATCGAACTATGCGATCAAGTATCTGTATATCTTTGAATTGGATTTCGGCAAAAGGGACTGTCTCCCGCGGTTGCTCCACCGAAAAACCGCACCATTTTGCAGGGTTTCACGGGGGCGATTTCCTACTACGATGCAAAGATAACCTTTTATTTTGAAAAACAAGCGGATGCCTCCGATTTTGCTCCACGTCGAAAAAGAATCGAATCACGACAAAAGATAGTGTGATTGAATCGTGAAAATTCGGCAATGTCGGTCATAAATCACATTTACAATTCATAGATTCTTTTGATCTTATCAAAGATTGGTCTGAAATTTTCCCAACTTTGGACGCTTATTTGAATTTTATCATGTAAAATTGCCTCTGCAAAATCGTCCTTTTTTGCTAATACATTTTGTCCCTCTTTATTAGTAAGCAACCGGTGAATACCGTATTGATTTGACAGAGAATATTACTATTAGGTCC
>OCHL01000235.1_pt1 | contig 64783 bp, 60 predicted proteins | sample 1538421 | NCBI WGS metagenome assembly OCHL01 (sample SAMN04571690, study PRJEB22368) | human gut metagenome | biome: human gut; material: stool | host: Homo sapiens | place: Luxembourg | collected 2012-06-01 | reverse complement strand
CGATGGCATCCTGTGCCATGCGGACAGCTTCGTCCATGGTATCGCCTTGGGTGAAACAGCCCTCAATATCGGGGATCTCAACAGAGTACCCGGTTTCTTCCGGGTGAAAAATTGCAGGATAGAAAATAGCGTTCATAATGTGACCTCATTTATTGCATCATATACGTATTTTACGTATTTGTCAAGAGGCGAAAACAGCCGCCCAGCGACCTTACGGTCTCGCTGGGCGGCTTATTTGCGTCCGGGTGGATTTGAAAAAAGAGGAAACGCGCTGGTGATTCTGTGTAAGGCAGACGGTCAGCGGCTTTATTGTTGACGAAAAAGTAGAGGAATACAAGAATCAAAAATCTTTTTTGTTTGAGGTGAACTCGATGAATTTCGATGGAGTTTTTGTAAATTCAATTCGAGAAATCTGCTTCGTCGGGGAGATAGACAGCGACTTCTTCAAGTTTGCAATCTAAAATAGAGCAAAGCATATCCAAGGTGTTAGTGCTTACGCTGTCGTTTTTGCGTAAGCGGTCGAGTTGGCCGGTGCTGAAATGGTAATCCTTGATAAGTTTGTATTGTGAAATTCCACGATTTTTCATCGTAGCCCAGAGCGGTTGATAGGAAATCATAGAATACACCATCCAAAAGTTACTTTAATTGAATGGTAAGACCATAGCCGTACATTGACAATTGCCCGACATCGGGCTATACTAAAGAAAACATAGCCCGAATTTGGGCTATTATACATTAAAAACGGGAGGAACTCATAAAATGGAAAAAAGCAAAATGACGACATGCAAGCACTGCGGCGCGGAAATTGCGGCGAGCGCAAAAGTGTGCCCGCACTGCGGTGGTAAAAACAAGCCGCCGATTTATAAACGGTGGTGGTTCATCTTTATTATTGTGATTGTTGTTCTATCCGTTATTGGAGGTTCTGGAAGCAGTTCTGGTGATTCGAGCAACAGCAAAGCGACCTCGACGAAAACGAGTGGTGCGTCTACTGCATCGTCGATTGAACAGGCTGAATCTGAACCTGAAATCAGTGAGGACGATTATAAGGCTGAATGCCAGAGCATAGACTACAAGGAACTTTGCCGTTACCCGGATCAGTATGTGGGAGAGAAGATCGCTGTGAAGGTTAAGGTTTCGCAGATTATCGAAACCAATTTCTCCGGCACCGAAAAGGCGTGGAGAACTTATACGGATAACAGTGGATATGGATTCTATGCAGACGATGAATATTATATGCTGGATAAGCGCGGCGACGACGCTGTAAAAATTCTGGACGATGACATCATCGTTGTTTATGGTGAATTTACGGGTCTTGAGAAAATCACCAGAGCATTGACCAGTACAACCGATGAGCTCCCCCGCATCGAAGTAAAATATGCTGACCTCGTAGAAGAGTAAAAACACCTTAAAAGCCAGTGACTAGAGCAAATCTTGTCACTGGCTTTTCTTGTTGTGCGGCTTACATCAACCGTCATCCTTTGCGCTCTCCCTGCATATACTGAAAACCAAAGCGTAAAGTTTTCAGCGTACAAAGAGGAGGAAGCTGCATGATGACGACCCAGCAAAAACCGCAAACGTATCTTTCGAACCGCATCCCGCGGGATTCGGAGCATGAGCGCTACCACCCGGAATTGGAGGAGGAGCTGAAGGAGTGCCTGTTCTGTCTGCACCGCAACGAGATGATGTTTGACTTGGAGGTGGACACCGACCTGATTGAACAGCGCATCTACGAGCGTCAGGCGCTGTTGTGCCGCTACCGGTACTTACTGGCCAAAGCGCGAGAGCTGGGGCTCCACACGATTTTGAAAAAATACCAGCCTTTAGAATGATGGAGCATATCCCCGCTTTCTGCGACAAAAATCTTGACATTGGGTAGGATGTGTGCTATCCTACATAAAGGTAATATCGTGTGCGGAGGGTTCCGCGCATAAAACTTTATGATCTAGTGAGGTTATATATTATGGAACGTATCAAGACGATCGCTACTCGTGACCTGACCAAGAGCGTTGTGACCGGTGGCTGCGGCGAGTGCCAGACTTCCTGCCAGTCCGCTTGCAAGACTTCCTGCGGCGTGGCAAACCAGAAGTGCGAGAACAGCAACAAGTAATTTCTGCCAATCGGATGCCGCCTTTGCCGGGCGGCATTTTTTTATGGAATAATGGAATGGAGAGTAAAATGGTACATCAGTATCAATTGAACGGTTATAACATCGTGCTGGATACCTGCAGCGGCTCGGTGCATGTGGTGGATGATGTGGCGTATGATGTCATCGCAATGTACAAGGAGCACTCCGCGGACGAGATCGTGGCCGCCATGCTCGAAAAGTACGGCGACCGCCCCGATGTGACCGAGGCCGACCTGCGTCAGTGCTTGGAGGATGTGGCCTCGCTGGAACAGGCGGGCAAGCTGTGGAGCCCCGACACCTACGCCGACATGGCCTTCGATTTCAAGAACCGCAACACTGTGGTCAAGGCGCTGTGTCTGCATGTGGCTCACACCTGCAACCTGAACTGCTCCTACTGCTTCGCTTCGCAGGGCCGCTATCAGGGCGACCGCGCCCTGATGAGCTTTGAGGTCGGCAAACGGGCCATGGATTTCCTGATCGAGAACTCCGGCACCCGCCGCAACCTCGAAGTCGATTTCTTCGGCGGCGAGCCGCTGATGAACTTCGACATGGTGAAAAAGCTGGTGGCCTACTGCCGCGAGCAGGAGAAGATCCACAACAAAAACTTCCGTTTCACCATGACCACCAACGGGATGCTGATCGACGATGACGTTATCGACTTCTGCAACAAGGAGTGCCACAACGTCGTTTTGAGCCTCGACGGCCGCAAGGAAGTGCACGACCGCTTCCGCAAGGACTACGCGGGCCACGGCAGCTATGATACCATCGTGCCCAAGTTCCAGAAGTTCGTGGAGAAGCGCGGCGACAAGGGCTACTACATGCGCGGCACCTACACCCATTTCAACACCGATTTCACCAACGATATCTTCCATATGGCCGACCTCGGCTTCACCGAGCTGAGCATGGAGCCGGTGGTCTGCAAGCCGGAGGACCCCAGCGCTCTGACCGCCGAGGACCTGCCCATCCTGAAGGAGCAGTACGAGATCCTTGCCAAGGAGATGATCAAGCGCGACCGCGAGGGCCGCGGCTTCACCTTCTACCATTACATGATCGACCTGACCGGCGGCCCCTGCATCTACAAGCGCATTTCCGGCTGCGGTTCCGGTACCGAGTACATGGCCGTCACCCCGTGGGGCGACCTGTACCCCTGCCACCAGTTCGTCGGTGATCCCAAGTACCTGATGGGCGACATCTGGAAGGGCGTCACCAACACCGCCGTGCGGGATGAGTTCAAGCACTGCAACGCCTACGCCCGCCCGGAGTGCAAGGACTGCTGGGCCAAGCTCTACTGCTCCGGCGGCTGCGCGGCCAATGCCTACCACGCCACCGGCAGCATCACCGGCGTGTACGAGTACGGCTGTGAGCTGTTCCGTAAGCGGATGGAGTGCGCCATCATGATCCAAGTGGCGAAGAATCAGGAGCTGGCAGCACAGGGCATCGAAGTGCCCATCGAGCTGGGTTCCACCTGCAATGCCTGTGCCGACGGCGAAGCCTGCGAATGAGCATGACCACGCCCATCGTGGACTTTGTGCGCAGCTACGCAAAGTCCGGCACCTCCCGGCTCCACATGCCCGGCCACAAGGGCCAGAAGCTGCTGGGCTTTGAGGATGCCGATATCACCGAGATCAAGGGCGCCGACGAGCTGTACGAGGCCGAGGGTATCATCGCGGAGAGCGAAGCCAACGCCACCAAGATGTTCGGCACGGCCCACACCTATTACAGCACCGAGGGCTCATCCCAGTGCATCCGGGCCATGCTCTGCCTTGCGCTGCAAGCGGCCCCGGCGGGGCAGCGGCCCGTTTTGTTGGCCGCCCGCAACGCCCACAAGGCGCTGCTCTACGCCGCCGCCCTCCTCGATTTCGACATCGAGTGGCTCTGGCCCGCGCCGGAAGCTGCCGGGGCGCTGTGCAGCTGCCCGGTGACGGCGGGGCAGTTGGAACAGGCGCTGGAGCGGCTTTCCGGGCAGGGGAGAACCCCCTTTGGCGTCTACGTCACCAGCCCGGACTATCTCGGTGGGATGCAGGACATCGCGGCCCTTTCCAAGGTCTGCGACGCCCACGGTGCTCCGCTTCTGGTGGACAACGCCCACGGCGCGTACCTGAACTTTCTGGTCGGCGGCAGCAAGCACCCCATGGCGCTGGGGGCCGCGATGTGCTGCGATTCCGGCCACAAGACCCTGCCCGTCCTCACCGGCGGGGCCTATCTGCACCTCGGCCTCAAGGCTCCGGTGCAGGACGAAACGGCGGTGCGCAATGCGCTGGCGCTCTTCGGTTCCACCAGCCCTTCTTACCTGATCTTGCAGTCCCTCGACCGGTGCAACCGGTATCTGTCTGAGGGATATCCGCTGCGGCTCTACTCCTGCTGCGGGCAGTTGACGCGGCTGCGGCGGGTGCTGAACGAGGCGGCGGCTGCGGCGGGGAGCAAGCTTTCGTTGGCCGTGGACGACCCGGCCCGCGAACCCCTCAAGCTGACGCTGGACGCCGCCGCGCTGGGCCTGACCGGCACGGCATTGGCTGAGGCACTGCGAAAGTATGCCATCGAGTGCGAGTATGCCGACCCCCGCTATGTGGTGCTGATGTTCACACCCGAAAATCCGGCGCAGGACTACGACCGGCTGGAAGAAGCCGTTGCAGCGGTCTGCGCGGCACTGCCCGGTGTACCGGAATGCCCTGAGCCGGAAGGGGATACCTTCACCGCATTGGCGGCAGAAGCGGGACCGGTCTGCTCTGTGCGCGCGGCAGTCTTCGCCCCGCAGCAGACCATCCCCGCCGCCGAGGCGCTGGGCCGGGTCTGCGCGATGCCCACCGTCTCCTGCCCGCCCGCGATCCCCATCGTGGTCAGCGGGGAGCGGGTCAGCCCGGCTGCGATCGAGCTTTTTGCACGCTACCACGTTGAAACGGTGGCCGTCATCCGAGAATAAAACGCAGGGTCAAAAGCTGTAAAGAACGTATGCTTTACAGTTTCTGGCCCTCTTTTTGTGTTGCAAAACCTTGACAGCGCCCGCCGAATGTGGGATGATTTTTACAAATGGGATCAAAGGGGGAAGCGGAATGCTTCAGATTCAGCAGTTGACCAAGCGCTACGGGGAGAAGACGGCGGTGGATGCCCTGACGCTGACCATCCGGCCCGGCGAGATCTTCGGCTTCATCGGGCCGAACGGTGCGGGGAAGACCACTACCCTGAAATGCTGCTGCGGCATCCTCCAGCCGGACAGCGGCGAGGTGCGGGTGGACGGCATCTCGGTGCGGGAGGACCCGCTTGCCGCCAAGCGGAAGCTGGCCTATCTGCCCGATAACCCCGACCTTTACCATTACATGACCGGCATCCAGTACCTCGATTTCATCGCGGACATCTTCGGGGTGTCGGACGCGGCCCGCGCCGAGCGGGTGCGGGTGTACGGGGAGCGCTTTGGCCTGACCGGGGCGTTGGCCCAGCCCATCGGGGACTACTCCCACGGCATGAAGCAGAAGCTGGCCATCATCGCGGCGCTGCTCCATGCACCCAAACTGATCTTGATGGATGAACCCTTCGTCGGGCTGGACCCGCTGGCGGCGCACCAGCTCAAGCAGACCATGCGGGCCTTCTGCGACACGGGCGGGGCCATTTTTTTCTCGACGCATGTGCTGGAAGTGGCGGAAAAGCTCTGCGATCAGGTGGCCATCATCAAAAACGGCAAGCTCATCCGGGCGGGCTCCATGGCCGAGGTGCGGGGCGACGCCTCGCTGGAAACGGTCTTCTTAGAGTTGGAGGGCGGCGCCGATGAACGCTGAGACGAAACGCTGCTTTGCCGCCCTGCTGCGCAAACAGCGGCGGGAGCAGAGCGCCTTTTTGAACCGGAGCGCCCGCACCGGGAAGCAGCGCACCCAAACGGGAAAGCTTGCCTTCGGGGCGCTGTATGGGGCCATTGCGCTGGTGCTGATGGCGAGTTTTGCTTCGCTGTCGTGGCCGCTGGCGCAGCTTCTTCTGCCGGGCGGCTGGGAGACCCTCTATTTCCTTGTGCTGGAACTGCTGGCCCTTCTTGTCAGCGTGCTGGCCGGGGCGCTTTCCAGCTATAACCGCCTTTTTCAGGCCAAGGACAACGACCTTTTGCTGGCTCTGCCCATCCCGCCGTGGATGATCTTTGCGGTGCGGCTGTGGGGTCTGTATGAGATGAGCCTGTTCTATCTGCTCCTCGTCTGGGTGCCCGCCGAAGCGGCCTATGCACGGTTCGCGCCGCATCCGCTGGGCGGCATCCTGAGCGCTGTGCCGATGGCTCTGCTGCTGGCCGGGGCGGCGTCGGTGCTGGCGGCGCTGCTGGGCTGGGCGGTGGCTCTGCTCGTGGCGAAGGCCGGGCGGCATAAAGCACTCTTCACCGTGGCGGCGTCGCTGGGCTTCCTTGCCCTTTATTTCCTCGGCTATCAAAAGAGCGGTGCGCTGCTGAACGCCCTGCTCTCCGCAGCGCTGTGGGGCGGCGGGGAAGGGCTGCCGCAGGGCGGCTGGCTGCTGCTGGGCCGGGCCGCGTGCGGAGATATCCCGGCGTTGCTGGGGCTGTTGATCTCGCTGGCGGCAGTCTGCGCCGTGCTGGGAAAGCTTCTTTCCGGCCCCTACCTCCACCTGATGACCACCCGCACCGGCGGCGCGGCATCGAAAATGAAGGCAGCGCCCAGCCGCCGCGTCTCGGTGCGGCGGGCCCTGCTGCGGCGGGAGCTGCTCCATCTGGCGGGCAGCCCCACCTACCTGCTCAACTGCGCCATGGGGTCGCTGGGGCTGGTGGTGCTCAGCGTGCTGGTTTTGTACAAGGCCGGGGAGGTCCGGCTGCTGGCGGTCCAGCTGCTCCCGCCGGGGCTGGCGGGTGCGGCGGCAGCATTCGCCGCAGCCCTTGGGGCGGGCATGAACTGCCTGACGGCCCCCTCCGTCTCGCTGGAAGGGGAGAGCCTTTGGCGTATCCGGAGCTTGCCGGTCTCGCCGTGGCAGACCCTGCGCGCCAAGCTGGAACTGCATCTGGCGGTGACGCTGCCGCCCGCCCTGCTCTGCGCGGGGGTGCTGTTGGCTGTGGTGCGGGCCGCTCTGCCCATGGTGCTGCTGGGCCTTCTGGCGGTGGCGCTCTTCGTGGTGCTGTCGGCGGCGGTGGGGCTGGTGCTGGGGGTGCTGATGCCCAGCTTCCACTGGACCAGCGAAACGGCGGTCATCAAGCAGAGCCCCTTCTGTCTGCTGGCCATGCTCCTGAGCTGGGGCGCGGCCCTTGCGCTGTTTGCGGGGACGGCGGCACTGTCCCATAGGATGCCGCCCGCCGTCAGCCTGAGCCTTGCCTGTCTGCTGCTGGCGGGGGCCGATGCCCTTGCGCTGCGCTGGCTGAAGACAAAAGGTGCCGCACGATTCGAAACGACCTGACAAAAAACGGGAGCTGCCCACACTGTGCGGGCAGCTCCCGTTTCTGCTTTGGGAAACCGGCTCACTCGATGCCGGTGACCTTGTAATCCTGATCCTCGACGGCCTTCTTCAGGGTCTCGTCGGAGATATCGGCGCTCAGGGTGACGATGGCGGTGCCGGCCTCGTGGCTGACCACGGCCTCGCTGACTTCGGGCAGAGCTTCCAGTGCCTTCTTCACGCGGGCCTCGCAGTGGCCGCACATCATACCCTCAACATGCAGGGTCTTTTTCATAACGTTATCCTCCTTGACATTGGATGTGGTATGGTCTTCGACTGCGGGCTGCACGGGGGCAGCGGGCAGGGAAACGGCATTTTTGGCTTTGTGGTCGTGCTTGGTGCTGTGCAGGTCGAACAGGTTCAACCGCAGTGCGTTGCTGACCACGCAGAAGCTGGACAGGCTCATGGCCGCTGCACCGAACATGGGGTTCAGCGTCAGGCCGAAGGGGATGAACACACCGGCGGCCAGCGGGATGCCGATGGTGTTGTAGAGGAACGCCCAGAACAGGTTCTCGTGGATGTTGCGCAGGGTGGCGCGGCTGAGCCGGATGGCGGCGGGCACATCGGAGAGCTTGGAGTTCATCAGGACGACATCCGCCGCGTCGATGGCGACGTCGGTGCCCGCACCGATGGCGATGCCGGTGTCGGCACGGGTCAGGGCCGGGGCGTCGTTGATGCCGTCGCCGACCATGGCCACCTTGCCGGAAGCTTGCAGCTGGCGGATGACGGCTTCCTTGCCGTCGGGCAGAACGCCCGCGATGACTTCATCCACGCCCGCTTGCTTGCCGATGGCGTCGGCGGTGCGCTGGTTGTCCCCCGTGAGCATCACGACCCGGATGCCCATGTTCTGCAGCTCGCGGATGGCGCGGGGGCTGTCCTCCTTGATGGTGTCGGCCACGGCGACCACGCCCAGCAGTCTGCCCGCGCCGCCGAAGTAGAGCGGGGTCTTGCCTTCCTTTGCAAGGGCGGCGGCCTTTTCCTTCAGCGCGGCAGGGACGGCGGCCTTGGTTTCGATCAAGGCTGCGTTGCCGCCGAAGATCTCGGCTCCGTCCAGCCTTGCGGACAGGCCGTTGCCGGGCAGGGCGGAAAAGTCGGAAACTTCGGGCGCATCAATGGCGTTTGCTTCGGTGTAAGCGAGGACGGCCTTGGCCAGCGGGTGTTCGCTCCTGCGCTCCAATGCGGCGGCAAGGGTCAGCAGCTCGGTCTCGGAAACGCCCTCGGCGGGCAGGATGTCAGTGACCTTCGGCTCGCCGCTGGTGATGGTGCCGGTCTTATCCAACGCAACGATCTGGGTGCGGCCCGCGGCTTCCAGCGAAGCGGCGGTCTTGAACAGGATGCCGTTCTTGGCACCGAGGCCGTTGCCGACCATGATGGCGACCGGCGTGGCCAGACCCAGCGCACAGGGGCAGCTGATGACCAGCACCGAGATGCCGCGGGCCAGTGCGTAGCCCAACTCCCGGCCCAGCAGCAGCCAGACGATCGTGGTGACCACGGCGATGGAGATGACGGCGGGCACGAAGAAGCCGGACACAGTGTCGGCGATCTTGGCGATGGGAGCCTTGGTAGCGGCGGCGTCGCTGACCATTTTGATGATCTGGGCCAGCGTGGTGTCCTCGCCCACGCGGGTGGCCTCGCACCGCAGGAAGCCGGACTGGTTGGTGGTGGCGGCAGAGACTTTGTCGCCTTCGGCCTTGTCCACCGGGATGCTCTCGCCGGTCAGAGCGCTTTCGTTCACGGCGCTGGAACCTTCCAGCACGATGCCGTCCACGGGGATGTTCTCACCGGGGCGGACGACGAAAATATCGCCCTTGCGCACTTCCGCGATGGGTACGCTGACCTCGGCACCGCCCCGCAGCAGGGTGGCGGTCTTGGGGGCCAGCTTCATCAGGCTCTTGAGTGCATCGGTGGTCTTACCCTTGGAGCGGGCCTCCAGCATCTTGCCCACGGTGATGAGGGTCAGGATCATGGCGGCGGACTCGAAGTAGAACTCCATCATATAGTGCATGACCAGTTCCTCGTTGCCGTCCACCTGCGCGCGGGTCATGGCGAAGAGGGCGTAGGTGCTCCAGACAAAGCTGGCCGAGGAGCCCAGCGCCACCAGCGTATCCATGTTGGGGGCGCGGTGGATCAGGCCCTTGAAGCCGCTGATGAAGAACTTCTGGTTGATGACCATGACGATGCCCGCCAGCAGCAGCTGAACAAGGCCCATGGCGACGTGGTTGCCGTCGAACCAGTGGGGGAGCGGCCAGCCCCACATCATGTGACCCATGGAAAAGTACATCAGAACGATGAGAAAGATCAGCGAGGCGATGAGCCGCTTTTTCAGTTTCGGGGTCTCGTGGTCGGCCAGCGCGTCAAGGCCGGCACTGGGGTCCGGCGCAACGGAAGCGCTGCTGGATCTGGGGCTGGCGCCGTAGCCCGCATCCTGTACCGCCTTGACGATGGCGGCGGCGCTGGCGGTACCCTCCACGCCCATGGAGTTCGTCAGCAGACTGACCGAGCAGCTTGTGACGCCGGGAACAGCGTTCACGGCCTTTTCCACCCGTGCAGAGCAGGCCGCGCAGCTCATGCCGGTAACATTGTATTGTTCCATAATCGTACTCCTGAAGATCGGTTGGCTTGCCCGCAAGAGGGTCATTTCATAAGCTTGGGCAGCAATTTGATCAGCTCGTCCAGCTTTTCTTCGCTGCCCGCCCGCAGATCGTCCGCCACGCAGGTGCGCACATGCTGGGCCAGCAGCTCCTTGGAAAAGCCGTTCAGCGCCGAGTTCACCGCCGCCACCTGCACCAGAATGTCGGCGCAGTAGATATCCTTTTCCACCATGCCGCGGATGCCGCGGATCTGGCCCTCAATGCGGTTCAGCCGGTGGATGAGGCTCTTGTACTCCTCCTCGCTCCGCTTTTTGTGGCGGCAGCAGCAGGAAGAACGTTCCGTTTCTGCTTCGGCTTCCCGCACTTCGCGGTCATCTGCATTTGCAGTGTCACAGCAGCGGGGACATTTTTCGGTTGCTTCACGCATGGGAACAACTCCTTTCAAATTACCCCTTGGGGGTATCTTTCGTACAAGAGGATTGTAACACAGTTTGTCCTACAAGACAAGTAGGAATTGAACCTTCAAATGTTAACTTTTTGTGAACGAACGAGAACAAAAAAGAACTGCTGCACTCCCTTCGTCATCGCTGACGCGATGCCAGAAGGAGTTGCAGCAGTCGGTTCAAAAAATCAGATGCAGAAGCGGCGGATGAACGCAATATCGCTGGCCGCGCGGGCGGGGACGGCTTCCTCCCGCAGAACGGGAAGGGCCGTTTGCGGCATCGCCTTGAGCATGGCAAAGCCGCCCGCATAGTCCACGCAGGAATCTTCCAGCAAGGTGGAGTAGAGGGTGCCGTCGGGCTGGAAGTTCTGGCCCTTGAAGTGGACGGCGGAGATCTTGTCGCCGTACCAGCTGCCGACCTGATCCCAGATGCGGCGCTGGGCGTCCACAGAAGCGTTTTCCGGGCCCACGTAGTTTGCAAAATCGCAGATGACCCGCAGATTCGGGCTGGCCATGGTGTCCAGCACCATCTTGACGGCCTCCGGGGTGTTCATGGCGTGGTAGTAGACGCATTCCACGGCAAACAGCACCCCCTGCTCCTCGCAGAGGGGCAGGATCTCGCCGAGGCTGCGGAGCAGCGCTTCCTGCGCTTCCTTCCGGGTGACGCCGGGCTGCTTTGCCATGTTGGTGGTCTCGCTGCCCATGCAGTCTGCACCCAGCGCCTTGGCGACGGGGATCTGGCTCAGCACTTTGGCGACCTCGGCGCGGCGCTTGTCCTCGTCAGCATAGCTCAGCTCAACGTAGGTGCCGTCCACGGCGATGGAAACGCCGGAGGCGGCGACAGCGGCCTTGGTGGCTTCCACCAGCTCCGGCGTGATGTCGGCGTAGCTCTTCACGCCCTCAATGGCCTTGGTGTAGGCCAACTGGGTGCAGCGGAAGCCTGCCTTGCCGATGGAAGTGAGCAGCTGTTCGGGGGTATGGCGGCCGAAATCATGGCCGCGGGCACCGATGATGAATTCAGGCATTTGTTTTCTCCTGACCTCGGCCGAAGACGCGCTCGGCGAAGATATTCAGCTCCTTGCCCCACCAGTACCAGTCGTGGGAGACATCGCTGCCCCAGATCTCGCAGTGGGCGGGGATGCTGGCGGCGGCCAGCGCGGCGGCGAGGGCGCGGGTGTCGGCCTGTGCGTCCTCCTCGTAGCCGCCCTGCCCGGCGCAGAGGAGCAGATGGTTCTCCTCGGCCTTGGCAAAGGCCTTGGCGTCCACGATCCCTTCGGGCAGGTAGGCGAGGGGCGCGTTCCGCAGCACGAGGTCGTCCTCTGCGCTGCCGAGGAAGCGGCAGATATCGTACAGGCCGGACAGGCCGATGGCCCCGGCAAAGACCTCCGGGCGGCGCAGACGGCAGTTGACCGCCTGAACGGCACCGGTGTCCACGCCCACGCACCACAGCGGAGCGTCGGCATCTCCGTTCAGCTCCCGGATGCGGGCAGCCAGCTCGCCGGTGAGGTAGCAGAAATATTTTTCCTGAAGCTCGGCGCGGCGGCGGGGCGAGACGTCCCCGGTCCGCAGACATTCGGCGTCGATGCCGTCGGCGGTGAAGAGCTGGACCTTGCCCGTGTTCAGCAGGGAAGCCACCGCATCGGGCATCCCATTGTTCTCCCAGTCGTAAAAGCGGCCGCCCCGTGCGGGCAGCGCCAGAACCGGCACACCGGCGGTGCCGTAGACCTTGAACTCCATCTCGCGGCCGAGCACCCGGCTCCACTCTTTGTAATAGGTACCTTGCATCATGGAAGCAACCTCCTGAATTTATACGAATTGATTTCGCGCGGGATCGTACTCATACCCGGCGGCAGCAAGCTTTGCGCACAGTGCGGTCTTATCTTCATCCAAATCGTCGCACAGTGCGTCGAGGGTGGGGTAAAAATCGCGCAGCTTCAGGTTCACCATGCTCAGCAGCATGATGGGGTCATTGGGCAGTGCCATGCAAAAACCTCCTCACGGATAACAAAAAAGCCGGTCACTCGACAAAGTGACCGGCAGATGCAGCTACTTAGACAGCGCGGGTAACTTTGCCAGCGCGCAGGCAACGGGAGCATGCGTAGATATACTTGGGAGAACCCTCCACGACCGCCTTGACACGACGGACATTCGGCTTCCAAGTACGGTTGGAACGGCGATGAGAGTGGGAAACCTTGATACCAAAGGTAACGCCCTTGCCGCAGCATTCACACTTAGCCATGGTACTTGCACCTCCTAGCAGTGAAGTAAGGAATTCAAAATAATCAGCTTGACTATTGTACCAGAGATACGGGGAAAATGCAAGCATTTTTTCAAATTTTCTGCAACCTTTTTCATCTGTGCGCCAAACCCTTGTCGGAACACGAAAAAAATAGTACAATAAATGAAAATCATCCACTGACAGGAGAATGACATGAACTCACGCGGAATCTATTATCTTATCCGAACGCTGGTGGCGCTGGTCGCCATCCCATTCCACGAGGCGGGGCACGCACTGGCGGCGTGGCTGCTGGGGGATCCCACAGCGAAGCAGGAGGGGCGGCTGAGCCTGAACCCCTTCAAGCACTTCGACCTGCTGGGTACGCTGTGCATGGTGTTTGCGGGCGTGGGCTGGGCAAAACCTGTCTCCACCGACCCGCGCAACTTCAAAAACCCGAAGCGGGGCATGGCGCTCACCGCGCTGGCGGGCCCGGTGGCCAACCTGATCCTTGCCTACCTCGCCATGGTGGTGTGGAAGCTGCTGTACTACTGGGCTCCCATCACGGAGCTGACGATTTTTGCAGCCCGGTTCCTCCAATACTTAGTCATGATGGATGTCAGCCTTGCGGTGTTCAACCTCATCCCGGTTCCGCCGCTGGACGGCAGCCGGGTGCTGCTGGCCGTCCTGCCGGAGCGCATCTACTTCGGCATGATGAAGTATGAGCGGGTCATCCTGATCGTGATGCTGGCGGTGGTGTGGGGCGGCTTCCTCGACGGGCCCCTCACGGTGCTGAACAATGCGGTCTGGGATCTGCTGGACCTCGGCACCGGCTACATCGACCAGATCGCCCTTTCGGCCTACTACGCATCCATCGGGACGGTGATCTGAGTGGCAGAGGAGCTGACGTTTCGCCTCGAAGACTTTGAGGGGCCGCTGGAGCTTTTGCTGACGCTGGTGCAAAAGCACAAGATGGACCTGCACAACATCCCCATTCTGGAACTCATCGACCAATACACCGCTGCAGTGGCCTCGGCAGACGATGCCGACCCGGAGACGGCCAGCGCCTTCATCGAGATGGCGGCGCATTTGGTAGAGATGAAGAGCTATCTGCTGCTGCCCCGCAGCGAAGAGGGTGAGCGGATGAAGCAGGAGTTTACCGGGCGGCTGATCGAATACGACCAGTGCCGCCGGATGGCTGCCCAACTGCGGGAAAAAGCCGAAGCAGCCCCGGTCTTCGTCCGCGCGCCCTTGCAGATGGAGTGGGACAATACCTATGACCTTTTCCACTCGCCGCAGATGCTGGCCGACTGTTGGCAAGCACTCTCCGGCCGGACGCCCCTCGTCCGCAAGGAGCCGACCCAGCAGCAGTTCGAGCCGCTGGTCTCCGCGCCGCAGGTATCGGTCAGCAGCCGGGTGGTCTACATCCTGCGTCAGCTCATAGCGGGCGGGGCGCAGCGGATGGGGCAGCTCTTTTCCCGCCGCCAGAGCCGGGGCGCGAACGTTGCCACCTTTTTGGCCCTGCTGGAGCTGGTGCGCGGCGGGCGGGTGACGCTGGGCCCGGAAGGGGAGCTGACCATGCGCCGGGGCCGCTTGGAACGGACAAAGGAGAACAAATGAACCAGAAAACGATACGAGCCGCCGTGGAGGCGATGCTCTTTGCCTACGGGGAGCCCGTCGGGGCCGACAAGCTGGCACAGGCGCTGCAACTGCCGACGGCGAGCGTGGAAGAGGCGCTGGAAGACCTGCACGCCCGCTATGCCCGCGAGGACAGCGGCCTTTGTCTGCTCCACCTGAACACCCACTGGCAGCTGGCCACCAAGACCGATTTCGCGGAGCCGGTCCGCCGGGTGCTGGACACCCGCCGCTCGGTGCCGCTGGGCCCGGCGGCCATGGAGACGCTGACCGTTATTGCGTACAACCAGCCGGTCTCCCGCGCCTTCATCGAGCAGGTGCGCGGCGTGGATTCCTCGTCCAGCGTGTCCGGTCTGCTGGAAAAGGGGCTCATCGAGGAGGCGGGCCGCCTCGACCTGCCGGGCCGACCGGTGGCGTTCCGGACAACGGATGTCTTTCTGCGGTGTTTTGGCCTGTCCAGTCTGGAAGACTTGCCGCCCATTCATAACGATCAGGAAGAAAGCGGGGGAGCGGTATGAGCGTGGTGCTGAGCATTCTGGGCGTCGTGGGCGGCGTGCTGCTCTTCCTATTAAAGTGCATTGGCATCCTGCTGCTGGTGGTTCTGGCGCTGGCGGTGCTGCTGATGCTCTGCCCCTTCTGCGCGGATGTGCTGTGGGAGAACGAGACCCTGACCGTCAAAGCCGGTGCGCTGGGCATCACCTTCCCGGTGTTCCGGTATCCCGCGCCGGAAAAGCCGAAGAAGGAGAAAAAGAAGAAGTCCAAAAAGAAACCGGAAGCGGAATCGAAGCCGAAGCCGGAAACGACGCCCCGCAAAAAGGCGAAGCTGACCCTGAACATCGTCTGCACCATCCTGCGGGGGGCGGGCAAGCTGACCAAGGCGGTCTTCGGGGCGCTGCGGATCACCAAGATCAACATCTGCCTCGGCGTCCGGGGCGAGGACCCCGCCGACGTGGCCCGCAGCTACGGCAAGCTGAACGCATGGCTCGGCGGTGCGCTGGGCCTTTTGGACCGCTTCCTTTACCTTGATTTTGAGCAGCTCCGCCTTGTGCCGGATCTCGGCCCCGACCAGCCCACCGTGGAAGACCGGGTGTCCTTCCGGGTGACGGCACAGGCCTATGCGATCGTTTTTACCGCTTTGCGTGTTCTTTACGAATTCTGGCACGAAAAAGTACTGGATTTGTTCCTTTAAGTGTCACTCTTTGAGAAGATTTGTCTAAAGTGGCAAGTTGTGCGGTGAAATCCTCGAAATTTGTATCAATGATATTTTTTTCTGTACCTAATGAAGTCCCATCCACCTTTTTATGGGGCCAATTTTAAAGTCACCGGCAAGCATATAGTCTTGTAGCCACTTAGATTTTCCAGATGCCAATTTTGAAGTCTCAATTGCTTTGGAAAGAGTGCCGTCGAATCCAGAGCCTAATTCTTTCACTGATTTATTGATTGTCAATGTGTATAATAGTTTTAATGGTCGGTTAAAACTATTTCTATCAATGAGGTAATCGCTATGAAATTAGGCGAAATGAGGGTTGATGTCGATGTTGCAACAGGGGAATGTAAAAATTTATTTGGAAATTCAACAAAAAAGGCGTTTAGCGCAGAAGGAAAGCGTATTTTTAAAAATCATCCAGAATACGAATATCTAAGAAAAGACCCTTGGCTAACAGACGATATGGGTTTTTATAAATCTGTGCTATATGCATATATGAAAGACTGTGTTTTAAAAGAACATCCGGAATTTCAAGAAAAATATAACGAAATAGCAAAAATGCAAACATTTCAAACCAAAGGCTGTGCGAATTATAACGATAAATTCAAAGGCAAAGAGAATTATACCTATTGGATGACAAATAGTGATTTCATGCGTTGGTGTAATGATTATCTTCGTGAGCAAGCAGATCCCGGTTGCCTCGCTCGTGAGCAAGCCCAAAAAGACAAAGAACTCCAAGAGTCAATCGCCCTTCACCGTCAGATCGATGCTTACAACGCCGCTAAACATCCCCACGTCGAATGCCCCTACTGTCACTCTATGAATACGGAGAAAATCTCTGGTGTCGCTCGTGGTGTGTCAATCTATGTGATGGGTGTCGCGTCTCCGAAGATCGGCAAGCAGTGGCACTGCAATAATTGTAAGAGTAATTTTTGATTCGTTTGTCGTAAAAAAACAAAAGAGCCGCACTGGGACAACACCAGTACGGCTTAATATAAGAAATAATGGGAAGTTCCGAAGAACTCCCCATCTTTGTGATTAGATATAAGTTACTGTCTCAAATCTGAGAAGTAACTCTTTGTATTTTTTATCATATGCAAAATTTATTTATGACCATATGCCTCAGCCGTGATCATAACCTGAAAAATCTAAATCATAACCGATAATATGAAATACAGAACATGGAGAATTTTTATATCCTAGGATACGTCCCTTTCCAGTTCCTTGATAAGTATCAAACCGGAATACATAGATTGTCGTATCTTTTGATAGATTTGCAGAAGGTCCTGCAGTAAAATTCAAATCACCATACGACAATGTTTCAAGCCCAGAATGCTTTGGCTGTTGCGTCCAATATATCCATGGTTTGCTAGAAAGTTCCTGCAATCTTTTATATAATCCTGCTAATGTCAATTCACGCATAGAACCATTTTGCAGAGATCTTAAATTATAATCTGCAGTCATTGTCATTGACCGAAATGAAAACCACGGAAACCGTTCTGAAAAACACAACGTTGAATTGTCTGCATTATTTTGTTTATTTTTGATTTTTGGTGCTTGCGATTTGCTTTTTAATTTACCCATTACGCGAGATACTCCTGTTGAAAATAATCCTTGATAATGGGCAATGGGATGATATCATTTTGATGTGTTGTTTTCCAAGGAGCTTCATTATGCGTCATATTACGAAGCTTCCATGCGGAGTACTGACCGAAAGTGTCATAAACATCTTTCAACAATTCATTTTCACCTGTTGTAAAGGTGTCAAAATTGAAATCATCACTGAACGGGATACCGTTTGCACCGTTTTCTTTGTATTCACGATACACATTTTCAACGACAGGGCCATGCTGCCATGCCACAATTGGATCATCAAAAAGAGGGTGCCCTGTGACTGCGAGAAAACTTCCTTGTGCATAGTACAAAAGTTTTTGAAGTTTTAAATTCGAGATGTATTCGCCACCTTCGTCTGCAGAAACGTTTCTGTTATATGCAAGGAACCATTTTGCAACCTCGGATGCAGTATGATTAGCCACTTTTTACACCTTCCTTCATATTTATAGTATACGCCAAAATGTAATCTATAGCAATAGAAAATTCGTGAATTCAAAAGCCCAGCCTCCCAGCAATAGGGAAGTCGGGCTTGATTCATGCTTCCAGCGCTGCCGTTGTTATTTCAACAGCTCCAAAATTTCATCAGCAGTAGTGCCATTTGCGAGAGCCTGTTTAACCAGATCAACAGCTCTTGCTTGTTTTGCTTCCTCAGCGGCCTTCTGATCGGCGGTAACTTTCTTAGCTTCGAATTTTACAATCTCTTTATTGAGCTTCTTGAGTTCTGTTTCCTTAGCCTTTCGCTCAGCATTCAATGCGTCGATTTTATCACCAAGTGCTGCGATTTCCTGAGCGATAGATTTTGCTTTTGAGCGATTTGTGCTGCGTAGTCGATATCATCGAATGTCTTGATTTTATTCTTTGATCCCGGTATAATATATCTGTATGGCGTGTCCCGCTTGTCCGCTGCGGCGGGGGAGTGGTTCCGGGGAGAACTTCCCCAGTATCGAAATAAGGAGGCCGATTTTATGGCTGAGCATCCGATTCAAGATTTAATGAACGTCACGATGGACAAGATCCGGCAGATGGTGGATTCCAACACCATCGTCGGCAAACCGATCACCACCGAGGACGGCATCACCATTCTCCCGGTGTCCAAGGTAAGCTTCGGCTTCGCCTCCGGCGGCACCGATTTCGACGGCAAGAATCCTGCCAACAAGGACCTGTTCGGCGGCGGCTCCGGCGCGGGTGTCAACATTCAGCCTGTGGCGTTTCTGGTCGTCAAGGATGGCTGCGTGCGCACCATCCAGCTGTCCGACAGCAGCAACACGGTGGACCGCGCTCTGACCATGATCCCCGAACTGGTAGAAAAGGTCAGCGCCCTCCTCAACAAAAAAGAAGCTCCCGCCGCCCCGGCGGAGGAAAAGCCCCAGCCGTAACTGCGGACTTCCAACCTGCAGTTTTGATAGAGCACGTTGCAACGTGCGTTTTGAGCGCCGGGAGGCGCACAAGGAGTGAACAACTATGGCAGAAGAACGTATTCAGAAGATCATGAGCGAGCAGGGCCTGTGTTCCCGCCGCGCGGCGGAGCAGATCATTGCCGAGGGCCGCGTCAAGGTGAACGGCCACCCGGTCAAGGTGGGCGACAAGATGGACCCCAACCGCGATGTGCTGCATGTGGATGACGAGCGCATCTACATCCAGAAGAACCAGCAACTCTACTATCTGGCCCTGTACAAGCCCCGCGGCTATGTTACCACCGCCAGCGATGAGCTGGGCCGCAAGACCGTCATGGAGCTTGTCAGCGACATCCCCGCCCGCCTTTATCCGGTGGGCCGCCTTGATAAGGACAGCGAGGGTCTGCTGCTGATGACCAACGATGGCGCCTTTGCACAGGCCGTCACCCATCCGTCCGGCGGCATCTCCAAGCTCTACCGCGTCACCGTCCAGCCCCGCGCGGACGAAGCGCAGATCCTGAAGATGAGCTCCGGCGTCGTGCTGGACGACGGCACCAAGACCATGCCCTGCGCCATCAACGTTGTGACCGACGAGCCGGGCCGCACCGTCATGGAAATGACCCTGAAAGAGGGCAAGAACCGCGAGATCCGCCGGATGTGCGAAGCCGTCGGGCTGGAGGTCGTCCGCCTGAAGCGGAACGCCGAGGGTGTCGTCAAGCTGGGAATGCTCAAGCCCGGCACCTACCGTGAGCTGACCAAGGCGGAAGTCAACGGTCTGCGCGCCGCAGCGGCCAAGGGCCGTGCCCAGACCCGCTCGGCTGCGCTGCAGTCCAAGGCGGCAGAGCGCCGCCCCCGCGGCCCCGTGGGCCAGAAGGGGAGAGACGGTGCCCCGGCCAAGCGGAGAAAGTGATACGCTTTCCCGATATTTCCCGCCTTTCGGCGGCCAGAACAAGGCAGCCGACCCTGCACCGGAAAAGATTGTGGAATTTTTCCCGGAAAATGGGCCGGACGGTACTTGAGAAATTTAGGGAAATACTGTATAATAATACTAATTTTGAAAGCTCAAAATAGACAAAGCAGGAGGTCTTACCATGGCTTCAAAGATCAACAAAGGAGAAATCCTCGCCAAGTTTTTCGATGACGGGGAATACACCGCACTGTTTGCGGACGGCGCGGTAAGCGCCGCTTGCGGCTATGCGGCTGGCCAGCAGGCCTATGCCGTTTACCAGAACGGCGAGGCTGTCACCGTCAAGGACGTTGAAAAGAACATCAAGGTCCTCGAAATGGCTGCTCAGACGGGCTGCCCGGTGGTCACGTTCTACAACTCCGTCGGCGCAAAGCTGGCTGAGGGTCTGGACGTGCTGACCGCAAGTGCCAAGCTGAACGCGACCATCGCTAAGGTGTCCGGCGTTGTGCCGCAGGTGGCAGTGGTCACCGGCGTGTGCGGCGGTACCAGCGCTCTGAGCGCTGCCAGCGCAGATGTCTGCGTGATGGCAAAGGATGCGGAGCTGTTCTTCACCGCCCCCTTCACCTCTGCCGCCAAGGGTGACAAGGTCCCCGGCGCCGGTTCTGCTGAGGCTGCTGCCAAGGCTGGCGTGGCTGCCATCGTGGCCGATACCGCCGAGGATGCTGCCGAGAAGGCTGCTCACATCGTGGGTCTGCTGCCCGCCAACAACCTGACCGGCCCCGCCATCTTCGAGTTCGAGCAGCCCACCGCTGTTCTGGCTGCCGGTGCCGCTCCGGAGAAGGCGGCCGCTGCCCTGATCGATAAGGACAGCGCCGTGGAGCTGTTCGCCGGTTTCGGCAAGCATGTCTACACTGCCTTTGCTACCATCGGCGGCAACGCTGTGGGTGTGGTGGCTACCGGTGAGCAGCTGTGCCACAACTGCGTGTCCAAGGCTTCCCGCTTTGTCCGCCTGTGCGACGCCTTCAGCGTCCCCGTGCTGACCATCGTGGACACCAACGGCTTCGTGCCCAGCGCCACCGATGACATCGCCGGCGGCATCCGCGAGGCTGCCCGTCTGGCTGCTACTTATGCAGACGCTACCACCGCAAAGGTCGCTCTGCTGGCTGGCAAGGCAGTCGGCCCTGTCTACACCGCTCTGGCCAACGCCGACCTGAAGATCGCCGTCAACGGCTGCACCGTCAGCGCTCTGGAGCCGAATGCTGCCGTCTCTGTCCTGTACAAGGAAGAGATCGACGCTTCTGACAACATCATCTCTGCGACCAACGCCAAGGCTGCTGCTTATGCTGCTGAGGTGTGCAGCGCTTCCAGCGCAGTTGCAGCGGGCGCTGCCGACATGGTCTGCGATGCCGCCAATGCACGCGCAAGCGTCGTGGCTGCCTTTGAACTGCTGAGCACCAAGCGTGCTGCCCGTCTGCCCAAGAAGCACGGCAACATGGCTCTGTAAGCATTTTATACCGTACATAAAGTGAAACGAACTGATTTTGTTCAGGAGGATTCTTCCATGAAGTACTACAATATTACCGTCAATGGCGTTGCTTACAGCGTCTCCGTTGAGGAGACCGCCGCCGGTGCAGCTCCTGTTGCTGCTGCTCCCGCTGCTCCCAAGGCTCCGGCTGCTCCTGCTGCCGCTCCTAAGGCTGCTGCTCCCGCCGGTGCTGCCGGTGCCGTCAGTGTCAAGGCTCCCATGCCCGGCAACATTCTGGATGTCAAGGTCGCTGCCGGCGCATCCGTGAAGGCCGGTGACGTTCTGGTCATTCTGGAGGCCATGAAGATGGAGAACGAGATCGTCGCCCCGCAGGACGGCACCGTTGCTTCCGTCAATGTCCACAAGGGCGACACCGTCAACTCCGGTGACGTTCTGGTCTCCATGAACTGAGAACGAAGGGAGAGGTGACAACCATGGCGAAAAAGCCGATCAAGATCACGGAAGTCGTCCTGCGTGATGCACACCAGTCTCTGCTGGCTACCCGCATGACGATGGATGAGATGCGTCCCATCCTGCCCGAAATGGATAAGATCCCCTACTTCTCTGTCGAGTGCTGGGGCGGCGCTACCTTTGATAGCTGCATCCGCTTCCTCGACGAGGATCCGTGGGAGCGTCTGCGCATCCTGCGCAAGGAGCTGCCCCACCAGAAGCTGCAGATGCTGTTCCGCGGCCAGAACATGCTGGGCTACCGCCCCTACGCAGATGACGCCGTCGAGTACTTCGTTCAGAAGTCCGTTGCCAACGGCATCGACGTCATCCGTATTTTCGACGCACTGAACGACCCGCGCAACCTGCAGACTGCCATCAAGGCTGCCAACAAGGAAGGCGCACACGTTCAGGGCTGCATCAGCTACACCCTGAGCCCGGTCCACAACAACGAGTACTATGTCAAGTACGCCAAGACCCTTGAGGAGATGGGTGCAAACTCCATCTGCATCAAGGATATGGCGGGTCTGCTGACTCCGTACACCTGCTACGATCTGGTCAAGGAGCTGAAGAACACCCTGTCCATCCCGGTGGATATCCACAGCCACTACACCGCCGGTCTGGCATCCATGTCCCTGCTGAAGGGCATCGAGGCCGGTGCCGACATCGTGGATACCGCTATGAGCCCCCTGAGCGGCGGTACCAGCCACATGGCCACCGAGAGCCTCGTCGCTGCCCTGCAGGGCACCGATTACGACACGGGTCTGGACCTGAAGCAGCTGAATGTCGTCCGCGCATACTTTGCAAAGCTGCGCGAGAAGTACATCGCCAACGGCCAGATCAGCCCCAAGTCTCTGGGCGTCGATGCCAACACCCTGCTGTATCAGGTGCCGGGCGGCATGTTCTCCAACATGCTCAAGCAGCTGAAGGATGCAGGCAAGGAAGATAAGCTGGACGAAGTGCTGGCCGAGATCCCCCGCGTTCGTGAGGACGCAGGCTATCCTCCGCTGGTCACCCCCACCAGCCAGATCGTTGGCACGCAGGCTGTCTTCAACGTCATCCTCGGCGAGCGCTACAAGATGGTCACCAAGGAGTTCAAGGGTCTGGTCCACGGCGATTACGGCAAGACCCCCGCTCCCATCAAGCCGGAGTTCACCAAGAAGATCCTCGGCGACGAGCAGCCCATCACCTGCCGCTTTGCGGATACCCTTGCTCCTGAGATGGACAAGCTGAAGGCAGAAGCCGCCAAGTGGGCAACGCAGGAAGAAGACGTGCTGACCTACGCCATGTTCCCGCAGGTCGCACCCAAGTTCTTCGAAAAGCGCAACGCTAAGAAGCAGGGCGTGGATGCAGATCATGCAGATTACGCCAACAAGTCCCACATTGTCTAATTAGAGCACACTCGGCCCCTCGCAGTTTTGCGGGGGGCCTTTTGCATTGTGTCGGATGTGTGACTTTTTCGGGGCAAAAGCTGATTTTTTCGCCGCATTGCTTGCAAAAACGGGGCTATCAGAGTAAAATGATAACATATGTATCGTAACATGGGCGGGTGTGCCCAAAGGCGGATACATATACTGAAATTTGTCCGCAAAAAACCTTTGTCAGAAGAGGAAATTGACCATGATTTTGAGTATGACCGGTTTTGGCCGGGGCACTGCGGTGCGCAATGGCCGTGAGATCACGGTGGAGCTGCGCAGCGTCAACTCCCGGTACTTCGAGTATTCGTCCCGGATGCCCCGGACCTGCAGCTACATGGACAGCCGCCTGAAAAAGCAGCTGAACGAGCAGATCACCCGCGGCAAGGTAGAACTGAGCCTGACCGTGCAGAACGTGGACGCCGCCGATACGGTCGTCACCGTGAACAAGGAGTTGGCCCGCAGCTACCAGCAGGCCCTGCGGGATCTGTCCGAGGAGCTGTGCATCAAGAACGACACCACCGCCAGCCTGATCGCCCGCTTCCCGGACGTCCTCGCCACCCGCCACGCGGATGTGGACGAGGAAAAGCTGTGGGAGGACGTCTCCGCCGTCACCGCACAGGCACTGGAAAAGTTCGTACAGATGCGCGCGGCGGAGGGTGCCAAGATGAAGGCCGACGTCGAAAGCCGCCTGTGCTTCCTTGAAGAGTGCGTGGGTAAGGTGGAGGCCCTGAGCGCGGGCCGGGTGGAGGCTTACACCAACCGCCTGTACGAAAAGCTCAAGGTCATTCTGGAGGACCGGAACATCGACGATGCCCGTGTCCTGACCGAGGCTGCCATCTTCGGCGACAAGACCGCTGTGGACGAGGAGACCGTTCGTCTGCGCAGCCACATTGCGCAGTATCGTTCGATTCTGGAGCTGGACGAGCCGGTGGGCCGTAAGCTGGACTTCCTGACGCAGGAACTGAACCGCGAGACCAATACCATCGGTTCCAAGTGCCAAGACCTTGACATCACCCGCGTGGTGGTGGATATGAAGGCGGAGATCGAGAAGATCCGCGAGCAGATTCAGAACCTTGAGTGACCGTTTGACACATTCGGATCGGAGGCAGACATGAAGCTCATCAACATCGGCTTTGGCAATCTGGTCAGCGCGGGGCGCGTGGTGGCAGTCGTCAGCCCGGACTCCGCGCCGGTCAAGCGTCTGGTCAAGGAAGCCCGCGAGCGCGGGATGCTGATCGACGCTTCCTATGGGCGCAGCACACGCGCCGTGCTCATCATGGACTCCGACCATGTCGTTCTATCTGCCCTTCAGCCCGAAACGGTGGCCAGCCGCGCCGCCGGTCAGGCCGAGGGCAAAGGTTCAGAGGAGGAGCAAAAGTAATATGGAAAACGAAAAGTATCTGTTTGTGGTATCCGGTGCCGCCGGTACCGGAAAGGACAGCGTGGTCAAAGCGCTGCGCACCGCCCACCCGGAGATCGAGAAGACCGTCTCCGCCACCACCCGCGCACCCCGCCCCGGCGAGCAGGAGGGCATCGACTACTACTACCGCACCACCGAGCAGTTCCAGCAGCTCATCGCCAACGACGAGGTGGTGGAGTATAACTTCTACAACGGCAATTACTACGGCACCCTGAAGGAAGAAGTGAACAAGCGCTTGGCGGCGGGCAAGCTGGTCGTCCTCGTCATCGACGTCCACGGCGCCGCCAACATCCGCCGGATGTTCCCCGGCGCAACCACGGTCTTCCTGCTGCCGCCGTCGGTGGAGGAGCTGGAGCGCCGTCTGCGGGGCCGCGGCACCGAGACCGAGGACAGCATCCGCGAGCGCCTTGCCACCGCCCAGAACGAGCTGGCCGAGCAGGACAACTTCACCCTGAAACTGGTCAACAATGAGGTGGAGGCCTGTGCCGACGAGCTGTATCAGGTCATCTGCCAGCGCGCGGGCCTCGCACACTGAACCATCTGGAGGAACTGCCTGAATGCCAAAAACGGTCGGGGTCGCCGTGAGCAATGCGACCTTCCACTTCGATAAACTGTATACCTACGCGGTCATGCCCGACCAGCAGGATGCCGTCCGTCTGGGCAGCATGGTGCTGGTGCCCTTCGGGCGGGGGAGCCGCGCCCGGATGGGCGTGGTGCTGGCCTGTGACGAAGAGCCGGAAAGCTCCAAGCTGAAGTTCCTCTTCGATGTGGCCCCCGCCTCCGCCTGTCTGACGCCGGAGCTGCTGCGGCTGGTGCATTTTTTGAAGGAGCGGACCTTCTGCACCTACTACGAGGCCGTCAAGGCGGTCATCCCATATGGGGCGCAGTACAAGCCCGCCGTCGCGGCCGATGGGGTGACGCCGGTACTCCAGAAGCAGCTCACCCGCCACACCGAAAATTCTTATAAGCTGGCGGGCACCCTCCCGGCCAAGCCCAAGCCGACGGCAAAGCAATTGGCCGCCGTGGCGCTGCTGGGCGGGGGAGAGCGGACCCAGACGGAACTGGAAGAAAAGGGGATCAGCCGGGCCGTGCTCGATAACCTTTGCGCCAAAGGCGTGCTGGAATGCAGCAAGGTGAACAAATCCATCGACCTGTATTCGAGCATCCCGCTGAAAAACGAGCCGATCCGGCTGACGGCGGAGCAGCAAGCGGCCTATGAGGCACTGCTGCCTCATCTCGAAGATGCCGCCCCCCATGCGGCCCTGCTCTACGGCGTGACCGGCAGCGGCAAAACGCTGGTGTTCTTGAAGCTCATCGAGCGGTGCTTGCAGCTGGGCAAGCGGGCACTGGTGCTGGTGCCGGAGATCAGCCTGACGCCCCAGATGATCCTGCGGCTGAAGAGCCGGTTCGGCAAGCGGGTGGCCGTGCAGCATTCGGCTCTCAACCATACCGAGCGGCTTTTGCAGTGGCAGATGATCCAAGACGGCGGCGCCGATATCGTGGTGGGCACCCGCAGCGCGATCTTCTCGCCGCTGGAAAACATCGGCCTCGTCATCATCGACGAGGAGCAGGAGCACACCTACCGCTCCGAATCCGCGCCCCGCTACTCGGCCCACGAGGTCGCCCGGCAGCGCGCGGCGGAGAACGGAGCCCTGCTGCTGCTGGCCAGCGCGACCCCCAGCACCGAGAGCTATTTTGCCGCCCAGCATGGCCGCACCCAGCTCGTGCGGCTGACCCAGCGGTACGGCGGCAACCCGCTGCCCCATGTGGAGATCGTGGATATGCGGGCGGAACTGGCTTCCGGCAACCCGCGGGAGATCAGTCTCGCGCTGGAAGACGCCATCCGCCGCAATCTGGATGCAGGGAAGCAGACCATCCTGCTGCTCAACCGCCGGGGCTACCAGACCATCGCCCAGTGCGAGGACTGCCGCGAGGTACTCAAGTGCCAAAAGTGCAGCGTTCCGATGGTCTACCATAAGTCGGCCCACAAGCTGCTGTGCCATTACTGCGGCAGCCAGATGGACCCGCCGCCCCAGAAGTGCCCCACCTGCGGCGGAAAACTGCAATACCGCGGGTTCGGCACCCAGAAGGCCGAGGAGGAGCTGGCCAAGCTCTTCCCGGAAGCCCGCATCCTGCGGATGGATCAGGACTCCACCGCCGCAAAGGATGCCCACGAAAAGCTGCTGGCAAAGTTTGCCCGCCACGAATACGACATCATGGTGGGCACCCAAATGGTGGCCAAGGGGCTGGATTTTGAGGATGTGACCCTTGTGGGCGTCCTCGGCATCGATTCGCTCCTGTTTGCGCAGGGGTTCCGCGCCTACGAGACCGTGTTCAGCCTTGTGACGCAGGTGGTGGGCCGGAGCGGCCGGGCCAAGGATCCCGGTTTTGCCATCATCCAGACCACCGACCCCAACAACCCGGTGTTGAACCTTGCCGCCGCGCAGGACTACGACGCTTTCTTCGAGCAGGAGATCGCCTACCGGAAGCTGGGGCTCTACCCGCCCTTCTGCGGGCTGTGCGTCGTGGGGTTTGCGGGCCCGAAGGAGATCGAGGTGGCCCGCGCCGCCGCCCGGTTCGCCGCCTTGCTGGGGCAGCAGGCGGCCAAGCAGCCGGACCTGCCCCTCCGCGTTCTCGGCCCCACCCCCGGCAACATCGAAAAGATCAACGAAGCCTATCGCTATAAGCTCACCGTCAAGTGCCGCAACGACCGCCGCTTCCGCGACCTGATGCGGGCGACCCTCGGCCTCTATGAGCAGGAAAAACTGCCCGGCAAGGCCACCGTCGTTGTCGATCTGCACTCGGACGGTGATATCTGATATACCACAACAACTGATTTGGGAGGTACCATAATGGCTATCCGTAACATTGTAAAAGAGGGCGACCCCATCCTGAACAAGGTCTGCCGCCCCGTGACCAACTTTGACGACCGTCTGGCTACCCTGCTGGACGATATGCGCGAGACCATGATCGACGCCGACGGCGTGGGTCTGGCCGGCCCGCAGGTGGGGATGCTGCGCCGCCTGTTCGTCGTGTGGGACACCACCGACGCTCCGGAGGAGATCCCCGAAGATTACGAGTACAAGTTCATCGACTTCGTGAATCCGGAGATCCTCGCGGTGTCCGAGGAGGAGGAGACCGCCTACGAGGGCTGCCTGTCCTTCCCCGGCCACAACGGCGCTGTGACCCGCCCGGAGGCCGTCAAGGTCCGCGCACAGGATCGCAACGGCAACTGGTTCGAGCTGGAGGCCGAAGGTCTGCTGGCCCGCTGCATCCAGCACGAGAATGACCATCTGGATGGCATCACCATCATGCAGTCCAGCGAGTATTTCTATGAGGACACCGAGGAGGGCAAGAAGGCTGCCCGCGAAGCGAAAGGAAACAAGTAATGCGCATTTTGTTCATGGGGACCCCGGATATCGCCGCCGAGTGCCTGAAAGCCCTCTATGCCGCCGGGCATGAGATCTGCGGCGTGTATACCCGCCGGGATAAGCCGGTGGGCCGCAAGCAGGTGCTCACCGCACCGCCGGTGAAGGAAGTGGCCTTGGAGCACGGCACCCCGGTCTTCCAGCCCCGCACCCTGCGGGACGGCAGCGAGGACGCCAACATTCAGGCCCTTGCGCCGGAACTGATCGTGGTGGTGGCCTATGGCTGCATCCTGCCGAGATCGGTGCTGGAAGCGCCCAAGTACGGCTGCATCAACCTCCACGTCTCGCTGCTGCCCAAGTACCGCGGCAGCGCCCCGGTGCAGTGGGCCGTGCTGAACGGCGATGCCGAGACCGGCGTCTCCATCATGCAGATGGACGAAGGGCTGGACACCGGCGATGTCCTCGTCTGCGAGAAGATGGCCATTGACCCCGAAGAGACCAGCGGTGAGCTGTTCGACCGGGTGACGGCTGCCGGTGCCCGCGTTCTGTGCGAGACCATTTCCCAGATCGCGGCAGGGACGCTGAAGCCCCAGCCGCAGGATCACGAAAACGCCACCCTCGCGCCCATGCTCGATAAGGAGCTGGCTGAGTTCCACCTGACCGACAGCGCCGCCCACATCCACAACTGGGTGCGGGGCATGAATCCGTGGCCGATGGCATGGTTCACGACCGGCGGCAAGAAGGTCAAGGTGACGGAGTGCCGCGCCGTGGCTTCCAACGGGGAAGCCCCCGGCACCGTGCTGGCCACAAAGCCCCTGACCGTGGCGTGCGCGGATGGGGCTATCCAACTGCTGCATGTGGTGCCGGAAGGCAAAAAACCCATGGACGGCACCTCGTTCGCAGCGGGTCTGCGGCTCAAAGCGGGGGATACCCTGTGAGCGGGCCGAACCCCCGCGCGGCGGCAGTTTCGGCGCTGGTGCGGCAGGAGCAGGACGGGTTCTCAAACCTCGTTCTGGATGCCGAGCTCAAGCGGCAGAAGCTGGAAGGCCGCGACAAAGCTTTTGCCAGCGCGATCTTTTACACCGTGCTGGAACACCGGGGCACGCTGGACTATATCCTAGCGCAGTTCCTGCCCAAGGGCCTTGCCAAACTGGATGCGCCGGTCCGGGAGATCCTGCGTTCGGCGCTGGCACAGGCCCGCTATATGCAGGTGCCGGTGTCGGCGGCGGTCAACGAGGCCGTCAAGCTGACCCGCGCCTTCAAAAAATCCAGCGCGTCGGGGCTGGTCAATGCGGTGCTGCGCCGCGCCTGTGTCTACGACCTGAGCAAGGCCCGGTTCCAAAATGAGACCGAACGGCTCATGGTGCTGGGTTCGGCAGGGCAGGACGTGGCGGAGTTTCTCCGCAGCCGCTACCCGGACGAAGCACTGGGCATCCTGACCTACGCGGCAGACGGCGGCAGAACGAGCCTCCGGGCGAACCCCCTCAAGGCCGATGTGTCCACCCTCTGCGAAAAGCTGAACGCGCTGGGCGCTGCGGCTCAGCCGGGCGTCGTGCCGGGCAGCGTCCTCGCAAAATTTGAGGGCAGCCCCGCCGACAACGACCTGTTCCGGGCGGGGTGCTACCACGTGGAAGGTCAGGCCAGCCAGCTGGCCGCCCTCTGCGTGGAGGCAAAGCCCGGCGAAACGGTGCTGGACCTCTGCGCGGCTCCCGGCGGCAAGACCATCCTGCTGGCCGAGGAGATGCAGGGTACCGGCAGACTCATCAGCTGCGACGCGGCGGAAAACCGCGTCCGGCTTATTCGGACGGCGGTGGAGCGGATGGGCTTTGCAAACGTCGAAACCCTCTGCAATGACGCGACGAGGCCGAATCCGAAGCTCCCCGCAGCGGACCGCATCTTGGTGGATGCTCCCTGCAGCGGCCTCGGCATTCTGGCAAAAAAGCCGGATATCCGTTACAAAACCCTGCCGAAAGACCGCCACGATGAATTATTGGCCACCCAGTCGGCCATTCTGGACACAGCGGCTTCGCTGCTGAAAGCCGGCGGACGGCTGGTCTACTCCACCTGCACCATCGACCCGGCTGAGAACGAGGATCAAGTGGCGGCGTTCCTTGCCCGCCATCCGGAATTCTCGGTCGTCACGCCGGAGGTGCCCTTCCCGGCGGGGATGACGGTGGGGGAGCACGGGGCCCTTTCGGTGCCCACCCGCACTGGTATGGACGGCTTTTTCCTCTGCGCGATGCAGAAAGCGCAATGAAAACGCCGCCCGAATCGTATCAATAGGAGAACACCATGGAACAAAAACGCTGTATTTCCTCCCTGACGCTGGCCGAGCTTTCTGCAGAGCTCAAGGCGCTGGGTCAGCCCGGCTTCCGGGCAAAGCAGATCTTCCACTGGGTCCATCAAAAGCTGGTCACGGAGTTTTCCGCCATGACCGACCAGCCCAAGACCCTGCTGGCCAAGCTGGAGGAACACTTTTATATTGCCGCCCCACAGATCGAGCGGCGTCAGGAGGCCAAGGACGGCACCGTGAAGTATCTGCTGCGGATGGCCGACGGCAACTGCATCGAAACGGTCGTTATGCGCTACCACTACGGCAACACGGTCTGCGTCTCCACGCAGGTGGGCTGCCGGATGGGCTGCCGGTTCTGCGCCTCTACGCAGGCGGGCCGCGTCCGCAACTTGGAGGCGGGCGAGATCTGTTCGGAAATTTATACCGCCCAGAAGGATATCGGCGAGCGCATCTCGCATATCGTTCTGATGGGCATCGGCGAGCCGCTGGATAATTTCGACGAGGTCATGCGCTTCCTCGAAAACATCACCTCGCCCGAAGGCGTCAACATCGGGATGCGGAACATCAGCCTTTCCACCTGCGGTCTGGTCCCCAAGATCGACCAATTGGCCGAGAAAAAGCTGCAGCTTACCCTTTCCGTCTCCCTCCACGCGCCCAACAACGAGATCCGCAGCGGGATGATGCCCGTCAACGATGCCTACCCCGTGGAGCAGCTCATGGAGACGGTCCGCCGTTATCAGGACACTACGGGCCGCCGGGTCAGCTTCGAATATTCGATGGTGCGCGGCGTCAATGATTCCGATGCCTGTGCAAAGCAGCTGGCAAACCTCATCCGGGGCATGGGGGCGCATGTGAACCTCATCCCCATCAACCCGGTGGACGGGAGCCCCTACTCCGCCACCGATGCCGCCAACGTCCGCCGGTTCCAGCAGAAGCTGGAAAGCCTCGGCGTCAACGCGACGGTCCGCCGCCGTCTGGGCAGCGAGATCAGCGCCGCCTGCGGCCAGCTGCGCCGCGACGAGATGAACGGCAAAGCCTGACAGAAGGAGAAGCCTATGAAACTTGCAGGAAAAACGGATGTCGGCCGCGTCCGTCAGGAAAATCAGGACGATTACCGGGCCGGGGAACTGCCCGGCGGGGCGGTATGGGCGCTGGTCTGTGACGGCATGGGCGGCGCAAAAGGCGGCCGCGAAGCCTCGCAGGGGGCGTGCAACGTCATTGAGAATGTCTTTCAGGAGCAGTACGCCCAGTGCGGGGCGGGGCAGGAGGAAGCTTTTCTGAAAAAGGCCCTCATCTACGCCAACCGCTTCGTGTTCCAGAAAGCCTCCCACGAGGAGTCGCTGGCCGGGATGGGCACCACGGCGGTCTGCGCGCTGGTGCGGGGCGGCACGGTCTATCTCTGCCATGCGGGCGACTCCCGCGCCTACCTCTTCCGGGCGGGGAAGCTTGCCCAGCTCACCCATGACCACTCCTATGTGCAGGAGCTGGTGGACTGCGGCACCATCACGGTGGAAGAGGCCGAGCACCACCCCCAAAAGAACATCATCACCAAGGCGCTGGGCGTGGATTACCGCTTGGAGCCGGAGTTCACCTCCGAAAAGCTCCAGAAGGGGGATGTCCTGCTGCTGTGCACTGACGGGCTGACCAACATGGTCCCAGTGGATCAGATGGAAAAGCTCCTTGTGCAGGGGCCCTTCTACGACACGCCCGACCGGCTGATCGAAGCGGCCAACGCCAACGGCGGTTCGGACAACATCACCGCCCTGCTGCTGGCCGTGGAGCCGACGGAGGTGGAGCATGGATAATCTGATCGGCAAGACTCTTGATGGCCTGTACACCGTCCGGGAGCTGATCGGCACCGGCGGCATGGCCAACGTCTACAAGGCGGTGGTAGGGCCCGGCGGCCCGGTGCCGGAGGGCACGGTCGTGGCCGTCAAGGTGCTGCGGCAGGAGCTTATGCACGACCCCGACCTTGTCCGCCGCTTCAAGAATGAATCCAAGGCCATCTCGCTGCTCAATCACCCCAACATCGTCAAGGTGTACGATGTCTCGGTGAGCGAGAATTTACAGTATATCGTCATGGAATATGTGGACGGCATGACCCTGCGGGAGTATCTGAACGAGCGCGGCGGCAAGCTGACCAGCCGGGAGACGGTGCACTTCATCTCCCAGATCCTGAAAGCGCTGGATCACGCCCACCGCAACGGCGTGGTGCACCGGGACATCAAGCCCCAGAACATCATGCTGCTGGACAACGGCCAGCTTCGGATGATGGATTTCGGCATCGCGCGCATTTCCCGCGCCGAGAACCAGCTCACCGGCGGCAAAGCCATGGGCAGCGTCCATTATATCAGCCCCGAACAGGCCAAGGGCGACGAGACCGACTTCACCAGCGACATCTACTCGGTGGGTGTCATGATGTACGAGATGCTTTCGGGGCATCTGCCATTTGATGCGGACGATGTGGTGGAAGTGGCCATCAAGCAGATCTCGGACAAGCCCCAGAGCTTGCAGGAGCTGGCCCCCAATGTGCCCCACGGCCTTGTGGAGATCACCGAGCGGGCCATGGCAAAGCGCCCGGACAACCGTTACGCCAGCGCTGCCGAGATGCTGAACGCCCTGAATGCCTACGTCGAAAACCCAGCCATCGTGTTCAATTACACCTATCTTCCCGACGAAATTCCTGAAAAGGTGGTGGAACGCCCCATGAAAACCCAAAAAGATGCTCCGGAACCGAAAAAAGTCCGCAAGGGCAAAAAGAAGCGCACCGTCTTCCTGCCGGTGCTGTTCGGCATCACGGTGGCCTTTGCGCTGGCCTGTCTGGCCCTGTGCTGGGCCATCCTCAACGACTCCAGCACCCTGATGAGCGAGAAGGCCGACGTTGTGCTGGCGGATTACAGCGGCATGACGCAGGACGAGGTGAACGCCCAGCCGCAGGTCTCCTCCGGCCAGATCACCGTGAACTGGGAGCAGGCCTACAGCAACGATTACGCTGCCGGTTACGTCTACAAGCAGTCGCCGGTGGCGGGCCGCACCGTCCGTGAGGGCCAGAGCGTGACCCTGACCGTCAGCCTCGGCATCCAGTCCGTTACCGTGCCGGATGTGACCAACTACCTGCAGGCCGATGCGGAGCAGCAGCTCAAGAACCTCGGCGTCTCGGTGCTGGTCACACAGGCGGTGGAACCCACCGTGGCCTCCGGCTCAGTCATCCGCACCGACCCCGCCGCGGGCAGTCAGGTGGCGGCGGGCTCCACGGTCGTGGTTTACGTCAGCCGCCCGCAGGTCAGCACCACGGCCAAGGTGCCGTCGCTGGTGGGCCTTTCCAGCGTGAACGACGCCCGCACCCTGCTGGTGCAGAATAAGCTGGGCCTCGGCAGCACCACCGAGCAGTACAGCGACAAGCCCGCCGGTACCATCATTGCCCAGAACCCCGCAGCGGGCTCTACCGTCAAGGTCAACAGCCGCGTCAGCGTCACCGTCAGCGCGGGCCCCGAACCCGAACCGGAAGTCCCGGAGGAACCGGCATCCTCGGCGGAGAGCAGCGATTCCGCCAGCAGCTCCGGCGATTGGTGGAGCGGCCTCGTCGGCGGTTCGTCTTCCAGCGGGAGTTCCAGCACCGGCAGCTCGCCCCTGACCGACTGGTGGACCTCGCTGCTGTCGTAACGGAGGAGCAGATGAAAGGCTATATTGTAAAAGGCATCGGCGGCTTCTATTACGTCAAGACCGAAGAAGGCATCGTCGAGTGCAAGCCGCGCGGCATCTTCCGCAAACAGAAGATCGCCCCCGTGGCGGGCGACGAGGTGACGGTGGAGACCGAGAACGGTGCCTCCGTCATCGCTGAGATCGCACCCCGCAAAAACGTCTTCGTCCGCCCGCCAATGGCGAACCTCGATGTGCTCTTCCTTGTGGCCAGCACCACCCAGCCCACCCCCAGCACCTTGGTGCTGGATAAGCTGTCCGCTATTGCGGTGGACAAAGGGGTGCAGCCGGTCATCGTCTGCACCAAGGCCGACCTCGGCGAGGCGGAGTTCCTCCGCAGCGCTTACGAAAGATCGACCCTGCCCTTCATCGCCATCCACTACGATACCGGCGAGGGGCTGGACGAGGTGAAACAGTGGATCGATGGGCGGCTCTGCGCCTTCTGCGGCAACTCCGGCGTGGGCAAGTCCACGCTGTTGAACGCGCTGCTGCCGGAGGCCGAGCGGGAGACCAGCGCCATCAGCCAGAAGCTTGGCCGCGGCCGCCACACCACCCGCGAAGTGACCATCTTCGAGGCGTTTGGTGGGCGCATCGCCGACACCCCCGGCTTCGCCAGCTTGGAGGCCAACCGCGCCGGGTTCATCCCCAAGGAGAATCTGGAGCATGTCTTCCCGGAGTTCGGGCCTTATCTCGGCGAGTGTCAGTTCACGGGCTGCTCCCACCGGTCGGAGAAGGGCTGTGCCGTCCGTGCCGCGCTGGCCGAGGGCAAGCTCTCTCAGACCCGGTACGACAGCTACTGCGCCATGTATGAGGAAGTCAAGGACGTCAAGGACTGGCAGCGCCCCAAAGTTTAACCTCTCACCGCTGGGTCTGGCAGCGCCAGCGCCTTGCGGAGTTCCCCTAGCAGGGGAGCCAAGAATAAAGGAGTTCTTATGTCACGCTGTGTGATCCTTTCCGCGTGCCCGGTCTCGCCGGAGCTGAAACGTCTGCTCCGCCCCGAGGACTTCATCATTGCGTGTGATGCGGGCTACCGCAACTGCGAGCCGCTGGGCTGCAAGCCGAACATCATCGTCGGCGACTTCGATACCGCGCCCTGCCCGGCGCAGGAGGATGATGTCATCATCCTGCCCCACGTCAAGGACGATACCGATACCGAATACGCGGCGAAGCTCGCTTCAGAAAAGGGTTTTTCCGAGGTACTGCTGCTGGGGGCGCTGGGCGGCAAACGGCTGGAGCACACGCTGTCGAACCTCTGCACCGGCCTTGGGCTGGAAGAGCGGGGCGTCCGCGCTACCCTCCAGAACGAACGCAGCCGCATCACCTTCGTCCGCCCCGGTGAGGAGCGCCGCTACCCGAAAGAGGAATTTTTCTACTTTTCCGTCTTCCCCATGAAGGGCAGGGCCGAGGGCGTCTGCGAAGGCGGCTCCTACTACGAGCTGATCGATGCGGCCCTCACGGCGGGCTACCCGCTGGGCGTCAGCAATGAGTACGCCGAAGGCTCGGACTGCATCACCGTCTCGACCCGGAAGGGAACCCTCGTTGTGGTGGAGACCGTGGCCGATACGCCCATTCTGACGACCTGACAGCCAAACCGGCTGCACATTCTGTGCTCCAACCGCTTATACTGTGGTATCACAGAACGAAAGGCGGGAAGAGGATGCAGGTGGTCGTCATCAAAAGCCCGAAATGTCTGCGCGGGATCCTGCGCCGGTTGTTCGGCATCAAGAAATAGGCAGAACAAGACCCTCTGTGCCGCGGCACAGAGGGTCTTGCGTTTTCCTTATTCTTTGGTGGTGTAGGTCAGGTCCAGCACCGGGCCAAAGGGGTCGAAGATGAGGCCCTTGATGCCGGAGGCCACCAGCAGCCGCTTTTGCTGGGCGAAGAGGGGAACGGCCACGCAGTCGCTCAGCAGCTGGCGCTCACACTCGCCCAGCAGCCGGCAGCGGGCCGCGCCGGTGGCGTGGGTGCTGGCCTCCAGCTGGGTGGCGTAAAGGGCATTGGCGTAGCCGGTCAAATTCCCGTCCGCCGTGGTGAACTGGGCCAGCATACTGTACACGCTGCCGCTCTCGGCGCTGATGGGGGCCAGCGCGATGGTGTAATCGCCCTCGGAAAGGCGCTTCTGGAAGGTCTCCTCGTCCACCTCCTCAATGGAGAAGAAGAGGGAAAGTTCCTTCTGCCATGCGCCGTTGATGGTCTCGGCGGCTTCGGTCAGGCCGGACCCGGCGGGGATCATCAGGGTGACTTTGTTGAAGTCGGAGTTCGCCATGCCCTGCCGCGCAGAAAGGTAGAGGGCTCTGACATCCACGGCAGCGGGGGAGACATCGCCGACGGTGCTGCGGTAGTTCATGCCGTCCACGTTCAGTCCGTCCGGGATGAGACCGTCCGCTGCGGCGAAGAGTCCGGTGGAGGGAACCACGGCGGCCTCCCGCGCTACCCCGGCCAGCGACTGCCGCAGCTCGGTGGAGGAGAAGAGGGTGCTGCAGTTGAAGAGCAGCGCCCACGTCGTGTCGGAGTAGGAGATGGAGGACAGGGAGGTGGTGCTGCCGGTGTCATCCAGCGCGGCAGAGCACTTTTCTCCGTTGACCAGCTCGACGGCGGACTGGTCGGCGTTGTTGGTGTTCTGAACCAGACGGAGGCTGTCGATGAGGGTGCCGGAGGGTTCCCGCCGCAAGAACAGGCCGCTGGACGTCCAGTTGTAAAGGTAGAAGGGTCCGCTGGAAAGGGTGGTCTTGGCGGTCAGACCGTAGGTGCCGCGGGTGGAGTTGAAGAACTCCTCATCGCAGGGCATGGCACCGGGCAGCGTCAGCTTGGAGAGAAAGTTCTCGTCCGCACTGTTCAGGCGGAACACCAGCGTCAGCGGGCCGCTGGCGGAGACCCCCAGCGCGCTTTCCGGCATCTGCCCGGCCAGCACTTCGGCGCTGTTCTCAAGGGCCGAGAACTCCACCGCGTAGGGGGAATTGGTGTCGGCCCGGAACATCCGCCGGAACGCGAAGACGAAGTCCTCGGCGGTGATGGCGTACTCGGCGGCGGTGCCCTTGGCGGCGGTGTAGGTCAGGTCGTCCTTCAGATAAAAGGTGTAGGTCCTGCCGTCGGCAGATCGTTCCCACCGCTCGCAGAGGGCAGGCTCGATTTCGCCGTCCGGGTTCTTTCGGACAAGGCCGCTGTATAAATTTTCACAGGCGATGACGTCCGACGCCGTGGACGCCACCTGCGGGTCGAGGTTCGCGGGGATGGTATCCACGAACCATGTGAAGCTGTTGGAACCCGAACCGCAGCCGGTCAGGGCAAGCAGCAGAAGGACCGTCAGAAACGCGGCGGTCAAGCGGAATGGGTGCTTCAAAAAACATGCGCTCCTTGCAGAATTTGATGGATACGTCCAGTATACCGGAAAGCGTCGAAAAAGACAATTATTTTTTTGTGAATTTCGATGACCTTTCGGTGCAAATCGTGCACCGAGCGGGTTTGGCGTTGCGTATTGCGCGGAAATGGTGTAGAATGGGGAACGGCAAGAAGTTTTACAGAAACACTTTATAGAGGAGGTTCTGTTTTTATGCAGAAAGAACAGCAGCAGCTTGCAGAGCTGGTCAAGGGCAAGAAGGTCGCATTCATCGGTGCGGGCGTCAGCCACAAGACCCTGATCGAAGAGTTCGTGGGTCTGGGCGCACAGGTCACCCTCTGCGATAAGAAGAACAGCGTGGAGGACTTCGGCGACTATGCCGATACCATCCGCCGTCTGGGCATCGACCTGAGCCTTGGCGAGCACTACATGGACGGCTTCAAGGGGCAGGACATCATCCTGCGCACCCCCGGCTTCGAGTATTATCAGAAGCCGCTGCAGGATGCCATTGCGGCGGGCACCATGGTCACCAGCGAAGTCGAACTCTTCTTCGACTACTGCCCCTGTGAGATCGTGGGCGTGACCGGCTCCGACGGCAAGACCACCACCACCACCCTGATCTCCAAGTTCTATGAGGCGGCGGGCCGCAAAGTGCACCTCGGCGGCAACATCGGCGCAGCACTGCTGCCCATGCTGCCGGACGTGGCTCCAGAGGATGTGGCTGTGGTCGAGCTGTCCAGCTTCCAGCTCATCAGCATGCACAAGAGCCCGAAGATCGCGGTCGTCACCAACGTGACCCCCAACCACCTCGACCACCACAAGGATATGCAGGAGTACATCGACGCCAAGCGGAACATCCTGCTCCATCAGGTGCCGCCCTGCCGCGAAGTGTTGGGCTTTGAGAACGACATCACCCGCGGCATGGTGCCCGACTGCAAGGGCAAGCAGGTCTGGTTCACCCGTCTGCACGACACCGACAACGGTGCCTTCCTGCGGGAAGACGGGATGCTCTGCATGGCCGAGGACGGCGTCGTGACCCCCTTCCTCGCTCAGAAGGACGTCAAGCTGCGCGGTCTGCATAACATCGAAAATCTGCTGGCCGCTGCCGCCGCCGTCTGGGGTGAAGTGCCCATTGAGGTCATCCAGAAGGTCGGCAGCACCTTCACCGGCGTCGAGCACCGCATCGAGCCGGTCCGTGTGCTGGACGGCGTGACCTACTACAACGACTCCATCGGCACCAGCCCCACCCGCACCATCGCCGGTCTGCGCAGCTTTGACCAGAAGGTGATCCTCATTGCGGGCGGTTACGATAAGCACATCCCCTATGAGCCGCTGGCCCCGGAGGTCATCGCTCACGTCAAGAACCTCGTGCTGATGGGTGCCACCGGCCCCCGCATCGAGAAGGCTGTCCGTGAGCACCCGGACTTTGCCGCATCCGGCCTTGCCATCCAGCATGCTGACAGTATGCAGCACGCCGTGGAGCTGGCCCGCGCCGCCGCACAGCCGGGGGATATCATCATCCTGTCCCCGGCCAGCGCCTCCTTCGACCTTTACCCCAACTTTGAGGTACGCGGCCGCGAGTTCAAGAGCATCGTCAACGCGCTGAAATGATCAAACAGGTCACGACACAGAAGGACCGGCGGCGCTTTTACAACGTCTGCCGAGGCAAGCTCTGCATGGGGGCGACCCTGCCGCTGGCGCTGGAACTGTTCGGCAAAAGCCAGCCGGGCCGCTTCTTTGCCGGGCCGACGCTGGCGCTGGATATCGGCGGCAGCACCGCTTGGGTGGCAGGCCACGCAAACCCCGAAGAACTGGCTGGATTTCTCCGCTTTTGCGGGTGCCGGGCCGTCATCCTCGACGAAGCCGAGGCCGCCCCGCCCGCCGGGTGGACCCGTGCAAGAACCCACAGCATCTTCGGCCTCACACCGGGGCGGCAGCTGCCGCAGCCCCATGCGGACGAAACGCTTTGGGCCTCCCTGCGCTTGGAACGGGAGCCGTTGGCGTACCCGGTGGCGGAGGAGCTTTTCCCGGACCGCCCCGCCCGGCGGGAGGATCTCTACTCCGAGCTGTGCTCAAAGCGCAGCCGGGGCAAAGCCCGCGTCTGGGCCCTGATGCAGGGGGAAGAGATCGCTTGCACCGTGGGGGCCCATGCCATTGCGAACGGGCAGGCCTACATGGCCTGTGGGCAGACGGCAGAGGAACTGCGCGGCAAAGGCATCGGCGGGCGGCTCATCGTCCAATTGGCAAACGAGCTTTCCGCCGAGGGCTTGCAGCCCGTCTTCCTGTGCAGCCCGGAGCGTGTGCACTTTTATATCCGCCTCGGCTTCGAGAAACTCGGAGAATATGCACGGTATGAGCAAACTCCCTCAGTCAAAACCTGACGGTTTTGCCAGCTCCCTCTAAGAGGGAGCCTTGCCGCACCGGAAAAGGCCCCATCACCGAGGGGGCTGTCTGCGAAGCAGACTGGGGGAGTAACCCTTTGTAAAATCATCAATAAGGAACCATAAATTATGTCAATGTTAAGCCACTTTTTTGATTTCAAACCCGAAGTGCTGGCCCTCGATGAAAAAGCCATGGAACTCTGCCAGCCCTACTTCAGGCACATGGAAGAGATCCGCGACTACAACCAGCTCAAGATGCTGAAAGCCTTTGCGGATACCCAGATGTCTTCCACCGATATGCTGGGCACCACCGGCTACGGCCTGTGGGATACCGGCCGCGCCAAACTGGAGCAGATCTTTGCCGAGGTGATGGGGGCGGAGGATGCCCTCGTCCGCAGCCAGTTCCAGAGCGGCACGCATACGCTGGCCGTGGCGCTGTTCGGTCTGCTGCGGGCAGGAGACACCCTGCTGGCTGCCACCGGCCGCCCCTACGATACGCTGGAAGGCGTCATCGGGCTGGACGGCAAGGGCAAGGGCACCGGCACCCTGATGGACTACGGCGTCAAGTACGACGAAGCCCCCCTCAAGGCCGACTTCACCCCGGATTATGACCTGATCGCCCAGAAGGCACCGGGGGCCAAGGTCTGCCATATCCAGCGCAGCCGCGGCTATCTGCAGCGGAATGCCTTTGACCTCGCCACCATCCGAAAGATCGCCGATACCGCCCGCGCCGCCAACCCGGAGATCATCATCTTCGTGGATAACTGCTACGGCGAGTTCACCCAGACGGAGGAACCCTGTCAGGCAGGGGCCGACCTCGTGGTCGGCAGCCTCATCAAGAACCCCGGCGGCGGCATTGCCCCCACCGGCGGCTACATCGCGGGCCGCCGCGACCTCGTGGAGCTATGCGCCTACCGGCTGAACGCCCCCGGCCTCGGCAAGGATCTGGGCTGTACGCTGGACACCCCGCGCGATATGTATCTGGGCTTTTACTATGCGCCCGGCGTCGTCTGCGAGGCCATCAAGACCGCCATCTACGCCCAGTGTCTGCTGGAGCTGGTGGGGAAAAAGCCCATCCCGCGCTACTGCGAGGATCACAACGACATCGTGACCTGCTTCGACGCGGGCACCGCCGATGCCCTCATCGGCTTCTGCCGCGGTGTTCAGGCGGCCAGCCCCGTGGACAGCTACGCCGCCCCGGAACCCTCGCCGGAACCGGGCTATACCGATGAAGTCATCATGGCCAGCGGCAGCTTTACACAGGGCAGCACCATTGAGCTCTCCTGCGACGGCCCCCTGCGCGAGCCTTATACTTGCTACTTACAGGGCGGCCTGAACTTCGCCGCCAGCCGCGCGGGTGTGCTGCTGGCTGTGCAGAATGCTTACTTTAAGGAGTAACTCTTCCCGTCATTGCCCACGTGATAAGGCCCCCTCTGAGGGGGCTGTCGCCGAAGGCGGACTGGGAGAGCTTACAGGAGAAATTTATGCCTGTTTTAAGTGATCGTGTCGGCACGTTTACCGACTCCGTCATCCGCCGTATGACCCGGATCAACAACCAATATCATTCCATCAATTTGTCGCAGGGGTTCCCGGATTTTGACCCGCCGAAGGAACTGCTGGACGCACTGGCTCAAACGGCTTACAAAGGCCCGCACCAGTACGCCGTGACCTTCGGCGCTCAGAATTTCCGCGAAGCACTGGCGAAAAAGACGAGCCCCGCCCTCCATCATGAAGTGGACCCCAACACCGAGGTCTGCGTCACCTGCGGCGGCACCGAGGCCATGATGGCCGCGATGATGACCATCTGCAACCCCGGTGATAAGGTCATGATCTTCTCGCCGTTTTACGAAAACTACGGCGCAGATGCCATCCTCTCCGGGGCGGAACCCATCTATATCCCGCTGGTCCCGCCGACTTATGAGTTTGACCTCAGCCTCATTGAAAAAGGCTTTGCAGAGGGGGCCAAGGCGCTGATCCTCTGCAACCCCTCCAACCCCTGCGGCAAGGTCTTCCGCCGCGATGAGCTGGAGGCCATCGCAAAGCTCGCGCTGAAGTACGATGCCTTTGTCGTCACCGACGAGGTGTATGAGCACATTGTCTACGCCCCCAACGAGCATATCTGCATGGCCAGTCTGCCCGGTATGTTCGAGCACACCATCACCTGCAATTCGCTCTCCAAGACCTACTCCATCACCGGCTGGCGTCTGGGCTACCTCATCGGCCCGGCCGAGGTCATCGAAGGGGCTCGCAAGGTCCACGATTTCCTCACGGTGGGCGCGGCGGCTCCCTTGCAGGAAGCTGCCGTTGCCGGGCTGGAAATGCCGCAGAGTTACTACGAGAATTTGTGTGCGCTTTATACCGAAAAGCGCGACCATTTCCTCGCCGGGCTCGACCGCATCGGCCTGAAGCACAATGTCCCGCAGGGCACATATTTCGTGATGATCGACATCTCGGATTTCCTCGCCCTGCCGCAGTTTGCGGGTTGGACGGACTTGCAGTTCTGCGAGTGGATGATCCGCGAGGTCGGCGTAGCCGCCGTGCCCGGTTCCAGCTTCTTCCGGGAGCCGGTGAACCACCTCATTCGGATGCACTTTGCAAAAGGAACGGACGTCCTCGATGAAGCGGTTCGCCGCATGGAAAAGTTGACAGCGCTTTTAAAATGAAGACAGAAAGTGTGAAAACAATGAACAAGGTAACTCCCATTGATTCTGAAATGCTGGCCCGTTTTGAGCAGGGCTACGAAGCACGTCCCGCGCTGCAGGTGATGTCCAACGCCATCTCCCGCACCGCCCTGCCGGATGCCGCCTTTGTGCCCGCCGCTGCGGCCAAGCTCCAGATGGACTTCTCCGTTCTGGTCAAGACCAACAACATCACCAACCAGAAGCAGAGCGGCCGCTGTTGGATGTTCTCCACCCTGAACGTCCTGCGTCAGCGGGTCATCGAGAAGTGCAAGCTGGAGGATTTCTCCATCTCGCCCACCTATCTGGCCTTCTATGACAAGCTGGAAAAGGCAAACCTCTTCTTTGAGAACATCATCCACTTCGCCGATCAGGAACTGGACGACCGCGAGACCTTCACCCTGATGGGTAATCCGCTGCCGGACGGCGGCCAGTGGGATATGGCCATCAGCCTGATCAAAAAGTACGGCGTCGTGCCCTCTTGGGTCATGCCGGAAACGGTCCACTCCACCGGCACGGCCAAGTATCTGCCTATCCTGACCCGCAAGATGCGGGAGGATGCGCTGGAATTGCGCGCCCTCGTCCGCGCGGGCAAGGACCCCGCCGCCCGCCGCGAGGAGATGCTGGCGGAGATTTACAACGCCCTGCGCATCCTCTACGGTCAGCCGCCCAAGACCTTCGACTTTGAGTACACCGATACCGACAAAGTTTACCACTGCGACTGCGGCCTGACCCCGAAGAGCTTCCTTGAAAAGTACGTGGGCAACGATTTTGACGATTACGTCGTCATCATCTCTTCGCCCATCCACGAGATCGACCGCACCTACTGCCAGCCGTTCATGGGCGACGTGGTGGAGGACAACATGTTCTGGCTCAACCTGTCGCAGGAAGAGCTGGAAGACCTGACCATCCGCCAGCTTCAGGCCGGGGAGGGCGTCATGTTCAGCTGCGACTGCCACCCGGACGGCGACCGTGCCAACGGCTATTGGGACCCCGACTGCTTCCAGTACGGCGAAGTGCTGGGCGGCCTGACCTTCCATATGACCAAGGCCGAGCGGCTGCTCACCCGCGACAGCACCATGAACCACTGTATGATGTTCTGCGGCGTCAATCTGGAGGAGAACGGCACCGCGAACCGCTGGAAGATCGAGAACAGCTGGGGCGACGCCTCCGGCCAGAAGGGCTACTTCATCGGCAGCGAGAAGTGGTTCAAGGCCAACGTCTATCAGGTCACGGTCCGCAAGAGCCTGCTGAGCGATGCCCAGCGCGCCCTGCTGGATCAGGAGCCTCTGCCCATGAAGCTGTGGGACCCGCTGGCATAAACTTACGCATGAAAAAATGCTCTGCCATTTCTGCGTGGCAGAGCATTTTTTGTGTCCTCAATCTTCCAGCAGGGGCAGCGCCAAGGTAAAACAGCTCCCTTTGCCCACTTCGCTTTCCAGCGTGATCTCGCCGTGGTGCAAGTGGGCCAGCTCCTGCGCGATGGTCAGGCCAAGGCCGGTGGAATCGTGCTTGGTGTCAGCGGTGGTGTGGAAGTAGCGGTCAAAGACGGCGGCTTGGTCTTCGGGAGCGATGCCGCAGCCGGTGTCCTGCACAAGGACGAGGGCGCGGCCCTCCGCAGCGAAGCTGTGGACCGTGATGGTGCCGCCGGCGGGGGTGTAGTGGATGGCGTTGGTCACGAGGTTCTGGACGATCTGTTGCAGCCGCATGGCGTCGCCCCAGACGGGCAGCTCGGCGTCGAACCGGGTCGTCAGCGTGATGCCTTTTTTCGCGGCCTCGTTTTGGCAGCTCTCACAGACGGCCGCAGCAGCCTCGCTGAGGGAGACGCGGTCTTCGTTGAGCATCACCTGCTTCTGCTCCAGCTTGGCGGCGAGGAACAGGTCCTCCGTCAGCCGCCGCAGAAAGGTCATCCGCTGCTGCATGGCGGGCAGAAGGGCGGGCAGGGCGTCGGGGGCAGCTTCCAGCGTGTCAAGCCCGCTGGACACCGCGAACAGCGGGCTGCGCAGGTCGTGGAAGATGTTCAGCATCATGCTCTTGCGGGCTTCACTCTCCTCGGTCAGGGCGCGGGTGCGCTGGACCACCCGCTCATCCAGCTCCCGCGCCAGATGCTCGGTGCGGTCGAACTGCAATGCGAACCGGCGGCAGACGAAGGTCATGCAGCCCAGCGTGAAGGGAATGTCGTAGATGCGGGCGCAGCGCACCAGATAAAACCGGATGCTCTCCGAAAAGAAGGGAAGATCCAGCCCCGGCAGGATGACCCACGTCCGCAGCCCGGCGGTTACCGCGTAGGGGAAGAGCAGCAGCAAAACGGAAGCGGAGCCTTTGGCGTAAGCAAGAAGGAGCAGTCCCATGCAGTAGATCATGCCGCCGAACAGGGCCACAGCACGCACACGGGCGTCGGAGTGAAGCGCGATCGGGAAATAGCCGATGGTCAACACCAGCACCAGCAGCTTTTGGGTTCGGCTGACGGGGGCGACGCCGGTGAGCGCGGAGCTCAGCAGGATGGGGGCCAGCACGGTCAGCGGGAAAAAACAGCGCTTCAATGCCGCGGCCACAGGGTCAAGGCTGATGGGGGAGAGGATGATCGCCGCGCCCCATGCGATGAGCACCGCGAGATAGAGCAGGAAATACCCCAGCTCCCGTTGGTGCTTATAATAATAGAGCGCCAGCACCACCGCCGCGAGGGTGCAGAAGACCGTGACGGCCAGCCATTGCAATGTGGTGCGCAGGGTGAGCGCAGTCTGCCCCTCCGCCGGGTAACGGTCGGCCCATGTGGTGAACAGGATCTCGGCGTCTTGGGCCGGGGCACCCGGATAGGCCAGCGGCGGCAGCTGTGCATTGTACCAGATGCCCGCCAGCGCGATGCCCACGGCCAACACGACGGCCCCCAGCATTACCAGAACCTTTTTTCTTGTCATGATCGTCCTCCCGAAAAGCCGCAAACTTCCCCGAACCAGTTGAGCCAAAACGGTTGAGAAAGAGTGCAAAATAAGGTATACTAAAATCAGTATATCAAATTTTCGCGAAAAAGGGGAGAGCAAAAGGATGATCCGTGTGCTTTTGGTGGAGGATGACCCGGTGATCCGGGATACGACCTGCTACTTTTTGAAAAGCCGGCAGAATTTTGAGGTCGTCTGTGCCGAGACGGGCGGCGAGGCGCTGAGCCATGCCCGCGAAAACTTCGATGTGATCCTGATGGACATCCTGCTGCCGGATACCAATGGCGTGGACCTGTGCCAGCGGCTGCGAAGCTGGCACCACTGCCCCATCATCTTTACTTCCTGCCTTGACGACACGGATACTGTGGTACGTGCGCTGGAATTGGGCGGCGACGATTTTCTGACCAAACCTTATAACCACAAGGTCCTGCTGGCCCGCATCATGGCGAACATCCGCCGGGTGCAGATGGATGCCGCCGAACCCAGCGTCAACGGCTACCACTGCGCGGCTTTTACGCTGGATTCCAACAGCCACTGTGTCGAGAAGGATGGCCAGAGCATCCATCTGGCCGATATGGAGTTCCGCATCCTGTCGCTTTTTGTCCGGTACCCGAACAATTTCTTCACAGCCAACGAGCTGTACCAGAAGATCTGGGGCAAGGACAGCCTCGGCGATGTGCGCACGGTGCAGGTGCACATCCACAATCTGCGCAGCAAGATCGAGCCGGACCCGGCCAAACCCATCTACCTGAAAAATGTCTGGGGCAAAGGCTATGTCTTCCGCCCGGATGGGCAGGAAGAATCTTAAATGCAAAACAAAGGCCAAAGAATCGTTAACTGAAAAGCGCCCACTTCTTAAAGAAATTTAAGCGGTGGGCGCTTTGTTTTCCATGAATTTGATTGTTATTTGACAAACGAAGAGCAAAAACAGCATTTTGCGGCAAGGAGGCGGCTGAGAACCTTAAAGATTCTTAAAGGACATGGGGTAAACTTTGTGTTAAATTATTATCGAACGAAGTGCGCGCGGCCCCACATGCCGCGCGATTCGATTGAAGTAGAAGGCAAACGAAGAACACACGAAGAAGAGAAGAAAGGAACTCCCGCAATGAACAAGATCTCGCGCAAAGGTTTTCTGAAGATCGCGGCCGCTGCGGCCATGTCCGGTGTTACCGCCGGTGCACTGGCTGCCTGCAACTCCGCCAGCTCCTCCACCGCCGCTTCCAGCGCAGCGGCCCCCGCCGGCACCTACATCCCCGGCACCTATGAGGGCACCGCAGAGGGCATTTCCTCCACCGTCAAGGTCACCATGACCTTCTCCGACAGCGCTGTGACCAATGTAGTGGTCGATACCTCCGGCGAGACCGCTTCCTACGGCGCTGCCGCTGCAGACCAGCTCAAGGAGCAGCTGCTGGCTGCCGGTTCTGCCGAGATCGACGGCGTGTCCGGTTCCACCGTGACCTCCGAGGCTGTCATGAAGGCCGCCAAGAGCTGCTTTGCACAGGCCAAGGGCGAAGCCACCGTATCCAGCGTCCAACTGCCCACCGGCGACGAGACCGATTGGCTGGGCAAGGAGCCTGATATCGACGAGGCCGCCATCACCGAGACCGTGGACACCGACATCCTCATCGTGGGCGCAGGCAACGGCGGTATGTTTGCTGCCGCTTATGCAGCCGCCAACGGCCTGAATTTCCGCATCATCGAGCAGAATGCTGTAGTGCAGGACACCCGCCACTGGTACGGCGCCATCGACTCCGCTGCGGCCAAAGCCGCCGGTGCCCCCGCGACCGATAAGGCCAAGCTGCTGAGCGAGATCTCCCGCTATGCTTCCGGCAAGTGTGACCAGCGCGTTGTCAAGACTTGGATCAACGAGTCTGCTGCCATGCACGATTTCATGCGCAGCATTCTGGAAGATAAGTTCGGCTGGGAGTGCGAGTTTACCTCTGGTGCTGAGGCTGCTTGGCCCGCCGAGAACGCCGAGCACAACACCGATTATCTCTACCCTGTGCAGGAGCACAACTACCGCGCCAGCGAGTCTGCTGCCGGGCTGCAGCGCAACGAAGCCCTGCAGCAGTACATTGAGGAGCTGGGCTACGGCATCGACTTCAAGACCAGCCTCGCCAAGCTGGAGAAGGATTCCTCCGGCCGCATCACCGGTGTCATCGCCCAGAGCACCGAGGACGACCACTTCATCCGCTACAACGCCAATCAGGGTGTGCTGCTGGCCTGCGGCGGCTTCCCCGGCAACCCCTACATGATGGAGCAGCTGGACCCGCTGGGAACCTCCGTCACCACCGCTTGTTCCTACTCTCCGGCCGATAAGGGCTACGGCATCCGTGCCGCCGTCTGGGCCGGTGCAAACCTCGACAAGGAAGCCGCTCCCATGCTGTTCGACCGCGGCATCGTGGCCCCCGGCGTGGATGCTGGCTATGTGGACAGCGAGAACGCTTTTGGAGGCAAGGCCTTCCCCGGCAAGATCCGCCAGTACAACCCCGGTACCCAGCCCTTCCTGAAGGTCAACCGGGACGGCGAGCGCTTTGCCAACGAGAGCTGCCCCTACAACGATATCGTCTACGCCGCTGCCCACCAGCCGGGCCGCGTCTACGCACAGATCTGCGACGCCAACATTCTGGAAGACGTCAAGCGTTTCCACACCATCGGCTGCTCCGCACAGACCCGCAACGCCGGTGAGGACTACATCAAGAGCCAGATGGAGAATGCAGAGAAAGAGGGCTGCTTCTTCAAGGCGGACACCATCGAGGAGCTGGCGGACAAGCTTGGCTTCACTGGTGACGCCAAGGAGACCTTCCTTGCCACCGTGGACCGCTACAACGAGCTGTACGACCAGCAGAACGACGAGGACTTCGGCAAGCCCGCTTACCGCCTGAGCGCCATCCGCACCGCACCCTTCTATGGCTGCTGGCTGGGCGCCTCTCTGCTGACTACCGAGCAGGGCATTGCCATCAACGAGAAGGGTCAGGCACTGGACAGCGACAATAAGCCCATGCCCGGCCTGTACGTCACCGGCGATATGTCCGGCTCCTTCTTCGCCAACAACTACCCCTGCCTCATGGCAGGCGTGGCCATGGGCCGCACCCTGACCTTCGCCATGAAGGCCGTCAAGCAGATGGCTGGTCTGGAGTAAGCATTCTCTCCAAAACCGCATAAAAACGCAGCGCCGCAGAAGACCAAAAACCTTCTGCGGCGCTGTTTCTTTTCCCTCTATACACAAAAATCAAAGGCAAGCAGCTTTTCAGCACACGGCGCGGGTGACCGGGGCCAGCGGCTCGACAATAGCGGGGTGCATCCCTTCGCGGTAGTCGAGGTCGCCCTGATCCAAGCCGCGCAGCAGCACTTCGGCGGTTGCGATGTTGGTGGCGATGGGCACGCTGTGCATATCGCACAGGCGGAGCAGATTTTGCTCGATGGAATTGCCGCTGTCCGCCTTGAGCGGGTCGCGGAAGAAGAGGACCAGATCCACTTCATCACAGGCGACGCGGGCGGCAATCTGCTGGATACCGCCCAGACGGCCGGAGAGGTAGCAATGGACCGGGAGGCCGGTGGCCTGATTCAGCATCCGGCCGGTGGTGCCGGTGGCGATGACCGTGTTGCGGGAAAGGATCCCACTGTAGGCGGTACAGAACTGAAGCGCGAGTTCTTTGCGGGAATCGTGTGCGAGGATGGCGATCGTCATATTCACTCTCTCCTTTTCCTAATGTCTGAAGGCGGATATGCTTTTTTGAACTGAAGTTCAGGGAAAGACAATTTCAAATTTGAACAATTCAACCTATAAAACTGATTCCATATGTTCCAATATAGTTTTACCGCGCCAAAATAGGCCTTGTCAAGAGAAAAATCGTCTTTTTTGATGGTTCATACCCTGAAAGTATGACTTTGTTTTTGTGGAGAATAGAGAAAACTTGGATGCAACCATCCATAAATACGAAAAATACTTTTGAAGCATCGAGCGAAACTGTTTTCGATGAAAAAACAGTCCATGGGACAAAACAAAAGTGCAAAATAACAAAACTCCCCCAGCCACTGCCTTGCGGTGGCTGGGGGAGTAAGATCGATCACCGGATCTGTCCATCTCCATGGATGACATACTTATAGCTGCACAGCTCCTGCAAGCCCATGGGGCCGCGGGCGTGGAGTTTCTGGGTGGAGATGCCCATCTCACAGCCAAGGCCGAACTCGCCGCCGTCGGTGAAGCGGGTGGAGCAGTTGACATAGACCGCCGCGCTGTCCACGGCCGCCGTGAAGAGGGAGGCGTGGGCCTCGTTCTGGGTCAGGATGGCTTCGCTGTGGCCGGTGGAGTGCTCGGCGATGTGGCCAATGGCTTCCTCCACACTGTCCACGACCTTGACGGCCAGAATGTAGTCGAGGAATTCGGTGTCGAAGTCCTGCGGCCCGGCGGGGGTGCCGGGGATAAGGGCCGCTGCCCGCTGGTCCAACCGCAGCTCCACCGGGTGCAGCCCTTTGGCCGTGCGCTCCTCGCCCAGACGCTTGGCGAGCTTGGGCAGGAACTCGGCGGCGATGGCGGAATGCACAAGGCAGACTTCCTCGGCGTTGCAGACGCTGGGGCGGCTGGCCTTGGCGTTCTCAATGATGTTCAGCGCCTTGTCCTGATCGGCGGAATCGTCCACGAAGATGTGGCAGATGCCGGTGCCGGTCTGGATACAGGGGACCTTGGCGTTTTCCACACAGGCGCGGATCAGCCCGGCCCCGCCGCGGGGGATGAGCAGATCCACATAGCCCACCGCCGTCATCAAGGCGTTGGCGGAGGCGTGGGTGGTGTCCTCGATGAGGGAGACGGCGGCTTCGGGCAGACCATTCTCCTGCAGCCCCTTTCGCAGCGCCTCCACGATGGCGTAGGCCGAGCGCCAAGCCTCCTTGCCACAGCGCAGCACACAGGCGTTGCCGCTCTTGATGGCAAGGGCGGCGGCGTCGCTGGTCACGTTGGGGCGGCTCTCGTAGATGATGGCAATGACGCCCATGGGCACAGCGGTCTTTTCAATCAGCAGCCCGTTGGGGCGCTGGATGCGGTTCAGCACGGCTCCTACCGGGTCGGGCAGGGCGGCAACGTCCAGAATGCCCCGCGCCATGGCGCCGATGCGCTCCGGCGTCAGGGCCAAGCGGTCCAGCATCACGTCGGAAATGTGCCCCTTGGCGGCGGCCATGTCCTCGGCGTTGGCGGCGAGGATGGCGTCCATCTGGTCGGGGTGGCAGAGCCAGTCCGCCATGCCCCAGAGCGCCTGTGTCCGGGTCTGGCCGTCCGCCAGCGCCAGTGCGGACTTTGCCGCGCGGGCAGCTTCCAGAATTTCCTGTGTCGTCATGGTTCAGCCCTCCTTATGGCCCGCAAAGCGGGTGCCTGCAGGTTTGCCCTCGGCAATATCGTACAGCAGCTCCGGGTGGGAGCCGTTGGCGATGACCATATCGGCCCCGTCTGCCGTCACGAGCTTGGCGGCGCGGAGCTTGGTGGACATGCCGCCGGTGCCCAGCGCCGAACCAGCCCCATCGGCCAGCGCGAGGATCTCCGGCGTGATCTCCTCCACCAGCGGGACGAGCTGGGCCTCCGGGTGGGTGTGGGGGTTCGCGGTGTAAAGGCCGTCGATGTCGCTCAGCAGGACCAGCAGGTCGGCGTGGATGCAGTGGCTGACGATGGCGGCCAGCGTGTCGTTGTCGCCGATGGAAGTGATCTCATCGGTGGACACGGTGTCGTTTTCGTTGATGATGGGCAGGGCTCCCATTTCCAGCAGCCGGGTCAGGGTGTTCTGGAAATTCTGCCGCCGGTCGGGCGTTTCCATGTCCGCGCCGGTCAGCAGGATCTGCGCAACGGTGTGGCTGTAGACCGTGAACAGCCGGTCGTAGGTGTACATCAGCTCACACTGGCCCACAGCGGCACACGCCTGTTTCACCGACATCTCGGTGGGGCGGGAGGGGAGCAGCAGCTTGCCGAACCCCACTGCGATGGCACCGGAGGAGACGAGGATGATCTCGTGCCCGGCGTTCTTCAGGTCGCTCAGGACCTTGACGAGGGTTTCAGTCAGCCGGATGTTCAGTCGCCCGGTGGGGTATGCGAGGGTGGATGTGCCGATTTTGACGACGATTCGCATAAACTTAACCCTTTCCCATCTCTTTTGTCTTGTCGTAGGCCGCGAGGACGGCGTCCGTCACCGCGCCGCGGAACCCGCGCTCTTCCAGCACCCGGACGCCCTGAATGGTGCTGCCGCCGGGGCTGCACACGGCGTCCTTCAGCTCGCCGGGGTGCTTGCCGCTTTCCAGCACCAGCTTTGCGCTGCCCAGCACCATCTGGGCGGCGTATTCCTGCGCCTTGGCGCGGGGCAGTCCACAGGCTACGCCGCCGTCTGCCAGCGCTTCGATGAATTGATACACCCATGCCGGGCCGCAGCCGGAAACGCAGCTGGCCGCGTCGATGAGGGCTTCCGGCACCGGGTCCAGCCGGCCGGCGGGGGCCATCAGCTTGCAGAATTCAGCCTCTTCCTCGGCGGTGACATGGCTGGAACAATACTGGATCATCCCTTCGCCCACGGAGGCCGGGGTGTTGGGCATGATGCGGATGACCGGGTAATCTTCGCCCGCCATCTCCTGAATCCGTGGGATGGAAAGGCCAGCTGCCATGCTGCATAAAATGAACCGGCTGGGCCGCTCGTTCAGCGTGAACTTCAGCGGGGCCAGCAGGGCTTCCATCATCTGCGGCTTGACCGCGAGAAAGATCAGGTCGCACCGCCCGGCGACCTCGTCGTTGACGGTGGTCTTGCAGCCCAGTTCCTCGGCCAGTGCCTCGGCCTTGGCGGCAGTGCGGTTGGCCAGATAAACGTTCTGCGGGTCGGTCGCTTTGCAGACGGCGCGCGCGATGGCACCGCCCATATTCCCACAGCCTAAAAATCCAATGGTCCTGATCATATCAAAAACCTTCTTTCCGTGTTCCACTCTATCGCGGGAGACACCATTCGTCTCCCGTCTCCATTGTATGCACACCGGGGCCGAAAATCAAGAGGGAAGGGCGGATTCTGGGGGAAGAATGCTCCGGAAACGGGACGAAAAAGTGAGCAGAATGGTGAAAATTTCGCAGAAGGGAGACTTTGCAACAGAAAAATTACCGAAAAAGTGAAACTTTCACTTGCCAAAAGCCCCCCGGAGGCGGTATATTATAAAGGAAGTGTTCTCACTTCTCTGGCCGAACGGCCAGCCACCACGGACAGCGGTGCGCGGCGCTGCTGGGAAAGGATGGGATTTGTGTCACAGACGACAAAGAGAGCGCTGGAGGCATCGCTGAAAAAGCTGCTGCTCCAGAAACCGCTGAACAAGATCACGATCAACGATATCACCGAGGATTGCGGTGTCAACCGGATGACGTTCTATTACCACTTCAAGGATATCTACGACCTTGTGGATTGGATCATGGTCGAGGATGCTGCGAAGGCGCTGGAGGAAAAGCCTACGTTCGATACGTGGTCGGAGGCTTACCTCGATCTCCTGCGTCAGGTGCAGGAGAACAAGGTTCTGGTCATGAACGTTTACCGCTCGATGAGCCGGGAGCAGGTGGAACAGTACTTATATAGGATACTGGACCCCATGCTGCGGGAGTTTCTGGACCGGGGGATGCAGGGCATCACGGTGCAGGACGCCGACAAACAGTTCATCGTAGACTTCTACAAGTACGCCTTGGTGGGCATGACGCTGGAATGGATCCGCAGGGACATGAAGGAGGACCCCGTCCGGATGACGGAACGGCTGAACATCCTTCTCCACGGCGAGTTCCAGCGGGCGCTGCGCCGGTTCCGCACGGACCGCAGTCCGTCGGATCTGGACGATTGATGAAAATTTGAGCAGAAGAAGCGTTGTGATGGGTTTTCCATCACGGTGCTTTTTCTGTTTATGGAACCTTTTTTGGCAAAATGATACAGTGTTATCAGCGCAAACTATACCCAACGAAACCACAACAAACGGAGGGAATAACATGTATTATTCCAGTGGTAACTACGAAGCATTTGCGCGTCCGCTGAAACCAAAAGACGTAGACCGCAAGTCGGCCTACCTCGTCGGCACCGGGCTGGCCGCGTTGACTGCGGCGTGCTATCTGGTGCGGGACGGCCAGATGAAGGGCGAACATGTCCACATCTTTGAAAAAGGGCCCATCCCCGGCGGCGCATGCGACGGTTATCAATACCCCGGCATCGGCTATGTGATGCGCGGTGGGCGGGAGATGGACAACCATTTCGAGGTGATGTGGGATCTGCTGCGCTCCATCCCGTCCATCGAGACCGATGGCGTGAGCGTGCTGGATGAGTATTATTGGCTGAACAAAAAGGACCCGAATTACTCGCTCTGCCGCGTGACGGAAAAGCAGGGGCAGGACGCCCACACCGACGGCAGGTTCGGCCTGTCGGACAAGGGCTGCATGGAGATCATGAAGCTCTTCTTCACCCCGGACGAGCAATTGTACGAAAAGCGCATCACCGATGTGTTCGACGATGAGGTGTTTTCTTCGAACTTCTGGCTCTACTGGCGCACCATGTTCGCCTTTGAAAACTGGCACAGCGCCTTGGAGATGAAGCTCTACCTCAAGCGCTACATCCACCATGTCGGCGGGCTTCCGGATCTCCGGGCGCTTCGGTTCACCAAGTACAACCAGTACGAGTCGATGATCCTGCCCATGATCCGCTATCTGGAAGGGTACGGCGTCCGGTTCCATTACAACACCAAGGTCACGAACATTGAGTTCGAGATCGCGGAGGGCCGCAAACAGGCCAAGACCATCTGCCTGTTCGTGGACGAGCACGAGGAGCGGGTGGACCTGACCGAAAACGATCTGGTTTTCATCACCAACGGCGGCTGCGTCGAGAGTGCCTCCATCGGTGCGCAGGATCAGCCCGCAGACTTCGACCCCGCTCTGCGCCCCGGCAGCGGCTGGGACCTGTGGAAGAAGATCGCCGCGCAGGATGAAGCCTTCGGCCATCCGGAGGTCTTCTGCTCCGACCCGGAGCAGACCAACTGGATGAGCGCTACGGTCACCACGCTGGACGAGCGGATCGTGCCCTACATCCAGAACATCTGCCAGCGCGACCCCTTCAGCGGCGGTGTGGTCACCGGCGGCATCGTGACCGCGCGGGACTCGAACTGGCTGCTCAGCTGGACCTTCAACCGCCAGCCCCAGTTCCGCGATCAGCCGAAAGGGCAGCTCGTGGGCTGGCTCTACGGCCTGTTCAGCGATAAGCCCGGCAACTACGTCAAAAAGCCCATGCGGGACTGCACCGGCAAGGAGATCTGCATGGAGTGGCTGTATCACCTCGGCGTGCCGGAATCCCAGATCGAGGATCTGGCAGAGCGCAGCGCCAACACCGTGCCGGTGATGATGCCCTACATCACGGCGTTCTTCATGCCGCGCAAGGCGGGGGATCGCCCGGCGGTGGTACCGGAGGGCGCGGTCAACTTTGCCTTCCTCGGCCAGTTCGCCGAAACGCCGCGGGATACCATCTTCACCACCGAGTATTCGATGCGCACCGGCATGGAAGCGGTCTATACGCTGCTGGACATCGACCGCGGCGTGCCGGAAGTCTGGGGCAGCACCTACGACGTCCGCGACCTGCTGAACGCCGCTGTCCAGCTCCGGGACGGCCGCCCGCTGAGTGACCTGAAAATGAGCTGGGCCAAGCGGTTCGCGCTGGACAAAGTGCTCGACAAACTGCAGGAGACCGACCTCGGCCGCTTGCTGCAGGAATATAAGATCATTTGACCGCCGGATTTGGATTCCGGCAGGGGAGACCCCTCCCCGTATCAAAAGCATTGGAGGAAATTGGAATGAATACCGCATTTGATTCGTTGACGCACAAGATGCAGCGTGCTGCACTGGGCAAGACTGTCGATCTCGTGCTTTCCCACGCCGAGAAAGACCCCGCTAAGACCGTTGGTCAGATCGTCGATCTCTCCAAGCAGTTCTACGGCGATTCTTTCAGCGACGAGACCTATGCACACGCCAAGCAGACCCTGACGGACCCGGACAGCAAGTGGTCTAAGCTCATCAACTGTATGCTGAACCAGCTGGACCCCAACGTGGCCCGCACCACGGCCCTGAACCTCGGCTACGAGGCTTTCTTCCGCGGCACCAAGACCATCCGCGAGAACCGCGTCAAGTACCAATGCAATGTACCTTGGCTGATCCTGTTTGACCCCACCTCTGCCTGCAACATGCACTGTGTCGGCTGCTGGGCAGGTGAGTACGGCAATAAGAACAACCTGAGCTTTGACGATATGGACAAGATTGTTTCGCAGGGCAAGGAGCTGGGGGTGTACCTCTATATGCTGACCGGCGGCGAGCCGCTGGTGCGCAAGGCCGATATCCTGAAGCTGGCCGAGAAGCACAACGACGTCCAGTTCGCCATCTACACCAACTCCACCCTGATCGACGAGCCCTTCTGCAAAGAAGTCGTCCGTCTGGGCAACATCGCCTTCATGCTGTCCATCGAGGGCACCCCGGAGACCAACGATGCCCGCCGCGGCGAGGGCCACTACGCTGCCGTCATGCACGCCATGGATCTGCTCAAGCAGTACGGTATCCTGTTCGGCACCTCCATCTGCTACACCAGCGCCAACATTGAGGCTGTCACCAACGATGACTTCATGCGCTTCCTCTGCGACAAGGGTGCCCACTTCGGCTTCTACTTCCACTACATGCCCGTGGGCAACGAGGCAGCGCCTGAACTGATGCCCACCCCGGAGCAGCGCAAGTACATGATCGACCGCATCCGTTACCTGCGCAGCGAGGCATGTGACATCCCGTTCTACCCCATGGACTTCCAGAACGATGGCGAGTTCGTCGGCGGCTGCATCGCGGGCGGCCGCAACTACTTCCACATCAACTCGGCCGGTGATGCAGAGCCCTGCGTCTTCATCCACTACTCCAATGCCAATATCCACGACAGCAGCATTCTGGAGATCCTGCAGAGCCCGCTGTTCATGGCTTACCACAACGGCCAGCCCTTCAACAAGAACCACCTGCGTCCCTGCCCCATGCTGGAGAACCCCGAACTGCTGAAGAAGATGGTCCACGAGACCGGTGCCCACAGCACCGACCTCCAGAGCCCGGAGACGGTGGATCACCTGTGTGACAAGTGCAAGGCCTACGCCGACAACTGGCAGCCCGTGGCAGACGAGATCTGGTCTCACACCAAGATCCGCGAGAGCCGCTACGAGAACTATAAAGATTGGAAGCCCAATCAGCAGTAAGTTCACCGGAAACTGCAATGCCCCGCCGTCCTGTATGGGATGGCGGGGCATTTTTGCGTCAAAAACGCTCTGCCGTCGGGTGGGCGGCAGAGCGTTGAAAGAAAACCGTGTTATTCGTCTTCGGGGTCGCCGAAGTGGTCGTGGTAGGTGGTGACCATTTCCAGCTCTTCGTTGCGTTTCAGGCCGTGGAGGACCAGTTTCTTGATGACGTCATAGATGACGGCAAAGAGCGGCACGCCGATGATCATGCCCACAAAGCCCCACAGGCCGCCGAACAGCAGGATGGCGAAGAGCACCCAGAAGCTGGAAAGGCCGGTGGTGTTGCCGAGGATCTTGGGTCCGATGATGTTGCCGTCCACCTGCTGCAGGACCAGCACGAAGAGAACGAACCAGAGCGCCTTGATGGGATTCTGGATCAGGATGAGCAGGGTGGCAGGAATGGCACCGATGAAGGGACCGAAGAAGGGGATGACATTCGTCACACCGATGATGACGGAGACGAGCAGGGCACTGGGGAACTTGAAGATCAGACAGGCGATATAGCACAGCACGCCGATGATCGCGGAATCCAAGATCTTGCCGTTGATGAAGCCGCCGAACATCTTATCGGCGTAGCAGATCTCGTCCAGAAAGAGGTCGGCCCAGCGGCGCTTGACAAGGCTGTAGAGGATCAGCTTGCCCTGCTGGCCGAACTTCTTCCGGCTGGCCAGCAGATAGACCGAGACGATCAGGCCGATGACAAAGTTCTTCAGGAAGGCCACGAAGCTCATCACGCCGACGGCTGCACCGCTCAGGATGCTCTGCATGGAGGGGAGAAGGGTCTCCTTCACCCATGTGTCCAGATTGGCCTGTAATTTGTCGTAGGAGGTCTCAATGAAGTCCAGCAGCTGTTCGTTGCTGGCGATGATCTCCTGCTCGGAGGCCCAGTCCACAAAGTCCCGGATGTTGTTCCGCGCGGTATAATACAGCGTGGTCACGCTGGTAACGAGCTGCGGCACGATCATCATGAACAGGGCGTAGACAACGAGGATGCCGAACAGCAGCGAGAACGCCACAGCCAGCATATTGGCGGTGCTGCCCATCTTCTCCGGCAGCAAGCGGCGGAGAAAATTCTCCACCGTGTTGCAGACCGGCTTGAGCAGGTAGGCGATCACCGCGCCGTAGATGAAGGGCATCAGGATGCCCGTCACCTTGGAGATCGCGTTCCCAAAGCCCTGAAAACGGTAGATCAGGAAGAAGAAGATGATGCTCAGTGCAATGGCACCGAACCCCGCGAGCATCCCGTAAAGGTATGGCTTGATGTGTGGCTTTTTGTCCATCATGTTTGCATACTCCATTCCTGCCGCGGGCAGCAGGAACTCCCGCGGCGTTGCTCAGCGCTTGTTGCTCCGGCGCCAAATGTGCATTTTTTCAGCTTCGGCGATCAGCTCATCCCGGAAATCGGGGTGTGCAACGCTGATCAGAGCTTCTGCCTTTTCCCAACTGGTCAGACCCTTCAGGTTCACGCAGCCGTACTCGGTGCACAGATAGTGGATGTTGGCACGGGTATCGGTGACGATGCTGCCGTTTTCCAGCGTGGGGCGGATGCGGCTCTCGACCTTGCCGGTCTTCTTGTTCATAAAGGTAGAGGACAGGCAGATGAAGCTCTTGCCGCCGTTGGAAAGGTATGCGCCCAGAACGAAGTCCAACTGGCCGCCCGCGCCGGAGATGTGCTTGATGCCCGCGCTCTCGGCGTTGACCTGACCGAACAGGTCGATATCGACGGCGTTGTTGATGGAGATGAAGTTGTCGAGGGCGGAGATGCTGCGGATGTCGTTGGTGTACTCCACGGGAGCGGCCATGCACTCCGGGTTGTTGTCGAGGTAATCGTACATCTTCTGGGTGCCGGCACCGAAGGCGTAGACCTGACGGCCCTTGTCCAGATTCTTGTGGCGGCCGGTGATCTTGCCCGCTTTGGCGATATCCACAAAGGCGTCCACATACATTTCGGTGTGCACGCCGAGGTCCTTCAGGTCACTCTGAGCGATCAGGTTGCCGATGGCGTTGGGCATACCGCCGATGCCCAGCTGCAAGCAAGCGCCGTTGGGGATCTGCGGGACGATGAGGTTTGCCACGGCGAGATCGACCTCGGTGGCTGCACCGGGAGCGGCCATCTGGCCCAGCGGCGGGTTATTGCCCTCCACCACACCGGCCACCTGCGAGATGTGCACCCAGTTCTCGGTGCCGCCGAGGCAGCGCGGCATATTGGTGTTGACTTCCACGATGATCTTCTTGGCCTTTTCACAGACGGCACCCAGATGGGAAGCACTGGGCCCGAAGTTGAAGTAGCCGTGCTCGTCCATGGGGGTCACCTGAAAGACCGCCACATCCACGGGGTCCGTGCTGTCGCGGTAGTAGCGGGGCAGCTCGGAATAGCGGATGGGGGAGTAGAAGGAGAAGCCCTGCGCAATGGCCTTGCGCTCGATGCCGCTCATGTGCCAGCTGTTCCATGTCATATGGGCAGCGGGGTCGTCGATCTGGAAGATCTCCGGCACCCACATCAGGATGCCGCCGCGGAAGTTGACGTTCTCCAATTCAGGCAGACGCTTTGCGATGGCAGCATCCACAGCCACCGGGGTGTTCACGGCCCAGCCGTAATCCACCCAGTCGCCGCTCTTGACCAAAGCAGCGGCCTGCTCGGCGGTCATTTTTTTCTGCGCATACAATTCCGTGTAATCCATTATAAACCATCCTCTCCTACAATAACATAAAGGAATTGTAAACTCTTACAATCCGATAACTTAGTTATAACATTAACAAAGAGCAGAATCAATACTTTCGCGCCAATTCGGTGCAAAAAAGTAGCTGGATGGCAACATAACTAAAATTCTTAGCGATTCAACCGGATTCTTTGGTACAGGGGAAACAAATTTTTTGAAAAATGACTTGATAAAATTTTGACGATATGGTTTACTTATAGCGTAGCAGGGCGCAGTGCGGACGCACGGCATGATTCGTTTAAAAATTAACGATGATGTGTGCCGCAGGAAAGCGCCCCTTGCACCCGGAACTGGAAAGTGCTATCATGACAAAACCAAACGCGCTTTTCACACGAGAGCGCATCAAGGAGGACACGATGGCAACAGCAGTTTATCCCGGATCCTTTGATCCGGTCACCAAAGGACATCTCGATATCATCAAGCGTGCCGCGAAGATCAACGATCACCTGATCGTGGCGGTGCTCATCAACAGCGCGAAGCATCCTCTGTTCACCGTAGAGGAGCGGGTGGTGCTGCTGCAGGAGTGCTGCAAGGACATCCCGAACGTCTCCGTGGAGAGCTTCGACGGCCTGACCGTGGAGTTCGCAAAAAAGCGCCACGCTTCGGTCATGGTGCGGGGGCTGCGGGCGGTCACGGATTTCGAAGACGAGATCCAGCTTGCTCAGACCAATCACGCATTGATGCCCGGCATCGAGACGATGTTTCTTGCGACCAGCATCAAGTGGAGCTACCTTTCCTCGACGATCGTGAAAGAAGCTGCCCGCTACGGCAGTAGCATCTCCAAGTTCGTCACCCCGAATGTCGAGGCCGCCGTCATCAAGAAGATGGCCGAGCGCCGGGCGAACGGGGAAGAGCCTTGAAGGCTCGATCCTTATGTGCAAACGCCTTGGGCGTTTCGATAAACTAGGTTCCTAAAATTCACCAACATACACAAATCAGGAGGCTACTAACATGAAGAAAGTTGTTATCGCATCTGCATGCCGTACCGCGATCGGTAAATTCGGCGGCACTCTTGCCAACGTCCCCGCAGCAGAGCTGGGCTCCATCGTCATCAAGGAGGCACTGGAGCGTGCACATGTCGCACCGGAGCAGGTGGATCATGTTTACATGGGCTGCGTCATTCAGGCTGGTCTGGGCCAGAACGTTGCACGTCAGGCTTCCCTGAAGGCTGGTCTGCCCATTGAGACTCCTGCCGTCACCGTCAACGTGGTCTGCGGCTCCGGTCTGAACTGCGTCAACATGGCTGCCCAGATGATCGAGGCTGGCGATGCGGATATCGTGGTCGCCGGTGGTATGGAGAACATGGACATGGCTCCCTTCGCAATGATGAAGGGCCGCTACGGCTACCGCATGGGCGCCCCCATGGGCAAGAGCGAGCTGGTCGATACCATGGTCAACGATGCACTGTGGGATGCAACCGGTTTCAACAAGCACATGGGCATGACCGCTGAGAACGTCTGCACCAACGAGACCTATCAGAAGAAGTACGGCTACAACCCCATCACCCGTGAGGAGCTGGATCAGTTCTCCTACAACAGTCAGGTCAAGGCTGACAAGGCCATCAAGGACGGCGCTTTCAAGGACGAGATCGTTCCTGTCGTCATCAAGGGCAAGAAGGGCGATACCGTGTTCGATACCGATGAAGGCCCCCGTCTGACCCCGGTCGAGAAGCTGGGTACCCTGAAGCCCGCTTTCACCAAGGACGGCATCGTGACTGCCGGCAACTCTTCCGCTATCAACGATGGCGCTGCTGCTCTGGTCGTCATGAGCGAGGAGAAGGCTAAGGAGCTGGGTGTCACCCCGCTGGCAACTTGGGTCGCTGGTGCTCTGGCTGGCGTCGAGCCCGAAGTCATGGGTCTGGGCCCCATCGCTGCTACCAAGAAGGTCATGAAGAAGACCGGCCTGACCGTTGCTGATATGGATCTGATCGAGGCCAACGAGGCCTTCGCTGCTCAGTCTGTGGCCGTCAGTCAGGCACTGAACTTCGACATGAGCAAGGTGAACGTCAACGGCGGCGCAATCGCTCTGGGCCACCCGGTCGGCGCTTCCGGCGCTCGTATCCTCGTCACCCTGCTGTATGCGATGAAGCACCGCGGCGCTCACAAGGGTCTGGCTACCCTGTGCATCGGCGGCGGCATGGGCTGCGCTACCATCGTCGAGATGGACTAATTACTGGAGGCACTCCAGATTTCAGAACGGCCCGTGCAGGAGCAACTCCTCCTGCACGGGGGCTGTTCTTGGCTGAGAATAAGACTTTGAATGGAGGTCTTCACAATGGCATTTGTTAAAACCGAGGTGCAGGGCGCCGTCGAGATCATCACCATCGACCGCCCGAAGGCACTGAATGCGCTGAACCCCGAAGTTCTGGCTGACCTGAAGGCTGCTTTTGAGGCAGTGGATCAGGAAACCATCCGTTGCATCGTCCTGACCGGCGAAGGCGACAAGAGTTTCGTGGCCGGTGCGGACATCGGCTCCATGAGCACCATGACCAAGGCAGAAGGCGAGGCCTTCGGCAAGCTGGGCAACGATGTGTTCCTGATGATCGAGAGCTTCCCGATCCCCGTCATTGCAGCCGTCAACGGCTTCGCACTGGGTGGCGGCAACGAGCTGGCCATGAGCTGCGACATCCGCATCTGCTCCGATAACGCTGTGTTCGGCCAGCCGGAAGTCGGCCTCGGCATCACGCCGGGCTTCGGCGGCACCCAGCGTCTGGCTCGTCTGGTCGGCATGGGCATGGCAAAGCAGCTGGTCTACTCCGCTCTGAACATCAAGGCGGATGAGGCTTACCGCATCGGTCTGGTCAACGCTGTGTATCCTCAGGCTGAGCTGATGGAGAACGTCCTGAAGCTGGCGGGTAAGATCGCAAAGAACGCACCCATTGCAGTGCGCAACTGCAAGAAGGCCATCAACGGCGGCATCAGCCTCCCCATCGAGAAGGCAGTCGAAGTTGAGGAAAAGCTGTTCGGCGACTGCTTCGAGACCCACGACCAGAAGGAAGGCATGGCATGCTTCCTTTCCCGTGAGAAACCGAAGCCCAAGGCTGTTTTCACCAACAACTAATTTGAATTTGTAATTTTAAGCTTCTGCTGCCCGGCTCCTGCCGGAGAGGGAGCCGGGGAACGGAAGTTCAATGAAATAAAGGAGAGATATCCTATGAAGATCGGTGTTATTGGCGCTGGCACGATGGGTCAGGGCATTGCAAAGGCATTCGCTCAGGTCGAGGGCAACACCGTTGCTCTGTGCGACATCAAGCAGGAGTGGGCCGAGAAGGGCCTCGCTAAGATCAAGGCTGGCTACGACAAGCTGGTTGCGAAGGGCAAGATCCCGCAGGAGAAGGCAGACGCGATCGTCGCTGCCATCACTCCGGGCCTGAAGGAAGACCTGTGCGCAGACTGCGATCTGGTCGTTGAGGCTGCGTTCGAGGATATGAAGGTCAAGCAGACCACGTTCGGCGAGCTGGACAAGATCTGCAAGCCGGAGTGCGTCTTCGCTTCCAACACTTCTTCTCTGTCCATCACCGAGATCGGCAAGGGCCTGAGCCGCCCGCTGGTCGGTATGCACTTCTTCAACCCCGCTGACCGCATGAAGCTGATCGAGGTCATCGCTGGCTGCAACACTCCCGCTGAGACCGTCGAGAAGATCAAGGAGATCTCCGTTGCTATCGGCAAGAACCCTGTTCAGGTCAACGAGGCTGCCGGCTTCGTCGTCAACCGCATCCTGATCCCGATGATCAACGAAGCAGCCTTCATCAAGATGGAAGGCGTTTCCGATATCGCTGGCATCGACACCGCCATGAAGCTGGGTGCAAATCACCCCATGGGCCCGCTGGAGCTGGGCGACTTCATCGGTCTGGACATCTGCCTCGCCATCATGGACGTTCTGTACCACGAGACTGGCGACAGCAAGTATCGTGCTTGCCCGCTGATCCGTAAGATGGTCCGCGGCGGCAATCTGGGCTGCAAGACCGGCAAGGGCTTCTACGTTTATAACGCAGACCGCACCAAGACCCCGGTCGATCAGCTGTAATCTTTGAAAACATTTCTCCCGGCTGCGGGGAAAGCGGTCGGGAGGAATTTGTTTGCAAACCGGGTTCGCCATAAAAAGCGCCCGGCCTATGAAAAATAGACCCGTTAGGAGGATATAGCGATGGATTTTACTCTGTCCAAGCAGCAGCAGATGGTGCAGAAAATGTACCGCGAGTTTGCTGAGAACGAAGTCAAGCCTCTGGCTAAGAAAGTTGATGCAGAAGAGTACTTCCCCAAAGAGACCGTCGAGAAGATGGGCAAGCTGGGCATGATGGGTATTTATTTCCCCACCTCTGTCGGCGGCGCCGGCGGCGATGTGCTGTCTTACGTCATGGCAGTGGAAGAGCTGAGCAAGGTCTGCGGCACCACCGGTGTCATCGTCTCTGCTCACACCAGCCTGTGTGCTGCTCCCATTTATGAGAATGGTACCCCGGAGCAGAAGGCAAAGTACCTGCCCAAGCTCTGCAGCGGCGAGTGGCTGGGCGCTTTCGGCCTGACCGAGCCGGGTGCCGGCACCGATGCACAGGGCCAGCAGACCATTGCAAAGGAAGAGGACGATTGCTGGGTGCTGAACGGCTCCAAGATCTTCATCACCAATGCAGGTTTCGCTGATGTCTTCATCGTCATCGCTGTCACCGACCACGTGCTCGACAAGAAAGGCCGTCCCACCAAGCTGTGCTCCGCCTTCATCGTGGAGCGCACCGATCCGGGCTTCTCCGTCGGCAAGGCTGAGGACAAGATGGGCATCCGTGGTTCTTCCACCTGCGAGCTGATCTTCGAGGACTGCAAAATCCCGAAGGATCGTATGCTGGGCGTGCGCGGCAAGGGCTTCCAGCTGGCTATGGCTACGCTGGACGGCGGCCGTATCGGCATCGCTTCTCAGGCTCTGGGCATCGCCGAGGGCGCTCTGGAAGAGACCGTTGCTTACGTCAAGGAGCGCAAGCAGTTCGGCCGTAGCATCTCCGCTTTCCAGAACACCCAGTTCGAGCTGGCTGAGATGAAGGCCCGCGTTGAGGCTGCCAAGTATCTGGTCTACGCTGCCGCTCTGAAGAAGCAGGAGGCCATGGACGGCAAGAAGGTCCGCTACAGCGTCGAGGCTGCTCAGGCAAAGCTGATCGCCGCCCGCACCGCAAGCGACGTGACCCGCCGCTGCCTGCAGCTGTTCGGTGGTTACGGCTACACCCGTGACTATCCCATCGAGCGCATGATGCGTGATGCCAAGATCACGGAGATCTACGAGGGCACCAGCGAAGTGCAGATGATGGTTATTTCCGGCGCGCTGCTGAAGTAAGGGAGGTAAGATTTACAATGAAAGCAATCGTTTGTGTAAAGCAGGTTCCTGATACCTCCGGTAAGGTGGCCGTCAAGGCGGATGGCACGCTGGATCGTGCCTCTATGGCCACTATTACCAACCCCGATGACCTGAACGCTCTGGAGGCTGCCCTGAAGCTCAAGGACGCCACCGGCTGCGAAGTCGTTGTTGTTACCATGGGTCCTCCTCCGGCCGAAGGCATGCTGCGTGAGCTGCTGGCCCGCGGTGCGGACAAGGCTGTTCTGGTCTCCGGCCGTGAGTTCGGCGGTTCCGATACCTTCGCAACCAGCCAGATCCTTGCTGCAGCTGTCAACAAGATCGGCGTTGGCCCGGAGGATGTCGTCTTCTGCGGCCGTCAGGCAATCGATGGCGATACCGCACAGGTCGGCCCCCAGATCG